>Ga0208041_1000014_pt1:262500-323142 | contig 323142 bp, 349 predicted proteins | sample AD_SCU002_MetaG_FD_184453 | JGI IMG/M metagenome (GOLD analysis project Ga0208041, IMG submission 184453) | Active sludge microbial communities of municipal wastewater-treating anaerobic digesters from China - AD_SCU002_MetaG (SPAdes) (version 2) | ecosystem: Engineered >... | reverse complement strand
CTTTATTGCTGAAGGTGTTGATTTTGTAACCCTGGGAATGAGTGATATGGCAATGTCATCACTGGCAGTGGACCGGAGAGGGGTTAAAGTAGCCAAACTCTTTAATCTAACTCATCCCGCAGTTTTGATGATGATGGAAGGGGTGATAAAAAAGTGCAACCAGCAAGGTGTTGAAAGCTGCATCTGTGGCCATGCTGGCTCAGACCAGGCTATTGTGCGCTGGCTGGTGGGGAAAGGTATCAGTTCCATATCCACCAACCCGGATCAGATCCTTAAAATACGTAAAGTGGTGGATATAGCTGAAAAAACAATAATCCAAAAAGCATTCACCTTCTAGGACTAAAATAAAGAAATAATATGACGTCTGGAAAAATAAAAAAAAGCCACTTATATTGATTACTACTTATCCTCGTAACGCAATGCATCTTCAAAATTTATGGTGCCTTTATAAAGTGCAGATCCAATTACTACTCCATAAGCATCAGTTTCACTGAGAACAGACACATCTTCCAGGGTACTCACACCACCTGAATAAATTACTGGTATATCTACTGCTTCTAACAATTCCTGGAGAGGTTCAACTTTGAATCCACCTAGCAGGCCTTCATGATCAACATTGGTAAATAATATACTTCCAGCCCCCTGTTTCTCCATGATTTTACCCAGCATGGGAGCTTTCTGGTCTGTTTTTTCAGTCCATCCCCTGACCACTACCTGGGAGTCTTTACTGTCCAGGGCCACAATAATCCTTTCGCTTCCAAATTCACTGGAGAGTTCCTGCACATTATCTGGATTTTCAATAGCCAGAGTTCCTAAAATAATTCTATCAACACCCATATCCAGTAAATAGGTGGCATCATCCATGGTACGGATACCCCCACCCATTTGGACGGGTATTGAAACTTCGCTGATAATTTTCTCTACCACAGATAGATTGCCGCCTTCTTCCAGGGCCCCACCAAGATCAATCACATGCAAAATGCTGCTTCCTCTTTTTTCCCATTCAAGAGCAGCTTTAACCGGATTTTCAAGAACAATCTGCTCAGTACCTGGTTTACCCTGTACCAATTGCACGCATTTGCCGTTTTTAATGTCAACTGCAGGAATTATAAACATTTTATTGCCTCTAAATATTATCTACGTTATAATCATCTAATTTCATAGTAAGCTTAAATCCCTAACCCTATTATTTTATTCTATTTCCAAATAAAGTTACAATAATAAAATATAGTGAAGGATGAATATAATATCATTTACCATTTAACTCACAATTAATAAGCTTTTAATTTGAATAAACAGGAATCGAGTTATGATAAGAGTAGCTTTAAAGCTGGCCTACATGGGAACAGATTTTCACGGTTTTCAAAGACAACCCCGCCTGCGGACAGTTGAAGGTGAACTTTTAGGTGCCCTTGAAGATGTGGGGGTGATTGAAAACCTTGGACAATCCAATTATTCCCTTGCCGGACGAACTGATCGGGGAGTTCATGCTCTGGGGAATGTGGTATCTTTCCGCACCAGAAAAATGCCAATAATAAACCAGATAAATAACGTTCTACCGCCAGACATAAGGATTTTAGGCTCTGCACAGGTACCAATTGGGTTTAAAACCAGATATGCACATAAAAGACACTATCGTTATGTTTTATGCAATGTTAAAGAAACATTGGAAACAGGGAAAATGCAGGAAGCAGCCCATTTAATGGAAGGAACCCATAATTTCATTAATTTTTCCAAGAAAACTGAACGTAATCCCATAAGGAAGGTGGATAGTGTGACAGTTAAGTTCCAGAACCAGATCTATCTGGTGGATGTGGTTGGTGAGAGTTTCCTGTGGAACATGGTTCGGAAGATGGTGGCAGTTTTAATTAGTGTGGGAAAAGCTGAACTAAACGTGGAAGATGTTGAAAGATTCTTGAACCCCCAATACACCGCGTCAATCACACCTATGCCACCTGAAAGTCTCATATTGATGGATATCTCTTATAAAGATGTTCAATTTAATGAAGATAAATATGCTCGATTTAAATTTTTACAAACATTAAGTGAAGAATGCCTTAACCATCAAATGATGGCTGCTACCACAGCCGAAATGATAAAGTCTTTGAAAAAGGATTAGAATAATTCCTGTACTGATAAATGGCATTTTTAACCATCTAATTTTACATTCTCATCATATCTGGTGAAGTGTATGAGAAAACAATAAATACTAACAGAAACAAAGAATAAACGAGAATAAAGTACGGTTAATCCAAAAGGAGGAAATAGTCTGGTTCACCGTTACCACCGTAATTTTAAAGAAAAACTATTTTTGGATCCACATGGTCAAAACCCATCACTTAAAACCCAGAGAGGCATTATTGTGGGTCTTGACCCTGGAATGACGGTTGGTCTGGCAATTCTCAATCTTTCAGGGGAAATTCTCGATGTAAACAGTTTTAAGGAAGCATCCAGGGCAGATATAACCAGACACATCATTAATTATGGAAAAACTGTCATAGTGGCCACTGATGTTCACAATCCGCCTAAGATGGTAAAAAAGATGGCATCATCCCTTAATTCAAGAATATTCTCTCCATACCGGGATCTGGCCGTAAGTGTTAAAAACGAGTTGGTTGATGATTATCTTTGTCCTCAAGATCAACGTCTCCCAATACGCAGATCCCGATTCAATAATAATCTAATACCTCAAAACGCCCATGAAAGAGATGCTCTGGCAGCTGCCATCCAGGCGTATAAAAAATATCAGAAAAAATTGGAACAAATCGAAAGAAGAACCCAGAGTCTTGAATTATCCTCCAAAATGGCGGATGATGTTAAAATCATGGTAATTAACGAAATTCCCATTACTAAGGCTATAAATATCCTATTGGAAAAAATGAATCCTCCGATTCATCCAGCTGCAAAATCTCATCATAATGATAATTCATCTAAAACATCTTTAAATGGGGTAAAAAATCGTATAAAAGATTATGGGGAAGATAAAAAGTTTCAGGATACTTTAAAAGAGGGTCATACATCAGAAACCTCTCCTGAAATTTCAAAATTGCAGAACAGACTGAAATCTCAGGAAAAACAGATCAGAAATTTGCAAAATAGGAATAGCATACTGGAAGATGATATTGGCCAATATCAAGATGAAATATTCCAATTGGAAAATAGAATCCAAAGATTACAGTATCAGTACTCCCAAAACATCCTACAGCAAAAGGAGATAACCAAAAAAAATGCGATTATTAAAGGAATTCAAGAGAAATATAATCATGAAAAAGCCTTAAGACGAGATTTAGAGGATCAACTCGAATCGATCAAACGTATCAGGGCAATGGAACTATCAAGGGAGGCTTCACCAGTTAAAATCATATATTCATTTTCCAGGGACGGAATTAGGGAAGTCGCTAGTTCCAAAAACATAAAAGGTGGTGATGTGGTACTTTTACAAAGTTCTAAGGGTGGAGGCTCACATACAGCATCATTACTGATAGAATTAGGTGTTAAAGCGGTCATAACCACAGATAAAATGTCACATCAGGCGAAAGAGGCATTTGAAAAAAATATGATTCCCTTACTGGAAGCAGATAAAATTGATTTAAAAATGGCCGATGACTTTGCAGTTATAATGAACAAGGAACTTAACCGGGAAATCGATAAATGGACCAAGAATCAGGAAGAAAAAAAGAAAAAAGAAGATAGAAACAAACTTTTAAAGATAATGGATGATTATAAGGCCCAAAGAAAGAGGTCTTCCCATAATTCATAGAATCTTTCAGACACTTCTATTCCACAACAAAGATAGTTTCATATTTATAAACCTTATTAATAGGGTGTTTTTAAAGTTAAGGTATATCGGAAGTGTTCAATCTTTTTTGGACTATTATCTACTTATTCTGGACATGTTGGTTCTTGTGAACAGTAATGAAGATATCCCGAATAGGAAAAATTATAGTTGATTAAGCAAAAGATAATTAACCATAGAATAATTTGAAAAATTCACGGAGTGTTTTGATATGCAGAAAAGTGTTTATACGCTGATCATAGGTATGATAGTGCTTCTTTTATCAGTATCCGGTTGCATTGGTGGTGAAAGTGATGATACATCGTCAAATGTTCAATCAAATGATAACTCCCAACCAAATACTGACGACACTGATACAAGCTCTGATTCTGCGAATACAGATACATCATCCAATCAAAAAACATGCACCGAGTGTGGTGGAAGTGGTGTTTGTTGGGGTTGTGATGGGAGCGGTGTAGATTCAGACGGTTTTCAATGTATGGTATGTGAGGGCAGTGGTGTTTGTCCAGCTTGTGGTGGTACTGGGATGATGGCAACAAGCCAAAACGGCTGATAAAGTTGTAATGTTCTCAGCTACTTTACAGAACACCAATATAATTATATAACTGCTCTAAGGCAACTAATAGTTTGTAACTACCTATCCGGATAATACTTCAGTTTAGTGGCATTATTCTAAATTAAGAATTATTCCAAGTTTTATTATTAAACTAATTAATGGGTTGCAAATTATTTTACCTTTTTACACACAAACTCAACCCATTATTAGAAACTAGCAGGTTAAGAATTATTGTTGCAACTTCATGTGAGCCGGTGCTAATATTCTTATAAAAAGGATATCTCATTTATATTAGATACGATAAAATATTTGCACTAAAGTTGTTTTTATATGGATTTTCCAAAAAAAATTTACTCATTTCCAATGGATGTGGTAGATCGATGAAAATAGCGTTTATAATAGGTACCAGACCTGAAATTATTAAAATGTCCCCATTAATTGATGAAGTGGATAAAAGGGGAATAGATTATATTTTAGTACACACGGGACAGCATTATGACCATGAAATGTCCCAGCAGTTTTTCCTAGACCTTGAACTAAAAGAACCAGACTATAACATAGGGGTAGGGTCAGATTCCCATGGAAAACAGACAGCCACTATGTTAAAAGGCATAGAAGAAGTTTTAATTTCTGAAAAACCGGATATTGTGCTGGTACAGGGAGATACCAATGCAGTCTTAGCCGGGGCCCTGGCTGCATCTAAACTGCACATTGCTGTGGGGCATGTGGAGGCTGGACTTCGTTCATATGATAAGACCATGCCTGAAGAAATCAACAGGATGGTAGCCGATGTATGCACCAACCTTTTTTTTGTACCCACTGAGCAAACAGCTGTTAACCTGCTTTTCGAAGGATTATCTCCAGAGAATGTTTTCATAACTGGGAACACAGTAGTGGATGCATGTTACCGAAACCTAAAAATCGCCAGAAAAAGCTCTAACATAATGTCTCAACTAGAACTGGAAGGAGATATCCTATCCCTAACTCTACACCGTGCTGAGAATGTGGATGATAGGGAAAGACTTGAGAACATTATTGAAGCCCTTTTAAAAATTGAAGATGTTAATATTGTATTCCCTGTTCATCCCCGTACAGTTAAAACTCTTAAAGATTTCGGGATGTATGCTAAACTTGAAAAAGCACCACATATTAAAATGATTAAACCTGTTGGTTATCTGGACTTCTTGATACTCCAATCTCATTCAAAGCTTATGATTACTGATTCTGGAGGAATTCAGGAAGAAGCAATTACCCTTGATGTCCCCTGTTTAACCCTCAGATACAATACTGAAAGGCCAGAAACTGTTCATGCTGGTGGAAACATTTTGGTGGGTGCCAGCACGGAAAAGATAACCGAAAATGTGTCTCAAATATTAAATGATGATGCCACTCATCGAAGGATGAGGGAAGCACCGAATCCATATGGTGATGGAACTGCATCAGAAAAGATACTTGATACAATCCTGAATTCATACCATCAGGGTAAGCTGGAAATAAAACCCCCAGAGGAGATAGCTACTAACCATTTAAAGAAATTGTTGATTGTTGATGAAAGTATTTCTGTGGCTGAATTTGAGAATAAAAATCCAGGATATAAGATCAATTTAGTTTTCTATGGTGAAAGACCTTGTTATCCCAATCCAGAACTACCATTAAACGGTAAATCCATACTTGTTACCTACTAATCCCCCTGATCGATATGCTTGTCATTTATTGTTCACAACAATCCAATTAATAAAAAACCAAAAAATGGTTAACCTCAAAATTAATTAAACTCTAATGCAAAAAAGAAATTAAAAAAGATGTATTATGATTTTGATTTCATATTTGAACTGGTCAAATCTTTTTCAAATCTAAATAATCTAATTTAAGCAGTACAGTACATAAAATCTAAAACTACAAGTTTAGGGGATAGATCAATGATTAACGAAAATTCATCCATAGCAATATTTGGTCTAGGTCACATGGGGTTGCCAACAGCTGCGTTGCTGGCTGAAAGCGGCCTTAGAGTGCGTGGAGTTGATATAAACAATAAAAATGTGGACATTATCAACTCGGGTCATTCTCCCATAATGGAACCTGGTCTGGATGAAATTGTTAAAAAAACCGTTGAAAAAGATCTTCTATCTGCAACCACTGATTCAAAGGAAGCTGTGGCAAATTCGCAGATAATCATGGTCATTGTGCCCACCCCAGTGGATAGAAACAAAAAATCAGATCTTTCTGCGGTTATATCAGCTTGCAGATCCATATCTGAAAATTTAAAGAAAGGTGATCTGGTTATTATTGAAAGTACTGTACCACCAGGCACTTGCCAAAATCTGGTAATTCCTTTACTGGAAGAAAGCGGCCTTAAAGCCGGTCAAGACTTTAAAGTTGCCTATACTCCCGAAAGAGCCCTTCCCAATAATACATTACATGAAATGACCCACAATGCAAGGGCAATAGGGGGAATAGACTCTGAAAGTACAAAAATGGCCTCTTCACTCTATGGAAGAATCACTGATGGTGAGATCATCATGGTCCAGAATTTGGTGACAGCAGAGATGGTTAAATTAATGGAAAACACTTATAGGGACACTAATATTGCCCTGGCCAATGAACTGGCTTTAGTGTGCAGTGCTCTGGATGTTGATGCCATAGAAGCAATTCAAGCTGCCAATCACCATCCAAGGGTTAACATTCACACTCCGGGGCCTGGTGTTGGAGGGCACTGCCTTTCAATAGATCCCTATTTTATTGTGGAAACTGCCTTGGAAAATGGAGTGGACACTCCTCTCATAAGAACTTCAAGGGAAGTTAACGAGGCAATGCCAGGGGAAGTTTCAAAAATAGTTCAATCTGCATTAGAAGATATGGGAAAGACCATTGAAGGATCTGAAATTGGGATTCTAGGAGTTGCTTATAAAGGCAATGTTGCTGATGCCAGAGAAACACCTGCCAAGCCTTTAATCAAAAATTTTATTAAAAAAGGGGCAAATGTTGTGGTTAATGATCCTTACGTGTCCCCGGATATCATTAATTCATGGGGAGCTGAAATTGTAGACCTTAAAAGAGCTCTTATCAGTGATTGTGTGGTACTGGTAACGGATCATGACTTATACTTGAATATCGAACCATCCATGATCAAAAATGGTTTAATTGTATGCACCCGACCTGTACTTGACCGGGAAACATTCCAGAAGGGTGGTGTGACTTTTAAGGGAGTTGGCCGGCGGTGAATATCCTGGTATTTGAGTATGCTACTTCACTGGGAGTTAAAGATCCCGCTTTAACTGCAGAGGGTCAGGCCATGCTTGAGGGTATCACAAGTGATTTAAAAGATCTAAATACCAGTTTTTTAATCTCCAAAAATTCTGTTTCTCCAAAAATTAGTAGTTGCCATCCTATCGTATTAAAAAAGGATCTAGAAGAGTGGATTGATAATAATATTTCTTTTTATGACTTTTGTTTACCAATAGCCCCTGAAGAAGATTTTATCTTATTCAAATTAACCCGGTTAATTGAAAAAAATGGTGTTCAGGTTCTGGGTTCTTCATCTGATGCTGTTTGCACCTGTTCAGATAAATATTTAACCTATCAAGCGCTGAAAAGTAAAGTCCCAGTCATTCCCACTATTAAAGTATTATGGGATGAGATTGATAACTACGCTAATACAATTTCATCCAAACACGTGGTAAAACCAGCTGACGGAGTTTCATGCTCAGCAGTACAAGTAGTTGACTCACCAGAATCATTTATAAAAGCGGCTGAGCAGGTTAAAAATGCAACTAAACTCCCCTATTTCCTACTCCAGGATTGGGTGAATGGAGATAGTGTTAGTGTAAGTTTACTCACCAATGGAAAAAAAGCCATACCCTTAAGTTTGAATAAACAGAATAACATTCAAAAAGACGGAATTATAGGTTATAATGGTGGAAAAGTGCCATTCAACCACACTAAAGAGAAAAAAGCGAAAGATATAGCAAAAAAGGCAGTAGAATCCTTAAATGGATTGAAAGGATATGTGGGTGTGGATATGATTCTGGGTGATGAAGTTTATCTGGTAGAAATTAACTCCCGCATTACCACACCCTACGTTGCACTGAGACAAATGCTAAACTTTAATTTAGGAGAAGCCATAGTGGCGTCAGTTAATGGCTATCTTCCCCAGGAAGTAAAACTGGAGGGAGAGATCGAATTTCATAAGAATGAGAATCTGCAGTTAAAGGTGATAAGTTGAAAATTGCTGGTTTTGATATTGGAGGTGCAAACACAGATCTGGCAGTGGTGGAATTTGATATTGAAGGAAAAATAATTAACATAAGAAGTGATTATCGTTACCTTCCCATGTGGAACAAAAAGCACGAACTGGGCTCTGCTCTCATTGACTTATTGGGGTCAGACCTTGATGAAATAGTTGCCGTTGGTGTTTCTATGACAGCAGAACTAGCAGACAGCTACCAGAACAAAACTGAAGGAGTTATGGATATCACCAGCATAGTAAAGAAATCATTTGACATTCCAGTTGGATTCGTCGGGTTAAATGGTATGAAAAATTATAGAGAAGTGAAAAATAGCCCCCTGGATCTGGCTGCAGCTAACTGGATTGCAACAGCACCTCTTGCAGCTTACATGTCTCCAGATTGTGTTTTAATAGACACTGGGAGCACCACTACTGATATAATTCCCATAAAAAATGGAAAGGAATGTGCCAGGGGAAGATCAGATCTGGAAAGGCTGATTACTGGTGAACTGGTATACACTGGAACCCTACGCACCAATGTGGCCACCATTGTGGATAAAGTCCCTCTGAAAAATGAATGGGTGCGGGTGGCATCGGAACTATTTGCAGTATCAGCAGATGTCCACATGGCTCTAGGGAATATTGCCCCTGCTGATTACACTTCCCAAACACCGGATGGTGGCGATCGATCCAGGGAGAACTGTCTTTTACGATTATCAAGGGTAGTGTGTGGAGATCTGGATTTATTAAGTGAGGATGATGTCCTGGAAATTGCCAGGCATATTTACAGAATACAGGTTGAAAAAGTTGCAGAAGCACTTAAAGAGGTTACAGATAGGGAAAATTTAAATTTAGTTGTGGCCACTGGTTTGGGAATGAATATCATCGGATCTAAAGCAGCAGAAATCCTGGGTTTAGAGGTTAAAACCATGGATGAAATTCTGACCAGAGAAGAATGTGTGGTGGCACCTGCAGTTGGAACCGCCCTTCTCATGGAAAAATTCATGAGAAAAAAGGAATAAGTCCGGATTATGGAATATAAAATAAAACAGCAGATTAGCTAAACACCCTATGTTCAATCATATAAAAGGTTATCCCTATGAAAACAAGTTCACTAATCCTAATATTAATACTGGTAATTGGTGCGGTATACCTTTTTGCCAATTTCAGTCAGCACACTAGTTTAGGCTCAAACCAGCTGGGATACGTCACCAAGGATGTTTATTCTCATTATGGGACTCCCAATGCAAAGATAGCTGTGGTAACTGGCATGCATCCCAGGGAAGATCTGGCCACAAATCTGGTCCCCCAAGTTGTGAAACTATTTGCACTATTTAACAAAGTGGAAGTAGTGGATTACCATGTGACAGTCACTTATCAACCAAAGGACTTTAATGTTGGCCGAGCAAATGGCCAGGCCCTGGTTGCCGAGTATGTAATTCCAGATATTAAAACAACCGATTATCAGTTAGTGATCATTGCCCACGACCATGAACAGGGTTATGGTGAGGGATATTACATAGCCACTCCTACTCATGACTATAAATCAGTGACCCTGGCCGACGCAGTCCACCAGTTACTCCCCCAATTCAATTACTACCCTGGTTCATCCACTAAACGTGCTCAAAGTAGTTCCATAAACCAAGTGGATAGACCAATAACCAATGCAGGATACCCAGTTTTTGTATACGAGATGCCTGAATGGAACAACCAACTGGAAGCTACTATTAATACTTACCAACTCTTCAGTGCCAGTTCGAATGTGATTCAGGCGTTAAATTAAATGATTCTTAACAAAAGAACGTCAAAGGCATGATCATCAAAAGAAGAAAAAAGGATAGGGGATGGGGGGTGTGTAAATAAGTAAATCTGATATCCACTTTCATGATAAACTCTTATAAACACGAATATTTATCAAGACAGCAATCAGTACCACACATTTTTCATACCCAGTAAATAAGCAATGGTATTGGCTCCCAGATGCAGGAACAAAGTTATGATTAGTATAACGATAATCAAATAGAAAGGAATGACTACAATTAGAGACGATAATACCAGAGCGCCCACTACAAAGTCTAACTGATCTACAATGGGCAATGGCCGCCCTCTTTTAACTTTAAATCTTCTCTTGATAAAACTACCGCATGCGTCTCCAATAATAGCACCACCACCCAGTGCCAGACCTAGTAATATGCCATTTAAGGTATTTGTTGTTATAGTTCCTTGGACCATCAGGCCGATTGCAGGGTCTCCTACCATTAAAAGATTATTTATCAGGTCACCAGTAAAAGTTCCCTGAATCAACCCAATCACGGCACCAATTAATATTCCGATAATGGTTCCTTTCCAGGTTACACCATCTCCAAGTAATCTGAAACCGTCTTTAAGGGATCGGCCCATGTCTAGAGGGGTTCCTCCCCCAAAGGTAAGTGCGCTGGCATTTGCTAGGTAAGCGGGTAACATAAAGTATATAGCATAAGCGGATAAAATCAAAACACTGAAAACACTAGGGTCCATAGTTTACCTCCGATTAAAACAGGATGATAGTTATGTACTCAAACATAAATACTATAAAGCTGATTGATCGCTCAAGTATATATAATCATTATATTGAGTTACAGCTAAATTTTCAACACATAAAATAGGTGAGATGATGGTCATAAAGAAAACAAAAAGCCTGTGTCCGGAATGTCTGCGAGTGGTGGACGCAGAAGTCTTCGAAGACCAAGAAAAGATAATGATAAAAAAGACGTGTCCAGAGCACGGCGAGTTCGAAAACACTTACTGGCAGAATCGAGATGCATACTTATACGCTGCTGATTACGATTACGAAGGAGATGGCATTGAAAACCCCAGGACCAGTGTTGAGGGGGAATGTCCTCTAAATTGTGGTCTCTGCCCGGAACATGAAAGTCAGACTGTATTAGGCCTTATTGATGTTACTAATCGTTGTAATCTTCGTTGTCCTATTTGTTTTGCCAATGCAGCAGTATCTAATTATTTATATGAGCCCAGTTATGAGGAAATACGTGAGATGTTGCGAAATCTCCGCGCAAACCAGCCAGTACCCACACCCGCTATCCAGTATGCTGGTGGTGAACCCACTGTACGAAAGGATCTTGTGGAACTGGTAAAGCTTGCCCGTGAGGAGGGATTCAGCCACACTCAAATAGCTACTAATGGAATCAAATTGGCTAAGGATCCTGAACTAGCTCAGAAACTTAAAGATGCTACTTTAAATACAGTTTATCTCCAGTTTGATGGAGTCACGGAAGAACCATACATAAAGTCCCGGGGTCGCAACCTACTACCCATTAAACTGGAAGCCATTGAAAACTGCCGCAAAGCTGATCTGGGAATTGTACTGGTACCAACCCTGGTTAAAGGAATTAATGATGACCAGGTTGGTGATATCATTAGATTTGCCATTGAGAATCTTGACATAATCCGAGGAGTTAACTTCCAGCCCATATCATTTGCCGGTCGAACACCAGCCGATGAAGTGGAAAAACAGAGAATAACCATTCCATTATTCCAGGGATTGGTGGACAAACAGACTGAAGGAAAGATTGGTACTGATGATTTTTATCCAGCTTCCTCAATTATACCCATCACTGATTTTGTGGAGGCCATTGAAGGTGAAAATCAGGTTGCATTTACCTGCCACCCGCACTGCGGAACAGCCACTTATATATTCATTGATAATGATGAAATTATTCCCATAACTAAGTTTTTGGATGTGGATCGTTTCTTCGACCTTCTTTCCCGCAGCAGTGATGATATTAGGGATGGAGGACTGGTGGGTAAGGCCAAAGTTATAAGTCGGGCTACCCTGGAACTTCCTAAAACCATTGACCGGAATAATAAGCCTGATTCCCTTGACTTAACAGAAATATTAACCAATGTTTTTAAAGAAAGATCTTACAGTGCTCTGGGAGATTTCCACCACAAAACATTACTCATTTCTTGTATGCACTTCATGGATCCCTGGAACTTTGACCGGGACAGGGTTAAGAAATGTTTAATTCATTATGCTGTACCTGACGGGCGTATAATACCTTTCTGTTCCATGAATACTCTGTACCGGGAACAGGTGGAGAAAAAATTCTCCAAACCCATGAAGAAAAAATCATAACTGGTTGTGGAATTGATAATTGAAACTCCTTCACGTCTCCATATCTCCTTGCTTGACCTTAACGGATCATTAGGTCGTATAGATGGCGGAGTAGGACTCACCCTCAATAAACCTTCTTTAGTTCTGGAAATGAAAGAGAAAGGTACTGGAGTTCAGGTAGAATTCAATAATCCTAAAAATCTTTCTAAGGATAGTATTGGGGATTATGAGGATAAAATATCAACTTCAGCCATTAAAATGATGGAACACTTGGGGATTGATAAAGGATTAAATTTCATTGTCCATGAAAATTTCCCATCCCATTCTGGTTTAGGTTCCGGAACCCAACTATCTCTGGCTGTGGGTAAACTGATTTCCGATTCTGTAGAACATGAAATTGATGCACCAGATATTGCCAGTATTGTAGGTCGTGGTGGTACTTCAGGCATAGGTGTAGCATCCTTTGATAATGGTGGTTTCATTATTGATGGAGGCCATCATCTTGATGAAAAACCCGAATTTGTACCGTCATCTGTTTCCAAAGCATCACCTGCACCGATTCTTGCCAGATATGATTTTCCAGCAGAATGGAAGGTGATTCTTGTTATTCCTGATGTTAAAAAGAATGTTTCAGGAACTAACGAGGTTAATATTTTCCAGGAATACTGTCCAATAGCTTTGGGAGAAGTACAGCAACTTTCCCATCTTATTCTAATGAAAATGATGCCTGCAGTTTTGGAAAGAGATCTGGATGCCTTCGGGGAAAGTGTTAACAGCATTCAAAAAATGGGCTTTAAAAAAATAGAAAATCAGTTGCAAAAACCAGTGATAGGGGAAATAATGAATTTTCTACGAGAAGCTGGTGCTCCGGGTGTGGGTATGAGTTCATTTGGACCCACCATCTACGCAATCACTGACAGTTCTAAGGATATAGTAAGTGCTGCTCATGATGCCCTGCAAGGGGTTGGTGGTCATATAATTGAAACTTCGGCTCAAAATTCTGGTGCCGTAATTAGATAATATGCATTAAATTAACCAGTTCATGATTAATATGACAGACGAAATAAAGGGTAAAGTTTGGAAATTCCGGGACAGTATAGATACTGATGTCATCATTCCGGGACGTTATCTGAGAACATTCAGTTTAGATGAGCTTGCCAGCCATGTAATGGAAGGAGAAGATCCCGAATTTGCAAAAAATGTGAGTAAGGGTGATATAATAGTTGCTGGTTGGAATTTTGGCTGCGGATCTTCACGAGAACAGGCTCCAGTGGCTTTAAAACATGCGGGTATAGATGCAATTGTGGCCAAGTCATTCGCACGAATATTCTACCGTAATGCTATAAATATTGGTTTACCAGTTATAGTGGCCGATATCCCAACTGATAAAGGAGATGAACTCCTGATAAACCTTAAAGATGGTGTGATAAAAAATCTCAACACTGGTATTAGTGTTAATATAAAACCATTCCATGACTTCATGAGGGGAATACTCCATGATGGAGGTCTGGTTAAACATTATCTAAAAGAAAAGAAATAGGAAAATCAGTCTTAACATAAGACCCGTATGAAACTTTTAATAAACTAAATATGGTCTTTGCATATTAACCCATTAAATTTTTTCAATTAACTTTTTAAAATTACAAATACAAAACATGTTATTATATTTATCAGTTGAATAATTTTGGATTTCCATTTAATCGATGCAAAAATTATAGATGCGGAAATAACATAAATCCAGAAGAATTATGGATTCTTATTTTTGTTTTATGTGAGGAAAAAACAATGAAATGTCCAGTATGTAACTCTGAATCTCATGAAATACTTAAAACTAAGGGTAAAAACACCAAAGAAATTCTCATAAAATGTAATGAATGTGGAAACACCTTCAGGGAAACTATAAAAATCCCGAAGATGGTTGATTGCAGAATTATCATTAGCCAATTCTCCCAATCCGAGAAAAAACAGATTAAACTCTATCCTGATGAAATTCTACAGGTAGGAGAAGTACTGCTAGTGGATGGAGATGAAGTAGAAATCACTTCGCTGGAAAACAATCGGGGAGGCAGAGTTTCCAAAAGTCAGGTTTCGGAACTGGAAACCATCTGGGCAACATCACTGGCAGGACCGGCCAGAGTAGGAGTATCTATTGATTATAGTGGTAGAGTCCTATCAAAAAAAGTTGAAGTGGAAAGAGATTTTCAATTCACTGTAGGTGATGTGGTGAAAATGGGAAGAGCAGTATTTCGAATTAAATCCATGAAAACCATAACTTCCAAGATAAGAAAGGGAAGTGCACTGGCAGAACAGATTAAAAGAGTTTACGGTCGCCCAGCAAGTCATAAAGATAAATTCCAATATGATTTAACCTCTAAAATAGTTGAAAACGAAGATATTGACTAATTAGGGGTTATGTTGAATTTAAATTCATTTAATCCTATTTGATTCAGTGGTTTGATGAAGGATAAACGAGAAGAACTGGTAGAAAAACTCTTAAACCAAGGTTACATAAAAACCGGCAAAGTTAAAAAAGCCATGCTCCATGTGCCCAGGGAGGAGTTCATGCCTCCCGAAATCAGGCGCTACGCCTACCTAGATCGTCCCCTGCCAATTGGTAGGGGGCAGACCATATCTGCACCACATATGGTGGCCATCATCGCCGAACAATTAGATCTTGATGAAGGAATGAAAATACTTGAGATTGGAACAGGCCTCGGCTACAATGCTGCTGTAGTATCAGAGATTATTGGTGGTTCTGGCCATGTTTACACTGTGGAAAGAATACCTTCCCTGGCAGAGAAGGCCAGGGAGAATCTGGAAAAAACCGGATACAACCATAAAATAACTGTTATAAGTGGTGACGGAACACTGGGCTACCCTGAAAAAGCACCATTCGACAGGATATACGGAACAGCCAGCTCACCTAAAATCCCCGAACCCCTTAAAAAACAGCTAAGAATCGGTGGAAAATTGATCATACCCCTTGGTTCTGCTAACTATTTTCAGGAACTGGTATCTGTTCAGCGAATATCCGATGATGAATTTAAGTCTGAAGATTTAGGGGGAGTTGCCTTCGTCCCCATGATCGGAGAACATGGCTGGCCTGAAGATTAAAGATGAACCTTATAATTTATCTTCGATATTTTTAAATGATTTATAAACGAATTTTACGCATTTATGTTAAATAACAGGCATATTAATAAATTAAAAATGAAAATAGCAAATCCTGATTAATATGAAATTTTATATTGAAACTTTTGGTTGCACATTTAATCAAGCCGATTCGCAAATAATGGTCGGTTTACTTGAAGAAAAAGGGGCAGAATGTGTTATATCCATGGAAGAGGCAGATCTTATTATTCTTAATACTTGTTACGTGAAACAGCCAACTGAACAGAAGATTACCAACCATATCCTAAAAGTTCAGGATCAATATCCCCAAAAAAAGCTTCTTATTGCGGGTTGTATGGTGGACATCGATCCCACTAAGTTGGAAAGATTAGCTCCTTATGCTGGATGGATTGGTTCCCGTAGAATCAAGTTCGCCCCAGAAGTAGCCACGTCAATTATGAAGGATGATATTAAAAGAAAAACCGGTCAGGACAAAGCAATAAAAACATGCCTTCCCCGAAAGCGTTTTAATCCATATATACACATTCTACAAATCTGTGAGGGATGTCTTGGAAAATGCAGTTACTGTTGTACCAGATTTGCACGGGGAAACCTGCAAAGTTACCCTACAACTATTTTGAAAAGGGAAGCAGAACAGGCAGTGGCAGACTCCTGTAAGGAGATCCAGCTCACTGCCCAAGACACCGCAGCCTATGGAAAAGACTCTGGAGAAAAATTATCCGACCTTATCAATCATGTAACCAGTATACCTGGTAATTTCAAGGTAAGAGTTGGAATGATGCACCCTAAGAACGCTGAAGACGACCTTGAATCTATAATTAACTCCTTTAAAAATGAAAAGGTATATAAATTTTTACATCTACCCTTGCAGAGTGGAAATAACCAGATCTTATCAGATATGAACCGAGGGCACTCTGTTGAGAAATATCTTAAAATTGTGAATAATTTCAAATCAGAAATACCTCATCTTTCCCTTTCTACAGATATTATTGTGGGATACCCTACCGAGGATGAAGCAGCTTTTCAGGACACTCTTGATGTAATCAGTACAATTCGTCCTGATTTTCTACATATTTCCAAATACCATCATCGTCCTGGCACTCCTTCATCAAAGATGTATGAGATCGATCATAAAGTGATGAAAAACCGTTCGCAACGTTTAAATGATCTTAAAATCCAGATAACTTCGTCCAATAACAGAGAACTGGTAGGAACCACTCAAAGAATTCTTATAACGAATAAAGGGAGTAAAGGTGGGTACATAGGTCGTACAGACTCTTATAAAACAGTGATTGTGGATGAAGCTCCTTTGGGTGGTTTTTTCCAGGCAGAAATTACTCATTCTAAGAGTACTTATCTTAAAGGAAAAATATTGTAACCTATAAAATGATGGTTTGATTAATATTCTCAGCTTTGACCATTATTATTAAGATTTATCATTTTTATTTTCAGCAACGATTTTCATTATCAACACAGATTAATGTCCTTTTAAAGCTGATTTTTTGCTTAATTAAATTTTTGTCAGATCAAACTTCTCATTTATAAAAAACACTCTTTTTTATCCAATAGCAAAGCATATATAGCTTCATATAGAGAGAAAAATCTTGATAATATGAACTTCTTGATTTGTGAGAATTGTGGTGGCTACTACCATCTGAAGGAAGGAGAATCACTCAGTGACTTTGAATCATGTGAATGCGGCGGTAAGTTTTATCTTTTAGAATACGGGGAAGATGGTCAGCTTCAATCCCCTAAGATCGTCTGTGAATCTTGCGGGAATCTCAACATCATTACCACTCCATTCTGCAGTAGCTGTGGTCAAATATTAAGACCTTCCAAAGAAATCATCACCAACGAAAAAAACAGCCCCTTAAAACCAAGGTTATTTGCAGGCATAACATTTATCGCAGTTTCCATAATGATATTGGGCCTATTTTTATAAAATGATAAGATAAAAACGATTACGACCTGTTCTGTTAGTGATTATTAGGATAATTGTTTAATTTATTTTAAATCTTTTTTTAACTCTTCATGAATACAAAAATAATAGTTTTGATGAGTGCCGTGGGCCGGACTTGAACCAGCGACATCCAGATCTTCAGTCTGGCGTTCTCCCAACTGAACTACCACGGCAAATGGGCCCGACGAGATTCGAACTCGTGATCACCTCCGTGTCAGGGAGGTATCATACCCCTAGACCACGGGCCCTGTCGTCCATTTTGAATATAACCCTATTGGTATATAAATCTTTGTAACTATTGAGGCTTAAATGGGCGTATAATATATGTTTTTACGAAAAATTTCTCCATAAGAGGTTAAATATTAAACCACCATTTAAATATGATATACATATAAAAATATCATATAAAAGATTAAATTTTTACTATTAACCCTATAATCTAATCTTTATTCCATTTATAAAGCCTTATTGATTTAATTAACTTAAATAATACCAGTATTTCAAAATTTATTTAAGTTTACTATGATATAATATAGATAGTAAAATAAATATTTTGGGAGGAACGAAAAAATGGCGGATATAGGAGATCCAATTAAAACTACAGTCGAAGAAATTCGAAAGGTACTGAATATTGAAAACGTGGTTGGCGAAGTAATTGAAACTAATGATAAAACTTTAATCCCCATAACCAAGATGGGTATGGGATTTGGTGCAGGAATGGGTGAAGGTAAAGGAGGCTCAGAATCTCAAGGCGAAGGTAGTGGATCTTTAGCAGGTGCTGGTGGAGCAGCAGGTATTGAACCCATTGCTATGATAGTTGTATTTAAAAACGTAGAAGGTCCTGAAGGTGTTAAAGTACTAACTCTTTCCGGAAATCCAATAGCTCAAGCATTAGGAGAATTAGGTACTGCTGCAATGGATATGGCAAGAACAGGTATAAATGAAATGAAAAAATCTGGTAAAGATAAAGAGATGAAAGAGAAGGCAGAGAAAAAAGCCGCAGAAGTGAAAGCTGAAGTTGAAAAAAGGACATAAGGAATATAAGAGAGGATTAATTTGATTTACATAATAATTGGTGTCATTATTTTAATTTTGGCACTGATTCTATCATTAATCCTCTTTATCCCTTTTAATATCTCTTTTTACCTGGAAAAAAGAGGACAGAATATATTAGGATACTTTCAGGTTAAATGGTTAAGAATTCGCCTACTAAGACATACCATACCCCCAGAAGAGAAGGAAGAAAAAAAAGAAAAGGAAAAGAAGGAAAGGAAAAGCAGTTTAAAAGATGTTCTGAATGTTTTCCGAAAATTTATTGCTGCATTTGAATATTTAACACCGATTTTTCATGCGTTTATCAAATCCCTTAAACTCGTAAAATTATCCCTTAATTTGAATATAGGATTTACCAGCCCAGTAACCACCGCTTTAATAAGTGGTTATTTCTGGAGTATAAGTTCAATATTAAATATGATACACCCCATTAATCTCTCAATAACTCCTGATTTTATTGAAAATAAATTTGATGCAACCTTTGATTTTGAAATTAATTTAACACTGTATCCAACAGTATGGGCACTTTTGAAGGCCATCACCAAAAAGCCAGTGCGCGAATTAATCTCCAGTGTAATAAAATTAAACCAGTAAAGTGACACTTAATGGTTATTTAGACTTAGAAAAAAAATGATTAATAAAAATGGTTAATATGTTGAAACAGTTCTTGAACTATGACTTTTTAAAAACAGTTTTAGATTCCATATCGAATCAAGAATTCAACTACAAGCAGGTTCTATTACCCTACAAAGATAAATTGAAGAATTCAGAAGGTTCCATCCACAAAGTAATAACCAAGGGTAAAGCTGTTAAAATCGAAAACAGAACCATATACCCGGTCATCATGTTTTCAACCATTGAATTTGAGGATAAATTCACCTATGAATCTATAACTCCCTTTGCTTTAGCCGTGATTGAGGCTGATAGCAAATATTTCATCCCATTTGATAAAGAAAACGAGATAATCCAGGATTTACTAAGTGAAGATGGTTTATGGAAGGAATTGGGTTTAGAATAAATGGTATTTAAAAAAATAAAATAAAAATAAAAATAAATTAAAAATTTAAATTAATGTGATTAAGCAGCTTTTACGGCTAATTCAATATCATCTGCTTTCACAGTTTTTCTACCGGCGTGTTTTGCAAGTTCAACGGCTTTTTTAGCAATTTCTTCGCCTTTTTCTTCTAAAGATTTTGCTAATGCCTCTTTTGCATCATCACTTATCCTTTGTGCACCAGCATTTTTGATGATCCTTCCCACTGGAGCAATAGGTAATTCAGCCATATTTTCACCTCCTATTTTAGCTATGACCCTATAATATTTAAACTTATCGTTTTTTATTGCATTTTTGTCCATGACATATAGCATACTTGTTTAGCTGATGAGAAGATCTGTTAACCCAAACATATAAGCGTACAAATTATAATATGAAATTGCATGCTTGGAAGAGTTGACATTGACCCCCAAATAGAAGAGATTCTGGAAAAAGCTATAAAAAGCAGGATTTCCAATGAGGACGCTATAAAACTTATGAAAACTACAGGTGCAGAATTTCATGCACTTATACAAGCTGCTGATATTTTACGTCAGGACATTATTGGAGATACAGTTACATACATCCCCAATTGGAACATAAATTTCACCAATCTCTGCTCTGGAACTTGCAAATTCTGCGCCTTCCGCAGAGAAGAGGATGATGAGGGCGCTTATTTTTTAAACACTGATGAAATGGTCCAAAGAGCCAAAACAGCCTGGAATAAGGGGGCTAAAGAGCTATGTATTCAGGGCGGTTTACACCCGGATGTGGATGCATATTTCTACCAGGAACTCGTCCAGAAATTAAAGGCAGAATTGCCAGATATCCATATACACGCGTTTTCCCCTATGGAAATTCTGTATGGTGCTGAACAGGCAGGTATATCCATTAAAGACGAACTGGAAATGTTAAAAGAAGCAGGCCTTAATTCCATCCCTGGCAATGCCGCTGAGATATTAAACGATGATATACGACAGTTGCTCTGCCCCACCAAGATGAACACCGCTAAATGGATAGAAATCGTTGAAACAGCCCATAAAACTGGGATACCCACCACATGCACCATGATGTATGGCCATATCGAAGAACCAAAACACAGAGTGGAACATATGGATATATTAAGGGGAATACAGGAGAGGACCGGTGGATTCACTGAATTTGTACCATTAACCTTCATGCACTGGCAGGCACCCATCTACAAAGAAGGAGTTTCAAGGGCAGGAAGTACAGGACTTGAAGATTTAAAGGTTTACGCCGTTGCCAGGTTGATGTTCGGTGATCTCCTACGGAACATCCAGGTTTCATGGGTGAAACTTGGATTTAAATTCGCACAAGTATGCCTCACTGCAGGGGCTAATGACCTGGGAGGAACCCTGGGAGAAGAAAGTATTTCTAAATCGGCTGGAGCACAGCATGGGGTGCAAACCTCTCCAAAAAACTTGCAACGGATAATACGAAATATGGGAAGGATTCCAGCAGAGAGAGACACCCTTTATAAGAAGATCATGGAAGTATAATAAATTATAGGGAAGTATAATAAATATTATGGATTTATAATAACTAATATGGAAGTATAAGAATTTTTATTTAATTTCAGATTATTTTTGATTCATAGAAGGATTCTTGGTAAGTGCTGGTTAGATAAATAGTTCCAGACCTTCCCAGAATTTAACTGGGTTTATTCCCCGTGCTTCTAATATTATTTTAAAAACGGGTCGATATTTAAGGAGTTCATAATTAAAAAATTGAGCTAATATCCTATAAAAATAGATTTAAAATATTAATAAGAATTATTCATATATTACTTATCAGATCGGCTAACTGATTTAAATTGCTAACTTCAAATGCTTCGGCACCTGCATCCTCATAGTAGGATACACAGCTATCTGCAGCGTTCCATTTAATAATTTCCTCAGGATTTAGAATCAACACCCTTTTTGCTTTGCGAGATATATTCCTGATGATATCTGCACTTAAAGGCTCCCCATCATATTTAGGGCCGGCCCAGTCCCGGCAGTCACTCAAGATAAGGACATAGGATTTATGGTTGATATTAGCCTGATTCAAAAAACTCCCGAATGCAGTGTACATGTTTGATTTACCCTTTATCATGGAATTTTCACGACGGATGTCCAGAACCTTGATAAATGCATCTATGATATTAAGTTCCTGAAGCGCGGAGGTTATCTCTGTAGTTTTATTATCAAATTCAAATGCTTTGGCCCGGTTGAAGCTGTTCTGGGCCGCGTATATCATACAGAAAAACCAGATGCTGATCCAATCACAGGACACGCTTACATCACTTAAAAAGAAGTGGTTCTGCTTCTTGATGCGGGGCTTGCTTTTTATCAGTTCCAGAAGACTCCCCCCATGTTTCATGTTTTTTCTAATGGTCCTCCTAATATCTGGCCTCTGTGACTTTGCCTGTTTATATCGTCGTGACCTGCGAGTTGCGATTTTTCTACCTAACTTTTGGCATAAGTCAATTAACTCTGGTTGTAGGGTGTTTAACGTATGAATATTGCTCATTTCAAGTTCAGAGTTGCCTTCATGGTCCGGGTTTTCACTGGCATCGTTCAGGGTGTTTTTGATGTAATCAAGTTTGAACTGGAAGTTATGGTTGTAGCTTAATTCTGTCTTGTTCTGTTTGGTGACCGAAATATTTAATTTCCTTATGAATTTATTTTTTTCTTCAAAACTGGAAGAAGGTTTATCTGTTTTTTCTTTACCTCCAAAGAATGAGTCGTAACACTCGTTGAACTTCTTCTTCTGTTTGTAATCTTTGAGGTAGATACATGAAAGGGCCTCCCTTAAATCAAAGTCCTCACCCTTAATTAGGTTAGCTGCTTCACAAGCTGTTTGAGTACACCGGATACTTGCTGGAATTCCGTTTTCCCTTAATATTCCTGAGAATTTAACTATTTTATCCATAAATTACACATTCAAAATAGAATCAATTTTTATCAGAACTTTATATTCTTTAAGACCTTAACCTTGTCTTCTTCATTTTTAACCACCACGTTGATGGTTCTCTCCAGGGATTCTGCATCTAAATCATTCTTTTTAAAGACCAACAGACTACGCACCCAATCAACACTGGCCCGTATGGAGGGTGTTTTAATTAAATTGAGTTTCCTGATCTTCTGTACCACCCCAACTACAGCTTCAACCAGGGCTGAAGATGCTTCGGGAACATGTGATTTAATAATCTCCATCTCCCTCTCAAAGGTAGGGTAATCAATATACAGGTACAGGCAGCGATCTTTGGTCTCGTCAAGAAGCTGTCTCTGTGAATTTGAAGTCATAATAACCAGGAGTTCATTGTTAAGCTGGAAGGTTCCCAGATCATTTACAGTTATTTGTTTTTCACCCAATGCCTGCAAAAGGAAGCTCTCCACTTCTTCATCAGCTTTATCTATCTCATCTATCAGAATAACTGAATCCTCATCATTCATAAATGAGGATAAAAGTGGTCTCTTTATGAAGAATTCTTCCTTAAATACATCGTCAGGGCTTTCCTTTATCTTGGACATCTCCAGGCTCAGGAGCTGTTTCTGGTAATTCCACTCACCAACTATCTGCTCGAAGGTGATCCCCTCGTAGCACTGTATCCTGAAAAATTCGCGGTTGAATGCCCTGCTGATTGCCTTTGATAGCTCTGTCTTCCCTGTTCCTGGCGGGCCTTCAATAAGTATAGGTTTTCCTAGTGAAAGGGCCAGGTAAGTTACGGTGACGATGTTGTCATCTGGTACGTAGTGATTTTTAGCTAAGGATTCTTCAATACTGTTTTTATCTAGATCTATCCGGTACATGAATTCACCAGTTCTGTGTTCCCATTACACATGTCATAATCTTATATGTTTCATCCCATACTTCTGTGTTTGTCTGAAAATTAATCTATGAGTAAAAGAGCTACTAATGATATACTGGGAGGATAATTTACTGTGTCAAATTTTAATTCCATTCCTGCGTTATCTGCTGTTTTATGGACATTAATCCCCATGGATTCCATAGAATAACGGGCTTTAATAGGATTTATACAGTCACCATCCACGTTGCATTCTTCACATAGTTTACAGCTCCCAGCAAAAAAGGAAGTTGTAAAGTTGTAGCCCTCTTTAAACGCCACTTTTTCAAGTTCAAGTAGGATGTTTATCTTGTCGTTGTAGAAGGAGAAGTACTGGTACATATCATCTGCCGGTATCTCCGGGCGTTTGATTTTTAAAAGCATGGCATAACTATATTCAGAGAGCATCTTCCGGAACTCCTCTACATTGGGAGTGTTTGGAGGGCATCTCAAATTCTTCCCATATGTAGGACAGCCCACCATGCATTTGAGGCGTACTCTATTTTCGACTATTACCTGGTCTGCAGGTATGATTCGGACTTCTTCACATCCGAGTTTTAAAGCTTCTTCTTCTAAGAATCTGTATTCATCAATTCCATCCGTCATTTTGTATCCAACCATTTTTTTTCAATTCTTATTAAGAATTAATAATGCTATAAATATTAATTTTCAAAAGGATTACAAGTGGATTTCATATAATAGCGTGAATGTATTTTGTTTAAAAAAATATTGTATTTGTTTAAAAATGAATGTATACTTTTAAATATGAATGCGTACTTTTAAAATGAATGTGCATCATTATACTGCATATTTCATCAATATGGAACCTAATTTATCAAATACTGATTTTAATGGCCCTAACCTGTAACCTAATTTTAAAAATGCCTCCACATCAGATTTTTTAACACCACCAATCAGAGTTAAGATGACTATGTAAACCAGTATTCCAATAAATGAGGCTATTATTATGTAAATAAATGCGAATATCTGGGCTAATGGTATGCCAGCATAGAAGCTAGTGTACGCATAGGTAGTAGGAATTAAAAGAAGAATTCCAGCCATTAAGAGTGATGCAACTACTATTTTACCTAGACTTACCCATTCAAGTGTTGTTCTTGCCAGTTTAAGGATTCCCCCGGCCGTGGTTATCATGAGTACTAAGGTTGCCACGGTAGTTGCTAGAGCAGCCCCATTTATTCCGTAAATAGGTACAAGAAGTACACTTAAGCCTAATTCAATGACAACTGCTATTCCCAGTGTTATCATTGGTATAACTGGTTTACCCATGCCCTGAGCCACACTACCAGAGACTGTGTATAATGTAAAAAACAGCATGCCCACGGCTAATATCTGCAGTGCCCCAGTCCCCAATTCATAGCCTGGGAAAAGCAGGCTGAGTATAGGACGGGCGAATACAGTTATTCCTAAGGACATAGGGAGTACCAGGATTGTCACGTAACGAAATGCCTGATTGATATAGGTATTGAATAACTGGTGGTTTTTAGTGCTTAATGCTGCTGCTGTAGCCGGTAGAACTGCAGTAGCCACAGCCATACTAATCGTGAGTGGAATACGGGCTATGGGGCTTCCTATACCATAGTAACCCACCCATTCACTGGTCATGTATATTCCAATGATCCATGTACCAATATCATACATGAAAAGTTCACCCAGAGCAGTTAAGTATACTGGGATGGAGAACAGGAACAGCATCTTAAACAGACTTAACTCCTTTCTCCAGGTAAATTTTTCCTCCGGGTTTTCCGGGTTATCATAACTGGAATTTTTAAGTTTAACCCATATATACTTCCGGAATATAATTAATGCAGCCAGTCCTGTTATCATGTAACCTATTGCAGTACCAATTACTGCACCTGCCACATAAAAATTGGCCAGCACCAGTAAAACTGCAAATATAATGGTACTAATCTGTTCAACAGCTTTTGTCGCATTTATGAAGTTCATTTCATAGTATCCCTGGAATATGCCTTTTATCTCCCCAGATATGACACTGAAGGGAGTAATAAGAGCAACGCATTGGAATGGTAGCACTGCTTCAGGGTTATGGAACAGATGTAATGCTAAAGGTTCAGCCAGAATATATATTATGAAGCTTAAAATAAGGCCCAAAGTTAAAACCAATTTAAAGGAAGATTTTATTATTTGCTTTATCATATTTTTCTGGCCAACAGCTTCATACTGGGCTATATATTTGGCAATAGCTGGGGGTATTCCTCCTTCAGCAGATAACTGTAAAACGCCTATCAAGGGCAGGGTTAAGGTAAAGATTCCGTAACCAGCAGGTCCTAATAGGGATGCCATGGAAAAGCGGTAAATGAAACCGCCTACCCTAAAAATTAAAGAGCCTATGAGTATTATTAAACTGCCCTTTGCTATTTTTGTATCGCTCATAAAAAATTTCCTTATAATAGAATTAATTAAATTTATGTTTTAGATTATAATTATTAAAACTTGTTTAAATCAAGTTACAAGCTTTGGTTTTTAAATATATAAAATCTTCCCAAAAAAAAAGATAATAATATTAATTTAACTTGGAAAAATTCCTTTTTTAATCATGGAATCCTTCGGACCATTATTTCATCATCATCACGGATGTTTCTAAATAGTTCCAGATTAGATTTAACCTTCCCTATATGATTAACTGGTGAGGCTGGCTGCGATTCACCATAGAATATACATAATGCAGCTCCCGGTGGCCAGTATGATAGGTCGCCTTTACTTGCATCAGGGGATTGGTTTTCATACTCCAATTCAAGTGGTATGATGAAATATACTTCATCAAGCCACTGTTTGACTTTTCCTTCCATTGGAAGATTTTTATATAACCGGGCGGCTGTTTCTGGATTTCTCTCATCCAACCTGATCCGGGCTCTGCCCTTTCCTGCTACTTTAACTTCTATTTCCATGAATAATCCCTTTTTAATTTAAAATAATATAAAAATTTTTATTTTTTTATTTTTTTTCTTTTTCCATGTACTCCTTAATTTTGCGCTCTTCCCATTCTTTGTTAAATATTCCGCGTCTTGAAATACTGAGTCCATGGGAAAGTAAGCCAATTCCCCAGAAAAATGTTACAAATAAAAACCACGGAAACCCAGGAAATGTTGTAAATAAATAAATAACCATTAAAAATACATTCACTATTATATATGCTGTTAAATGCCCGTAAAATCCTTTAAGATCTTCTACCCTTTCTTTTGCTCTCTGATAATCAGCATCCATTTTCTATTCCCCTTTTTTTTATATCTGTACTTAATATTTAATCAATCATTAATACTTACTTCGATTTAAATTCATCCATTATAAAAACGCTGTGGGATGTTCCTATCCTGTTTGCACCAGCTTTCAACATATCCAGTGCCTTTTTTAGATCTCTTATCCCACCTGAAGCTTTAACACCCATATCCTTACCCACTGTTTTTCTTAATAATTCTACATCCCCCAATGTTGCTCCTTCAAGATCTCCAAAACCAGTGGATGTTTTAACAAAATCAGCACCTGCCTCCCGGGCTATTATACATGCATCTATTTTTTCTTCATGGGATAAGAGTGCAGTTTCCAGTATTACCTTTACCACCCTTCCACCAGCAGCCTCTACAACTCCCTGAATATCCTGCTTAACCATGTCTTTTCTCCCTGATTTAAGCTGGCCTATGTTCATCACCATATCTAACTCTGATGCACCGTTTAAAACTGCCTCTTTAGTTTCATGGACCTTATCTCCAGTGGTCACTGCCCCCAACGGAAAACCAATCACTGAACAAACTCCTATTTTACTACCCTTTAAATTTTCAAATGCCATGGACACATTGGCTGGGTTAACACATACGCATTTAAAATTGTACAATACAGCCTCATCACATAGTTTTTTTATATTCATCTCAGAGACACCTGCATTTAGATTGGTGTGGTCTATCATATCTGCTAAATTATCGGGTGATATATTCATAATCTAACACTCTCGGTTAATTTTGGTGGTAGCAATTTCAATCTTGAAATTATATTTGAATCATCTTGAAAAAATTGTTTGAAATTATATTTGAATCATACTATCATTGAATTCGTCCTGGGATTGAACCTGTCCCGGGATTGAACCTGTCCTGGGAAATGGATAAAAATTTCTCATGGTAGTTTTTTTCCCATGTAAGGCCCTTCCTTTTTGTATCCGAATTTCCGGTAGTAATCCCTTGCTCCGATCCCGCTGTTAATTAACACCTTATTTCTATCATACTCTTCTGAGGCTATTTTTTCTGCTTCCCGTAGTAAATTTTCCCCGTAGCCCTGGTGCTGCCATAATTCTTCTTTTTTATCACCCAAGGACACCATTGAACCGTAAACATGTAATTCCCTTATAAGAGCTGTTTTATCATCTACTTCACTACGGTGTGCTTGATTTGAAGGAATTCTAAGTCTTAAAAATCCAATTAAAATGTCGGAAACCACATCTTCATAGGAGAGGAATATTTCCCGTCCGCCCCCGGCCTGATATTCCTCAGATAGAAGTTTAATACTATCTAAATTAGGTGAACTTTTTTGGTGTCCTACTTCACGACACCGTATACACTGGCATTTAATATTCTTCTCTTCCAGGGTTTGATATACCAGTTCTCCCAGATTAGACTTTTTAACACCCGCTTCTATGAGCGGGGATGGTATGTCCCTCTGTATCCGCATAGTTCTAACCCACTTGGGCAGGAGTTTCTTGATTTCCACTATTAAATCAACTGCTTCCCCTGTTGAGTAGGGTTTATAGGTTCCTTCTTGCCATAGTTTGTATAATTTAGAACCCTTAGTAACCAGGCAGGGGTAAATCTTGAGCATGTCTGGTTTGAATCTTTCATCGGAGAATATCCGCTTAAATATCCTTATATCCCTCTCCTGGTCAGCAAAAAGTCCAGGCATCAGGTGCATAGCCACTTTAATCCCCGAATCCCGGAGTATAGCTGCGGATTCTCCCACATCCTCTACCCGGTGGCCCCTTTCTATGCGGCGGTATATGAAGTTGTAGATGGTTTGAACTCCCAGTTCAACCCGGGTCACCCCCATCTGGAGCATACGGTCCACATCCTCAATCTTACAGTAGTCAGGACGAGTTTCGAAGGTCATGCCCACACATCTCACTGGGGATCCCTCATTCAACTTCTGCACATCTTCCAGATATGCGAATTCCCTGGATGACTGTAGATTATCATTGTATTCTATGCTTTTTACACCAAAATCATTCATGGCTTGCAGACACCGGGTAACAAACCATTCCTGATAGCATAGGGCTGCAGAAGGGAATGTTCCACCCATAACTATGAGTTCTACTTTATCCAGTGGGTGTCCTATGCTTTCAAGTTGCAACAGACGGTTGTATACTTGTAGGTAGGGGTTGAAACTGTAACGCCTACCCCTTAGGGCTGCTGGTTCTTCACCAGTGTAACTGGGTGGAGCTTTGTCACTTTCCGGGCAGTACAGACACCTACCATGTGGGCACTGGTGGGGCTGGACCATAACTGCAATGATAGCCACCCCAGAAAGCGTCCGGGTCGGTTTTTTCTTTATTATGGGGGCTATTTTGGCCCTCTCTTCAGGAGTGGCGTGTTCCAATATATCCGCATTGCTTATAAATTGAGATAAGTTGTACTCCCGGCAGGCCCTGTGCTTGACCTTTTCTAGATTCCGGTTGGTTTTGACCCTTCCATCAAGAATCTCATTAATTATAAATCTGTATGCCTCTTGCATATGATTATAAACTCCATTTAAGTTAATTAAAAAGTAGTTTAGATGATTTTTATTTTTCTTTATAATATAATCTTTAAAAAATTTTAGATAAATTCTTTTTAAAATTTAGTTCTTAAAATTTTAGTTTATTCTTTTAAAAATTATAGTTACATTATCTTAAAAAATTTGTCTTTAAAATAATTTAAGAGTTCATAGTACCTTTTCTAATTTCCATGGCCTTCATTATATCTGTTTTAGATATTATTCCCACCAATCTACCCCCTTCAATCACTGGCAATCGACCCACTTTGTTTATGTTCAACTTTTCCATTACGGTTGCAACATCCTCATCAGGGCTGGTTACCAGTACATCCCGGGTCATGAACTCCTCCACAGGCAAATTTTTTTTTTCTTCTGGCACAGGAGATAGATCATGAAAAGTTATGATACCTACAAGGTTTTCCCCATCATACACGGGATAACCCATATGTCTGTGCCTAAATATAAGTCTAAAAACCTCATTTACAGTGTCTGTGGGCTTCACTGTTTTCACTTCCCCAGTCATTATGTCTTCCACGTTTATTCCCTCCAGAAGCGTGTTTAAAAGAACCATTTTAGATTCCTGATCCGCTCCTAAATAAACGAAAATAGCAATGAAGATGAGGAATGGGTTGAAGAATATACCAACAATTGCCATGATAATGGCTAATGTTTTTCCAATGGAGGCTGCTGTTTCAGTTGCTTTGATGAAACTCATTTTCTGAGCAAGATACGCCCTTAAAACCCTCCCACCATCCATAGGGAATGCTGGTAATAAATTAAATGCTCCCAGCACAAGGTTCATCAGGATGAAGTAGAAAAACAGGAAATTTAAGCCAGGAGATAGAGAATCACCAAAAAATAAATATACAGGATATAATACAGCAGCTAAAACCAGGTTTACCAGGGGTCCAGCTATCGCTATCATTAACTCCTGATGAGGATCCTTGGGCAACTCCTTCATGGCAGATACTCCACCAATTGGAAGTAAAACTATCCTATCAATTTCAACCCCATATCCCTGGGCCACATATGAATGGGTTAGCTCGTGCAGCACCACAGCTGCAAAGAGAAGGGTTATAAGGACGGCTATTGTTACATCTACTCCAGGTACTAAATTAAAAATAGCCACTAGATAGATGACCACCATCAAGAGCAGGAAAGAAAAATGTAACTCCACCGGTATCCCGAATACAGTGAAGATTTTAAGTGAATATTTCATGATGTACTATATGTTAACTGGTTCATAATAATTTATTTAAATTGTTATCTGGATTATTTATCAGATAATTTCCCATTTTATGGTCTTATTCGGATTTATAAGTAGAGGAGATGTGTTAATAAAATGGATTTATAAAAGGGGAGATGTGTTAATAAAAAATATATAACTTCAAAAACAAAACAATTAATGGTGCTAAAACATGAAGGTAACAGATTTTTTAGGAAAAAGAGTGGTGGATAAAAGGGCTATGGAAATTGGTAAAATTTCCGATGTATTTATCGAGCCTGATCAAGCCATAATTACTGGAATTGAAATATCTACTGGTGAATTTGGCCTCAGAAGAACTGATTTATACATCACACCTGATGAGATAGATGAAGTGGGAGATTATGTTCTATTGAAAGTTGAAAAATCTGATTTAAGGAAGGTTGACGAATCAGATGAAAAAGAAAAAACCACACTGGAATTTGACTAAAAAAACCACACTAGTTGAATAAAAACTATAATAATGAATAAAACACGATAAATAGTTGATTAAAACCACACTGGTTTAAATAAAATCACAATGTTTGTTAATTAACCTTAAAAAAAGTAATTCTATAAAATAATAAGGGAGGAACTAAACATGGAAGTCCATGCACAAGGAAAAAGTATCATAAAGGGTTCTCATGTACGATATACCGGTACTGGAAGTGCGGGTGAAGTATTAGATATAAAATCAGATGATGAAGGAACCTGGGCCAAGATAGACACCACGGATCTCTGGTACAATAGCGAGTTTCTTGAGCCCATAAATCCGCGAGAATATGAACGCCTCAAACTCAGGAACCAACGTCGTAAAGAAGTTTCAGCAAAGGATGATGAACAAGAGACTACCAAATCAAAAGATGATATCGCAAAAGCTGTTAATAGCAAGAAAAAACTCGAAGACGTGGATATGAGCAACGAACTATGTGATGGTGGGGGATAAAACCCTATTTTATTTTATTGATTTAAATTGATTTTAAGAGTGACTCTAAAAGAATTATTTTAATATTTTGAGAATTACGGTTTTTTTTTGAATTAACATTGGATGTTTTATATTTGAGTTTAAATTTCAGGGAATGTCAAATTTGAGACTACACTTTTCAAATATCCCGAGGTAATGACTTCATTTTAAATAATATTAAATTAACCATCGGTAGTTAATGTTTTAGGTATTTCTAACTGATGAGAGAATCCAGGAAAAAGATTGGATTTAATAGTAATAATTACATTTAAAATAATAGAATAAAATAGAATAGAATAATTAGAGGGGGGAAATTATGAATAATAGCGATATCATCGATTTTTATTATTTCTCTGGTACTGGAAACACCCTTTTAGTGGTTAAAGAAATGAAGAAAACCTTCGAAACAAAAGACATCACCACTAATATGTTTAAAATAGAAGAATCAAACCCAAATAAAATCAACCCAAATCATACCATCGGTTTGGGTTTTCCTGTTGCTGAACTATCCACCTATAAATTTGTCTGGGAATTTATTAAATCATTACCAAAAACAGAGGGAACAGAAATATTTATGGTAGATACACTTGCAGGATTTTCTGGCGGAATTGTAGGGCCGGTTAGGCGGATCATTGGAAAAAAAGGCTACCAGCCCATAGGGGCCTGTGAAATAGTAATGCCTCCTAATATTTTCTATATTGAAGATGAAGAAGTATGTGAAAAGAAGGTGAAAAAGGGACTTAAAAAGGCCCGAAAGTATGCAGATGCACTGATAAAAGGGAATTCTCATTGGGGTAGAGTACCTATACTTTCTGACGCCATTTACTACACTTCATTAGTTGGACTGAAAGTAACTGAAACCAATTTAAACCAGAAATTATTGAGTTTAAATCCAGATTTTCACCGTTGCAGTAAATGTGGAATTTGCTACAGGCTATGCCCTGTGGATAATATTAAAATAGATGAAGAACAGTATCCAGAACATCTAAACCACTGCCAATACTGTTTAAGATGCACTTCATTTTGTCCAAAAAAAGCCATACCCTGCCCAATAAATTATAAAGGGAATACATATCGGGCCATAAAAGCAAAAGAACTTTTAAACTAAAATAAAAATAAAAGATATATTGAAAATCTTTAATAGGGGATATACATGACCGATTATAGTTTAGATGATAAAAGGCTGGACATAAAAAAATTGGCCCATGAAGTACTTGAAAATGAACAGTTATTTAATGAATTGCTATCTGGAGTTAAATCCAAAGACGACACCATCAGATCAAACAGTTTCAAAACTCTTCTACTGATTAGTGAAGAAGAACCAGAATTCTTATACCCAAAATGGGATTATTTTCAGGAGATGCTTAAGAGCCCCAACAGCTACCATAAGTACGTAGCCATCTACATCCTGGCCAACCTAACCAGTGTAGATGAGGAAAATAGGTTCAACGATATATTCCATGACTACTATGGGATATTTGGTGGTGAGAAAGTAATGACTGCATCCCACGTAGCATTGAATTCACCAAACATCATAAAAAACAAGCCAGAGTTAGAATCAAAAATAATTGAAACCTTTTTAAACATCGATACCATTCATAAGGGTAAGCAGAAGGAACTGGTGAAGGCCTATATCATAGAAGCTTTGATAAAGATCTATCCAGATGCTCATGATAAAGATAAAATCCAGGAGTTTGTAGAATCACAACTTGAAAGTTCAAGTCCAAAGACCAGGGACCTGGCCTCCTGTTTCCTGGATATATGTTAAAATAAAAGTATATATACCTTGAACATCCATAATAATTTTGTTGATAGAATGGGTAAGAGTATAATGGTCCATACACTTCCTGATAGAAAAAATAACTTCAGAATTTGGGTAGACAAGGTCAAGTCACCCAACAAATACCATGATAAACAGGTTAAAAAATCTGTATATATCCGCGGATCAGGGAAACTTTCAGGTAAAATTTTTAAAAACTGGCATAACATTCAATCAAGTTCCAGAAAAGAGTATCTGAATAAAATCAGATTAATGGAAGAAATCAGACAGCGGAAATTAGATGAAAAAATAGTTAACTTCGTTTACGCCCCCAGGTATGCCTCTCCCATCAGTTCAGGAAGTAAATAAATTTAATTTTAGTATTCATTCCATAGTTAGTATGATCTTCAATTAACTTTCTGATTATCACGAACACATCTTTTATATCCCATTTTAATTTTTTTTATCCCATTTTAGAAATTGAAAAATAATATTAATCAGTTTACACTTGGATCCTGGATGGATACGCAGAACCGACACAGGGCGCTGGGAGTATCAAGCTGTTTCTGTCTCACTGGACATAGATATTGACCATCTATGAATTTTAACTTAAATCCACCCGGAAAAATGGTCCCTACAGGATGGACGGGTTCTTCCTTGATGAATGTACTATAGAGGGCTATTATCCTGGCTATCTTTAGAAAACACAGCTCATTAACGCTTTTCGCATCTGCCTTTTGCAACTCCAGAACATTTAGAAAGTCTTTAAGCTTAGCAACATCTACATTACCAGTATAATCCCCCTCATCATCCTTTACGTCCTTTATTTTGGTTAAATATGCCTTGGAAAATCTTTCTATGTAATCCTCTCTGTAAGGGGATTGCATATACTTAGCATCTTCCTTTAAAAAATCGGTTGCCTTCATTATCTTCCAGATATCAACCTCTGAAGCCTCAACTTTTATGATGGAAAGGAGATCTTCTTTACTCAATTCATCGTAATCATGAAGTTTGTTCAGTTCATCAAGTTCCTTTACTGTCAAAATTCTACCCCTGTTAAATCAGTTTATCCTGATAACTCCTGACTATACTATCTGCAATTTTTGGACCTATCCCTTCTACCCTTAGAAGTTCTTCCCTTGATACATGCCTTAAATCTGTGCCAAATACCTTGACCAGTGCCCGGGCTCTTTTCCGGCCCAGTCTCTTGATACCAACCACCAGAGGTATCAGCTCCTCCTTAACACCATAATATAAACGGGCTGAGAGGATTTCAAGATCCTGAGTATGATTATAGATGTTCAGAACCTCACACATCTCCTTGAAAAATTTCACCATCAAAGATGCATCGTAGGCTGTCCTACGGGTTCCTGCTGCGTAGACATGGAATGCATTTTCAATCTGGTACTCGGTGCGCTCCTCAACCCATTCCATCAGTGTGGCTGCTGTGGCTTCTGAGTTACCAATATCTACTACAAACACTCCTTTATTGTTGAGCTTCTCTCTAACCGGTTCTTTACTCTTCCTTCCCTTAAACGATACGGGTATTATGTCTGGTGTCTTGGATACCTCATATAGTAGGCTGTAAATATCCAGCTTTTCTATACTGGACAGGTACTCCTTGAGCCTCACTGCTGTCTCCACTGAATAATTAGTTTTAGCCACTAAATTCCCCAGGGGAGTGGTTTTCAATCCTTCAGGGGTGGGCCTTATGAGACCATGACCCATAAGAAATTCCAGTGCCTGGTTAATATCGTATTCCATGCTGTCTGCACTGAACACACTCAGGTACTGGTTGTTGCACATCTGGTATCCATAGAAAGTCTGTTTGAAGAATTCCTGTATCTCCTCAGGAGTTTTAGAAAGGGAAGATGCGATCTGAACTATGATCTGCTTGTAAACAGCATCTTTATTTTCCAGTAACTTGGAGTTGGTTGGTTCAATCTCCCCGTAAACATAATGTTCCTTTAGATTATAGGCTTCATCCAAATTCTTTGCAATTAAATATGAATATCCTTCCTTATCATATCCAGGACGACCAGCACGACCAGACATCTGCTCGTAATCAAACACCGGTATTGACTGTGGTCCCTGGGATGTCCAGCGGGTATAATCCCTTATTATAACACTTTTTGATGGGAGATTAACACCATACATTAAACTAGGAGTAGCGGTAATCATGTACAGGTTACCCTCACGGAATTCGTCTTCTATAATCTCTTTCTGTTTATCAAATAGCCCTGCATGGTGAAATGCTATTCCGTTCTCTACGCATTCCGCCAGTTTAAGACATACGCTGGTGGGTCTGGAACCCCTCCTTCTGGGGACATCCAGTATTTTCTCCGCCACTTCTTTAAAGACTTTTTTGCGTTCTGTAGGGATTACTTTCTTTATTTTCCCGGAGATGTAGTTTGCCAGGGACTCAGTGAATCTCCTGGTGGAGACAAATACCAGTATCTGGCTTGATTCTTCCATGGAAGTTTTTAAAACCCTTAATATCACGTCATTTTTATTTTTTAACTCCATTTCCTCTGTGCTGAGCACGTCTTTGTAGAGGGGAACTGGTCTGAAGACATGTTCCACCACATGGGCGTCCAACCAGTTGGCAATTTCTATCATATTCTTCAAAGTGGCGGAAAGAGCAATTATTCGCATGCCCTGGTTTATGATGTGTGATCGGGTAAGGGCGCATTCCATGGTCGGCCCCCTACTGTATTCTCCAAGCATGTGGAATTCATCCACTATGAGTAGGTCCACTTCTCTTAGTGTGTTCCAGCTGAAACGGGTTAGGACATCGAATGATTCAAACACCATCACCGCCAGATCAGAAGATCCAGGGTGTTTACCCACCTTATAACCGTGTGTTTCAAACTGTTTAAACTCCTTGAGTTTCTCGTTCTGGATGGATATAAGCGGGACAGCATAGACCACTTTACCCCCCTTTTGCAGGGTATCTAATGCAGCCATCACCCCCAGTAGAGTTTTTCCACTTGCAGTGGGAATGGCCAGTATATAGTTGTGGTCATCCTCCAGAAAACCTGCCTCTACCACTGCCTTCTGTGCAGGATTGAGCTCCTTTATCTGGGGATAGCTTTCCTTGATTATATTTCTTATTTGTGGTTTTACCGATTCCATGGGATTCCGTTTTTTTAATTTAATTAGAATAAATTCATATCTTATTATTGGATAAAATACATTTTTATTGGAGAAAATTTCGTTAAATCTTCTCTTTTTTAATTACCTTAATATCAGATATCCTGGTTGAGGGGTACTGCCCATCTTCATCCTTTTCTACGCTTTTTACCATATCCCATATGGTTAAAAGGGCCACGCTCACTCCGGTCAGGGCTTCCATCTCCACACCAGTCTTACCAGTGGACCGCACAGTTGCCGTGGCATCTATACTGTCTATAGCCACCTGGAAGTCTATGTCTATCCCGGTGATTTTCAGGGAATGGCATAGGGGAATGAGGTGGTGAGTTTTCTTTACCGCGGTTATGGCAGCTATCTGTGCCGTGGTAAGCACGTTACCCTTCTTAATTTCCTCTTTTTCTATGAGCTTAATTGTATTTTCCTTTAGGTGTATGGTGCCCTTTGCCTGGGCAGTCCTTTTCTGGATGGGTTTATCTCCCACTTCCACCATCTTAACACCCTTAGGTGTTAGGTGGGTTAAATCTTCTGAAGCCAATCTTGTTCCACCTTAGTTTTATGTTTAAATTTTAAATTTTCAAGGTTATATTAATTTACATAGAGCATTTTACAAGTACAACTAATTTTAAATTGAACTCTGAGTTGATGGAGGACTTTTATTTATCTAAGGATTTTTTAAAATATTGTCTAATAGGGTACTTCAAAATATCCATATTTCTGTGCTTTAAGAGGTGTATTTTCAGCCATTTTATGTCTTAAATCCTTGTTCTGATTTATTTTATCAAGAGCTTCCCCTAGGGCCACCGGATCTTCTGGTTCCACCAGTAAACCAACATCGGGTGTGACCAGTTCTATTACTCCACCCACATCAGTGGCCACTGCTGGTAATCCACAGGCAAACGCCTCAAGTAAGGTTATGGGGAATCCTTCAGATATGCTGGGAAGGACGAAAACATCCGCAGATGGCATGATCTGTTCTACATCCCTCCGGGCGCCTGTAAAGTGCACATCCTCTATTCTGTTTGTTTTAACAGTTTCCTGGAGCTCACCCATCAAATAGCCGTCGCCAACTATCACCAGCTCTGCCGGGGATTTCATCTGTTTTTTTGCCTCCAGGAGATATTTCAGTCCTTTCTGGGGCACCAAATTACCCACAAAGAGTATCAGATTTTTTTGCGGGTCTAGTGCGAGTTTTTCTCTAAAATCAGTTTTTATCTGGGGTTTGAATTTTTCCAGATCCACTGCATTGTGTGTGACTTTTATTTTACCATCAACACCATTTACATCCAGTTTAAATATCTGTTCCTTGATTGCTTCATCCACCACAGCTATGTAATCAGTTTTATTTAACACGTACTTTATTAGCGGCCTTAATAATGGATTTGAAGAGTGGACGAATATATCTGTTCCGTGTACAGTTACAGCAACCTTTTTCCGGGTGAGTCCTCCTACCAGGACGGCAATTAAACCCGGGGGGATCAGGAAGTGGGCATGTATCAGATCTATGTCGTACTTCCTTACCATGGAGATCAGTTTAAAAGTAGCAGATATTAAAAATAGTAATCCTCTTAAACCCCTGATATTTACTGTGGGCGCAGTTTCTACATGTATTCCATCTATATCTTTAATATCCTGGTGGGGATATGTTAGAACATGGACTTCATCTCCTCTTTTAACCAGTTCCCGGGATAAAAAGTAGGTGTGTGAGGATACACCGCCGATATGAGGTGGGAATTGACCTAAAATACAGATATTCATGTTTTTGGCCACCAGGTTTGAATAAAAATCAATTGGTAAATAAATAATTCAAGTTATGATAAATATATTAACTTTATGAGTAAAATTTCAGGTTATTGAAGTATTTTATAGTAAATAATTCAGGTTATGAAGTAACAATCCAAGTCATGGGATAACAATCCAATTATGATAATAATTTATTTTATAACGTTTATCAAGCTTATTTTGTAACGCTCATCAATCCCTTATTTCAACATGATGGTTGGTATTTAACACAGTGCCATCCATCTTAACCATAATCACTTCCAACTCTCCAGGAAACCGTTCCTGGCTCCTATCTTTAACTGACTGGGCAATGCTGTTAAATGTCTCTTCCAGTAGGTCTTCCCCTTCTAGTAAGCCCATCATCTCTTCTGTGGTGTTGGCATTGAAAATTTTACCAATTAAATTTTTATTTGCACCGTTCAGTGCCGCGTGTGCAGCTATGATTTCCCTCCGCCCATCTGCAACCTTATGTTCTGTGTTGAATATTCCTGCGGCGAGTTTTATTATTTTACCGGCATGTCCCAGTAGAATTATATGTTTTACATCCATCTCGGCAGCTTGCTGGAGCATGTACCCTGGGAAGTTGCCCATCTGAATGATCTGATCAGGATATGCAGTTAGTATCTGCTGTGCGATTTTTTCTCCGATGTTGCCGGGTACAAAAATAAGTTCCTGGTATCCTTCAGCAAGGGCCACGTCCATCTGGCATTTGAAGGATTTTTTATAGCTTTCCAGGTTCATGGAACGGGCGATGCCTGTGGTTCCCAGTATGGAAATACCCCCAATAATTCCTAATTTGGGGTTGATGGTTTTTTCTGCAAGTTTTCGTCCGGCAGGAACGGATATCTCCACACATGCACCTTTACCTTCAGGTATTAAATCAGAAAGATTTTCTTTAATCATCTTCTGAGGCGTGGGATTAATGGCCGGTTTACCTGGCGGCACCTGGAGTCCTGGTTTAGTTACCTGACCCACACCTTCACCGCCCTTGATAGATATCCCTTCTGTATCGGTGATCCATAGGTCGGCGATGATTTCAATGTTTACAGTCACATCTGGGTCGTTGTAGGGTCTTTTTATCACAGATGCCTGTCCGTGGGTATCAGTTAACTTCTTTGTTTTTTCAACTTCAATTTCCAGGTTGCCCATGGGGGTTTTGATGGTGATGATCTTTACATCCTCATCATTTAAAACCAGTAGTGCTGCCCGTGCAGCAGCAGTTGCCCCAGAGCCAGTGGTTATTCCGTATTTGATTTCCTCGACTGGCGTATCCGGGTTATTGTAAATAGTTTCCATGCCCAGTCATAATTTTACTTCAATTCTTCATTAATTGCACTTATCAATTCTTCTTTAGTTGGAGCTCCAACGAACTTTACTACACCATTTAATGCTATGGCAGGTACTGCCATGAGATTATATTCAATGGCTTTTTCACGGTCCTTCATTATGTCAATAATTTCTACATCTAGTTTATCAGGCATCTCTAATTTAACTTCTTCAACTAGATCTACAGCCATTGGGCAGTAGGGGCATGATGGGGACTTAAAAACTTCAAGTTTAACAACCATGTTTTATCACCTTTTTTTATAATTGTTCAATATTTTTCTGTCCATTAACCCTTATATACTATTTTATATGCGGGTATTTTTAACAGAATTTTTTAAACAGTAATAACCGGAGTTTATATAGTAAATATACATTTTTTAAATTTATTAGCCTCATTTTATTGATTTTTTTTGAAAATGTACATGGTTATTCTTATAAAAATTATACAGCTTAATTATTATCATATTTCTATGAATTACTAAAAATTTCTAATGAATTAATAAAAAAAATAAAAAAGCTGCATCTTAAAGAAAGTAGTAAGGATTTAATTTTTTTTACCTCTTACTATCTTTCTTTTATCTGGGTTTTTGCTTGTTATTTGCCCATATCTGTTTTTTCCTGAACTTCAGTTGCTGCTTCTTCGGCTTTTTCTGCCTTCTCCTTTATTTCTCCTTTTTTGCTTTCACCTTCTTCTGCCATTTTTCTCAGGTAGTCTCGAGCTACATCTTTACCCCCTAATCCAAAGGCCAGTCCCACAGCAATTGCTACGGCAATTCCTACTCCCCATGATAAGGGTACCAGGAATGTGTAGATAATCTGGGTGTCTATCTGTAGCTGGTCCAAGGCAATTACTATTACCACCAGAGAAAGTATGGCCTGTAGTCCAGTTGTTATGAGGTTTGCAAAGGCTACTTTTTGCGATTTCAACATATCCTTTATCCAGTTCATGATCCAGTTGATTCCAAGCAAACCAACCACCAGTATTAATATACCGGCAATTAAATTCGGTATGTATAGGACAATCTGATTCACGAAGTTGGTGAATACAGGAATGTTAAGCACACTTACTGCAGCTAAAATAAATATCAAGTAGATAAACCATTTCACCACTGCAGTAAATAAGTCGGTTGCTGACATGCCAGTTCCAGCTACTGCTTCACCAACACCAGTTTTTGATAGTGCTTGGTCCACTTTAGCCCTTACAAATAATCGGCGTACAACACTTCCTGCAACACGCCCTATAATCCAACCGATAATCAGGATTATAATTGCTGCGATAATAACTGGAACATAGAGCACAATCTCATTTACCATGTTTACAATAGGTCCAGTAATATCAACCATAATTTAAACCTCCTATTTTTTTAATCAGCTTATTTCAGCTTATATCATTATTATATATTAATTATTTAATACATTTTGTGTTATCAAGAAAGTGTAATCAAGAAATATATTTTAAAAAATCATTATACAATCCCGAAAAATCAGGAAAACAAAGTACACTAATCTGAGTAAAATGAGAATAACAGTATTATACCTATTCCATCCAAAGTATTAATGATCAAAAATTAGAAAAATTTAGAGATAAACAATGATAATAAAGGTAAGATCACCTGGTTCAGCAACTATAATAAACGCCATATCTACAGGATGCGGCTCCGCCTTCGGGATAGAACTTTATGTAGATGCAGAAGTCCGGTTAACAGGTGAGGAAGGTGTAACCTGCCTGACAGACCAGGAAGTGGACACCAGCTTAATGGAGATATGTGCTGGAAATGTACTGGAAAAGTTCGGTGTAAATACCGGGGTAGAAATAAAGACAACCTCAACTTTACCGGTTGCTTCCGGCCTTTCCAGCAGTAGCGCTGTTTCTAATGCAGTCACTGCAGCTTTAACCCGGGCTTTAAGTGATGAATACCATGTTGATGCTCAAAAGATAGGTCTTGATGATATCGGAATCTTAAACCTGGCAGTAAATTCATCCCTAGAAGCAGGGGTCACTGTTACCGGTGCCTATGACGATGCCAGCGCCTCCTACTTTGGGGGAGTCAGTATAACCAACAACTTAAGGCGTGAAATTATCAGGAATGAAAAATGGAACATACAAAACATATTAATATATATGCCTGATAAAAAATCACCTACTGCAGAAGCTGACGTGGCCCGGATGAAACTCTTAGCCCCATGGGTTAAACTAGCTTTTAAAGAAGTATTAAAGGGTAACATTCATCATGCCCTCACATTAAACGGACTTTTGTACTGTTCAGCCCTCCGCTTCGATCCAAATATTGCTCTGGATGCCTTAGAGGCAGGTGCACTTGCAGCAGGACTTTCAGGAACCGGCCCTTCATTTGTATCCATCACTAATAAGGGAAACTCATCTAAAGTGGAAGAAGCATGGGAATCCTATCCTGGAAGGGTGATTAAAACCAAAGTCGACAATCAGGGTACTCAGGTGATTGCAGGTGAATAAAAATAAAGCATTTGAATTGCTTTCCACTTCCAGGGAAAAAATCGACCAGATTGACAATCAAATCATTGATCTGATCATAGAGAGAACCTCCCTGGCAAAGGATATTAGCACCGCTAAAAAGGTGCTTAATACGGATATTGAAAACACCGAAAGGGAAGATTATATCCAGAGAAAGATTAAAAAGTTAGCTAAAGATAATGATATTGATGAAATCAGTCTTTTAGAAATAATGGACATATTGATGAAGTTAAACAAATCTGAACAAGAAAGAATATTAAAGAGGTAAATAATATGGGAAATATTAGAACATCATTCGTAAAGAGGATAGCTAAAGAATTAATTGAAACTTACAACGGTAAATTCACCAATGATTTCGAGGAAAACAAAAAACTGGTTGAAGAATACTCCTCAGTAAGTACCAAACATTTACGAAATAAAATTGCAGGTTACATAACCAGATTAGTTAGACAACACCCATAACTGGTGTATTTTACATTTGGTAATTTGGAATTCTTTTGAAATTAAAAACTGGAATTAATTTAATTAAAAAAGTATAGGTATGGATTTAGATTAAAAATTATTGGAGATGAACTTACATTTAAAAACTTGAGGATGGTTTAAATGGAAATAATCGTGGCCAAATTCGGAGGAACCTCCATTGGAAATGGAGAAAGAATTAAATTGGCAGCCCGATCAGTGGTTAAAGAATATATGAAGGGCAATAAGGTAGTAGTTGTTGTATCTGCCATTAATAAAACCACTGACGATATAACTAAGATGGTTGAAGATTCCATGGGAAAGTCTGTTACTGAAAAACAGATGGCAGACATAATATCCATGGGAGAAATTACCAGTATCAGATTATTTTCATCCACCATAGAATCCTTAGGCGTTAAATCCACCTACCTTGACCCTCATATGGAAAAATGGCCAATAATTACAGATAGCAACTATTTAAATGCTAAAATAGATTTTGTGGCCACAGAAGAAAATACCAAAGAAATATCCAATCTCCTTGACCAGGGAATCATACCAGTGCTCTGCGGATTCCTGGGAAAGGACAGTAACGGTGACGTCACCACCCTGGGAAGGGGCGGTAGCGATATAACCGCATTCCTTCTGGGACACTGTCTCAAGGCCAAGGAAGTTATCATAGTAACTGATGTTGTTGGTGTCATGTCCACCGATCCCAACAAACTCCAAAATGCCAAAAAACTGGATAAGATATCGGTAGAGGAGATGAGGGACCTGGCCACCTATGGAGCCAATGTACTACATCCCCGTGCACTTAAATATAAGGATCCCCAAATAAATGCCAAGATAATTGGCTTTGAACATGGAGACCTTTCTGCCATTGGAACGGAAATCATAGGTCCTTCTAAAAATCAAATGTTAAAAACTACCACCATAAATGAATCCCCTATTTCTGTACTGGCAGTGGTAGGAGAAGAAATATTGACCAAAACTGGTGTACTGGCCGCTCTGACCGATGCAATAGCCCAAAACAACATAAATATATATGGTATATCCACCGGTCAAAACAGTATAACACTGTTTATAGACAGATCAATGGCAGATGAAGCCCATAAAATACTGCACGAAGTGGTTGTTGAAAACAAATATCTAAGCTCCCTTTCGCTGGACAGGGAAATTGCCATGATAACTGTGGCAAGCCAGGATTTTATTGATACCCCTGGTATTATAGCCCAGATAACCGAACCTTTACAGAAAAATAATATCAATATCGTGGAGATATCTTCAAGTCAAACTTCTGTAGTGATATTTGTAGAATGGAATGATGGAAAGAAAGCTTATGAAATGGTAAGGAGTGTCTTGGAATGAAATTGAAAGGAACAACAGTCGCCATGATCACCCCCTTCAACTCGGAGGATGAGGTTGATCAGGAAGGCATGCGGGAAAACATAAACTATCTAATAGATAGAGGCGTAGAAGGTGTACTGGCCGCTGGAACAACCGGCGAATCAGCAACCATAACCCATCTCGAACAGAGGAAGATAATGGACATCCTGGTGGATGAAGTTGCAGGCAAGGTAAAGGCCATTGCTGGAGCAGGTAGCAACTCATCAAAGGAATCTCAAGGACTGGTAAAATACGCTGAAAGTGCCGGTGCAGACGCAGCATTAGTGATAACTCCCTACTACAACAAGCCACAACCCCATGGACTCTACAAGCACTACAAATTACTCACAGAAATAACAGATATTCCCATAATCGTTTATAACGTGCCTTCACGTACTGGAACAGATATAGACGTGGAAACCATCGGTAAAGTATCCCAATTAGATAATATAATTGGAATAAAAGAAGCAAACCCCGACCTGGACAAGGTCTCCCAGATTAGAAAAAAAATGGAAGAACTGGGAAACAGGGACGACTTCGCTATTATCAGTGGAAACGACGACCTGACCCTACCCATGATGTCTATGGGAGCTAAAGGAGTCATCAGTGTAGTGGCAAACGTGGACCCCCAGAGGATGGGCGACATGGTGAGATTCGCCCTTAAAGGTGATTATACTAAGGCAGAGGAACTCCACTATGAACTTTACCACCTTATGAAGGTTTTATTCATTGAATCCAACCCCGTACCAGCTAAAGAATCCCTTAATATGATGGGAAGACCAGCCGGACATGTAAGGATGCCCCTGGCGCCTTTAAAAGAGGATAACAGGGAAAAGCTAAGAGTAGTTTTACAGGATCTGGGTCTTATTTAAACTCCACCTAATTTTTTTTAAATAATTCCTTTAGATTCCGGATAACTTTACTGGGATTCAGACCTTAACAGGGATTCAGACCTTAACAGGGATTCAGACCTTAACAGGGATTCAGACCTTAACAGGGATTCAGACCTTTACAGATGTCTTTTTTTATTAATTTTTATAAATATTATAAAAGCAATCAAAAAGAGGTGCATAGAATATGATAAAAGTGGCAATAACAGGTGCCAGCGGTAGAATGGGCTCAAAGATCATTAAAGCAATCCTTGAACAGGAAGATATGGATATTGTGGCTGCTATTGAAGCACCTAATACGCCCTTTGTCGGTGAAGATGCCGGCGAAGTGATAGGTGCAGGAACCATGGGTGTGGAGATCACCCCGGCAACTGAACTTAATACAGTTTTAGAGAAAACCAAACCAGATATACTGGTGGACTTTACCATAGCTAATGCAGCAGTTGAAACCATTAAGACCAGTGCTGATTGTGGAGTTAACCTTGTTGTTGGAACCACTGGTTTTTCAGATGCCCAGTTAAGCTTGATAAATAAAGTAATTGAAGAAAATAATGTAAAAGCAGTTATAGCTCCTAACATGGCCGTGGGCGTGAATGTGTTCTTCAAGATACTTAAAGATCTAGCCCCCATCCTCGAGGATTATAATATTGAAATCATAGAAGCTCATCATAGACACAAGCAGGACGCCCCTTCTGGGACAGCAGTCAAGGCCTACGAGATCATGGCCATGGAACTTGGTAGAGAAAACTGCGGTGTTTATGGAAGAGAAGGCCAGGTTGGTGCAAGAACTCATGATGAGATAGGAATGCACGCAGTACGTGGAGGAGACATCGTAGGAGACCACACCGTCCTGTTTGCTGGTGACGGGGAAAGGCTGGAGATCATCCACCGAGCAAACAGCAGGCAAGCCTTTGTAAACGGAGTAATCAAGGCAATAAGATACATCCCAACTGCACCTAGTGGAAAGATAAGTGATATGGGTGATGTTTTAGGGTTGAAATAATTCAGGTGAATTAATTAAATAAATATAATAGAGGAATAATTCTAAATTAGGATTGTAGAATAAATTTGAGGAAGTGTAAGGAGAATAATTCTAATTAGAAATACGGTTTAAATTAAGAAAAGGTGAAAGTATGGTAAATGTAGGAATATTAGGAGCAACCGGAATGGTAGGTCAGCGCTTTATTGAACTTCTGGGAGAACACCCCAATTTTGAGATAACTGCACTTACCGCCTCAAAGAGATCAGCAGGTAAAAGATATGAAGATGCAACCACATGGTATCAGGATAGTCCTATCCCAGAGATCGCCAGGGATATCACAGTAGTTGACACTGACCCTGCCGAGGTAAAGGATGTTGATATTGTTTTTTCAGCATTACCTGCAGGTACAGCTTTAAATGTGGAGCCTAAATTTGCAGAGGCAGGTATGACCGTAGCTTCAAACGCTGCAGCCATGCGTATGGAACCAGACGTACCGTTAGTTATACCCGAGGTGAACCCGGAACACCTGGAACTCTTAGAAATCCAGAAGAAAAACCGGGGATGGGAAGGATCCATTGTTACCAACCCAAACTGTTCCACCATAGCACTTACCATGACTCTTAAACCATTATATGATGATTTTGATATAGAACGTGTCTACGTATCCACCATGCAAGCTGTATCCGGCGCAGGCTATGACGGTGTGCCCTCCATGGCCATCGTGGATAACCTGGTGCCTTTCATCGGCGGTGAGGAGGAGAAAATGGAGACCGAAACCCTGGAACTACTGGGCGACCTGGATGATGGTGTCCTCACCCCGGCCAGTTTCGGTTTGAGCACCTCCTGCCACCGGGTAGCAGTGGTGGACGGACATACAGAGGCCGTTTTCGTGGAGTTTTCCGATGACATCCAGGTGGAAGATGTGGAAAAATCCATGGGGGAATTCCAGGGATTACCCCAGAAACTGGATCTCTACTCAGCACCAAAACCGCCTATCATCGTCCGTGAGGAGGATGACCGGCCACAACCACGTATGGATAGGAACGCTCATGGCGGGATGGCCATTACCGTGGGGCGGATACGGGAAGATGCTGCATTTAAAAATAGTATAAGATATGTACTGGTGGGGCATAACACCATTAGGGGAGCGGCAGGCGCTTCTATACTAAATGCAGAATTAATCAATGAGATAATGTAAGGGTTGTTTCATTAACTCATCATATTTTTTTTTATCTACTTCACAAATACTTCAATTCATAAAAAAAATAAAAATCAATTTAAAATAGGGGGGATTGAATTATGGTAGTAATTAATTGGGTTAATGTGAGAAAGGGTTTAATCCTTTCATTAATACTTTGGCTTATTCTACAAGAAGTAGCTGGAGATGTTGGAGCTTGGATTGGATTCTTCCTAGCAACACTATATGTTGGTTATAAAGTTAATGAAAGTTATAAAAACGGCGCTATCCATGGAGCATTAGTCGGAATTGTTGGAGGTATTACTGGTTCTGTAATAATAGGAATATTATACCTAGTTGGATTAGGGGACTTGGCAAAACAGCTATGGCCAGTAACTAGCATATTAGTGGTAATAATTGCAATAATCATTTATGCAATTATTGGAGCTATTGCTGGTAGTATAGGTTCAAAGATTAAAAAATAACTACTTAAAAATTCATATTTTCCTTATTCCAATCATCCTATGCTGGTAAATAGAATTAAAAAATATTGTTTTTTTTACTAATTTTTTTTAGAGTTTTTTTTGACTAATTTTTTTTAGAGTTTTTTTGACTAATTTTTTTAGATATTAAATAAATTTTTTTAGATAATTTTATACATTCATTGTCACCAAAATACTATTTTCAAGTACATTAACAGTTTAATACCAAAGTTTAAAAGTTAATTATACATAATATTATTACAGTGATACTATGGGGCTCTTAAAAGACAATGATAATGAACAGTTGAGGCAGCTGGTAAAAGCCTGTCTTCTGGAGATAAGTAAACTTAAGATCGATCTGAAGAAATGCCAGAAGGAAGCATCCAACGTTGTTGATGAGAGCGCAATTTTAGAAATTAAAGAAAACGCCGAAAGTAAATTACAAGAAAAGGAGAAGGAGATCAACAACCTCCAGGAGTTACTGGAGAAAAAGGATCAGAAACTGGAAGAACTGGAAATAATCAAGTACCACTTCAACGCTCTTACAGCTAAACCCAAAAAGGATCTGACCTCCTTCCAGTCGCAGGTATATCAATTACTTCCCAAAGAGGAGGACACATTAGAAAACCTGTACACCCATATAACTGAAATTGGATTCAGTGAACTTTCCAATGATAACTTTGAACACGTGTTACGTAACCTGGAGAGGAAGGGTTACTTCGAATCCAGGGAAAAAGACAGTGAATTATACTGGAAGAAGATAGATAAGTGAACTAATTTTTTTTCATTTTTTAATATTTCATATTAGTTTTTTATATAAGGCCATAGAAATTACCATTTCCTGACTGTATTTGATGGTAACCATCGTTCTAAACTATTGAGTAGCAAAATAATATCGTATTCACAAACTATTTATATAACCTCAAACCCACCATTAAAATACTATACAAAAAAAGAGGTGATTAATTTGGCACAACTAGGAGGCCAAGGCCAACAAGTTTTAATTTTACCAGAAGGTACAAACAGATTTTTAGGAAGAGACGCACAGAGAATGAACATCTTAGCAGGAAAAGTATTAGCAGAAACTGTACGAACAACTTTAGGTCCTAAGGGAATGGACAAAATGCTCGTAGACAGTTTAGGTGACATAGTAGTTACCAACGACGGAGTAACTATCCTCAAAGAAATGGACATCGAACACCCAGCTGCAAAAATGCTGGTTGAAGTTGCAAAAACCCAGGAAGACGAAGTGGGAGACGGAACTACCACCGCAGTCATCATAGCTGGGGAACTCCTCAAAAAAGCTGAAAATCTCTTAGACCAGGATATACACCCAACCATTGTTTCCATGGGATACAGACAGGCAGCTGGAAAGGCATTAGAGATCTTAAACTCAATATCCATTGATGCTGATGACCGTGACACCCTACTTCAAGTGGCTATGACCGCTATGACAGGTAAAGGAACCGAAAAAGCCCGTGAACCACTGGCAAATCTCGTGGTTGACGCAGTTAAACAGGTAGAAGAAGACGGTGAAATTGACAAGGACAGCATAAAAATTGAGAAGAAAGACGGTGCACCCATAGACGAATCTGTACTGGTGCAGGGAGTAATCATAGATAAAGAAAGAGTACACCCTGGTATGCCTAAAAAAGTAGATGATGCAAAAATTGCCTTATTAAACAGTGCAATTGAAGTTAAAGAAACAGAAGTAGACGCTGAAATCAGGATAACAGACCCAGCACAGATGCAGGCCTTCATTGAACAGGAAGAAAATATGATCCGTGATATGGTGGAAAAAATCACCAACGCCGGAGCCAACGTTCTATTCTGTCAGAAAGGTATAGATGACCTTGCACAGCACTACCTGGCAAAATCTGGCGTATTAGCCGTCCGCAGAGTTAAAAAATCCGACATGGAAAAGCTCGCCAAAGCAACCCAGGCCAAAGTGGTAACCAACATCGAAGACCTATCCACAGACGATATGGGAGAAGCTGGAATAGTCCACGAGAAGAAAATATCTGGAGAAGACATGATCTTTGTAGAAGGATGTAAAGATGCAAAAGCAGTAACCTTACTGGTACGCGGTTCCACCGAACACGTGGTAGACGAAATCGAAAGGGCAGTAGAAGACGCCATAGGAGTAGTCGCAGCCACAGTAGAAGATGGAAAAGTAGTTGCCGGTGGAGGAGCAGCAGAAATCGCACTCGCAAAAGGTCTTAAAGAGTACGCTGACACCATCAGCGGCCGTGAACAGCTGGCAGTAGCAGCCTTTGCTGAAGCACTGGAAGTTGTACCCAAAACCCTGGCTGAAAATGCTGGACTAGACAGCATCGACTCATTAGTAGACCTCCGTGCTGCCCATGAAGACTCAATCTACACAGGACTGGACGTCTTTAAAGGCAAAGTACGGGACATGTACCAGGCCGGAGTAATTGAACCTCACAGGGTCAAAAAACAGGCAGTTCAAGCCGCAGCCGAAGCCGCAGAAATGATTCTAAGAATCGACGATGTAATAGCATCCACCGGATCAGGCAAACCAAGTCCAGAAGAAATGGAAATGGCTGGAATGGGCGGAATGGGCGGAATGCCGCCAATGATGTAAAATTAGGAAACAATTCCTGAATTTTACTTCTTTTTTTAATTTTTTTAACATCCAATTTTCATTTTTTTAAAATAAAAATTTTTAACACCATCGTATTACATAACATAATTTTAGGATATTTAATTTCAATATTAACAGGGGGAATAGATTTTAATGTCCATCTTTAAAAGAAGCTCAAAAAACGGTATAAAAGAATTAGAACCCAAAGAAGTATTTACTATAATTGAAAAGAATCATAATAACCCTGATATTGTGGTGCTGGATGCTCGCACACCTGCAGAATACCAGCAGGAACACCTGGAGAATGCTAAATTAATAGATGTTAAGTCCAGCAGCTTTGAAGAAGAAATAAAACAGCTTGATAAAGATAAGGAATACTACATCTACTGTAAGGGCGGAATAAGGGGATCTAAGGCAGCCAAGATAATGCAGCAGCATGGATTTAAAAATGTCACCCACATAGCTGGTGGAATAGATAAATGGAAATCCAAAAGACTGCCAGTAACCAGTGATTGATATTATTACTATTTTCTTTATAATTAAGTTACTGATTTTACTTTTTTTAATTAACTCCAGTTATTCAATTATAACCTAAATTAGCTACCAATTTAATTTTATAGCTTAATTAACTAATTATTCAATTTTAATAACTAAATTAACTAGTTTTCCAACTAATTACTGTTATTAATATCCTTTAAATTAACCTATAAAAAATAAATAAAAAAATAAATAATTTTAAAAAATAAATAAAAAATTAAAAAAAAATAAAATATTCTTAATTTTTTGAATTAGAGAATATATGAACGGCAGCTGTTCCGCCGGTTCCACCGATGTTATGGGTCAGTCCAATCTCAGCACCTTCAACCTGTCTTTTACCTGCATCGCCTCGTAACTGCCAGACAATCTCAGCGGTCTGTGCTATACCAGTTGCTCCCAGTGGGTGTCCCCTTGATTTCAGACCTCCAGATGTGTTGATTGGTATCTGTCCGTCACGCTGGGTTAAACCTTCTTCAACTGCTGGTCCGCCCTGTCCTTTTTCTACAAATCCGAGGTCTTCAACTGCGAGTAAACCATTTATACTGAAACAGTCATGCACTTCTGCCAGGTCTATGTCCTTTGGTCCTAATCCTGCCTGCTTATAGGCCCTCTTTGCAGCGTGAACCGTGGAGTCAATGGTGGTTATGTCCCTTCTCTCGTGAAGGGCCAATGTTCCTGAGGCCTGGCCTGAGCCTTTAACATATATGGGGGTATCTGTGTATTTTTTTGCGTCTTCTGCTGGGCAGAGTACCGCTGCTGCTGCACCATCAGTTACTGGTGAGCAATCCAGTAATCTTAATGGGTCTGCTACCATGGTTGAATTCAGGACCTGGTCCACTGTTATTTCCATTGGAAACTGGGCTAATGGGTTTAATGCCCCGTTTTTATGGTTTATGACACTAAACATGGCAAGTTGTTCCCTTGTGGTTCCGTATTCGTGCATGTGTCTTTTAGCCATCATGGCGTAGAGTGATGGGAATGTCGCTCCTTGCTGTACCTCCCATTCCTGATCAGCAGCTGTAGATATTACCGGTGTAGGGTCTACCACGTCAGTCATCTTCTCCACTCCGGCAGATACTACTATATCGTGGTATCCAGAGGCAACTGCCATTATACCACTCCTGAGGGCTAATCCTCCTGATGCACAGGCAGCCTCTACACGTGTGCAGGGTATGGGATTTAATCCTGCCTGGTCTGCTATCAGGGATGCTATGTGTTCCTGTTCTACGAAGAGTCCAGCGGACATATTACCCACAAACATAGCCTCTAGGTCTGCCCCCTCAATGCCTGCGTCTAATATGGATTTTAATCCAGCATCTGTTATTATATCCCTAAATGATACGTCCCAGAGTTCTCCGAATTTTGTCTGGGACACTCCTATAATTGCAACATCTCTCAAATCAATTCCTCCGCAAGAATTCCTTTATTAATCTTCGGTAAGTCCTGCCATTCGCAGTTTTCCCTTAAATTTAGCGTAAACCGCATAATCAACGTAATGTTTGTCTGCTACCATATCCTGGACTTTAGGTGCAAGTTCCCTCTTCTCTTCAATACTGTCATTGACTGTTATACTGAAGGCATCGCTTCCTGCACCGGAACCATAGCTAACTGCCATTATTCTATCACCTGGCTGTGCTATATCCAGTACTGCTGCTAAACCTAATGGTGTTGCACCACTGTAGGTGTTCCCAATAACTGGGGTTAAAAGTCCTGTCTTGTATTGTTCTTCTGTAAATCCTAATTTCCTGGCCGCGCGGATGTAAAATTTTCCGTTGGGCTGGTGGAAAATAGCATGATCATAATCTGATGCTTCAGTACCCATCTTTTCAAAGAGGCTTTTTGCACCGGATAGTACGTGTTTGAAGTAGGCGGGTTCACCAGTGAATCTTCCCCCGTGCTTGGGATATGGTTTCCCCTCTCTCCTGTAGAAATCCGGTGTGTCGGTGGTGTAACTGCATGTGCCCTCAATATCAGCTATGGTGTCTTCTTTTCCTATTAAGTAGGCTGCCCCACCTGCTGATGCTGTGTACTCCAGTGCATCGCTTGGTGCACCCTGTGCTGTGTCTGCCCCTACTGCTAAACCATACTCTACCTGACCAGAATCAACCAAACCCATGCATATCTGCATCCCTGCTGTTCCTGCTTTACATGCAAATTCAAGGTCTGCCGCAGTCAAGTTTGGTGTTGCATCCACTGCATCGGCCACTATGGTTGCAGTTGGTTTAACTGCATAGGGATGGGACTCTGATCCCACGTAGATTGCACCGATTTTCTTGGGGTCGATTCCAGCTCTACTAATTGCGTTTCTTGAGGCTTCAACTGATATCGTAGCTGTATCTTCATCTGGACCAGGTACGGATTTTTCCTGTACAACCAGTCCCCTTGAAATAGCTGCTGGGTTGTCTCCCCATATCTTGGCTATTTCTTCAACTTTTATTCTGTATGAAGGAATATAAATTCCATATCCTACAATTCCTGCCATTAAATCACTACTCTTTAGAATTAATTACTTAAATAATCTATTATACCTTTGTTATGTTATCTAAGGGATGTTTATTTTTAAAATCTAGAAAGAATATATATGTGTTATTAAATCTATTTTATCTTCTCCAACCATATAAAGATTGTGTGAACACTCCGTGATTAAATAAATTCCTGATTTGTATTCTCCTAGGCCAAACCAGACACGGAGGATAGTGTGTATATATGCCCATGGGATAAGGATTGATGATATTTAGAAGTATTAAAGTATATTAAAAGTATTCAAAACCAGAATTAAAAATTTCAAAATAGAATTAAAGAATTTTCCAAAGTAAAATTAAAAATTCAAAGTAAAATTAAAGAATTTCCAAAGGTAAAATTAAAAGTATTTCAGCAGTTCTGTTAAATCCAGATCCTGAATATCCTTAAATTTATCTAACCCGTACTTCGCCCGTAAGCTTGATGTATCCTGTTTATCCAGGATATCAATAAATGAGATTTCATCCTTGTGATTTTCTTTCTTAAGTTCCTCTACTTCCAGGATACATGTTTTAAGAAACTCCAGGGAATCATCCATATTTATCAGTTCTTCTATCATTTCATTTCTATATCTGTATGGTCTTTGGTGTTTTAAATCTTTAAAAAAGAATTTTTCATACATTTTTTCCTGTGAGACATACTTGTAGATGAGTATAAGTTTGTCCTGTAGTTCCTGCAGGTCTCTTTCTTTTCTTTCCATGATAAGCTCTTCTTTTAACCTGATTAAATCTATCTATTCAATTCTTTTTTTTAGTATAACAACCTAAATAAACTCATCAAGACTTTGCCTTTTCTGATAGGCCAACCCCTGAAATACTGCGACCAATTCCCCCTCATCATTGAAGATATCAATGGTATAGGTGGAAAGCTTGGGGTTTCTTGAAACCTCCCGAGCCACTGCAGTGACTTTCCCCTTTGTTACAGCAGTCATGTAGGTTATACTTACGTTAATGGCCATTGTGGCCATGCCGTATGAGTTAGCTGCAGCTCCAAAGGCTAAATCTGCCAGTGTAAACAGGGCTCCGCCATGGACAGTGTTTAAACCGTTTAAGTGTTCTTTTTTAACCATCATTTCTGCTTTGGCACTTCCTGGTGAGACATCCACCAGTTCCATGCCACAGTGCTCTGCAAACTTGTCTCTTTTAAAAAATTCTTTAATATCAACCATGAAAAACACCTGATTAAATGATCTACCATATTTTTATTAGAAAAACCCGCATGTTTTACGTCCACGCTTGGCCAGGTACTGCTGATGGTAATCCTCCGCCATATAAAACGTGGTTGCCAGTATTATCTGGGTAACTATATCCCTGTCGAACCTTTTTTGCACTTTATCTTTAGACTCTGTTGCCAGCTGCTTCTGTTGCTCATCATGGTAAAATATAACAGACCTGTACTGGCTCCCTATATCGGGTCCCTGCCGGTCAGTTGTGGTGGGGTCATGGTTATTCCAGAAAACAGCCAGGAGCTCGTTGTAGGATATCAGGGAAGGATCGTAGACCACCTCTACAGTCTCTGCATGGCCTGTCTCTCCGGTACAAACGTCCTCATAGGTAGGATTTTTGAAGTCACCACCCATATACCCAACCTTTGTGGATGCAACACCGTTAAGGCATCTGAATGCTTCTTCCACTCCCCAGAAGCACCCGGCCGCGAAACTCGCCTTTTTCAATTCTTTACTTTGCTCATCATCTGACAATCTACTCTACCTCACTTTATTCTTGTTATTTAAAAATAAATAATTTCCTAGAATTTTTTTTATAAATATTTTTCAGGTTCCAGTTTGATTTTCAATACATTCTATGAAGCCCCTTCAACATTGAGATGGCTTTTCTTCCTTCCATAGAAGTAGTAAATAACTAATCCAATTGCCAACCAGACCACAAATCTTAAATGGGTAACTGTGGGAAGCTCTGCCACCAGAAACAGGCAGAAGATTATGGACAAAATAGGTACGTATGGTACCAGGGGCGTTTTAAATGGTCTTTTTAGGTCCGGCCTCTGCCTTCTTAAAACGATGACTGAAGCAGACACTATGATGAATGCAGCCAGTGTTCCTATGTTAACCAGTTCTGCTATATCCTTTATGGGAAAAAAAGCTGCTATTACCATTGCAATTATCCCCACGAGAACTATGTTATTTACAGGGGTTTTGAAGTTTTTATGAAGCCTTGAAAAGAAGGGAGGAAGTAAACCGTCCCGGGACATGGCAAAAAACACCCGGGTCTGTCCAAAGTAACCCACTAAAAGGACAGAGGTAATTCCTGCTAAGGCGCCTACTGATATCACTATATTTGCCCATTCTATACCCACGCTCTGGAGTGCAAATGCCACTGGTGCTGCTGTTTCATTAAAAAGATAGTAAGGTACCATTCCGTTTAAAATAAATGTCACCACAATATAGAGAACGGTGCTTATAACCAGTGACCCGATTATGGCAATGGGAAAGGTTCTTTTTGGATTTTTAACTTCCTCAGCTGCGGTGGTTATGGCATCAAAACCTATGTAGGCGAAAAATATTATGGCCGCTCCCTGAAACACCCCGGTCCATCCATAGGGTAGGAAGGGCTGATAGTTTGCCGGGTTGATGTAGTTTATCCCTATGCTTATAAAGATAAGGATAACCGCGAGTTTAATCATCACGATAACCGTATTAAGCCTGGAACTTTCTTTAGTACCTTTAATCAGGAACAACGATAAAACCCCGATGATTATAATTGCTGGTATGTTAATAAAGCCTCCCTGTACTCCTGGAGGATTGATTAAGTAAGCTGGTAGGTTCAACCCCAGGGTGGTTAGTAAATTCACTATATAACCAGACCATCCCACTGCTATTGCAGCCACAATAACTAGATATTCCAGTATAAGGTCCCATCCTATGATCCAGGCCAGTAACTCCCCCAGAGTAACGTAGCTATAGGTGTAGGCGCTGCCTGCCACTGGCACCATGGATGCAAACTCCGCATAACAGAGGGCAGTAAATAGACAGGCTGTCCCAGCAATTGCAAAGGAAATAACCAGTGCAGGCCCTGAATAATTGGCAGAAGCAATTCCAGTAAGTATGAATATACCTGCCCCAATTATTACACCCAATCCCATTAAAAGCAGAGCTGGTGTTCCTAACACCTTTTTTAGGCCTTTTTCACCTTTACTTATCTCTAAAAGATGAGAAATTGGCTTTTTTCTGAAAATTTTTTCCCAACCCATGAAATCCACCCCCCAAGCTTAATAAAAAAAATTAAAGGACACAATATACCCTTATGTCTTTATGGAATTTTTAATTTTCTAAATATGGGCGGTGATCAGATCTTCATTTAATTTTGATAGTATACGGGCCAGAGTTATGATGTCTATTTTATTGTGCTCCACTATGGGAACTAGAGGCCCTACGTTACCCGTGTTCATATAAGTCCTATAAAAAGCTGGGACCTGACTGCTGGGTACGTCATCTTGCCGGTACAGGTCGAAAAAATGTTTTTCCAGTGTTTGCAAGCGGCAGTTTGGTAGAGCTCCTCCCCAAGTGCGTCTGGATAAATACAGCATGTCCATGTGATGGTTTCTCAACCTCCTGCTGATACCATGGTGATATGCCCTGCTCCTAATAAATGGCAGGTCGAACCCGCGGCCGTTGAAGGATACAAACACTGTTTCTTCATTTAAATCACTGAGGAAGTTTTGGATTATGGGTTTTTCATCATCCAACCCTGTTGCCAAATACTGGGTGACTTTCATATGGCTGTCCAGGATACGGGCCATGCCAATGAGGATTACTGGCTCATTTCTAAGTCCCAGTGTTTCTATATCAAAAAATAGGAAATCATTTAATTCTCTAAAGGAAGATGAATATACTTGTTTGGGATTAGAACCAGGGAAATATTCCCTTATACAATCCATAGGAGATTCATCAAGTTTGCATATGAATTCATCTGCTTTATGGGAGTAGGTGGGATGATTGCGTAGATCTTCTATGGTATTAAAGCCTTTTGTTTTAAGTTTGTGTTCTTTTGCTTCACCTATTCCCTGTAGGATTTTCAAGTCGCAGAGTATGGCTGATTTAGCTTTATCTACTTCTATGCGTTTGATTTTAAATTTCTCTCGATCTTCAATTTTATAGCAGGAACCCTGTGGTGTTTTACAGGTTTCTCCCTTGAAGACCTCCTCCAAATTCCTTCCTTCATACCTCTCCAGCAGCTCCCTTTGGAGTTTACTGGCATCGTCAACTTCATGGTACATGTGGTTTCAAGTTAGATTTTAAAATTATATAGTTTTATGGTTCTGAGAAAATTGTTAATAAAAATGTTTAAATGGTTTAATTTCTAAAATAATAGTCTAACGCGACGAAATAAAAAGATTTACTTATTAAAAGGAGGAATTCAATGAGAAAAACATACCTCTCTATATTTATTGTAGCTGTTCTGGCACTGGTTATATCCACATCTGGATGTATAAACCAAGAAGGCAACCAGACCAACCAGTCAGGTACTGGAACTTATTCAGTTAATGGATTGAGCTTTAATTACCCCCTTGATTGGGTTTTAGGCGGTCAGATCATTGGCAACACACATATAATCAACATAGCTGATCAAACAAATGTAGAATCAAACGGTACCCAGGGTAGTTCAGCTTTAATAAGCAGCATTCCAAAATCTGAAAATGTATCCTATGAAATTGCTAAAGAAAGCATAACCAACACTACAGGTATCGAATTTAATTCAACAGAAGAAACAGTTGACGTTGCAGGAGTAACCGCTAACATGACCACATTTACCGGTACAGATACTAGCGGAAACCAGACACAGGTAAAGTTGATATACTTTGAGAAGGATAACTTCGTTTACACCATACACTTCATAATCACTGGAGGAGAAGATATTCAGGCACAACAGCCAAACTTCAACATGATTAAAAACAGTTTACAGGTACCGTAAACAAAAAAATCCTTTATTTAAATTTTTTTTATTTAATCCAGCTCCGTTAGTGTAGTCCGGCCAATCATTCCAGCCTCTCGAGCTGGGGACTCGGGTTCGAATCCCGGACGGAGCATTTTTAAAATTATAGGATAAGATTTGTATGTTCCCTGGTGAAAACATATTACTTGGAATTTCTTTGGCCTTTTCAATTGTAGGGTCAATTGTAATTATCTACGGTGGAATCCTGGCAACTGTTAATACAATTATTGGTGAGGTAAAAAAGCATGATTACTATGTTAAAACCAGAATTGACTTCACCCGGAAAATCGCCTTAGGGCTGGAGTTCTTTATTGCAGGGGACTTAATCAGAACTATCCTGGAACCCACAATAGATGAAATCATTATTTTAATAATTGTGGTATCTATACGTACAATAATTGGTTATACCCTGAGTTTGGAAACTAAAGAGCTGGAGGAAATTGCTAAGGAGGAATAAGTTATTTTTTATTGCTTATTTTTCCTATAACCTCTTTCTTGTTTTAAAGCAAATTCATATTCCCTGATCTACTTCTAATACTTTTATTGGAGATTCTAAATACTTCTATTATTTGTTTTTAGGTGACAATAATCATACTCGAGTCTAAAAAATAATCATACTAGTCTTAAATATATTGAAAACTTAGATATATTGAACTTAGATTATTGAACCAAAATATATTAAAAAATCCAGACTTATTTAGATATTTACATGCATCGTAAAATTCTATGATTTTTTTAACTTTATCAAAATAACAATCAAAACTAGCTATTCTGGTTATTTCCATATTTTCCATTATTTTAATTCTGAAATATGCGATAGGTGATCTATAAAAATTATATGTCAGAAATCTGATGTTATCTTATAGCGAATACATCGACCCATCATCATATGATGGAACATATGGTACCCACCACAGCAAAGCTTAAAAGCCATCGCCACAAAGAAAGAATTGATTACATATGAAAGGAATGAATAAATTTTTAATTGTTTTTATGGTTCTAATTACTATAACCTGCATTTTTACAGCCCAAGAACTTGTTTTTAGTGGAGATACTGGTTATTCTAATTATTCTGATTCAAACAATCAGTCTAATAATAGTTTTAAAACCAGGAATTTAGGAGAAAATGAACTGGGTGGTGTTACAATGGAAGGACCCTATGGAAATCCTGATTCCCCCAATAAAATAGCCGTTATTGTGGGTGTTCATCCTTTCGAATTTAAATCACACGATTCCTTTTTAAAATACCTGAAAACATATAATAACTCATTAAACAACTCCTATTATGTTTATATAGTTGATGTTACTAAGGATAGAGATGATTTTGATAAAAGCAGGATGAACGGCCAGTTAATTGCCCAAAAATTTGCAGTTCCAGATATTACCCGTGGAAATTACAGTTTCTGTGTGGATATCCATGGACACAGGGCCCAGTACGTATTAAATAATTGTATAGTCGCCCCTTTAAATGATGGAGAATCTTTGGCCATTGGAAAAGAAATAATAAAGACAACCGGAGTGGGGATCTTAAATTATGCCCCTGCAAGTGATGGACATCCAACCAGCCCCCAATACGTGTCAATCCCCATTTTAAATAGTGGAATCCCCATCATAATCTATGAAACATCCATCTACCAATCCCAGGACATCATCGATAAGTATATGGAAGAATTTTTATTGGGTTTGGATGGTGTAAGGTTTTAGGTCTAATATGCAGTATCAAAAAAAATTATATAGGAACAGATAGAAGCAAATTATTGATCTATTATCTCCTGTACTCTACCTACTCGTCCATCTTCCAGTCTTACTTTAATTCCATGAGGATGATATGATGAGCGGGTTAGTATGTCTTTAACTGTTCCAGAGGTTCGTTTTCCTGTGCGCTGGTCCTTCTTTAATATTATATAGACTTTTGAACCTTTTTTAACATTTTTCCGTTCCTGCCCGTTCACTATTAAATCTCCAAAAACTTTGTAGGCTATTTAGAAAATGACCAGTGGCATGGCCATTTAAATTATCTAAATAAATTTTCTCGTAATTTACTGGTTTAAAACTAATGTGTAGGATGGTTGAATCCTACTTTCTTAGATGTCCAGTACCACAGAACAGCCATGAATACTATACCAAAGGTCAATCCTAACAAACCGCTTTCCGGGCTGAATATGTCCGTTGCTTCAATTCCTAAAATACCAATACCACTGGCAAAGCCAAATAAGATGTAAACTACGGTGTTCCATAGGGCGTGGGAAAATGATGACACTATTATAGAACCTGAAATGTACCGTAAGAGTCCGAATGTCACGCCTCCTACAATTCCACCAATAATGTATATAGGGAGCATACTCCATGTAAACATGGGATTCACTAGGAATAGTGGTAAATGCCATGAAGCAAATGCCACACCAGTGAATATGAGAATTAATTTAGGATTTAATTTACCCCGTTCCAATATCCC
>Ga0208041_1000014_pt1:0-260000 | contig 323142 bp, 349 predicted proteins | sample AD_SCU002_MetaG_FD_184453 | JGI IMG/M metagenome (GOLD analysis project Ga0208041, IMG submission 184453) | Active sludge microbial communities of municipal wastewater-treating anaerobic digesters from China - AD_SCU002_MetaG (SPAdes) (version 2) | ecosystem: Engineered > Bioreactor >... | reverse complement strand
TCTCTAGTTGCAGGACGTGAATTTATTGATACAAACCTTTCGAAGAATTTTTACGGTTACAAATTTTACATCATTCCACATTTTACTTTTAATGATATTAATAAAAATGTAATCGGAGAAATAAAAGAGTCCGGAAGTATTAAATATGCAAAAATTTTGCTGAGTTCAGAAGAAGAAATTATAGACACTATCCAAGATAATAAAAACATTATTAGCTTAATTTTTGTTTTTTATAAACAAAAACAGGGGGATTATTTTGACATATTAAAATATGTGGAAGACGTTCCACCATCTTGGATAAACGCACTATTCACAACATTTGAAGATGTTAAAACTGAATCTATTTTTAAAGAAGAATATTTAAGACAAATATTCAGCGAAAAATGGGTTAATGATTTCAACGAAGCTTCATTTAATGGAAAAAATGTTTGGAGAAAAACTCCAAACTTAAGTAGTTTAATAAGGACTTTTTTCCCTGCTTCAAAACGTTCTGGAGTTTATGACAAATATTTCATCGATATAATTGGTGATATTTTAGCCCAAATTCCAATAAACAGAAATTTCTTGATTAAATCCTTTTTAAAAGAACTAAGAGACAAACATGCTAATAACGAAAAGTTTTCCGAAACTATTATCTCTTTACAATCTCTTTACCTACTTATTTTCCTTTATAAACTGAATTTAATAAAAGGAGGTGTTAACATAGAGGAAAAAACAAGTTTAAATACTTCTGAACCTGCAAAAATAAAAGAATTCTTTAAAAACCATGAAACAGCCTTCAATTCTTATTCTAAAAGGGCTGTATTTTTAGAAGGTGTTTTAGCTAAATATCTTATGGATATTCAATATGCTCAAAGGAAATCCGCACCTTTCAGGTCTAAATTGTATGGATTAAAACTTGATGAAAGAAAAATGAGAAAGTTACTACCCCAAATTATTGAAAAATTAAGAGAATATAAAAAAGCATATTCAAATTTGGAACAATTAACTTCAGAATATTTATTAAAAACAGAGGAAAATGGGTGGGACATATCAAAAGATGAAATTAGTTATTATTTTACATTAGGACTTAATTTAGGTGGAATCTTTAAAGGTAAAGGTGATGAAAATGAGTGAAGTTGTTAAAAACAGATCTGAAATAATTTTTTTATACGACATCGAGAATGCTAATCCAAATGGAGATCCAATGGACGAAAATAGGCCTAGAATCGATGAAGAAACCGAAATAAATATAGTTACAGATGTAAGGCTTAAAAGAACTATTAGAGATTATTTATATAAATTTTTAAATGAAGAAATTTTTATAATAGAAGAAATTAATGCAGATGGAACACAAAAAACTCGAGAAGATCGTCTTAAAGATCTTAAAATAAAATCAAAAGAAGATGGAATTAAATTACTCGAAAAATATATTGATTTGAGGCTTTTTGGAGCTACAATTGCTGTTAAAAACCTGACTTCGACTTGGATAGGGCCCGTTCAGTTCAAATTTGGAAAATCTCTGCATAAAGTAGAACCAAAAACTATCAAAGGAACTAGTGTGATGCCCTCTAAAGAAAATGTTACAAGAGGAACTTTCATTGAAACTCAAATTCTCCCCTATTCCTTGATTTCATTTTATGGTATAATAAACGAAAATGCCGCTAAAAGTACAGGTCTATCTGAAGTTGATGTTGATTTACTTATGGATGGACTTTGGAATGGAACTAAAAACATAATTACAAGATCTAAAATTGGGCAAATGCCCAGATTGTTGTTAAGAGTAATTTATAAAGAAAATAATTTCCATATCGGAGATCTCGATAAAAAAATTAAACTTGTTCTGGCTGAAGATATTGGAGAAAAAAGTTTAAGAAGCATCTCCGAAGGTGAATTAAATATTTCTGAATTAGTAGAAACAATTAACTCAAATAAAGATAAAATTGAGCGAGTTGAATTTGAAGTTAATGGTTTGAAACTTAATTCAGACTTAAAAACTTCATTTGAAGTAGAAATAAAGGAATTAAATTTATAAGTGTGGTCTTTATGGCATTGAATAAAGCACTTGTATTTGATATTTGGGGAGACTATGGGCATTTTCGTAAAATGGAGACAACAACATCTCCCCTTACTTATTCTATTCCCACGGGTACAGCAATTAGTGGCTTGGTCGCAGCCATATTAGGATTGCAGAGAGACTTTTACTATGACACTCTCTCAAGAGAAAATTTTGAATTTTCGATTAGAATAATGAAACCAATAAAAAAAATTCGATTAAACATTAACATCATAAAAACGGATGCCGGATTTTATTTGTGGGATATAAAAGGCACTCCACGTTCTCCAACTCCCTATGAATTTCTAAAAACACCTCATTACAGAGTTTACCTCCGATTTAGAGAGACGAAAATGCATGAAAAACTTAAATATTATCTTGAAAGCCATAAAACAATATATACCCCGTATTTAGGCATCAGTGAACTGATTGCTAATTTTAATTATGTTGGAGAATTTGATATAATTGCTAAAGAAGCAAAAAATAGCCAAATAGATAGTGTAATAAGTAAAAATGATGTCAAAGTTAAAATTGATGATTTAAAAGAGGGAATGAGGTGGAGTAATGAAAATATACCATTATACATGAATTCAGAAAGATGTGTCAAAGAATATTCAAATGTCTTGTTGGAACAAACTGGAAGACCTATTACAATTGAAAATGGTTCTTTTTGGAGGATTGGAGAAGAAAATGTCATTTTCTTATAAATTGAAATCTCACCCTGAAAAGAGATTAGTAGACCATCTTTGTAATGTTGCCAAATTATCTAAAAATATTGTAAATTCAAAAATTATTGAAAATAAAGATTTAATATCCAAAATAGCTTACTTAAATGGCATTTCACATGATTTTGGAAAGTCTACTACTTTTTTTCAGATATATATCCATAACCATGAAAAAAATAGCAAATTTACATATCATAGTTTCGTTTCATCATTTTTTGGATATTATTTAGTAAAAGATTATTTAAAAAAAAACGGAGTATATGATGAATTTTGGTATTTACCTGCAATTTCGTGGATTGTTATAAACAAACATCATGGGAATATTAAAAACTTAAAGCATAATGAAATTCCTAAACTTAATGAGAATAATAAAATTGATGTGGTTGTTGAACAAATAAAAGATATAAATAAAAATCATTTAGACGAAATAAACCATATTTACGAAGATATATTGTCTTATTCTGAAATACAAGACTTCTTTCATGTATTAATAACTAAAAACCCAAAATTTACAGAAGATATACGTAGCAATGTTAAAAAGCTATTTAGAGAGAAAAAGTTAGAATATTACTTTTGGATTCTCTTTTTTTATTCTATTTTACTCGATGCAGATAAACTAGATGCTTCCGAAACTCCAATTCCTAAAAGAGTTGAAATACTAGAAAAAGATTTAGTAGATCAGTATAAAGCTGTTAAATTTAAAGATCACGAGAAAATCAATCAGATAAGAGAAATGGCTTATCAAGAAGTAAATTCGCAGCTTCCAGAAATAGATTTAAGAAAAGACAGAATATTTTCAATAAATCTTCCCACGGGGGTTGGGAAAACATTAACTAGTTTTTCATTTGCTTTAGGTCTTCAGGATAAAGTTCAGGACGAAAAAGGTTTTAATCCAAAAATAATATATTCATTGCCATTTTTAAGTATTATCGATCAAAACAGTTCAGTTATTTCTGAAATTTTAGCTGGAAGAGATGGTAAAGGGTGGGAACAATTATTTGAAATGGATAAAGAGGAAAAAGAGAAATATGTTGAAGAGAATACACCTTCAAATTTACTTTTAAAGCATCATCATTTAATTGATATCAAATATAAAGAAGAAAAAAATAATGAACTCAATGTTATTGAAAATATAAATAAATCATTGCTTCTAACTGAAGGTTGGCATTCTGAAGTAGTTATTACAACTTTTATCCAGTTTTTTCACAGTTTAATTACCAATAAGAATAGAGCGGCTAGAAAATTTCATAATATGATTAACTCTATAATTATTTTAGATGAGATACAGGCAATTCCAAATGAATACTGGCTTTTGTTAAATAACATGTTGAAATATCTTGCATCAAAATTTAATTGTTGGATCATATTAATAACAGCCACCAAAACACTTATTTTTGACAAAAAAGAAATCAAAGAACTTGTAAAAAATAGAGATATGTACTTTGAAGCCTTTGATAGAGTTAATTTTAATTTTGATTTAAATGAAAAAGATTTTGATGATTTTAAAGAAGAAATTTTCGACGAAATTATTGAAAAAAAAGACAATGACATTATGGTAGTGTTAAACACGATTAATTCTGCTAAAGAGTTATATAATCATTTAAAAGAAAGACTTTCTGAAGAATATAAACTAACTGATAAGGAAAGACTTTTAGATAACGATGGAATTTGTAAGTTCAATGGGTTTGAACTTATAAATATGACTACTCATGTTCTGCCGAGATATCGTCTAAAAAGGATTGATCGCATTAAACATGATAAAAAAAGGAAAATTATTATAACAACACAATTAGTAGAAGCAGGCGTAGATGTCAGCGTAGACATTATTTATCGTGATTTAGCACCTTTAGATTCAATAATCCAGACAGCAGGACGATGCAATAGAAATGATGAAGGGAAAAAAGGTGCAGTTAATACGATTGTATTGAAAGATGAAAACAAAAGATTTCATGAATATGTCTATGATTCTGTCCTCATTGATGCTACCAAAGAAATCATGACTAGAACGGGTGGAAGTATATCCGAAAAAGATTTCACTATGAATGCAGCTGATGAATACTACCGTTTAATTAAAGAAAGAGGTAGTTATGATGATTCTAGGCAGATTATGGAACATTTAATACGATTAGAATTTTCCGACGCTTCTAAATTCCAATTAATTAAAAACGACATACCAAAAACATCCGTTTTTATAGAAATTAATGAAGAATCTAAAAAAATCAGGGAATACATGGAAGAAATACAAACAGAATTGAAAAGATTCGAAAGAAAAAATAAGCTTTTAGAAATAAAAAAGGACATTAATTTATTTACACTATCAATTAGTTGTAATAAAAAAATGGAAGATGAAATAGGGCATTTACCTTACATTGGAAGAATTGAAGATTATAAATATGTTCCTAAAAAGGATTTAGAAGAATGGTACAGATTAGATGTGGGGTTTTGTCCACCCACAAATGATATTGACATGAGAATGATTTAAAAGTAGGATTGAACCATTTTTTTTCTTTAATAAATAGAAAAACGGCTTTTAGGCTGTTCCTATAATAATTAAAGAAAATTATGATATTTGGTTGAATTTTACTAACAAAGTTGAATAACTCTCTATAAAGACTTAATCAAAAAGTTGAGTGAAAAATCAGAAACCTTAAAAAGATTATCATTTGAAAAGTAGTTTCACTTTAAAAAAATAAATCCTTTGAAAACCAATATTTCAAATGGTGATAATATGACTTCAGAAACCAAAATCTCAAAGGGCTTTCAAACTGTAGTTCCTTCAGATATAAGAAAAATGTTTGATGTGGGGGCCTGGAGACATTTTAGAATGGAGACCTACTGAAAACGGAGTAGAAATCAAATTCCGTAAGAAAGTAACCTTTCAGGATATTGCCGGAATGGTCAAGGGCGAACCAACCGATGCTGTTGAACTTAAGAAGAAGTTCCAGAGGGGAGAAAAGATTTGATATTCGTTGATTCTTCTTTTTTTATTGCCCTTATCTTGGAAAATGACCAATGGCATGATAAAGCTCTGAAATTAATTCCTAAACTTGAAAAATCTCAAAAATGGTATCTGACCTTATAATCTCGGAGACTGTTACTATAATAGGGAGTAGAGCTGGTGGAAAAGCGGGTAAGATGATTTATGATAATATTAAGGATAATTGCAAGATATTCCATCAGGAACAATCTCTTTACGACCATGCCCATTTACACTTATCATCAGTATGATGGAACTCTTTCTTTGACTGATTCATTAACAATCGAAATTATGAAAAATGCAATATCCGAAAGATAGTTTCTTTTGATTCTGATTTTGATAAAGTTAAAGGAATTCAAAGGATACATTAAATGTTCTCAAACTCAGAAAAACAACTCAGAATAATTGGAACCCAAATCAATTACTATTTTATTTGTAAGACTAAATTATGGCTTTTTTCTCATCATATTCAGATGGAACAGGAGTCTGAACTTGTTTCACTGGGAAAGACACTCCACCAGGATTCCTATAAACGGGATAAAAGGGACCAAACCATTGATAATCTGATCAGTTTTGACTTCATACGTAAAGGAGATGTCCTGGAGATCCACGAGGTTAAAAAGAGCAAAAAGATGAGTAAAGCCCATCACTACCAGCTTCTCTATTACTTGTATTATCTAAAAAACAAGAAGGGAATTGAAAATGCCATAGGAATCATTGATTATCCTAAAATGAGACGAAGAGAAACCCTGAAACTTGATGATAGAAACCAACAGGAGATACAGAATATTACCAAAAGAATAGGGAATATGCTTAAAGAGGAAATGCCTGCACCCAGTAGGAGACCGGCATGTCGCAGTTGTGCTTACTTTGAGCTTTGTTTTGTGTAAAATTCAATAGGGGAGTGTAATATTGAAAAAAAATTACTACCTGATGTCGGATGGAATCTTAAAAAGAAAAGAGAACACCCTTTATTTTCATAACAAGGATAGTAAAAAACCCATACCCATTAGCAAGATATATTCGATCTACTCCTACGGTTCTCTGAGCTTCTCCTCCCAGGCAGTTCACCTTTTAGCCAAGGAAGGAGTGCCCATACACTTTTTTAACTATTACGGATTCTATGATGGTAGCTTTTACCCTCGAGAAACACTCTTATCTGGTGATCTACTCATTAAACAGGCTGAAAATTACCTGGATCATGAAAAACGAATTGTAATTGCTGGTAAATTTGTGGAAGGTGTAGCCCATAACATGCAGAAAGTTCTTTCCTACTATAAGATTGAGAATGGTATAGGTGAGATCTTAAATGATCTGGACTCCTGTAGGGAGATAACTGAATTCATGAATGTGGAGGGGAGGATACGCGCTCATTACTATGAAAAGATGGATTTAATATTGCCGGATTGTTATAAAATGGAGGGTCGCAGCAGAAGGCCTCCCGAGAATATGATCAATGCCCTAATGAGTTTCGGTAACTCCCTGATCTACTCCACCGTACTCAGTGAGATCTACAATACCCAACTGAATCCCACGATATCTTACCTTCACGAGCCATCCGAAAGAAGATATTCCCTGGCACTGGATTTAAGTGAAATATTCAAACCCATACTGGTGGATAGGCTGATATTTTATCTAATAAATAAGAAAATGCTGCAGGAGAAAGATTTTGAGCATGACCTCAATTACTGCCTTTTAAATGATCAGGGAAGGAAAAAATTCATCAAAGAATATGATGAACGCCTGAAGAAAACCATTAAACATCGTAAACTTAATAGAAAAGTTTCATACCGCCGATTAATACGATTAGAGGCTTATAAACTAATTAAACATTTGATAGGTAGTGAAGAGTACAAACCCTTTGTGATGTGGTGGTAATTATGTATGCCATTATTGTTTACGATATTAAGGTGGAAAGAGTCAATAAAGTCAAAGGATACCTCAGGAAACACCTTAACTGGATACAAAACTCGGTATTTGAGGGAGATATTACATTAAGTGAACTTGAAATAATCAAGAAGGGCTTAAAGGATATCATAAATAAGAATGAAGATTCTGTAATAATTTTTACAGTTAAAGTGAGAAAGCATTTAAAAGACAGGTATTGGGGATTGAAAAAGCACCTATAAGTGGAATATTATAATTTCTACCTATTAAATTCCATTTTAATTATTTAAATACCTCTTTTTCTCCTAAAAATTACTCTTTCACAGTCGTTTTTTGAACATATTTTTGGATTATAATAAACTTATTTTAAGTTACTTTAATAGAATAATGTAATAAAGAGCATTACATGAATCTTTAGGCAGCTCATTCTTATTACTACATCTCAATTTTAAATATTCTAAATAAATTTTCAGTATAAAAGTATAAAAGTTTATTAGAGAATGTCGTCTTACCATATAAAGGAAATTCCTAATTGAACACCAACAATTTAAGTATTGTGAATGAGTAAAGAATAGAATGAATTCGGCCAAATAGGGGAAATTCCCCCCCTGTTAAAATCAGACTATTTTAGGATTGAAATTTCACTCCATAAAGGGCGATGGCGGTGCATAAAACTGTTAAAATCAGACTATTTTAGGATTGAAATTTATTCTAATAACAAATAAAACTTTCTTTTTCTGTAGTTAAAATCAGACTATTTTAGGATTGAAATTTTTAAATGGAGATATAGACTGGATTAACGACACAAGTTAAAATCAGACTATTTTATGATTGAAATAGTAACAGGTTTAGGCTGGTACTATAAAAATAGTTTGGGTTAAAATCAGACTATTTTAGGATTGAAATAAAGTATAAGTAGCTTTAGTGCTGTTTACTGTGGTTGGTTAAAATCAGACTATTTTAGGATTGAAATATAAACTTGATTAAACACCTGAATATTAATGTCACAGTTAAAATCAGACTATTTTAGGATTGAAATCAAGATTGGATTGAATACGATTCAAATGGCGACCCAGGTTAAAATCAGACTATTTTAGGATTGAAATGTGTTTATTGTCAGTGAGGTTATCTTACTAGTGTAAGTTAAAATCAGACTATTTTAGGATTGAAATACCTTGACCCTGTTGCTTTCGTGGACATAGTAAGAGGTTAAAATCAGACTATTTTAGGATTGAAATATCAGGATAAAAGCAAGTATAAGAAATGAACTTAAGTTAAAATCAGACTATTTTAGGATTGAAATCAGATTATAGTTATGGTGATCGTGAAAATGTTAAACAGTTAAAATCAGACTATTTTAGGATTGAAATTCCGCTAAATCAATTTCTATATGTTTACCATCCTCTGGTTAAAATCAGACTATTTTAGGATTGAAATGATATAAAAAGGAGTTACTGGTTCGCATCACCGGATGTTAAAATCAGACTATTTTAGGATTGAAATGTCATTACAAATTTAAATGCAGCAGGAGTCACACTTGTTAAAATCAGACTATTTTAGGATTGAAATTTAAAAATTGATCAAAGTAAACGGATTTTCGTTTGTGTTAAAATCAGACTATTTTAGGATTGAAATAACTAATAGGCGAACTATCTAAAGACTTATATTGATGTTAAAATCAGACTATTTTAGGATTGAAATCAATAAACATAAACAGTCACCGGAGTGGCTGGGATCGTTAAAATCAGACTATTTTAGGATTGAAATCATATTTACTAAAAGGAGAAACCTACACCTCGACTAGTTAAAATCAGACTATTTTAGGATTGAAATATCAGCTAATTAATAATCCTTTTCCATAAACTAGAATATTCGCCATCAATATGGCATATATTACAATTCCATCTGATAAATCATTTCGTTGTTTTTAAAATCATCATTTAGGATTTTTCTGATTTAAATTCTTTCTTAACCTTTCAATAAATGATAAAATGAATTCACTGCTTACAGTAACTGTATTAGTAGGTTTTGGCTTAATTGGCGGAATTATGGGATTGGCATCTGATAGTAGGGATTATGCTGCTATTAAAAATAAAACATCAAGGAGTTTAATAATTAAAGAGTACGAAAAGAAGATGCTATTAATTTATACAATCCATTAAAGATAAAATGCAGAATAATAAGATTAAAGATAAAAATACAGCATCTTCAGTTGAAGAAATTAAAATGACTTTATTTGATGATATGGTGCAATAACGGAAGAAGAATTCCAAATAATTAAAGATGATATTATGAATATGATATAAAGAAAAAATTAAAAAGAAAAGTAGATTAAATTTGTTTAATCTAGTTCTTTGATTGCAAGTTCTATGTCGGATGCGTTAACTGTTTTTCTTCCGGCATGTTTTGCAAGTTTAACTGCTCGTGTAGCGATATCTTCACCACATTCTTCTATTGCTTTTGCTAATGCTTCTTTTGCATCATCACTGATTCTTTGCGCACCGGCATTTTTTATTATTCTCCCCACTGGGGCTATTGGTAGTTCACTCATATTTATCACCTAAACATAAATTAATATTAACTGCTATTTAAATATACCGAATTTTAAGCTAGTTTTCAGTGCCATTATCTTATATTTGAACTTTAAAATTTAATATAAGCAATAATTTGTTGAGTTGAAAATTTTATTACAGGATGTAATATTACTCCAGAAAAATAAGGTTTCAAATAGTTATAAATGAGTATTAGGTTATTAGTTTTGCTAAAATAACAAGTCAGAGGATGGGCCTAGACAAATATTAATTATTATTTTTTGGGGTCCCATTCGATTCTTTTGTAATGTAATATTGTGATTGTAAAAAAAAAATTGGAATTTTGTAAGAAGTCAAATATTACTTATTTATCCATTATACTCCTTTAGGTTTATTTTTTTATGATTCTAGTTTTTTTTATAGTTCCCCCCTGTGTTCGTGAATTATTAGTCACATATAAATATCAGACTAATATAGACAAAATATTGATAAGGAATTTTTTTTTCATTGGGCATGAAGGGGGTGAAAAAGATTAGAAAACAAAATAACCTTAATCCTGAATTCATTGAGGCAAATAAATTATCATCAAAAAAGGTTTTAAAGTAGTTTTTGAATTCCATTGTAAATGATTCGATACATATGTGCCCTACAAACTAATGTGCTGGCATAATAAAGGAGCCTGAAGAAAAAGACTTTGTTGCAGAGACTTTTCCAATAAAACAAGGATTGAAACATGGCTCAAATGGGTCAGCAGTACGGCACTATGCCGTTGCAGAGACTTTTCCAATAAAACAAGGATTGAAACATCTGTACTGTTAGGTTTTCTAAGGAGTATATTAACAATAATCTGATTATCAATGATATTACGAAAAAATTATTTCTTTGGTTCGCAACAAAAATTTAGATATTATATTCGACTAGTTGTGAACCGGTTGATGAGCAAGAAGAATTTATGACTTTTTTAAAAAAATATATTTAATGGTCTTCTATATTCAGTTTAAGGAATGGAAGACCATCTTATTAATACAAATCATCTAGAGAATCAGCTGTTTCTCCATATCCGGTTATATGGATACAATTATAACTTTCACAGATATAACAATAAGCAGAATCACTTGACTGCCTTTCACTGGTGCTGGTGTCAGTATCGGTATTTACTGTGTCTGTTGTGCTGGTGTCAGTTTCACCGAATAAAATTCCACCTGGGAATTTTATGTTGCCCAAACCGTTTCTACCGGTTATAACCTCTAAGGTCTGGCCATTGGGTAATCTTATACTGATGGTAATTGTGCCGTCAGCATTTCTAGTACCCCTCACTGGTACCATTATATATCCATTTTGGGTGGGTATAACCGCGATGATCTTAGCATTGTTACCTCTATATATCACGGGCACTTTCCACTGGTCCCTTCCATTAACTTTAACTTTTTGTGGCTTGCCTACTTGAAAATTATTCGCTTCGTTGGGAAATTGTTTTTTAACATTATCGATGTACATATTAACAATGTTTGTTGCTCCTTCTTCACTTATATCATCCGTTGCATACACATCTGTACCTAATATAAGATAACCACTGACGCCTATTCCGATAATCATCACTATTAGACCTATAATTATAATGTTTCTGCCGTTTTTTTTGGCCTCAGTGTTATCCCTCGTGTAAAGATAGGCACCTATGATGATACCAACGAGACTTAAAAAAATAGCGGTTATATAACCCACAATTACCATTCCACTGTACTGTTTTTTTTCATCAGGATAAGAAGCTTGTTGGGAAGGGGGTGTTACTTGTGTATCAGTACTATTTAACTTATATCCACAATTTTCGCAAAATTGGGCATTATCTACGTTTTCTATTCCACATTTTGGACAAAACATATCATAAACCTCCAAATGCTAGTAATATCTTAATACATATAATTTCTCTGAACAATATATAAAAATTTACTAAATCTATTACCATTCCATATTAATACGCAACAATTTAAAAACAAAAAAACAGATATAACAATAGAAGGGGTGAGTACGTGAAAGTGAAATGTGTCAAGTGTGGTAAGGAATACGGTTTAGGTGAAGATGAAAAACCAACATTTTATCCTACTTGAGTTAGGGAGATGATTTAGCATGTTTTGTCCAAAATGCGGAGAAGAAAACCCGAATAATGCAGAATTTTGCGCTGCTTGTGGTGCAAATATAGGCAGATCCTCTGAAATGATTGAATCCTCTAATAAAGATATACAAGACACTGAAACATCAGGTTCAATAATTGATTAAAATAGAGTAGCCGATAAAAGTAATAACATTGTTTTTATAATACTTTTGCTGGGATTTTTCATCATCATAGCAAACTATTTCTTTTTCGGCAAAAATTTTGTAATTTACCTCACTGCAACAATAATTATAATATTAGGGTCAGCTCTAACTCGGAGGTAAATTAATGAATGATAAGATTAAAGTAGTTATAGGAATTGTATTAGTCTTTTTTGCCATTATATTCTACTTAGTTTCCCAAGTATCAACCTCATTAGAAAATGTGGGAACCAATCTATTATTCATATTCTTAGCAATGGTCTTGGCCAACTTTTTTTATTAAAGATATGTCAAAATTGTAAGATAGGCATCGTTAAAAGTTACTCTTCAACTGAAAGGGGCTATTTTTTAATATATTTCTTAATTTACCATTTTTTTTTATGTTGAATCGCTTAGAAAAGTGGTGTTAACATAGAGGTTCTCAGCAAACACACCCGGCACGGCTACAATAAATACCACAGTTGACAACGAAACAGTTTCAACATATTTAACCATTGATCCATCAGCAGGATTATACATGAACATCACTGTAAACAATACTAACCCTACGGTAGGTCAATCATTTATTATAACATATAAACTGGGTAATTATGGGCCGGACCCTGCAGAAAACGTAACCATCAACTTCCAGATACCCGAAGGACTGGAATTTGTAGACATAACCGTAGACAGTGGAACATGGAACTACAACCCAACCACCAGGACGGTAACCTGGACACTGGACAACGTACCAGTGGGAGACCCAAACCTCAAACTAACAGTTAAAGCATTACAAAGTGGACAGTACATCATAACACCAGAGGTCACCTCAGACACCTATAACTGGAACACAGACATACCCTCAATAACCATCAACGTAAAAGCATCCCGATGGTGATGATCCAGAAAACGAAGCAAAAGCAGCAACAATACCCATGCAGAATACAGGAACACCCATAAACTACATACTACTAGCCGCACTACTTGTCATAAGTGGATTACTAATACCAAAAAGAAAATAAAAACCAATTTTCCCCCTTTTTTTCTTTTATTTTTGATCTTCTCGTATTTTAAATATAATTTAATGCATTCTAGAATCTATTTTTATTTCATATTGGAATAAACATCCCATTAATTTCTGATTCTGAAATACATACAATGACTAATTAATCCGGTGACTGACAATAGGCACCATCATGTTATAGGTTGATGGTGTTCATCTCCTCCCAGATGCATAGTTATTTAAAATTAAAATTAAACTTTCCTTAAAAGGAACTCGGCAATACCATACCCCTCTTTCCCATCCCAGTTGTATTTGGAGAGGGTTTCTATCAAATTCATGCGTTCGTCCACGGGGATCAGTCCAAATCGGATTACTTCACCTTCAACTTGGTACTGATTATCTTCATTATCCCCTAATTTCATGGTGAACTTGCTGGGAATCCTATTATCCAGTTTTAAATCCACATCAGATTTAATAATGGCCATGTTTCTATGGTTGGTGTGGAAATATCCGGCATCAACTTCACCCTCTTCCACTGATAGTTTGGTTACATTGAAGGCCTCATCTTCTGAAAAGGCGCTGTTTATCCACATCCACATTTTAGGCGAACTCCACGCCCTTACCCCGATGCTTTCATCTCTTTCCCCCATGCCAGAAACATGATATTCCTGATCATCTATTTTTATCTTTCCACTTGCTTTTCCAAACTGTTCTATATGTCCTGAAGCTACATTTTTAGATAGTTCCACACCTTTTTCATCCACACAGTCCATGTAATCCATGACTGGGTTTAAGGCCTGCCAGGTTACATCCATATTCACCTGGTATACTGTTTCATCAGATGGGTCTAACATGGGCCCCTTATAGGTTAACTTCCATTTATCCCCACCCATCTCCTGGTAATCTAAACCAGCAATGTTTAATGGCTTTCCACCGCAGGGTGCTTCCATCTTTACTCCGGCAGTTAATTTATCAGTCATTATGTAGAAGAACATCATCTTCTCGTTCTTGTTGACCTTGTTGCCTATGCGCATGAAGGCAGTCAGGTTATTTTCCGAGTCGTGGAAGTTGAAGTAGTAGCTTTCATTCCAGTCTTCATGCTTTTTCAGGGTTTCTATATCTTGAATCATTTTCTTCACGTACCAAAATTAAATATTAAATTCAATTAAAAATAAAAAATTAGTCTAATCATCTTCCCTATGCACAACACCCTGGTTCCCATCTAACAGTAATTTTTCACCGGTCTTAAATATTTCTGTAGCTCCTTTAACTGCGGTCACAGCAGGTATACGGTATTCGCGTGATATCACTGCACCATGGGATAATATTCCCCCTGTTTCTGTAACTAATCCCCCTATCTTGGAGAAAACAGCTGTCCATGCCGGATCTGTGTTGCTGGTTATTAATATCTCGTTGTCTTTAAGATTGGACAGGTCTTTGATATCCTCCACCACCCGGGCTATTCCAGAGTACATGCCAGGGCTGGCTGCTGCACCATACACTGAGTTCTGATGGTGTTCCAGTATGGTGTCATCGAATTCAATACCATTTTTCACGAATTTAGGCGGTAAGGTGGATTTATACCGGAAGAACTCCTTTTTTCTCATGGAAATACTGTCTTTAACATCGGCAAAACTTTTTTTATTGTTGAGCACATTTTTCTGGTTGGAAAAAATTTTAAATAATTCCTTTTCAAATAGGAAGAACACATCATCGGTTAAATCTATAATACCGGTTTCAGCCAGTCTCCTACCCATCTCAAGAAGCATCAATCTTTGACGGAAAAGCAGATGATCCAGATAGAATCTCTGATTCTCCCGGAAGATCAAGTAGGTTTGTGCTAAATTAAGGACAATTTTAAAAAGTCTAGCCTTTAAGAATCCTCCCCTGGTTTTTTTAATCTTTGCATAAACTTCTTTTTCAGTCTTCATCCGATGTTCTCTGCTTTCCAATTCTTTATGCTTTAAATCCAGATCTGATGAGGATAACGTTTTAACCACACCTAAAACATAGCCCTGATCCTCCCTCCATCGGGGGAAAAGTATTTCCCTGGTGTTGGATCGGTGCCCGTATTCATCAATAAAGGAATGAAACATCTCATTAAATTGGGGATTTGATGAAATTGTTTCACTGGTCAAGGTTTCAGTTTCATTTAGATGAGGATCTTCTTGTATTATTCTGGCCAGTTCTGATAATCGAATGTTCATCTCCACCGTCTTGTTATCATCCAGTCCAGAGATGAGTCCCGCGTAGAGCGAGCCATCCTGGTCATCCAGCCATTTAATAAGCCAATTTTTGATCATTAAGTTGGTGGCAATGGAATGAGAAACCATACCATATCGGATAAGCTGGTAGTGTTTGATTCCTGCATTTTCTATATTATGATATAAGGATAGGAGTTCCTCATCACTCAACAGGGTTAAATCAGTCTCATCAAACTTTTCACACTCATCCATAAACCCGGCAGCCCACCTGCGGTAGGCCTTATCTGTACGGTTCATCATGCCATCCGGGTCCCTGATTGCAATTAATATCTGGGATTGAAGGGTTTTCATAAGATTTGATGGATACTGGGATATTCTCTCCTGGTCTTCCAGTGGGAAGTAGTTTAAAAGTTCCTTGGAACGGGCAAATTTCGGGTAATAGGAAAAGGCTTTTTCCAGCACCCAGCTGTTGAAGTATACTCTTGATTTATGAAGTTTCAAAAGTTTTGTGTCGGTTATATCAGTGTATCCCATTATCCTAGCGCCTTCATGGTTTACATAGTCGGTGAGCATCTTACCCATCACATTGTAGAAGAGTGGTGTGGTGGCATCTGCCCAGTATTCATCCCCGTAGGCCCGGGTCCATAATATATCGTCCTTTTCCTGCAGGGTGGTTATGGGTCGGGATTGGAGTATGTAAATTTCCGGATTTCCATCTTCAAGTTCAAGGGCCCACTCAATATCCTGGGCAACCTGAAAATATTCTTCCAGTTTAATTCCCATCTCCACCAATTCTTTAAGTATTTTATCATCAACACTCGGCTGATTCTTTTTATCTTCCGGAATATCTACTAAAACGTTATTCCCGTCAACCAGATAGTATCCCTTATCTTTTGATTTGATGATCTCTTCCAGGATCTGACTTTTCCTGTTTAAGATGTAAGAATCAGGGGTAACTAGGCCAGATACAATGGATTCTCCCAGTCCCCAGGTTGATTCAACAACTACAGTATCACTCCCATCCATTGGGTTGGATGTGAACATAACCCCGCTTGCATGGGCATCAACCATCTTCTGCACTACCACAGCTATCCCAGCGGCATTTTTATCGGTTCCTAAGTGGTCTATGCCTGTATCATGCCTGTACTTAACTGCCCTATCAGTCCAGTAGGATGCCCAGCATTCAACAACTTTTTTTAGTATATCATCTTTCTTTACGTTTAAGAAACTGTCAAGCTGTCCTGCGAAGCTAGCGTCGGGTAAATCTTCTGATATGGCACTGGAACGTACTGCATAGAATCCTTCTGATATCTGCCTATCTGAAAGGAGTGATCCTGGTAACTGGACTGTTTTAATTAATCCCCGGATTGTCTGGCAACCCTGGGATATTGATTGCTCATCTTCAAAATCTATCTGGTGAAGAACCTGTGATATTTCGTCTTGTAATGTTTTTTCTATGAAATCCTGATAGGCCTCTACTTTGATTACGAATGCCGAAGGAACGTTAAAACCAGATTGTATCATTAAATCAAGGTTAACAGCTTTTCCACCAATCTCCTCTATAGGGAGCTTATTTTTTCCCAGCTCTACAGTGTATTCAGTCATATTATCAACAAGTATGATTTGTTTTCCTTATTATAAAAATTTCTAAATCTGTGTAAAAAAGAATTTATTTATTATTGTTTTTCAGGATTTATAAAGCAGATTAAAACTAAAATATTTACTTCGTTATAGGATAGTTTTGTTTACCTTAATGTCGTTATATTTATATAATTGAAAATCATATAATATAATATGAAAACGGAAGATGAAAATTTATTAGAAGATTGGTTTCTAAAGAGAAATTTAAGCTCAGGAACTCGTGAAAGCTACCAAATAGTCATCAGAGAATATTCTGAACTAATTGGTAAAACTCCCACTGAATTATTAGATGAAGCAGAAACAGAAGAGGATGCAGGTATACGGCCAAGGAAGCGCCAAGTTACTCATTATTTATTAAAATTTAAAAAACACCTTGAAGATAATAATATGTCTCCAGGATATCTGTCTTTAAACATTTCTGCGATTAAATCTTTTTATAAAGCTTTTGATATAACATTACCGGAAATAAAAGTAAATAGGGGAGACATAGGGCTTGAAAAGAATATGGGTAAACCATTGATTCGTAATGATATCGTTAAATTGATTAGTTCAGCAAATCATCGTGAAAGGGCATTAATATATTTAATGGCACTATCAGGGATGGGTCAACAAGAAGCCAGAGATTTAACTATCAAAAAATTAATTCAAGCGGCCAGTTCTGCTACAGAAATACAATTAGAAACCGTATATGATTTATTTAAACATGAAGAAAGGGTATTGGATGAAGTTTTAACACTTGAAATCATCCGTAAGAAGGTTAATTATCGTCACTATACTTTTATACCACCTGAAGCAAGCCGTGAGATTATAAGTTATTTAAAAGAGCGTTGCTACGGTCGAAATGAAAAAATAAGAATTGCAGATTTAAATGAACCAATATTTGTAAATAACAATGGTAGAAAACTCAGTAGAGATAGCATAGTTACTAATTTCCGCAGGATAGGGCAACAGGCCGGATTTCAAAAGGAGAGCGGAACATATGCATTCTGGAGAAGCCATGCGCTTAGGAAATATTTCATAAGCACTATAATAAATAAGATAGGAGAGAAAACTATAGCAGATTACATGGCCGGCCATAAGATAAGTGAACAAGACCGTACTTACTGGAAGACAGATCCAGATGATTTAAAACGGCACTATATTAAAGCTCTTCCTTACCTATCAATAGATGAGGCCCAGGTAAAGGATTTTGAGAGTCCTGAATACAGAGAATTAAAATCAACTATGAGTGAAAAAGAAGACAGGATTTCCAATCTCGAGGAAGAGGTTCAATTATTAAAAGAAGTGATGAACGATTCAGAGTATTGGAAAAACAAAAGCCAATCATAAGTACGTGTCTTTAGTATATTTCGATGGTATATGGGCTTCATTTTCAATTTTTTCAATAAAATTATTTAAAAAAACCGCAAATTCTCTAATACTACCATCTTCACTAATCATCTCAGCCAATTCCCATTGATATTCTTCTCTATCTTCTTGGATTGAAAGTGCATATTTAATTAGCTTATCAAAAACATAATCAATGGCGTGCACCGGTAGGTAATATATTAGTGTTCTATAGAAGAATAGAATAAATTCATCAAAAGTCATATCCCCCCTCTTATCAATGTATGGCCTAACAGTAAAATAAGGAGGGCCACCTGGAATCAATATAATTTTTTTTAATTCTAAATTTTTTACATTATATTTTTTTAGATACCAAATCTGGCCATCGGGATATTTATTTTTGTATTCCTGTAACTTATCTGTGAATATTTTATTATTTTCTGGTATTTTAGATGTATTTTTGTAGAATTCTTTATTTTCTATACTCCTTATCGCATCATCTAAAAGCATTTTATCAAGATTAAAGGATAAAATATTCACATCTCTCTGATAAGCTTCATTAACCATTTCAAGTCTTTTTTCAAATATTATATATAATTCATTAAAATTTGATTCTATATGAGAATTTTCTATTAAATGTTTTATATGTATTTGATTAAATATTTCTGAAGTTTTTCTTACTTTAATATACTTACAAGCAAAATTATTTGGTTGATTTACATAACCACAGGGTATAATCTGTTTATTCGCTAAAAGAACGTTTAATGCATTTCTAATATCCCCACCTAATTTTTTATTGAGTTGTTCAATACTCAATGGGCCGGAATCTAATTTTTTTAATATTTTGGTTTGATGAATTTCTTCCAAAAGATCACCTCAATAATATTCCCAAATATGGGGGTAAAATCTGTTTAAATTATATTTCTATTCCCATACTTAATTGTTACTACAACCAACAATATTTTTTAAATAAAAAAATGGCGGTGATTTAGAAATGATGGTTTCTAAAACTGTTAGTATAGATTTTGAAGACTTAAAAAAGATTGAAAGCAAAATTAAAGAAAATAAAACCCGTAATTTATCGGAATATATCCAAATGGCAGTAAAAAATAAGTTAAAGGAGGATTTTGAATGAGTGATAATATTAATGAACTAAAAAAACATTATTTTAAATTTAAAGATAAACCTAATCCGCCTATTTATTTGGAAAAGCTTAAAAGAATTCTTGAGCTGGAAGGAGAGTTATCAGATGATATAAATGGTAAAAATGAGGTATAAATATGAATGATAAAAAAAATGGGGTTGGGGATGCCCCTATAATTAAAGATAGTACTTCAGGGAATAAAAGGTTTTCTGATAATCATGAACAACAATTATACAAATTTACAGACCTTGACGAAACCTTCCAGCGATTGGCTATTAATAAGTCCGTAAATATAATACCACTAAAACCAGGAACAAAAAAACCAATATCAAGCTGGAAAACTTATCAGTCCAGTGCATATCCAGTAGAAAAACTACAACAACATAGAGGGAACTTCGGAATTTTAACCGGTGGACATGAAGAATGGAAAAATCTTGTTATATTAGATATAGATGATAATAGGGGCGTTGATGGGTTATATAATCATTTTAAACACCTCGATACTATCCAAGTTAAAACTGCGAAGAAAGGTTTTCACATTTATTTTTGGAGTAAAAAACCCGTTAAGGATACTCACTACATTGCAAGACTATTTGGTCTTGATATTGAACTAAGAGGTGACTCGAATAAATATACAGTTCTCCCCCCTTCCAGTGTAATATATGGGGACGGTTATGAAGGGAAACATGATCTGATAGAGACTGGAAAGAAGTATCCTATTATGGATGTTGAAGATCCGGTAGAATTTGTAAAGGATATACTCATAAAGGCAGGTTACAAAGAACAACAAGATATTGGTTCAACTAATGTGAAATCATGTGATGATAAGAAGTTTAATGTTCAAATAAAAACTGGGTATGAATGGGAAAGGAATTTATTGCCAGATGAAATTGATAATTTAATTGAACTATTAAAACCACTCTACAAAGAAGGAAAAAGACACGATATAGCTTTATATTTATCTGGATGGATGTTTAAAGCTGAAATAAGCTTTGTAAGTGCACTTAGGGTAATAAAAAACCTATTAGAACAAGACGATGAACAAACAGATAGAATATTGGCATTAAAAAATTCCTATAGAGGTTTGGGAAATGGAATTAAAGGTAGCAGCGGAATAAAGGAAATAATAGAGGAATATTATTCTGATAAAGATAAGGATGTTAGACATAAATTCGTTTATGAATATCTTAATAAATTGCGTGATATAATAGAACATCCTGGTTGTCTATTAAGAGTACAAAGATACCTTACAATAATTAAAGAAGGAGGAAAAAGTATAAACAAGGCCATCAAACAGGTGCACCAATTCCTCCGCCACCGATATGATATAGTAAAGGATGCTGTATCTGGTGAACTTGCTATTTACAATCAGGGAAAAGGTCATTATGAGTTCTTAGATGATAATGAATTTCAAGAGTTACTATCAACTATTTTTGAGGACGAAATATTTACTAAGGATGAAACTAAGAAGTTAAAAGGTATATTTGCTAAAATGAAAGAACCAACAAATAGTCATATTGTTTTCCAGAACGGATTGCTAAATTTAGAAACATTAAGATTAGAAGAGTTCACTCCCGACTATTTTTTAACATTTAAAGTACCATATAAATGGAATACAGATGCTAAGGGTAACTATGTTGAAAAAAAGCTTCGAGAAATACTTATAGATAGCATAGGCATTGACAAAGGTGACTTAAGTAAATATCATAATTATTTAGAGGTTGTGGGTTATTGTTTTGAACATGGCAATCCACGCCAGAAAATATTTTTATTTGTTGGCCCCCCGGGGAGTGGGAAAACGCAATTAATTAACCTTATAGCTAATATTTTTAGGAGTAGTGTTTCATCTGTTCCATTACAGCAGTTCAATGATAGATTTGGGCTTCAGCCACTAATAGGAAAGCGGGTAAACACGCTTTATGATATTTCAGATGAAAATATTTCTGACCCTTCAGTAATAAAAGCCGTGAGTGGAAATGATTCCATGACAATAGACAGGAAATATAAAGACCCCATCACATTTCCAAACGGTTTACCTGTAAAAACCATAGGATCAGGTAATTTACTGCCTAAAATAAGGGATGATACAGGTGCATTAGCCAGAAGATTAAATATAACAAAATTAAATAACAATTTTAAAGAAAATAATGTTGATAATCTTGCTGCTGAACTATTGAAAGACCGAGAAGGTATGGAATGGTTGCTTTACAACTCAATATCCTTGTATCATGAACTTAAAATTCAGAATAAAGGATTTTCACTTGATTTTTCATCAGAGGAGGTAGAATTAGAATACCTCAAAGAATCTGATCCATGCAAATACGCTATGAAGAGGTTATATGAACCCAGCAACGATGAAAATGACTTTTACACTACAACAGAGCTAATAACATCTATTAACAAGTTATTATCGTTGGAAAGACTTAGAATACCTAAGGACACCCGAAAAAACCATCATCCTGCCATTAGGGAACTGGGTGGGGAATATGTACAAAGAAGGGTAAATGGTGAACCAACAAGAGGATATACACTTATTAAACCTAAGGATGAGGATAGTGACCCATTAAAAGCCAGATTAGATAAAAAAACACTTATATCCTTAAAATCTCACGGTTTATTGGATTTTCATTTAGCTAATGGTAATGAAAGGTTAATTTTAGAACTCCTTGATGGAGAAGGCGAATATAACCTTACTGGAATAATTTCAGAAGCCGAAGTACTACACAATATTGATAAAAAGGATGCTATGACTATCTTAACTGCATTGAGAGATAAAGGTGTTTTGAAGATAGATAACTCTGAGTATATGGGGGATGTATAATTGTAATCAACGTAACATCAATGAAACACATCTAAAGTTACACTTAGGTAAATTTTAAACCATTTTTTTTCAAAATTTTTCAGTTTAATGGATTTGTAACACGTGTAACTAATCATAATAAAAAAATAAGTTAAAAAAATAATCAAAATAAGTTAAGAATTATAAATTAAATAGCAACATAGAACAAGTTACATCCGGTACAAATACCACTATTTATTTCAAAAATCAAAAATGCAACGAAAAATAAACGATTTAAAAAAAATTAGTAAAAAAATTTAATCTTGGTGGATATTATGAATTTAGATGATCAAAACATTAATAGCGAAATAGAAAGGTTAAGTAAACTTAATGGCAAGTACTTTGATGAATTAGTAGCTGAAATCAATTTTAAAGAAATAGAAGCAGATATGCAAAAGACTCTTAAAGACTTGGAATTAAATTCTAACGATGTTTATAATTTTTATTTGCCTGATGTCAAACATCTGATAGATGAAATAGATAAATTACTCAAATAAAATATTTATTTTTAAAATTGCTTTTTTTAATTAACTAAAAAATTGAATGCATTTTTTTGCAAAAATGTCTAAAAATTTTGCAATAATATTGAATTTGTATATTTTTTTATCAAAATTTTAATAGTAAATAATATCATATAGTTTGAACCGACAATAACATGTGGATATTTGATTATAGAAAATCTTAGCTTAAGATATAAAATAAAACTAATGGTATTGTTTCCATGGTTTCTAATAAGGAAATTAAGAATAGACTCAAAGCAAAGAGAGAAAGTAAAAATCCAGTTAATTTTAAATCATCAGAAAACCCCAATAATGGTTTAATCTGCCCTAATTGTGGAATAAATAATCCTGATTATGCTTCATTTTGTTTAGACTGTGGAAAATCTTTCCCTTCATCCAATAAACCCCACAAAATCGCTGAATCTTTAGGTTATGTGGCCTGTGACGTTTGTCATGGTATCTACGAACTCCAGGAAGGCGAATCATTTGAAGACTTTGAAAGTTGTCAGTGTGGGGGTAATTTAACATACATTAACAATATTAACGAATTAGAAGCAATAAAAGATGATCCTCCCAAATCTGAAAAAAATTTTGGTTATGTAGTCTGTGATGTATGTTTTGGAGTTCATAAGCTATCTGAATTTGATTCAGCAGCAAATTATGAAACTTGTCCATGCGGAGGGAATTATACCTATATTAAAGAAATAGGAAATATTGAAAATCCTACTAAAATTTGTGTACTATGCGACTCCGAAAATCCTTTTTCTGCTGATAGATGCTCCCAATGTGGTAAAATATTCAAAGATTATATAGAATACCTCCAAACGAAACCATATGATATTGAAATCACTGATAATAATATTAGAGTGTACCATAAAAAAAATAAAACAATTTTAAAAGTTAATAAATATGATAGAGCCAAGATAATCAATTTTAGATTGACTGATAGTTTTATGAGAAAGAATATGGAGTTCAATTATGGCGATCATGATATATCATTAAGCATTTCTGCCAATCAAGCTAAACACATCGAAAAATTCATGAAACTCGCAGATTTTCAATATTTTGTTTGTTTAAGTATTAATTGTAAATACAATAAATTTTTAAAAGAAAGTCAAAAGTGCCCAGTATGTGGTAATGCATCTGAAAAAATTAGCTCAGATTTATTTGAACAGTTAAAACATGCCAAACATCAAGCCAACGTGAACATTGTAACTGAAGAAAAAATTAGAACAAAAGAAAGATCAGAAGGACACAAATCAAAAATGAAAGAAGGATATGATGAAGAGGTCTATGGTTCAGAAAACACTATAAAATATTATAAGCATCGTGGAACTTTAACAAGTGGAATGCCTTATGATATTGAGATAACTGACACTGATTTAATAGTTCATTATAGGGAAAAAGGATTATTGGGGCCGGGTAATAAAACTGGTAAAATAAAAGTGTTTAAAAGATCAAAAATGGAAAAAATTAAAACTAACTGGGCTTTAGCCCAATTATACTTTGATTATGATGGTAAACATGAAATAATTAGTGTATTACGTGATTATTTAAATGAAGTAGAAAAAATTTTAACAAATCAAAAGTTAGAAAACCCAGAAGGTATTATAAAAATTGCTAAGGGCTTTAATGGACAATTAGAATTGTATGATCACAAAATAATTATCAAAAGAAAAGGCGCATGGGCATTTGTAACTCAAGGATTTAAGGGAGACAAGGAAATACTTTTAAATCACATATCTTCTATTCAATTAAAAAAAGTGGATGTTACAAAAGGTTATATCCAATTTGGATTTATTGGTGGTTTAGAAGCAAAAAGAGGGGTTTCCCAAGCTGTAGAAGATGAGAATACAATATTATTTGAAGATCATCAAGAAAAAGACTTTTTAGAAATCAAAGAAATGATAGAATCTAAAATGTTAGAGATTCAAGGAATAGGATCAAATAAAACAGTAAAAACCGATTTAAATGAAATAGAAAAACTTGCAGAACTAAGAGATAAAGGAATTATCACAGAAGAGGAATTCCAAGCAAAGAAAAAACAAATATTAGGACTTTAAATTGATTTTTTTATTTTAATTTTAGGGTGATTAATTGCCAGAGCCACCAACAGAACTAATAGAATTAGTGCATAAGTTCGACCGTAATTTGGATGCCTACAAGAATCCATCTTATAAGGAAGAACAGTTAAAACAAGAATTTATTAATCCATTTTTTAAAGCTCTGGGATGGGATGTGGATAATGTTTCCGGTGCAGCTCCCCAGTATCGGGATGTTATTTTTGAAGACAGTATCAAGGTGGGAGGAGGCACTAAAGCACCTGATTACTGTTTTACCTTAGCTGGAAGAAGGATGTTTTTTGTGGAGGCCAAAAAACCTTCTGTAAATGTTAAGATGAGTATTGAACCGTCCTATCAACTTCGTAGGTATGCGTGGAGTGCTAAATTACCTCTATCTATTCTCACAGATTTTGAAGAGCTTGCTGTATATGAGTCAAGGACTAAACCACAGAAAAAAGACCGTGCCAGTACAGGTCGAATATTATTCTTAACCTATAAAGACTATGTGGAAAAGTGGGATGAGATATATAGCATCTTCTCCCGCGAGGCAGTTCTTCAAGGTTCGTTTGATAAATTTGCAGAAGCGACCAAGAAAAAGAGGGGCACAACAGAGGTGGATGATGCATTCTTATCCGAGATTGAAGAATGGCGTGAGTTATTTGCTAAAAATATTGCACTAAGAAATCAGGAGATAACTATAGATGAGCTTAATTATGCAGTACAACAGACAATAGACCGAATTGTATTCCTTAGAATGTGTGAAGACCGTGGTGTGGAGAAATACGAACAACTCCGTAATCTATTGGATGATGGTGATATTTACCAGCATTTCGGTGAGTTATGCCTAAAAGCAGATGAGAAATATAATTCTGGACTATTCCACTTTAAGGAAGAGAAAGATAGAGGAACACCTCCAGATAAATTAACTTTAGATTTAAAAATTGATGATAACGTATTTAAAACCATAATTAAGAATTTGTATTACCCAAATAGCCCTTACGAATTTTCTGTAATTTCACCAGAGATATTAGGTAATGTCTATGAGCAATTTTTAGGTAAAGTCATTAGATTAACCCCAGGACACCAAGCCAAAATCGAAGAAAAACCAGAAGTAAAAAAGGCAGGTGGAGTGTACTACACACCGCAATTTATAGTAGATTATATCGTAGAAAATACAGTAGGCAAGCTATGTAAAGATAAGACTCCTAATAAAGTATCCAAGTTAAGGATATTAGACCCTGCTTGTGGTTCAGGTTCATTTCTCCTGGGAGCGTATACATATCTATTAAAATGGCACAGAGATTACTATACAAACCAAAAAGATAAAAAACGCCTGAAAGATAAGATATATCAGGGGAAAGGTGGGGAATATTATCTTACCATAAGAGAAAAGAAGAGAATACTCCTAAACAACATCTACGGTGTAGATATAGACCCACAAGCAGTTAATGTAACTAAACTAAGCTTGTTGCTAAAGGTTCTGGAAGGAGAAAACCGAGATGCCTTGGAGGCACAACAGAAACTCTTCCGTGAAAGGGCGCTTCCTGATCTTGTAAATAATATAAAATGTGGTAATTCATTAATTGGGCCAGATATCTACGATGACCCTGGATTAGCATTAACAGCAGATGATATACAACGTATAAATCCCTTTGACTGGTATAATGAGTTTTATGAAATTATGAACAATGGAGGATTTGATGCTGTTATAGGAAACCCACCTTATGTTAGGCAGGAAACGTTAAAAGGATTCAAAAAATATTTTAAAGATAAATATTCTGTTTTTCATAGTTTAGCAGATTTATATACTTATTTTATTGAAATGGGAATTAAATTATTAAATATTAATGGTATTTTCTCTTATATTACTTCTAATAAATGGATTAAAGCAAATTATGGTGAACCACTTAGAAAATGGCTCAAAAAATTTAGTATTGATGAAATAATCGATTTTGGTGATTTGTCTGTTTTTAAAAATGTTGCTGCATATCCAAGCATAATAAAGATAACCAATAAAAACCCAGTTGAAAAATTTAATATCATAAAAGTGAAAAATCTTAATTTTCTATCATTAAAAGATTATGTTAGTAAAAATTCAAACTCTATCAATTATTCTGACCTTGAAGATGAGGGATGGTCTTTAGTTGATGTTAGTAATCGAAATTTATTAGTCAAATTACAAAAATCCGCTTTATCTTTAGGTGAGTATTTGAATGGGGAGGTATATAGAGGAATTACCAGTGGTTTAGACAAGGCATTTGTCATTAATCGCAAGACCTGTGAAAAATTGATTTCTGAAGATATTAATAATAAAATCTTAATTAAACCTTATGCTGCTGGTAAAGATATAAAACAGTATCAATATCCAGATACAGATAAATTTCTACTATATATTCCTTGGGAATTGGATATAAATAAATTTAAATCAATTAAAACTTATTTACTAAATTTTCAGGATAAACTGAAGAATAGACCTGAAGTGAAGGCAGGGAGATTTAAGTGGTATGCATTAAGCAGGTATGCATCTGAATATTACAAAGAATTTGAAAAACCCAAGATAATGTATTTGAAATTCCAAGTTAAACCGGTTTTTACAATAGATTATGATGGTTATTTCCCAAATAGTGCTATATGGATCATACCATTAGATGATAAATATTTATTAGGAATTCTAAACTCCAAATTAGGTTGGTTTATGATTTCTAACTATTGTACTAAGATACGTGGAGGATACCAACTTATTTTTAAATATTTAAAGAAAATTCCAATTCAGACCATAAACTTCGAAAAACCAACGGAAGTAGATATACATGCCAGCATAGTCACTCTGGTAGGGCAAATGTTCCAACTTCATAAGGACCAAGTAGAAGTTAAAACCCCGGATGCAGAACAGCGAATCCAAAGGCAGATTGCTGCCATCGATAATCAGATTAACAATCTGGTTTATAAATTATATGAATTAACGGATGAAGAGATAATGGTAATCGAAGATTCAATTAACAATATATAGGAGGATTTTTATGAAAATAGTTGGTGTTTCACATCCAATACCTACTGAAATTGCCGAGAGGATATATGAAGAAAATAAAAATGTATTTGTTGGAAAACGTTGTCTATGTAAAGTTGGCAAAGGAGATAAGTTTATAATTTATGAATCTCAAGGCGCTAAGAAGTATACTGGGTGGGCTGATATAAAATTTATAGGCAGAATGAAACCTAAATCCATTTCAAAAAGATATGGAAAGAAATTAATGATAACAGGCAAAGAATTGAAAGAATATTCTAAAGACAGGAAAGACATGTTTGTTATTGAATTTGAAAACTTTCAGAAATTCTCTAAACCAGTTAAACCAAAAGGATATTTTGTCACTATTGCTGGTAAATACATCAATGAAGATGAATATAAGACTATAGAAGCAAAAAAAGGGTAATAATGGGGTAGATAATATTTCCAGAAATTATTGGTTAGACCTTTTTACATGGAGAACTTGGCAGGAGTTTTTGAAAGCTGGTGGAGATGTTTCTGGTTTTAGAGAGAGTCGTTGGAAGACAGTTCAACGGATTAAACCTGGTGATTATCTTCTATGCTATCTCACAGGGGTTTCCCGATGGATAGGAATTTTAGAAGTTACATCTGAAGCATTTAAGGATGATTCAACTATCTGGGAGTATGACGGGGTCTTCCCAAGTAGATTAAGGGTAAAGTTAATTAATCAGTTAGAACCTGAAACTGCTGTTCCAGTTTTGGAATTAAGGGATAAATTATCGTTATTTCAGAATATTAAAAATCCTAATAGTTGGGGTATGCTTTTTAGAGGTTCTCCCAAGAAATTATCCGCTGAAGATGGAGAGGAAATAGTTAAAGCAATTAATTATGCTGTGAAGAATCCTGTTCGGAGAAAGGTTGACCCTAAAAAGTTAGCAAGAAAACCAGTTGGAATAAAATCGCCAAAAATTAAAGTACCAGTAACTATACCCGAAGATGAAGAAGAAGTAACTGAACCAATAACCGATGCATCTACAGCTACTCCTCATACAGAAATTCAGTGGTTATTATTAAAGTTAGGTAATGATATGGGCTTTGATGTATGGGTGGCCAGAAATGACCGTAGTAAAGAGTTCAAGGGTAATAGGTTCGATGAGATTCCAGGGATTAAAGATGAGCTTCCATTACAATTTGATGAAGCTACAAATAGGACTATAGAACTAATCGATGTCTTATGGTTAAGCGGTAATGCTATTACGGCTGCTTTTGAAGTGGAAAGTACAACATCAATCTATTCTGGTATACTGCGTATGTCTGATTTAATTTCAATGCAACCAAACCTTAATATACCATTATACATTGTGGCCCCTGATGATAGGAGAGATAAAGTATTCAAAGAAGTGAATCGACCTACCTTTTCCAGACTATCACCCCCGTTGCCTGAAATTTGCAGATATATACCTTTTTCAACACTAAAGAATAGAATAGAAGAGTTGGAATCTGTTATTACTTATTTGAAACCTGAATTTTTAGAAGAAATATCAGAATCATGTGAAGTCGATGAAATATAAGCGTCGGTATTAATATGTTTTCAGGACATGATGAAAATAAATACTTAGTGATAATAGAAGGTACAGTTGTAAAAAAAACTAAAAAACAACTGCCTAATTATAAAAAAGCAGGTGCTGCATTTGGTGGGGGAATTATATTAGGCCCAGTAGGTGCTATTGTGGGACTTGCAGCATATCCAGATGAACCTCCAAAATATTTAACCAAAAAAAAGATTATAAAAAACCAATCTAAATTTAAAGACTGCACAGTACAACTAACAGAAGATAGAATACTTGTTAAACCAAAAAGAAAAGCTACATTGGAAATTCGATTCCTAAAAATAAATTCTATGCGAATATTTGAGAAAAATGATGGATTTGAAATATATGCCTATAATATGATATATAAATTTTATAACAACGCAAAATCCAAACCTGCAACCGACAAATTAATCAATGATATAAAATATGAATTGGATAAACTTATTAAAAAAAATATAGATTCTAATATTAAAGCAGAAACCAAAAAAGATCCCAATAACGAAAAAAATAAAAATAAACCAGATGATAATAATTTCATTCAATTTGAAAAGATTAAAAAATTAGGTGAACTTAGAGATTCTGGATTAATTAGTAATGATGAATTTGAAAATAAAAAAAAGGAAATATTAAAGAAAATTTAAAATTTTTTTTCATATTTTTGAAATTTCTAAAATATATGTAAAAAACACGTACCATATATACTGAACAGGCAAAAATAGGAGCTCTTAAGGAAATTCTCAAATTTATCTAAAATCTAACTTCGTTATAGCATTGTTAAACGAAGTAAAATTAAACTGAAAAATAAATGAATCACAATTCTATGCAGAGTAGTAAATATTTTATTAAATAAAAATTAATTATTATTCAGGTGATGGAGTTCGCCTTTTAACTGCTTATTTTTAATAAGCTGATGACTCCTGTAGTTCAATTAGATGGAGGAAGCTTATGATATCTACACAATTAATTCCTTTGCTTGTCGGAATTGTTATTTTATTGGCAAGTCTAATTTCATTAAGATTAGGCCTATCAGTGGCCATAATAGAAATTTTATTAGGAGTAATAGCTGGAAATCTGGGAATAATCCAAACTCAGGACTGGATGCTATTTATTGCCGGTTTTGGTGGTATATTATTAACATTTCTTGCTGGAACTGAAATAGACACCGATTTAATGAGAGATAAATTTAAAGAAAGTTTTTTAATTGGATTTTTCTCATTTTTAGCTCCGTTTATCGTATGTTCACTTTATACTTACTATTTTGCGGGATGGAGTCTTCCCGCAGCTTTAATTGCAGGGGTTGCCTTATCAACGACTTCTTTAGCCGTTGTTTATTCCGTTCTGGTTGAAACCAATCTATCTCAGACAGAAATCGGTAAAATATTAATGGCATCTACATTTATAACCGATATGGGGACTGCCATAGCTTTAAGCGTGCTATTTATTAAGCCAACATTATATACGGCATTATTCATTATTGTATCTATTATAATCATAGTTTTAGCAGCTAAATTTTCACACATTGTATTCGATAATCCCCGATTAAAGGATAAGGTAGTAGAACCAGAAATAAAATATATTCTTGTGCTTTTACTTGTTTTTATGTATTTTGCAAGCATTGGTAATGGTCAAGCAGTATTACCAGCATTTTTACTTGGACTTTTGATGTCTAAACAATTCACTGAAACATCTTGTACCAAAGTAGTGCGAAACAGGTTAAGAACAGTATCTTATGCTGTAATAACTCCAATATTTTTTATCGTAGGAGGATTAAACGTATCCATACCATTAATACTCTCTGTATTTGGACTTTTTGTAATTTTATTCAGTTTAAAGATTGTTAGTAAATTTATTGGTGTATATTTCCTCGCTGAAAGATTCATTCCTCATGGAAGTATATACACAACCCTTCTAATGAGCACAGGATTAACATTTGGAACAATAGCAAGCGTATTTGGACTTACATCAGGTTATATTAACCAAGTGCAATACTCGTTACTTATTGGAGTTGTAGTAGCAAGTGCAGTAATTCCTACATTCATAGCACAAAAATGGTTTATGCCCAAACACTCAGAAGATATTGTAGACATTAAAAACAATAAATAAAAGAAAAAATTTTTTAATTAAATTCAATTTGCTAAAAACAAACCATATGGCTAACAATAGAAGAGTTTAACGAAGTAAATTCCAAATTATAAAAAAAATCTCATGATAAAAAAAATAGTCATAAATACAGATTGATATTAAAAAAGCACATATATTGAAATATTACTCGTAATTTGGCACAGACTTCGAGATCACCAGCACATTTAAAAAAAAACCTACTTACTATCGAAAAAGACACACCTTTTCACAATTGTATCTGCTACTTCTTCTGCATTCTTAAATGGAAAATCCGTTTCTTTAATGAACTTTTCCGCTGCACCGGCTGTTAATACAATTCTATCAGCCGTATACATGGTATTAATTCCTTTTGGTAATGATTCTACTAGTTCATAGAAGGAATTTTTTGGAAAAATAGAGTTTTTAAGGGTTTGTACAATTTGTGAGTGAATTTCTTCCCGATCATACATAAATATCAAGACCATAAAATTGTTGATATAAAGATTAAAACAACTTAATTCATCGAATATTATATTGTTTCACTTAATCAATAAAGTTTTCGCAATGGAATACCGCCTGCATATTTGAGTATAGATAATATACAATGAATTCTCTTGTAATTACAATATAAATAATTTATCAAAAAAAGCCCGTAACTATGCACCAAAAAGGAATTCAAAAAAAAATGAAAGGTTGAAGGGTGATTTGATATCACCACACTATTTAATAAAAGATGAATGTAATGTAATACGCATTGATCAACACATCATCTATATTTCCTACCTACCGAAAAAGCTCTTCCTTTAAATTCACCAATACCATAATAGGCTAATCCAATTGGATCGTACAGGATGGGATTTATCTTTTTAATATCCGGGTTTCCTTTTTCATCAGTTAACTCAGAATCAACCTTGACATCCAGTATCTCCCCAGTAAACTGGGTGTGTGCACCGAGATCCACGGTGTGAACCAGCTTACACTCCACAGTTAAGGGAAATTCATGGATGTAAGGGGCGTTAACCAGGTCACTTTTAACTGGTGTAAGTCTGGTGGTGGTGAGTTTATCTGCATCCCTGCCTGATATTATTCCAAAGTAGTCTGCTTCTACAACCTGTTCCTCTGATGGTATGCTTATGGTAAATGCTTTATTATTTACTATGTTATTGAAAGTGTACCTTGATTCCCTTATGGATACATAAACACAGGGCGGATCAGAACAGTTAATTCCACCCCAGGCTGCATTCATTACATTGGGTTTTCCAGCATCATCATATGTCCCCACAATCAAAACAGGCGTGGGATAGATAATTGTTTTTGCTCCAACAGATTTTTTCATCTATACATCTCCATTAACTTACCATTTATCATATTTTACCAGTTCTTCCCTGCTTTTCCTTCCAGTATTCCGAGGCCCGGCATCTGGATATCCTAAAGGAGTAAATATTAAGGGTAACCCATTATCAGGAATTTCAAGTACTTCTCGCGCAGCTGCCATATCAAATGCTGCTATCCAGCAAGTACCAAGACCCAGACTAGTAGCTGCAAGTATTAAGTGGTCAAATGCAATAGTAGTATCCACCTCTGCATAGTTCTTACCATCTTTCCTCACCCAGGCTTCATTGGGGAGTGTAACTGCACATATAACAATTGGTGCCTGCACAAACCAATCAGCTGGGTAAATACGCTTCAGCTCTTCCTCCCTGTCCCTGGTTTTAATAACTATTAATTTAAATGGCTGATTATTTACGGCAGTTGGTGCTAATCGAGCAGCTTCAAGCACAAAATTTAGTTTTTCTTCTTCAACTTCATCTGATTTATATCCGCGGACACTATACCTGTTTTTAATTACATCCAAAAATTCCATAAGCTTCTCTCCCCTTTATGATTTTGAATCTGAAAATTTCTACTTTATTATATATCTCATCACTTATTTGTAAATTTCAAAGGAATTTTCAAGGCCCCAGGAGAAATCATGAGAAATTGCGGTAAATAAGTTGGTGGGTATAGGTTAAATGATTTATTTACAGCAACTTTGCAGATTTTAACCCAATCGAGATAATTTTATTAGTTAGATCCGAAAAAATTTGAAAAAATAATTCATGACCTAAAATTATAACTAATTTTATTTCAATCAAATTCTCAGATCCAATTTCTCAAACCAAATTTTATCAAACTAAATTTTATCAAACCAAATTTTATCAAACTAAATTTTATCAAACTAAATTTTATCAAACCAAATTTTATCAAACCAAATTTTTCTTTGGATCAATTTTTAAAAAATATATTTTCCAAGTTGACTTCCCACCAGTTCAAAGTTTAGTAACTGGCAGATTCCTCAGCCATCCCAGGTCACTCTTGTACAGCATCCTGATATCGGTTATACCCAGCCTGATCATGGCTAATCTCTCAATTCCGAGTCCAAAAGCCGCAACTGGTGTTTCTACACCCAGGGGTTCTAAAACTTCTGGCCGGAACATTCCTGATCCACCCAGTTCTATCCAGCTTTCCTTTTCAGGCAGGTAAATCTCACATTCTGTGGATAGGTAGGTGTATGGGAAGTATGCTGGTCTGAACCTAACATCAAAGCCCAGTTTATGGTAGAATTCCTTGAGTATTCCCAGTAGATTTTCAAAATCAATATCTTCTGCAGCTATGATACCCTCTACCTGATGGAATTCGGGTAAATGCTTGTAGGTTATGGTTTCCCGTCTGAAGACTCTTCCCACAGAAAACATCTTGAGTGGTGGTTTATTATCTTCTAAAAAACGTGCAGATACGCAGGTGGTATGTGTACGGAGTACTGACTGCCGGGCTATCTCTTCATCCCATTGGTATCCCCAGCCCTCTGATCCTGTGGCTCCCCCGTCCTCATGGACACGTGCAACACTACTTACCAGTTCTTCTCCGGGTAACTTTGCCATTTGGGGTATCTTTATGTAGAATGTATCCTGCATCTCCCGGGCTGCATGATCCTGAGGTTGGAAGAGGCAGTCAAAATTCCAGAAGGCTGATTCCAGGATAGTGCCTGCAGACTCGGTGAATCCCAACTTAATGAATATACTCCTGATCTCCTCTATTGTCTTCTGCAGGGGGTGGATCTTACCCGGATATATATCCGGATAATCTGCCTGTATATCATATGGCCTGTACTCCAGTTCCTCCCACCTTCCAGTCATTAAATCAGTGTGTGTTAGCTGGGTGGCCTGGTCTTTAATTACAATACCCATATCCAGTATTTCTCGACCTTTATCTGTAAGTTCAAAATTAAATTCATGCTGTTTTTTTATTTTAATGATATTTTTTCTCTTTTTAAGAAGATTTAATCCCTCTTTTACTATTTTTGACGGATCTAATAGTAATTTTTGAGTTTCAAGGAGCGTGTTAAGTAACTGTTCATCTTCTGACTCCTTATGCAGGGAATCCTTCCCTTCAGGGGTTATTTTTATCTCACCCTTATTCATGGTGGCCCATTTCTTTTTAAAAAGCCACCCGATAGCAATGTTAACTTCTTTTGATTCTAATCCTGTTTTATCTGCTGCATCGCTGATACGAATTGAATCTTCCTTATCCAGGGCTTCCAATAATCTCCTCTCAGGCAAACCCTCAAGAGCGTAATGTTTACCTGTGCCACTTAGGCTCAGGACTTCCTTTATATCTTTATGTATCTTTATGATTCCTTTAGACTCTAATGAGTCTCCTGAACTCATAACCGCTTTGATGTCCATGTCCTGTATCTTTGAAATCTGCTCTGGTGTGGCTTTTCCCTTTTTCTTCTCCAAAGCCAATAGAATTTTCTTCTCGTACAGGTGTAATTCTTCTATAACTTTTTTAAGCATGAAATTTTCCTCATTTATAATTTTATCGGCATAAGAAATATATTATTCCCAGAATTCTTCAAGTAATGCTATCATCAGGGAAGATGCAGTTAAATCTGCTGTGGTACCGGGGTTATACTTATTCTTCATTAAATCCTGGTCAAATTTTTCGATCAGTGATCTACCCTCTTCAGTTAATATTCCCCCCTTATCTAATATAATTTTAGCATCCGCCTTAACCCTGGCAGATACTGACTGGTCATACTTACGGGAAATAAGGGTGTCTTGCTTGCTTGCCAGGATGGTTAAAAAGGTCTGCACCGTAGCCATGTTGTTTCCATGGGCCTTTTTTAACTTTTTATAGGTGGGATATCCCAGTGTAAAACTAACTGGCATCTTATGGGTGAGTTCATATGCCAACGCATCCCAGGAGGAAGATATTTCAAGAACATGGAACATGTTAATATTCTTTTCCATTAGTTCTTCCCTGGCATTCTCGCTTCCCACATCCAGATCTTCACGCTGGCCCATTCCCCCTGCATCAGCTATGTTTATAGCGTCATAGAGGTCAACAGCATCCTGTGAGGTGGTGGCAAGCATCATGTCGTGAACTTTGCCCCTTAAACCATGGAAATCATTAACATTCCCTGCTGCGGCGGATAATGGTGTTAATAACATTATGATACCTAGGTTGGTGTTATTTTCCACCCATCTGAACGTCTCCAGTACCGCTTCCTTTATTAATTTCCCAAGGTGGATTTTATGGAGTTGGTCCTGGTACTTTAGGCCCTGTCTTGCTGCCTTTTCCATGGTATTTCCTATGGCAATTCCGCTGATAAGAAAATCCTCAAATACCATATCCTCGAAGTCCTGTGTGCGGTGGACGTTTCCGGGTTTGGGATGTCCGCTTACCTCCAGGACCGATGCAAGCTGGGCAATTTTTGATGTTAAACTTGGATCCATGGACTTAAACTCCAGTAATTAAGTGATAAAGAAGCTCCGTAAAATCAACATTTAAATTCAGTGCCTTCCTCTAATATCTTGGGAGCAAAATGGGAGATTACCAGGTCTGCCCCTGCCCGTTTAATGGATATCAGGGATTCATGGATGGATTCATCCGTGAGGTAGCCGGCCTGTATACCTGCCATGAGCATTGAATACTCACCACTTACCTGATATGCTGCAGTAGGGAGTTTGAATTTATTTTTAACATCTTTAATTACATCCAGGTAGGGTAAGGCAGGTTTAATCAGTATCATATCTGCGCCCTCCATTATGTCAAGCTCCACCTCTCTTATGGCCTCGTTTATATTAGCAGGGCTCATCTGATGGGTTTTACGGTCACCAAATGATGGTGCTGAACATACTGCATCCCGGAAGGGTGCGTAGAATGATGATGCGTACTTGGCTGCATAGGACATTATCAGGGTGTCCTGGAAGCCGTTTTTATCCAGAGCCTTCCTGATGGTCTCAACCCTTCCATCCATCATATCTGATGGGGCTACTATATCTGCCCCTGCTTCGGCGTGGCTTAAGGCTATCCTGGACAGGTAGTTGAGGGTTTCATCGTTTACAATTTCACCACCCTCCACTATGCCGCAGTGGCCATGGGTGGTGTACTGGCACAGACAGACATCGGTGATGACCACCAGTTGAGTTTCTTCCTTTAGTCTGCGTATGGCCTTCTGGATTATTCCATCTTCCTCATATGCAGATGATCCAGTTTCATCCTTTTTAATGGGGATTCCAAAGAGGATGACTGATGATAAACCTAATTTTTCGAGTCTTTTGGCTTCATCAACTGCTTCAGATAATGAATACCTGTACTGGCCAGGCATGGTGTCGATGTGTTCTTTTTGTCCTTCATCTAACTCTTCTTTAATGTATAGGGGGTAGATTAAATCTTCCGGATTTAATCGGGTCTCCTGGAGTATCCTCCTGATTTGGAAGTTTTTTCTAAGTCTGCGCATTCTGGTGGTGGGGAATTTCATGGCATCAACTGCTTTAATTATTTATATCTTATCTTTGTTCTAATAATAAATAATATTTTAGGTGATTCAGTAAAGAGTGAATGGATATTTTACAAGTTGGTTTAAATCATGGATATTTAAATAGACAGTCTACTTAAAGGGTCCCCTACTCCATGGGGCTTCTTATTATAATATCGCTTGGCATGCTCCACAATTAGGGCATGGTATTCCTGATACGCCGGGACATCCCTGGGTAAACTGTTCTCGAAAAGGTTCTTGAGTTTCAGATAACTTATCTCCACATGTGACAAGCCTAGATGCGAAAATAATCTGCGGGTATAGGTATCCACCACAAACTCAGGCTGCTTGTAGGCGTAGAGGAGGATTGAATCAGCTGTCTCATTTCCCACCCCTTTAACTTCAAGTAATTCCTTCCTTGACGGTGTTTCACCATCTAAATCTATGAAAAACTGGGTTACTTTCTTTAAATAAATTGCTTTCTGGTTTAAAAATCCCGCAGGTCGGATGGCGGATTTTAAAATTTCATCATCTAATTTTAATAGTTTTTCAGGTACCAGAGCTTTTAAATCATTCAGGTTGTGTAGTGCAGTATTCACCTGCAGCCAGGCTGTATTCTGGGTTAAGATAGTTCCTACAATTATTTCATAAATATGATTACGCTGTACTGGTAGATCATAATTTAATGGATGATACCCTTCTACTGCACCAGTTTTTACTGGTTTCGGTCCTTTACAGTCTATCAGGGGCCACCATCCCTGGGGACCATATAGCTGGTATAATTTTTGATAGATGTCCCCTATTCTCTTGACAGTTCCACTCATAATTTTAATAATAAGGTAAATACTATATATCTTTACTTGGGTTAGAGGAGTACTTTTAGATATATTAAGGTGAGTAAAAATGAGTGACCAACAACCAGAAAAGTGGAGAATATTTGTAACTATCTGTATAGGATTGGGATGGCTGGTGGCCCTGGGTTTATGGCTTATTTTCTACGCAGGTAGCTTTGGTATCCTGGAGAACATCGGAGTATTCATACTGAGCATTGCGATTGTGGCCATACTTTGTGTTATGTTATGGGTTCCATGGGGTATGAGACAGGGTTTTAAAGGTAAACTGGATTAATTTAGGTAATTTGAGGAATATGAATGGTTAGCAGGGAAAAGCAGATTAAGATAGTCATAGACCGTTATATAAAGGCTTACAACGAATTTGATATTGATGGTATGCTTAAAAACATCCATCCTGATGTTGAATTTAAAAATATTGCGGGTGGAGAGATTAACGTCCATATACAGGGATCAAAAGATTTTAAAAAACAGGCTAAAGATTCGACCAGGCTTTTAAAGAAAAGGGAGATGCTCATCACTGAACAAAACATAAAGGGTAATGTGGTGGAAAATAAAATCGATTTCAAGGCTGTACTTAATATTGATATTCCAGACGGACCTAAGGCTGGTGAGTTGGTCAAATTTAAAGGCGAATCGAGATTTAAATTCAAGGGTGACCGGATAATCTCCATTGAAGATATCAGTTAGGGAAGATTTATATGGGTGAGGTACGTTTAATAAGAAAAGATGAGTTGAAATATCTTCTATCACTCTATGAACATTTAAATAAAGATGACCCGGTGATGGAGTTAGATGAAAAACTCCAAAAACATTGGGAAGAAATAATATCCCATCCTGATTACTTTTATCTGGTTGTGGAAGATGGTGGAAACATAGTCTCCACCTGTAACCTGACGGTCATCCGGAACCTCACCAGGGAAGCCAGGTCCTATGGACTAATAGAAAACGTGGTAACCCATCCAAACTACAGGAAGAGGGGTTATGGAACTGCTGTTTTAAAAAGGGCAGTAGATATTGCCAGGGAACATGGTTGTTATAAGGTGATGCTTTTAACCAGTCAAAAGGATGACGCAACGCTGAAATTCTATGAAAATGCAGGCTTTAGTCGGGGCGAGAAAACCGGGTTTATTGTGCGGATGTAAAATTTTTTTGAAATCTATAAATTGCAGCTAATTAATAATATTACTAAAGAAAATATGTTAAAACATCTGATGATGTTAAATAAATCTGATGATGTAATTTAAATCGAATAATGTTAACTTAATCTGATGATGCAATTTAAATCTGATTGTAGAATTTGAATTAAATAATGTAATCTGTCATATTATTAACGTAAATGTGAATCTGTATTGTTTAAGAGGTGACTTCATTGTCAGGAAACACCACTGGAAAGATATTCAAGGTTACCACCTTCGGCTCTAGCCATGGCGTGGCTCTGGGAGCTGTAATTGACGGCTGTCCTGCTGGAATTGAGTTATGTGAAGAGGATATTCAAAGGGAACTGGATAAAAGAAAGCCAGGAACCAGCCAAATAACCACCACCAGGAAGGAGAAGGACCAGGTACAGTTACTTTCCGGCGTATTCCAGGGTAAGACAGATGGTACACCAATTTCTGCTGTAGTTTACAACCGTGAATTCGATTCATCCGCTTATGAATCTCTTAAAAACACCCCCCGCCCTGGACACGGTGATTTAACCTGGAAAAGTAAATATCAAAACTACGATTATATGGGCGGCGGCCGTGGAAGTGGAAGAGTCACCATTGGCCATGTCATTGGCGGCGCAGTGGCTAAGCAGATATTAAATCAAATGGATATCAAAGTGGTGTCCCATGTGACCCAGATCGGGAATATTAAAGCTAACACTGTTAACATCAACCAGATAGAAGATAAAATAAAGGATAACCCCGTTCGATGCGCCGATTCTAAGGCCGCCAGGGAAATGGAAGAATTAATCATCAAAATGAAGTCTGACGGCGACTCCATAGGAGGTATTGTGGAGACTGTAGCCCTAAATGCCCCGGTTGGATTGGGTGAGCCGGTTTTTGATAAACTGGATGCTGATCTGGCCAAGGCCATGATGGGTATTGGCGCGGTTAAGGGTGTGGAGATTGGTGCCGGGTTTGAAGTGGCCGGCCTCACTGGATACGGTACCAATGATGAGTATTACATTGCAGCAGATGGTAAGATTAAAACCACCACAAACCAGGCAGGTGGAATTCTAGGCGGTATATCAAATGGTATGCCTATTGTGGTCAGGGTAGCTGTTAAACCAACACCATCAATTTCCCAAGTCCAGAAAACAGTTGATCTGGATAAGATGACCGAGGTGGAAATAGAGATAGAAGGAAGACATGACCCCTGTATCTGCCCCAGGATTACTGCTGTGACTGAATCTTCAATGGCCATGGTACTGGTGGATCATCTGTTAAGGGGAGGATTCATTCCCCTGTCTACTGTAGAAAAATCTGGTTAAATCAAGTAATTATTTCATAATCAATAATCTAGAAAACCAATAAAAATCCAAGGAGTTTTCCCTATGAACTGGTTTGTAATAGCCCGTTGCAACTTTTGCAAGGATGAAAAAGTAATTGAAGTCAATGGAAATCGTCCACCCTATAAAATTGGAGATCTGATTGAGGACTGCCCCTGCGGGGGGAAATATGTGGTGGAAGAGATAAGGGTAGTAAAGTAAAAATAAATCAATCCTGGGAATTAAAATTAAGCCCCGGGCGGGAATTGAACCCGCGACCTCAGGATTACGAATCCCGCGCTATACCGGACTAAGCCACCGGGGCATTATAAATTAAAATTAGTTTCCTTATAATTTAAACTCATCCAGAGTATGCTGTTTGGGCCGGAACACATCTAAATCTATTTCCATACCATCCCTGGCAGCTATTACCTTTTTACCCGTATTTTTACTTACTTTTTTTGCTTCCTGGTCTGGATTATTCATGATGATCTTCATACCCAAATGGGTCATGATGGCCATCTTAGGTGAAACTTCCTCTACCAACTTCTGAAAATCATCCACACAGAGATGCCCGCGCAGACGGTCGCCACCTGGCCTTATTACACTGGCAATAAGCAAATCTGCACCTTCATGATCACGTGCAAGTTCAGGTATATATCCAGTATCTGATGTGTAAGAAATAACAAAATCATCAAGCTCTAACCTGAATCCCACCGCCTTAGGGTCGCCATGTTTAGTGTGGGTGGCAGTCACCTTCAATTTATCTATTTTAGTTGATTCTCCCGCATCTAATGTATGAACCCGGGGAATACTCTTATGATACTCAGATATACAGGGCCCCCACCTTTCATATCCATCTATAACTGTCTTACTGCCCACCAGAAAGCCCTTTTTCCTGGTCATGCCCCTGGTCATGGCCTCAATTAAAACCTCTGCATCGGTATAATGGTCGGTGTGGCTGTGGGAAACGAATACTCCGTTTAATTTTAAGGGGCTCAGTCCAAACTGGTACGTTCTTACCAGTGCTCCGGGTCCGGGATCTACGTGGATGTTCATTCCATCGATATCATCGATTCTAAATCCGCCAGTCATCCTCTTCTGGGTTATTGTGGCGAACCGTCCACCACCACTTCCCAGGAATGTTAATTTCATTTATCTACCTTTTATCAACTTTAGTTATCTGTCATCAGCTTTGCACAAAATTACTTCACATTTAAGTCCACACTGGCTGGGCATTATACACAGGTTTTCATCCTTAATTACGGCCATATCACCCAGGGAAACCTTGTCCGGGCTGTCAACTTCCATGGTCACCACTTCTCCAGCTTCAGCCTGCAGATTCCATTCTAAGTCCAGTGCTTCTACCCCAGTAGCCAGGGTGATTTCAACCTGGTCACCTGTAATTTTACTTATTTTCCCTACCACACCTTGGTCCATGATTTTGTTGGACATTTCAATTCCTTTAGCAGCTTTTATCATCTGCTCTTTCAGTTGGCTACGCCATTTCTCTAAATCTTTAACATCCTGGATTATGGTTGTTCTAAGGATTTCTCTTGCCTGGTTTTTATTAAGCTCTGGATTTTTTACTATTATATCATAGTCCTGGCTCACTGATGGTGTTTGTCTGGAGACTTCCTCCATGGCTTTTTTGAAAATACCAGCCACATCCTTCAGGGATAGCTTCTTCTTCCAGTTCTCCTCGATTACCTGGTTTGCGATTTTTTTGGTGGATTTATTTCCAAAAACCACTATGGAGGTGGTTCCACCATCCATCTTCTCAATGCTTGAACCGGTTAGTTCCACCAGATTATAACTCCCTGTGGTTGCGTATATCCTTTTCCTTTTGGTTTCAAATGGTGTGGTATTTTTAACTTCCCCTACCACCACATCACCCAGTTCCCTTACTTTTTCTGCATCATCTGATATTTTAAGAGTTATCTCTAGTTCCGCTGCGCGTTTAAGCAGTTCATCCTGTGATTTGATTGATAATGAATAAAGCTCTTCTTCCAAAAGTTTTCTTTTCTTTTCATTACCTAAAAAACCTATTCTCCTTTTATCTCCAATAATAACGCTTCCGTTACTTCCTGTGTAACAAATTATAAGACTCAATTTTTCTCCACCTGTTGAATATTGAATTTTCTGATTAAAATTATTCTCAGTTTTTGTATTTATAAAAATATTCATTTAAATTTTTATTGTATCTAATACCTGCAAAAATTAGTAACTGGATTAAAAATAATAGATGAAAAAAATTAATGGACACTAACCCTGTTCTTCCAGAATAGTAGTTAATTCCTGGGTTATTTCTTTACTTTCATCATCAACTGGTATCAGGTTTATATCCAGGGCAGATGCAGCCCCAATATCCAGTTCCACTGCTCTTTTTATCTGTTCCTGAGCAAAGATGGGACCGTTAGTAACCTTATCTGTGGTGCCGTAGTGCCTTAGTACCGCAACCCCAACTGCATCAATGGCCACCCTATCTTTTGCAGCTATTAAAAGGTTTGGTTCAGCAGTTACACCTCTTTCCGGCCCTTTATTTAAGAATGCCTTCATTCCATCCATGAGAACCAGATCCACAGGGTAGTGGAGGTTTATCTCTGCAATCATCTTTCGTTGATGTGGGGATAAATGTAACTCGGCCATGTAGTCGTACATGTTGCCCGGGACTTTCTTAGCCACCAGTCCCACTGAATTTTTAAGGGAAAGGGTGAAATCACCCCCAAACCTGTGTGTTTTCAGGCAACAAGTCTGCACCACTTTTTCTGCATCTAAAAATATTTTTGAAACATAAAAACCTCGAAGCCAGTGGTTTCCTTCGCCCTTAATTTTAATCCATCCCTCTTTTTCTTCATCATCAAGGACCACCAATTTAAACCCCATCTCCTCAGCCAGCCTGGATACCCCCAATTTATCCAGTACATCGCGAGTTTTTCCCATACCACTTCTCTCGGCTGTTATAATTTCAGACGCCCCAGCCTTTTGGAGATTACTTGTCAATGCCTCCAGTGTCTGGAGGTGGGTGGATGCAGGGAATGGATCAGAACTGTTGAAGTTGGGTTTAACTGCTACACTCCTCCCTGAAAATTCTTCTAAATTAAATTTATCCAGTAAAAGATTGATTCCCTCAGTTCTATCCATGGTTTTAACGATATAAACATCGCTTTGTTCAACCATCTTCTTCTCTCCCAATTATCAAGTTAAAAAAATTTAGATTATTGAAAATCTTGATTGTTTATTATATTATGGGTCCAGAAATTTATTAAATCTTCTTAAAAATAAAAACTAAAATGATTTTTACTAAAACAAAAATTTATAATTAAAATATTTCTTAAAAAAATAAAATTAATAAAAAGAATTTTCAAAAAAAATAAAAGAAAAAATAACAGTCATTCAATATTTAACTCTACTTATTATTATTCCCTGATTCTCCAGAGATAGCTTCACCTTCACTTTCATATTTTGATAACAGGGTTTCCTCATTTAAAACATGTTCCAGGAATTGGCCTGTGTATGTACCGCTTGCTGCTATCTCTTCTGGTGTTCCCTGGGCAATGACCTTTCCACCTTCATCACCACCTTCTGGACCAAGGTCTATGATGTAGTCAGCGGTTTTTATAACGTCCAGGTTGTGTTCTATGACAATTACCGTGTTTCCAGAATCACGAAGTCTCTCCAGGACATTTAATAATTTCTTGATATCAACGAAGTGCAGTCCTGTGGTGGGTTCATCAAGTATGTATACTGTTTTACCTGTGCTTTGACGGCTTAATTCCTTGGCCAGTTTTATTCTCTGGGCCTCCCCACCAGATAGTGTGGTGGCTGGCTGGCCTAATTTGATGTATCCAAGCCCCACATCATCTAAGGTCTGTAGCTTCTTTTTGATACGGGGGATGTTTTCGAAGAACTCCAAAGCCTCTTCAACTGTCATATCCAGTACTTCAGCTATGTTTTTACCTTTATAGCGGATTTCCAGTGTTTCATTATTGTATCTCTTGCCATTGCAGACTTCACATGGAACGTACACATCAGCCAGGAAGTGCATCTCAATTTTTATTATACCATCACCGGTACAGGCTTCACAGCGGCCCCCTTTAACATTGAAGCTAAACCTACCTGGTTTATATCCCCGCTGGTTGGCTGTTGGGGTTTGTGCAAAGAGTTCTCGGATATAGGTGAACACTCCGGTGTAGGTTGCTGAGTTTGACCGGGGAGTACGCCCTATTGGTGATTGGTCAATGATTATGGATTTATCTATCTGTTCTATCCCTTCTATGGACTGGTGTTTACCTGGATTGGTGTGTTTGTGATTTAAAACATCGTATAAACCTTTATAAAGAACGTCATTTATGAGTGTGCTTTTTCCTGAACCAGAAACCCCGGTTACGCAGGTGAAAACTCCCAGTGGGAAGTTAACATCGATGTTCTGCAGGTTGTGTTCCTGTGCTCCTTTAACTGTTAGAAAACTGTCATATCCCTTTCTCTCAGCAGGGATGGGTATGATTTCCTGTCTGGAGAGGTATCTGCCGGTGATTGACTCAGGATTATTGGAGATCTCCTGGGGAGTTCCTTCAGCAATTATCCGTCCTCCGTGCTCCCCTGCCCCAGGACCTATATCTATTACATGATCTGCTGAAACTATGGTTTCCTCATCATGTTCCACTATGATCAACGTGTTTCCTATGTCCCGTAATTTCTTTAAAGTTTCAATTAAACGGGTGTTGTCCCGCTGGTGCAGGCCTATACTGGGTTCATCTAATATATACAGTACACCCACCAGTCCTGACCCTATCTGGGTGGCCAGACGGATACGCTGGGCTTCTCCACCTGATAAACTGCCTGATGAACGGTCCATTGTAATATAATTCAATCCCACATCTTTCAAGAACTTGAGTCTCTCTTTTATTTCCTTGAGTACTTCCTGAGCTATGTACTGCTCTCTATCAGATAGTTCCAGTTCATGGAAAAATTTATGGGATTCCTTAATTGGCCATTCCACCACTTCAGTTATGGATTTACCTCCCACAGTTACTGAACGGCTTTCCGGGCGCAGCCGGGTTCCATTACACACTGGACATTTACGGTCGCTCATGAAACGACCCATGTAGCTGCGCATGTAATTGGATTTAGTCTCCATATATATCCTTTCCATACGGGTTACAACCCCTTCAAACCTGCGTTTAACCCTATGAAGCCTGTTTTTCCTATGAAACTGGAATTCAATCCGTTCTGTTGAACCGTAGAGTATTATGTTCTGGTGTTCAGGTGACAGGTCATCAAATGGTGTGTCCATACTGAATCCGTAGTGGTCAGAGACTGCCTTTAACATCTGACCGTAGTAGTTGTTCCTGTGTTTTGATCGGCTCCATGGGAGTATGGCTCCATCATTTAAGGATAATCTGGGATCAGGGACCACCAGGTCTGCATCAATCTCCAGTTTACTTCCCAATCCATTACATTCTGGGCAGGCTCCGCGGGGATTGTTAAATGAGAACATACGGGGGCTGATCTCTTCGAAGTTTATTCCACAATCAGTACATGCGAAGTCTTCACTGAACACATTTTCATGACCATCTTCCCCATTACCGTACCCCACTATTAGGAGGCCTTCTCCAAGTTCCAGGGCCGTTTCCACTGAATCTGCAAGTCTTGCTTCAAAGTCACGGTCGTAGCGTATCTTCAGCCTGTCGACTAACACTTCGATGGTGTGTTTAAAGTTCTTCTCCAGTTTTATCTCTGATTCCAGATTTTTTACTTCACCATCCACCCGGACACGAACGAATCCCTTGTTGCGCAGGTTTTCAAATACTTTCTGGTGTTCTCCTTTTCTATCCCGTACTATGGGTGCAAGTATCTGTATCCTGGTATCCTCCGCCTCCTGGAGGATGCTATCCACAATCTGGCCGGGTGTCTGCTGGCTTATTTCTTTACCACACTCATGGCAGTGTGCAATTCCAATACGTGCAAATAATAATCTTAAATAATCATATATCTCAGTTACTGTACCTACTGTGGAACGAGGGTTCATTCTAGTGGTTTTCTGTTCTATGGATATAGCAGGTGAGAGCCCTTCTATGTAGTCTACCTCTGGCTTTTTCATCTGCCCCAGAAATTGCCTGGCGTAAGCAGATAACGATTCCACGTAACGTCTTTGTCCTTCAGCGTAGATGGTATCGAATGCTAGGGAGGATTTACCAGAACCACTTATACCGGTTATTACCACCAGCTGGTCCCGGGGTATCTTCACGTCTATATTTCTAAGGTTGTGTTCCCGGGCCCCCTTTATTATGATGTTTTCTTTCTTATTCATCGGTTAGCTCCTCAAATATCAAAATTTTATCCCTGATTTTAGCTGCTTCTTCAAAGTCCAGCATCTGTGCTGCCTTTTTCATGTCTTTTCTTAATTCCTGCAGGAACAGGTGTAGCTCGTCTTTGGGCATGCTTATAATATCATCCCTCATGATCATGTCTTTCTTCTCTGTTTTCTTCTTTAAGGAACGTGAAGTACTTCTGGGGGTAATGTTGTGTTTTTTATTGTAATCCATCTGTAATTGTCTTCGGCGGTTGGTGGTTTCCACTGCTTTGCGGATGGATTCTGTTACCTCATCGGCATAGATCATTACCTGACCTTCCACGTTTCGAGCTGCTCGTCCTATGGTTTGTATGAGTGAGGATTCACTCCGTAGGAATCCTTCCTTATCAGCATCCAATATCCCTACCATACCTACCTCCGGAAGGTCCAGGCCTTCCCTTAACAGGTTTACTCCCACCAGGCAGTCGAATTCTCCCCGGCGGAGGTCATCGATTATGTCTATTCTTTCTAATGTCACAATTTCGGAGTGTAGGTAACGGACCTTCAGCCCAGACCGGGCGTAGTAATCAGTAAGGTCTTCAGCCATCTTCTTGGTCAGGGTGGTTACCAGGACCCTCTGATGGTTTTCCACCTTCTTGTTTATCTCTCCCAGGAGGTGTTCCACCTGCCCCTTAACTGGATGGATTTCAATCTCTGGATCCACCAGTCCAGTTGGCCTGATTATCTGTTCTACTATGTTAGGGCTGAGCCCCAGTTCATACTTTGCAGGGGTAGCTGATACGTAGATCACCTGATTCTGCAGGGCCTCGAATTCCTGGAAGTTCAGGGGCCTGTTTTCCCTGGCAGAGGGTAGTCTGAAACCATAATCCACCAGACTGTCCTTACGGGCTTTATCCCCCGCATACATTCCACCGATCTGGGGCACGGTTACGTGTGATTCATCTATAATGGTTAAATAATCCTCTGGGAAGTATTTGAGGAGTGTGTATGGTGTCTCCCCCCATTTTCTTCCAGAGAGGTGCATGGAGTAATTCTCGATACCAGGGCAGTAACCCATCTCACGGAGCATTTCCATATCATACCGGGTTCTCTGTTCTAATCTCTGAGCCTCTACCAGTTTATTCTGGGCATTCAGGATGGTAAGTCTGTCTTGCAGTTCTTCTTCAATGGCATTCAGTGCCTTCTGGAGTTTCCAATCAGCTATCACAAAGTGTTTTGCAGGGAAGATGGTTATCTGATCCATATCCCTCCTATGGGATCTTAGAAGTGGATCTATGGTGGAGATATTTTCTATATCATCTCCAAATAACTCTATTCGTAGAGCTACCTTTCCATGGGCAGGATATACGTCAATTACATCACCTCTCACCCGGAACGTGCCCCTGGTAAATTCGATGTCATTGCGATCGTACTGCATCTTAACCAGGCTGGCAAGTATAACTTCCCGGTCCATGGTGTCCCCTACCCTAAGGGCAAGCACCTGGTCACTGTAATCTTCAGGAGATCCTATACCATAGATACAGGAGACACTGGAGACCACTATAACATCATCTCGTGAAAGAAGGGATTGGGTGGTGGAGTGGCGCATCATATCGATTTCATCGTTGATGGATGCTTCTTTATCGATGTATGTATCTGAATGGGGGATGTAAGCCTCTGGCTGGTAGTAATCGTAGTAGCTTACAAAGTACTCCACTGCATTATCCGGGAAAAGCTCCCGAAATTCCTCGTATAACTGGGCAGCCAGTGTTTTATTATGGGACATAACCAGGGTGGGTTTTTGAACTTCCTTTATAACGTTGGCCATGGTAAAGGTCTTCCCAGAGCCAGTTACACCCAAAAGTGTTTGATGTTTAAGTCCCTTGCGTATACCATCTGATAATGATTTTATTGCCTTTGGTTGATCGCCTAAAGGCCTGTAGCTTGATTCAAGTTTAAATTCGCTCATCTCAAATCCTCATGGAGAAATAAAACGTGTAAAGTTGGAAAATAAAAAAATCCTAAAAATAGAATGTATATAATTATTCATGTCATCTATTATATAAAGACTGCTATATCCCAACTTTTTACCCCCTCAAATATATTATTATTATAGTTAAATATCTAAATAATCTGGCCTAGAGCAGTTGAGAAGTATTATGAACCAGAAAATGAATTTACATAAAAAAAGAATGTTCTAGATGAAGGTAATTTATGATCCACCATATACTTGAGACTCCACTATGGGGTGTTGTCAAATATAATTTTAATCAATTAAAAAAAACATGACAAAGTAAACATATAAAGGATGATTAAAGATATAGTTAAAATTGTTATTTTTTTTATTTTTCAGAGACCTACAATTTAACCAACCTAGAATTTTCAAAGATCATGACTCTAAACCACACCGAAAACCTGCCAAACAAACCAGGAGTATACATCTTCAAAGACCCAGCAGAGAAGATACTCTATGTAGGGAAGGCTAAAAATCTTAAAAAACGGGTTAAATCATACTTTAAAGATGAGTTGGACTCGGATAAGACCAGGATCATGATGAAACAGTTCCATAGTTTAGAGTATATCGTAACTGACACCGAGAAGGAAGCCCTTATTTTAGAGTCTAATTTAATAAAAAAGTACTTACCACGTTACAACATCCGTTTAAAGGACGATAAAAGGTACCCCTACGTCAAGATAACCAGTGAAGATTATCCCCGGGTAATAATCACTCGGAAAATTACAGAAGATAACTCCTATTACTATGGGCCATTCACAGATGTAACCGCCCTACGGAGGATGCTCCGGTTTATAAAGGCGCTTTTTAAAATTAGAGACTGTAAGAACATGGACGGACCCTGCCTTAACTCCCAGATGGAATTATGTGAGGCACCCTGTGACGGCCGGATCAGTAAGGAGGACTATAATAAGCTGATAGACAAGACTAATCTGTTCTTCCAGGGGAAGTACAGTGAGATCATGGACATCCAGAAGAAGAGCATGGAGGAAGCTGCCCTTAACCATGAATATGAAAGAGCTGCGGTTTTAAGGGACCAGATAGCCTCAATCAAGGGTATGGTGGAAAGGCAGAAGATGGAGTTCGACCGTAGCCTGGAGCAGGATGTTATAGCCTGCTCCCTGGACGAGGAATTTGCATCTGTGGTCCTCTTCCGGGTGCGTAATGGTAAGATAATAGGTAAGGAAGAGTTCCTCATGAGCGGCGCTGAAGGAGGGGTAGGCACCCCAGAGTCTGTACTGTCTGCATTCGTGAAACAGTACTACAGCGGCCCCCAGCAGGTTCCCTCCGAGCTGGTCCTCCAGTACCATGTGGATGAGGAAGAACTGATTACAGACTGGCTCAAGGAGAAATCAGGGAATGACATTACAATTAAAGTCCCTGAGGAAGGCCTGGAATACCGGTTGGTTAAGATGGTGGCTAAAAACGCAGACATAGCCCGTAACCAGCAGGAAGAGGTTAAAGGGGCGCTTTTAGAGGTACAGGATTACCTGGGAATTCCCAAGATACCCCGGTACATCGAGGCCTTCGACATCTCCAATATCAGCGGTAAATTAGCAGTGGGCTCCATGGTGGTCTTTGAAGATGGAGCACCGAAAAAGAGCAATTACCGGAGATATAAAATTGAAACACCTGGACCTGATGATTACGCCATGATGAGGGAGGTTTTAACCCGTAGATACGAAAGATTAACTGATGCAAGTAAAGATGAACCCCGTCCAGACCTTATTGTTATTGATGGGGGTAAGGGGCAGCTTAACGTCGCAGTAGGCGTTTTGAAATCCTTAAACCTTACCAGTATCCCTGTTATCGGTCTTGCAAAGGAATTTGAGCACATCTTTATCCCAGGCTTTCAAACACCAATCATTCTTCCAGGGAATTCTAAGGCACTACACTTACTTATGAGGGTGAGGGATGAAGCACACCGGTTTGCAGTTACTTACCATAAAAAGCTCAGATCTAAGGAGATAGAGGGTTCTGCACTGGATCATATTCCCGGGGTGGGTCCTAAGAGGAAGTTAAGGTTAATCAGGCATTTTGGTAGTATGGAGAATATTCAAAAGGCCAGTCCCTCAGAAATTGCCGAAGTGAAGGGCATCAGCCAGAAACTTGCACTCTTAATCCACCGGGAACTTCTAAATAAGTAAGTAAATATTATCACTGTACACAATTATCCATAAAAATTAATATAGAAGATTTATTAGATTTATATTGATGATTGTTATATAATAAATAACTGAATAGTAATTTAATAAAATAATGAGTTAATTTCAATCATCATATCAAAATTTGATTCATATGTCTAAAATCAAGATATTAGTAGTGGAAGATGAAAGTATAGTGGCCATGGATATAAAGCACCGGGCAGAAGGTCTGGGCTACCAAGTCATAGGTGTCACTCCCTCTGGTGAAGAAGCCCTAGAACTGGTCCGGGAGGAACCACCAGACTTAATCCTGATGGACATAGTGCTTAAAGGGAAAATAGACGGAATAGAAGCAGCTCAGAGAATCCACGATGATTTTGATATACCTGTTCTGTATTTAACTGCTTATTCTGACGAGGAAACCCTGAAAAGGGCCAAGATAACCGAACCATTCGGTTACATAATCAAACCCTTCGAGGACAGGGAACTGCACAGCTCAGTGGAGATAGCTATCTACAAGCACGAGATGGACCGAAAACTTAAAGAAAGTGAAAAATGGCTCTCCACCACCCTGGAAAGTATTGGTGATGCGGTGATAGCCACCGATAAGGAGGGTATGATCATCTTCATGAACCCGGTGGCCCGGAAGATAACTGGCTGGGACCAGGAAGAAGCCATCGGCAAAACACTTCTAGATGTCTTCCAGCTGGTGAATGAAAATACAGGAATCCCCATGGAAGACCCTGTGACCAAGGTCCTTAAAAAGGACGCTGTAATTGAAATGAATGACCCTGCTTTACTCATCACTAAAAATGGAACCAGGTTACCCATTGATGATAGCAGCGCCCCTATAAGGGATGAAAATGGAAGCGTAATAGGAGTGGCCTTGGTCTTTCGAGATATAACAGAACGTAAAAGGGCTGAAAAAGAAAAAGAACAATTATTGAAGGACAAAGCCAGGGGAGAGCTTTCCAATTTTGTTTTAAGCGCACTTCCTGTTTTTGCATCCAACATACCACCCCAGGTACGGGACAATATAGCCAGAAGCTTCTCGGACCGTTTCGAGAAAAATATGAAGGCCCGGTTCTTAAACAACCTGGAAACATGCCTGGAAACAGCCACTAACACCCCAGAAAACATATTCCGATGCTACATTTCCTGGTTAAGGGATTTCTTCTCAAACCTGGGCATTGAAACAGAATTAACCGATGAAAACGGTTCTAAACTATTTAAATTCCATAATTGCCCCTGGGTTGATGATACAGAATCCAGTCCCATGTTCTGTATGATATGCCGAGTCATAGTACTGCGCAGTTTCACCTGGACCAATTTAAATGGCAACGTAGGACAAACCCATTGCCTGGAAGATAAGGATAACTATTGCAACTTTGAATTTGTTATTAATTATAATGAATAAGTTTTTAAATACAGATTGAAATAGTAAATTAATAGAACTTACATAAATCGTCAGTTAAAGGGAGTGGTAATATTGAAAAGGATAAATACAGGAATAGAAGGTATAGATAAATTCACCAATGGATTTCCAGAAGGAAGAACTCTTCTTATAACTGGTGATGCCGGATCTGGAAAGACCATCCTTGGACTCCAGTTTGCCTATAGTTGCTGTCTTCAAAATCTTAAAACCGCTTATATAACCACTGAAGAAGATGCTGAAGATTTATACATTCAAAGCAATGCCTTTGAATGGGATATTAAAGGTTGCACAGAAAAAGGGTTGTTAAAATTCGTGGAACTTGCCCAGATAAGGGCAGAGGTAACCGAGGCAGAGGTGAAGATTGAAATAGATTCCATGAAGGGAAACTTCGCCAAGCTCCTGGAAATAATACCAGAAGACAGCCAGGCCGTGATTATAGATAACATCGGCAGTTACACAGCTAAACTAACCCCCTATGACTTCCGCTCCAGACTGGATCTCCTGGTCTATGAACTTAAAAAACGGAACATAACTGCTTTAATCATCCTGGACAGCGCAACCTCTGATGAGTTTAATGAAATAGCTTTATACTCTGTTTACGGAGCTATCAAATTAATGAAAAGGGAAAACCCCTACACCGGCCGTAGAGAGAGGGTAATGGATATCGTGAAAGTAAGGAGCACCCAAACACCCACCCAGTTTTTAACCTACGAGATAGGTCCCAAAGGGATTGAGATAAACTCGGCCATTAATCTCAAGTGAAGATTAATCCCCAATTAATCTATTTTTACCATAATTAATCTATTTTTATAATCTAATTTTTTCTATTTCCCTAAATTTTCTCTCTTAAACTTCTACAAAAACAGTTTCATCTTCCACTGAAACAGGGTAACTCTTTAAATCACGTGAACCGCCACCAGTTAGAACCCTTAAAACAGCGGGCACATTTTTAACCAGTTTTCCAGTTGTTACATCGTACTGGGAACCGTGCACCGGACACTTTATTATCTTTCCTTCAAGAGTGCCTATGGGGATGTACCCTCCCATATGCGGACATACTGCGGTTACCGCGTAAAAATTCCCATCAACGTTAGCCAGGAGGATGTAAGCGTATTTAACTGTAAATCCCCTCATGGTTCCAGGGGGAACATCTGAAACGTTGCACACCTTTTCCATATTAAATTCACCCCTTTATTTTTTAAAGAGAAATAATTACTTCTGTAAATAACAATCCACTTGATTAATTATTATATTCGATTTCATTAATTAAACTACCCCAATTGTAAAAAATTAGGAATAAAATTAATAAAAATTAAAAAAGGAAGTTTAAGATATAAAAAAAGGTATCTTAAAAAAATATCCTAATACCAGAGTTACTTAGAACTTCTTCAACATGGCTAAAATCAGCTTAACTGAGTTTTCCACATCTTCTATATTAACCACACTTACCGGGGTGTGTATATACCGGGATGGGGCTGAGATAACTCCGGTGGGTATTCCTGCCCGGGTGAGGTGTATGGATGTGGCATCTGTGGTTCCCCCGTCGCTAACTTCTACCTGGTATGGTATTTCCTCTTCTTTAGCCGTGGATATCAGGAGCTCTTTTACCTGTGTAGGGGTGATGAGTCCCCTTCCACTGGCATCGGTGAGTATGACGGCTGGGCCTTTACCTGCAACCGATGGTGCTTCGTCTTCCTTTATTCCAGGATGGTCTCCGGAGATGGTAACATCTAAAGCCAGTGCTAAGTCAGGGTTTATGCTGAATGCAGAGGTTTTAGCCCCTTTAAGACCTACTTCTTCCTGGACAGTACCTACACCGTAGACAGTGGCATCTGTTTCCGCCTTTTTCATTACTTCTATGAGTATGGCACATCCAACACGGTTGTCCAGTGCTTTACCCATAACCAGTCCGTTTCTCAGTTCTTCAAAGTCCTGTTTGATTATTATTGGATCTCCTACACTCACCAGTTCTTCAGCTTCTTCCTTATCCTTGGCGCCGATATCGATGAACATGTTTTCAAATTTAAGTATCTGCTTCTTTTCAGATTCTTTCATCTTATGTGGTGGTTTGGAGCCTATAACTCCGGTTACAGGCCCATTAGCTGTCTGGACATAAACCGTCTGGTTTAGAAGCATCTGATCATTTATCCCCCCAATTTTTGAAAACAGGAGGAACCCTTTTTTATCGATGTACCTTACCATAAGCCCTATTTCATCCATATGGGCAGCTAACATTATATTTTTGCCTTCGGGTTTTCCATCCTTCCTGGCTATAAGGTTACCCAGAGAGTCTATCTCTATTTCATCTACATGGTCCTTTAATTCTGTTATCATTAGATCCCGTACTTCATCTTCAAATCCAGATATTCCGGGTGCGTTTGAGAGTTTTTCTAGTAAATCTTTCATGGTTTTAACCTCGATTCATAATCTACTTATTCATAATCTGCTTAATTCATAATCAACTTAAATAAAAGAATAATATAATTTGAAAAACTAATAATCTGGTTTAGAGGGATTTAATTAAAATTAATAGACCGAGCAATATGATTACTATGGGCCCTGCCTGTTCCTGTATAATGGAGAAGGGTATGATTCCTACATTTACCCCGTACCATACCAGACCAACTACGAGGAGGAGTATGCTTATGTATATTCCCCATTTATTCCTCTTTCTTTTGGGTTTGTTGTAAGGGGTTTCTTCTACTGTTATACCTGCGTCTTCGTTCATAACTAATCCCTGAATTTTTGTTTTTACATATTATTATCAATTTTAGCAAATTCTCATTTATCAATTTTAGAGAATATTGAGTTTTCAATTTCAAAATACTAAGTTATCTATTTGAGAGAATACTCAGTTAACCAGAATTACGGTGTAGTTGTGCTTGGCAGTCTCTAGGTTTAACTTTGAATCACCGAAACTAGTTGCAGCATAACCGCTACTGGCCAACGACTTATTGATACTTTGTAATATGGTTCCATTGATAGAATCAATAGAACGAGAGAATTGTATTTCGATTGTGACGTTATCTTCTCCGTTGGTATCAACACTGGTCACCCTAACTGGCTGCATAGTTGGATTTATTACAGATGCGTAGGTGGTACCATTTTCTGCCCCTATTTTTACTGCAGAAGCTACTGAATTCAGTTCACTCTCATTGGCAATGACCCAACCAAATACGATAACTATCAGCATCACTATAGCTGCTAAAAGAATGTATTCTACAGAAATTTGTCCTCTTTGATCCATTTTATCATTCTTTCCTTTGTATATACTACTAATATAATTTTTTTGATTAAAACTCCCATAATCATACAAATAGCCCAATAAGTAATACAAAACCCTCAAAACTTATATATATTATTATAAATGTAAATAAATTATATTACCAAATATTTTGATAATATAAGGATTTGTCTTGGAAATTAAGTATGATTAATGCGTGGAAAAAAAATAGGCTGAAAAAGTATCATCCTGGAGATTAAATATGGGGTTTTTGGATGATGATTCAAGGGGATTTCTACTCTCCATGGACCTACTCATAGCGCTTATACCTCTGACTATCATTATGGGTATGATGGTCGCTGATATGGATAATGTGCTCTATACGGTTCAAAGCAGTGTCTATCAAAGTTCACTGGAAAGAGTAGGAGCGGACACAGTGAATACTCTTATTAAGACTTCCGGTAGTCCGTACGATTGGCAAGATATTGGAACTCCACAGGTTGTTGGTCTTGCCAAGTATGATGTTATGAAGCAAGCCCCGGAAGTTAATTATCTGTCGCCATATAAACTGGCCAAGGTAAAAACATCTGATATTACTAAATTAACTGGTTCTGGTTATGGTTTCTATTTAGACATCACTGACGCGAACAATACCAGGGTGATCAAACGTATGGGGACCGAAGATCCTAGCGATCCTGTGCCTGATGATATTTCAGATGTTGTAAGAATTGAAAGGATAGTTTTAAGCTCCAATCTTGAGATAATCACTTCTTTAAAGGGTTTAGTCAGAGATGCTGGTCAGCCTAGAACTTATGAAATAGAATTCCCCACCAACATACATTCTATCGATTCTTATGAATACTGGATTCTGGTTATAAATCACGGATACACTTCTGCTACTGTGGATGTGAACAACAATAACGTTATTGATCCTTCTAGATTTAATCAGGAGGAGATTAAGGAGAAGATAAACGTAACCTATCTAAAGAATGAAACAGATTTTCAGGATAACATTGTAAACGTCAGAACCGAAAGTAGCCCTGGAGCTTCTATGGATGTTTACGTTATTGTAACACCTAAGGATATTTCACCTGATGAGATAACCTTGGATAACGTGGAATTAAAACAATGCAAGTTTGTATTCTACATATGGACAGTTTAATAGGATAAAAAAAAATAGGCGATGCAAATGGATGACCGAGGATTTATATTTACTGCAGACGCTTCATTGGCACTGATAGTGATATTGATAGTAAGCGCCTCTATCACAGCCTATATTATGGCCCCCTACTCCATGGGCCAGGACCATCAGCATCTGCAGGCATTGGCTTCCGATACACTGGAAACCATGGAAAAAGATGGTACATTGACACTTGCTGCTGTTAAATATAGCCAGGGTGATGATGCAAGTGCGGATCAGATATTAAGAAGCCGCGTAAATATATTGATCCCCTCAGAAATAGGTTATGACCTGAATATGCTAAGCCATAATGTGCGTAATGATAGCCGAATCCTGACTTCAGGAAATACAGCTACCGCGGTAAGGGTTATATCTGGACCTGAAGAAGGTTATTTAGGTCGGGCCTGGTATAAACACGAACAGGTTAACTTTACCAATACCGAAGTTAACCTTGTCAGTACTGTTTGGAATTTCCATAACTATTTAACCAATTTTAATCCATGGAATCAGGGTAATAGGTTATATGATCGGCAATTTTGGGGTGTGACTGGCAGTAGTCCTGGTTCAGGGCAAAATATACAATTTTCTATCCCAGAAGGAGCAATTATCCACAATGCCTTTTTCCTGCAGGGATCAAATAATGAATCAGCAAGTGACTATAGAACAGATCCCTCCTATGGAGTAAATGTGAATATTAACGGGCATATTTATAGAGTAAACGGGAGTTCATTCACATATCTATATCCCCGTAGCGGAAATGGATTAATTTATAATTATAAAGGCGATATTCTACCTGGAGACCTAAATACAGGCAGCACAATAAATAACTTCTATGTAAACTTCGCTAATTTAACTGGTACTACTGATCGGTATGGGAGGTTTACCCCCTATAATTATAATATGCCCTGGTTTTCACTGCTAGCCAACTATACTACAAACATAAGTGTGCCCTATGGAATTAGAAATAATACAACTGAGAATACAACTGAGTTTCCAGATGCAGCGGGATTAGGAAGATCCGGCACTACTGGAAGGTCGTACGATCTATCAACCGGAACAGTGAGTGACAGTCCATCCCGTACAAATATGAACTGGAATACTTTTGTAATGAATAGACAACTATTAAATAATTATGATGATGGTGTACCCTTCGTTATTAGCAATTTACCCGGTGTGACAGGCACTGGTCATGGATCAGCAGTTAGTATAGTACAAACTTTACATATTGATGAAGCAGATAGTAACGGTATTCCACCCCGTATATTTGACGGATACGTAAACATAAATGCTTATGGTGCTGTAGACGGTGCACTAGTGGAAGTTTCAAACAATGGCGGAACTACATGGAGAACCGCTTTTTGTTCCTTCGATTTCGATGGGCAGGATTATACTGGTAGATCCGATGGAGGATATGGTAACACTCCCGGTATCATATACATAGGAAAAGATCAAAGTGGTGTTGACCTATTGAGACCAGGGGACAACTTAATAAGGATTACCGTATGGGACCATGTGCCTTCCAATGACTACGACTTAGTAGGACTTGTTGATTGTAAAGCCTATGCATACTTTTCATTTTTACCAATAGACTGGGAGACCTTTGCTTTCCCAAGCTATCAGGCTGCAGATAGTAATAGTGTTAATACATACACGTTCCCCAACAACGATGGCCGTACATTTAGTATAGGGCCTGACGCCAGGAAAGTATACCTGTTTATGGGAACAGGTACAGCTACCAGAAATGTAAAGGTAGAAGTTAGAAATACTACTTCTGGCTGGCAAGAAATCTATAACGGAGCTACCATCCCATATATGCTTGATTTAGGTGCTTTAGATGCTGGAGGACCTCATAGATTTACTTCAGGTACTGCTGATAATTATACACTCAACGAAGGAACTTTCAGAGTACGAGTAACCTTAACAACATCTAACAGTTGGCAATCAGGAGACGGTGGTACTGCTCCTAAAACATATGGTGACCCCACCATATTTTCAGGTACCAGAGTTGCAGTTATTTACCCTGAATTCTTAGAGAATTTATGGACTACGTCTTACAACAGCACTGCTGAGGCAGCTAAAGCTCAGGCAAGGTCTGATTTAGTTAGTAAACTGGGTTTTGATCCTGGTGCAATTCAAACAGAGGCAATTTATACCGGTAACTTACCTAATGCCATCCCAGTAAGGTTAGATTTATGGAAATAAAAAAAAGTGTAGTGATATGAATGGATGAAAAAGGATTTGCTTTCACACCACTTACGTATCTACTTATTATCCCAGTTATGGTCATCGCCATATCCTATGGAAATATAATCGACGAAGCAAATTTGATAGGCAGCCTGATTACCGGAGGGGATGTAACATATAGTTCTGCTACAACCTTATTTTCTGCTATGGAGAAGGGTGCCAATGATGCTGGTAGGAATTCAGCTTATAACGCCTCCAGAAAAGTTGTAGATGATCATACTTTCTTTACAAGCGGTACCAGTAAAAATTATATCAAAAACAACATTATAGCGGCTTTAAACGTGCATATCGTAGATACTGCCCTGAAAATCCAACATGAGACCGGTCGTCAAGTATATATCAACAATATATTAATCGATGATTACACTGATAAACCATTCAATACCAACAACGTAAATATCACACAAACAGACCCCTTTGGATTTAATATTGAAATCAAAGGTGGAATACCCATAAAAATAGTTCAACAAGACAAAGATCAGGCATATGAATTAAAAACACCTGATATGTCTACTTATGTGACTATAGAAGGATTAGAAGACCCATATATTTGGATATATACCAAAGAAAGAAGAAGTAACGTAATATACAAATACCAGTACGCCACTGTCATTGGTTCTGAATTTGATTATTACTTTGACTCCAATGTAGATACAGAAAATAATAGATTGCATTATCTATGGGAGTGTTTAAATGGTACAGATAACCCAAGTAACATACCTCGTCGTCCGAATTATTTCCCAGACCCCAATGGATTGTCATTTTTTGACAGGCTGGAAGGTAAAAATAGCTCCACTGAAAATGCTAATGTTAGGATGAGTACCTTTATATTAGGTGACCCCCTTTCGGAAAATCACGGAAGGAGTGATATCTCCAGACTTGATCACGAATACATGTTAGGAATAGTAGGAACAGACATCCGATTTGGTTCAGTCGAATCAGGAAATGAATTTACCGATCCACTTGGCTCTACATTCTATCTTTCTGATGGTTATAAAGCCTTCTTCAAACTTGAAAGTAACTATTATTAGGTGAAAAAATTTGAACTTAGACGACAAAGGACAGGGAAGTGTAGAAGTACTATTCGTCATAATCATAGTTTTCATGATCACCGTAATCTTCGTAGGGGTTATAACCAGCGCATCTGATAAGGCGGAAACAGGCAGTCTGGCAGAGGCAAGGATGCAGGGTGAAAAGATAGCAACAGCAATTAACAATGTTTATAGCCACGGATCAGGTTACTCTATAAATATAACCATCCCCCCATCCCCCAACATGACTGCACAAGTTAATCAACCGGAAAATTATATCACCGTAATCAGCGGGGGGCAGCAGATAGAGATAAAGGTTATACCCACAGACATAAACGCGACCAATATAACCAGCGATCCCAGTGGAGTAAACAACATCATATATACCGTATATAATCAAAACGGAACGGTGTATATCAAGAAGAATTAATCTATAAGAACAATTATATAATTTTTTTAAAATGAATTAACCCATATCAATGTAATTGATGCCAATATACTGCAAATGTGATCTAAAATGGATTTACCTGAAGACTGGGAGAAAAAAGCGTTGATTGTGGTAGGGGCTATTTTTATCCTCACGGTAATCTACTCTTTCAACCCCTTCGTGGGCACTCCCGCCAACAACACCACCATGGAAGAAGCACCGAATGGGCCTACCATCATCCCCTTCCCTGAAAATGAAAGGAAAAATGACACTGACAACAACTCCACTGACTCTAAGATAACCGAAGATGATGCTAAGAGGATCGCAGAGCAAGCATATCCTGATTACACTGTGGGTACCCCTTCTCAGGGAAGTATCAATGTAAACGATACAACTTATTTTGTTTGGATCGTGCCCTTAACCAAAGATAATTCAGCGTCCAAAACCATATATATAGATGTTGACAATGGAAATATTGTAAAGGAATACTAAAGGGTAAATTTTTTTAAATCTTTAAACCTCTTAACCATTCCACCAAACTTTTAAATCGTAATTTAACCTATCAAAGATGATACTATGGATGTACTTCTTGTAATTATAATGCTGGTGCTTTTTATTTTCTTAATGGTATTTATTTTTTCAACTGCACTTTTAACCCCCCTAATCGGTAAAAGAAACCTTATATTTGTATTGTCCTTGGGATTCATAGTGGGCCTGATTGGTGGAGCGTTTTTTATAGCACCATTATACGATGATATGCCAGATATGGCCCGAGCAGTGTTCACCATAAGCTCGGGAAGTCCCCAGGTAATAACGGTTAACATGTCCACCACCAGCAATGTGAATGCGTTTGTAGAAGAAACCAAGAAGTTAAACGGGGTTAAAGATGTAAATTGTGACAAAATAACCATAAAAACATCCCCCTTCAATTTATCTGACTGGAAGGAGTCCATTGAACAACGTTTACCCGTCCTTGATCCTAATATTAAAGAGGCCCAGATACCGTCCAACGATACCATGATCCTATATTTAAACGATAACAGTAACCCCACTGAGTTGGTAAAAAAGGTTGATGAATGGTTGGGCATGATTGGTGGCATAGATGTTGTAAGCAATCTTGCTGAAGTATCTATAACAGTTGAGCCATCACAGGTAGATGCAGTTATCAATCAGTTACCAACAGACGAAGTGGTAGTTGACAATATAAGTGGTGATGTAGAAGACCAGATCAGTGCATTTAAAAGGAATCTTCCTGATCCAAATGGCATCATCATAATCTGTGGCTTTATAGGATTAATTGTAGGTGCAATCGGCCTATTTATAGATAGCATAAGTCAGTTGTGGGATAAAATCAACCTATGGTTGGCATTAAAGTACAGGGAAAATAAGAAGAATAAAAAGAATAGGAAGAAACTGAAGTAATTCATTTTATAAAGAAATTCCTGAAAATTAAATATGAAAGCTGCTGTACTATTTTCTGGAGGTAAAGACAGTACAATGGCCGCCTATAAGGCCATTGAACAAGGTTGGGAAGTAAAATACCTGATCTCCATGATATCAAGTAATTCAGAATCCTATATGTTCCACACCAGCAATATCCACATGACAGAACTCGCTGCCCAGGCTATGGACATGCCACTTTCATGTTACAATACACCCGGTATTAAGGAAAAAGAATTAGATGACCTGAAAATGGTTTTAACTGACATGAAAAACAGGGGAGTGGAGGCAATCTTCTCTGGTGCCATGTACTCCAGCTACCAGAAATCCAGGATAGATAAATTGTGCCAGGACCTTTCCCTGAAATCAGTAAGCCCCCTGTGGCACAAAGACCCCTATGAGTACATGATGGAACTGGTAGATCTTGATTTCAAGATCATAATGGTCAGTGTATCTGCAGCTGGCCTGGATGAATCCTGGCTTGGCAGGGAAATAGATAGGGAATTTTTAGAAGATCTACTAAAAATTCACGAGAAACACGGTGTTCACATGTCATTTGAAGGTGGTGAGGCTGAAACCCTTGTTTTGGATTGTCCCCTCTTTAAAAAGAGGATTAAAATCAAGGAAATGGATAAGGTATGTGATAAGGACAGTGGACATGTAAATATTAAAAAAGCCGTCTTAGTGGATAAATGATCTTTTTAAATAAAATGATCTTTTTAAAGAATAAAATGAATTTTTTAAAAGCTAATAATCCAGTTTTCTATGATATTTAACTCCTATTTCTACAGTAGAAAAATAGTGATTTTTACTTCTGTAAAGTAGCCAACCAGTCAATAAATCCCTCAACATCGTCGGTTTCTATTTTTACCCTTATCTCTCCCAGTGGTGAGTCACCTTCTGTAAAATTTACAGTACCAGAAAAGGCAGCCTGTTTATTCAGTTTAAAATAAATCACACCATCGTATGATCCATTAATCAGCATTTTACGGGCTGTATTCCTGATCCTGCGAACTTCTAGGGCATCTTTTAACTTTAAAAGGGAATCCATCCCCCCATTAACTGAAATGTAATCACCAGCCATCACCACCTCATCATAGTCAAACATATTGGAAAGTGTTTTCATGACTTTATCAGTGTCTTCTGTGGGATTGATGGGAGTTTGAGCCGTAAATTCACATTTCATTGGTAAGTATGCTCCTTATAATGTTTTTAAATCGTTTCATGGAACCTTCATTGACCACCATGAAATCTGCTTGGGCAATAACTTCCCCAATACCAAATTTAAGCTCCCTTTTATCTCTACTTTCAAATTTGGGTTTATCAAGGGAATCATCGATACGTTTTCTATTTAACAACCTCTTAAACCTGGTCTCTGGTGAGGAATAAACAGATAAAATCTTAAAACCCGGAAAATTCTCCTGGAACATCTCTACCTCAAAGGGGCTTCTTATGCCTTCGATGATAAAATGATGAGATGAATTACCAGGGTCACTGGATAAATCCTTAATTTTCTGGATGCATCTTTCTGCAACCACAAAATCGCCATGTTCTTTTCGGATCTGGACTGCCGTCTCCCCAATATTTGTATTTCTTTTACGGGCTTCCTCCCGGATAACATCGCCCATCCTAATTATCTCGAAACCCAAATTTCTGGCCACACCAGCAACAATTCCCTTCCCAGACCCGGGCATTCCTGTAACTCCAATTACTTTCATGTTTATCTATACCATTCTTTTGTTTAGAGATAATTAATTTTTATTTATTTTTACAGAGATTAATCATATTTATTTACAGGGAATATGATTCCTGCATTAGTTAAGAACAATTCATCAGGATAATGACTCCAACATCAACTTCAGTGAATCCTGCAGATTCTGCTGGTTATCAAATCCATCCACTATATCCTGAAGGGTAGATGTACCCATCAACTGAAGCCTTTTTACTTCCTGGATAAGTTGGGGCATGACCCTCACCAGATTATCAACAATAGTTACGGTGGCTGTTTTAGCTGTCCTGGAAAGTGGATTAAGGTCAACAGTTACTACCTTTTTTCCATTTGATACTAAAGCTTGGGCCCGGTCCCCATCTTCCAATGGTACCAATACAACATCTGCCCTATATATACCTTCCCTGCTTACCCTTGATCGGGGGCTCTCCAGTCCTGTTATATGCTTGGGGTCATCCTCATCACCCAGCACTTCTGCGGCACCAGCATCATTTAAAACCTTCTTTATTGCCTGTACTCTTTCAGGTGTGCGGTAGAATAGGTTAATCTCAATTTTAGCATCTAATGTACTGGCCAGTTCAACTACCTTCTCAGGCACCAGTGCAGCGGTGTTCCCGTTAACTGATATAACCGGGTTTTCTGCAAGTAAAAGGGTGGCTGCTGCTGTTTCAATAGCCTTTTTTGCAACTGATGATGTTTCCTCACCCAACAGGTAGTCGAATGCTTCTCCCCTACCATAGGCTATTAATCCTGAATCTGCAAGGACTCCTGACTTATAGGCATCTACTACTTTGGCCCTGAGTTTCAAAGACTCATATCGGGGATGATCAGGGGGTATGTCATGTGAATCTTTCGAGTTCATAATTTGAAACCTTTAAAAGTCGATTAAATTAAAAATTTGGGAATTTGCTAAAATAAAAAGTCTAGATCTTCTCGTATACTGCCATGATTTCCAGGGGTTTATTACCACCTGTGCTTATGATTTTCTCTTCAATTTTGAGTTTCACTGTGTCTCCAGTCACAGCCCCTGATCTATTCTCCACCAGATAAATATCTGGTTTGACGTTGGATCTGATGTCGTATTCCACTTTCACATGGGCTGTGTTTTCACCGGCTTCTAGAACAGTCCCATAAGTATAGTTACGGTAATACCTGATTCTGAATATAAGGAATACCGCAGCTACCGCTATTATGGTATAAATAAGTACTGAAAGGGATGGTAACGTTTGGAAGGAGAAAGCCATTACTAAGGAGGGGATACTGCTTACCAGTACAATTATAACACCCACTGCCAGGTACATAATGAAGAAATCACGATAGGCATTGAAATCTCGCCGATACATCTTCTTTACCCGGTCATACAGCATATAAATCACGAAGGCACCAATGAGCACCCCCAGTATTATGTATATGAGGGTTGATAGGAAATTGAATACATAAAAAATTGAAATTATAATAAAAGCTATTGATGCAATTTGCAGGATTAAAATTGTTCTTTCCTTTTCTTCAGAAGTATAAGATCCTGAAATTAATATTACACCCTGATCTTTAAGATGTTCTTCCGATTCTGTTGATGTGCTAGTATATTCCTGTTTTAAATGACGTTCTCCAGAATAGCTGTCCTTAACACCATCAACTTCCTTTTTGATCCGGGATATGTTGTCCTTCATGGATTCAGTATCAATTTTATCCCGGATCCCACTGGTATTTAAATTCCTAATTTTCTCAGGAATTTTAGGTATGGATAAAATGAGCATTCCGATGAAGGAAAATGCTCTGATAATTAAATCTCCGAATTTAGTGAATATACTCAACTTGAAATCTCCATAAATTTTGCATTGAATAAAATTACTGCACACTATTTGAATAATAATTATAATGCACTATAATATAAATTATTGGTATTTAAACCTTGTTTATTAGTTAACACATAGATCAAGATTTATAAACCAGACTCTTAAAATAATCACACAATTTATTGATTTAAATGAATTGAATAGTTTAAAAAACAGGCATTACTGTACGGTGACAGTTATAAATTTATCTCCCACATCCCAGGTGATTACCACATCATGCCAGCCCTTGGTAACAGTTTCATCAACATTAACAGTGTAGGGCACACTAGCCTGGACATTTCCCTTTTGATCACCACTTGGATCACTGGCACTTACAGGTATATCTTGAAGACCTAAAGTTAAAGCCTTATTGGTACCATCATATGCTAGCCGGGCATCTTGTGGAAAATACACATTAACCGTCCTTTTTGCACCGGGCCCGTTGGAATAGACCACATTTACGGCATTTGTTATGGCTGAAAGGGCTACTTTAGCATCTGAAGCTACGGAGACATTTTGGCTCGAGGTTATGGCATCTCCTGCAAAAGGAACAGTAACTGTCGCTAATACTATCAGAAAAATCAAAATAAGAAATATATACTCTGCAGATACTTGTCCCCTACTATCCATAAGTCCTCACTTCAATTATGATATTAACTTGTTACCTTATAAATTTTGGTATCAAGCGAGTTTGTTTACTGCAGCAACAATCCCACTATATTGAAAAGTATAATGACCAGATCCCCAATAAAAAGTGAGATCAAAAGCCCAATTAAAATAGAAGGTGCAAATGGAACACCCTTCTTCACTTTAAAGGTATCTGGGATTTTCCCTTCCTGTTGAAGTTTTTTTAAGAGTTCTATATCCTTATCTTCAAGTCCCGCAGCCAGTGTGCCCACCAGTAATTTACCCCGGGGTGCAGTCAATAGGAAGATGTTACCACTTTTTACAGCTTCCCTTATTTTACCTGTAAAACTCTTATCATCATAGTATATCTCATCTCCCTTCTGATAAAGGTTGTAAGCAGATATCATGCCTTTTTCAAGCTCAGAAATTTTATAATCATCCTGTAGGGCTTCCTTATTAGCTTTACTAAGTAATTTTCTAATAATTCCAATAACAGTGATGGTTATAAGTAAAATTATAAATCCATAGATGGTAACTTCTAAGTTCTGTATTAAAGACAGAATCATGATGCCAGATATAACAAGTGCCTTAACTAGTTTAGGTAATTTAGAAATAATCAGGGACAAGATAACTATGAAAATGAATATCATTATGATATTTCTAATGGGCAGTTGGAAGGTGATGAACACTGCAATGTAAGCAGCAGTGGAAACCACCAGGGCTGAGACCAGGGTCTTCTTATAGTTTCTTACTGGTTCGGTGAGTTCCTTAAGTACCTGTGGTTTTCTGGTAAATCCTATGTATATCACATAAATTAAGAGGAAAGGTAACATGGAAAGTATGCTGTTTAAAATCAATGAAAATGGGAATGGATAAACAGCATATACAGGCATCTCATAATTTAAAATGTTGTAATTTATTATTGGTGGATATATAGCCAGTAATGCAGCCATAGCTGTAAATAACTTAACATCCCCACCAGCCCAGGCACCCATCTTCCAGAACAGGTATCCTAAAGCAAATATCATCCCAGTGATGATTGTTGCACTTATAAAAAGCAGTAAATTACCAATTAAAACTGCATAAACAACATTTAAAAATAATCCCACTGCAATCAATGGAAAGGTAAGTTTGTTGGGTATGATACCCCTCTTGAAATCAGTATAGCTTGCATATAAACAGGCAGCAAATGCTATAATTCCTGCAATTAAAGGTATATAATTAAAGACCATGTTAAGAATTGAACTTATCAAATATATAAATACATATCCCTAAACTTAGCAAATGTATAGATACACATCCCTAAACTTAGCAAATGTATAGACACACACTCCATCTTAAATCTATTAGATGAATGCAGGTAAAAATTAAAGAATTAAGAAAAAATCAGGAAAGAATAAAAAAATTAATTGCTTTTACTTTTCCTATTATTAATTGCAGCCTGTACAAATGATACAAACAGAGGATGAGCCTTGTTTGGTCGTGATTTAAACTCAGGATGGAACTGACAGCCTAAAAGCCAGGGATGATCCTTAAGTTCCACCATTTCAACCAGGACGTCGTCTGGTGAGATACCAGCAATTATTAAACCTTTATCTTCTAACTCCTCACGGTACTTATTGTTATACTCGTACCTGTGCCTGTGTCTCTCGCTTATTAATTCCTGTTTATAGGCTTCCCTGGCCAGGGTTCCCTCCTTGACTTTACAGGGATATGCTCCCAGTCTCATGGTTCCACCCATATTCTTGGTATCCTTTTGCTCCAGCATCAAATCTATAACCGGATGCTTAGCGTTGGTATCAAATTCCGTGCTATCTGCCTCTTTATATCCATTCATCCGGGCAAACTCAATGACTATGGCATGCATTCCCAGGCAGATACCAAAAAGTGGGATGTTATTTTCAATGGCGTAACGCACGGCATTGAGTTTACCACTTATTCCCCGTTCACCAAATCCTCCAGGTATGAGCATGGCATCGAAGTCACGGATCCTCTCCATATTTATGGTTTCTTCAGCATGCACCCATTCAATATCCACTTTAATACCCAATTGAGCGGCGGCATGTATCAATGCTTCCCTTATACTCATGTAAGCATCCTCAAGTTCCACATACTTGCCTATGATGCCGATTGTAACCCTTGAGCTGTACGTTTTAAGGGAATCAACAATTCTACTCCAGCCATATAAATCAGGTTTATGTGCATTTATCTTAAGACGATTAAGAACATATTCCCCCAGATCTTCACTGTTTAAAATGAGTGGTAACTCGTAGATGGAGTTGACATCAGGAGCATTTATCACTGCATTTCTTTCCACATCACAGAAATGAGCAATCTTATCCTTGATATGGCTGTCGATAGGCAGTTCACTACGGCATATTATAACATCAGGATTTATACCAGTGCTTCTTAACTCTTTAGTACTGTGCTGTGTTGGTTTGGTCTTAAACTCGCCAGCTGCCTTAAGGTATGGTACGTAAGTCACATGAATAAACATCAGATTGTCATGACCTTCCTCATTACGCAGCTGTCTTAAAGCCTCCAGGAAAGGCTGACTTTCAATGTCACCAACTGTTCCACCCACTTCAACCAAGACCACATCATCCTGGGTTTTCTTTGAAATTTTCCTGATATTATACTTAATTTCATCTGTGATATGTGGTATGATCTGTACACAGGCCCCAAGGAAATCCCCCTTCCTCTCCTGATTTATAACAGCCGAATAGACTTTCCCTGTGGTTATGTTGGATTCACCAGAAAGTTCAACATCCAGGAACCTCTCGTAATGACCCAGATCGAGATCAGTTTCCATACCATCATCAGTTACAAATACCTCTCCATGTTCATAGGGGTTTAATGTCCCGGAATCCCAATTCAGGTAAGGGTCAATTTTTATGGCAGTTACATCCACACCATAAGACCTTAAAATTCTACCAATGGATGCAGCGGTTATTCCTTTACCAATGGAACTCACTACACCTCCAGTTACCACTATATATTTTGTCAGATTAATCAACTCCTAATTAAGCATAATAAAATAATGTATAGAATAATTTATTAATTAATATTTTCTATTAAACTGGAACATTTTGTATTAAACCAGAATTCAATAAAGATAACGGTATTATTAATTTTAGTATATAAAGATGTTGAAACTCATGAAGATATGGAAATTGAAAGTTATGGAATAAAGAATTAAGGGTTGGAATATCGAAAAAGGTTAGAAATAAACTTGTATCCTTCTTTTAATCCCTGTGAACCATTTTTAGCCTTAAATTCATCATATGCACCAACATCATCTTTACCACCCTTTGTAGAATACATGGCATAGGGTACTGGGTCCTTGACATGAGTTTTAATGGTAATTGGAGTAGGGTGGTCCGGTAATATGCTGATGGAGTAGTCTTCATACTCAGGAAGTTCATCCATTAATTTACCTAGTATCCTTCTATCTATCCTTTCTATGGCCATTATCTTCTCCTCTACATCCCCGGCATGGGCTGCTTCATCAGGTGCTTCCACGTGGATGAATACCAGGTCATGGCCTTCCAGGGATTTAAGGGCATACTTTGCCTTACCACAGTAATCAGTATCATAATAACCAGTAGCTCCTGGTACAAAAACATTAGTTAAACCCATATAAACACCCAATCCCTTTATTAGGTCCACACCAGTGATGGTCGCTGCTTTAAGTCCGTATTTATCGAAGAAGGTGTTCATCCGTGGTTTAGGCCCCTGGCCCCAGAGCCAGATCATGTTAGCGGGTTTTTTACCTTTCTCCACTCTTTTTTTGTTTACAGGATGGTTTTCCAATATTTTACGGGATTCTTCCATTAATCTGTTTATTATCTGTGCCTTTTTATTATTTTCTGGTTTTAAGGTGTATTCCTTTATAGGTTCTCCCACTATATCATGTGGGGGTGTGGATTTTAGGGTTGCAGTTTCATTGTCCCCGCTTACGAATAGGTTTCGGTAGCTTATTCCTAAGTAGAATTTCCCATAATCCCCGAACTTACTGTTCAACATTTCTATCAGTTCTGAGGATTCCTCGGTGGATATATGATCGGCGTTGAAGTCAGCCAGCAATCCATCGTCCTGGAATATTAAGTTGCAGCGGAAGGCAACATCATCGTCTTCCATTTCTGCACCGATACTTGCTGCTTCCAGGGGTCCTCGCCCTGTGTAATATTTCTGGGGGTTGTAACCCATGATGGACATGTTGGCCACATCAGAACCAGGTTCCATGTCAGGAGGAATGGTAATAAGCTGACCATTAACACCATTTGATGCTATACTATCCATATTTGGTATATGGGCTATTTGTAAGGGTGTTTTTCCCTTTAACTCTTCCAATGGATAGTCAGCCATTCCATCCCCTATCAGTATGATGTGTTTCATTTTTCTAATTCACCAAATTAAGTTGTTATATTAAAATCATTGTCTTATAGAAATAATCTTTATAGAAATAAAATTGTATCTTCATAGATAAAAAAGTAAGTTTATCTGATGATGAGATAGTTTCTCAGATAACAGTAAGTTTCAAGATTTTAATATCATTTAGTTTTCCAGATGCTTATCAAATCACTTAAAATAGCTGATGCTGTTTCAATAGAACCAGCTCCCTTACCTACCACGGTCACATCATCTGCCAGGTCTGTTTTAAGGGTTGCCACGTTAAGTGTTCCCTCCACAGCAAATGGAGAACCTTCCTTTACCAATCGTGGGGATACTTCCAGTGATTCAGGTGAGACTTCACCAATGAGTTTAATAAGATATCCTTCCTTTTTTGCCAGGGCAATTGACTCTGGGGTTATCTGTGATATGCCTGTCACTTCCACATCATCGTATGTAACGTCCATTTTGAGTATGGAATTTGCAAGTATAACCACTTTACAGGCGGCATCTTCACCTTCAACATCTTGAGTAGGGTCAGTTTCTGCAATTCCCATCGCCTGAGCTTCATTTAGGGTTTGTTCATAGGATGATCCTTCCTTGGCCATTCTGGAAAGGATATAATTGGTGGTACCGTTTAAAATTCCGTAGATTGATTCAATTTTTGATGCAGAGAGGTTTTCATGGGCGAAGTTTATGATGGGCATGGCTCCACCTACTGATGCTTCATACTTAAATTGAACTCCGTTATCCCTGGCTGCCTGGGCAATTTCTTTGAACTTCAAGGCCAAAGGACCTTTATTGGATGTTACAACATCTTTACCATCCTTCATGGCCTTCAGAATGTGTGATAGTGCTGGTTCTCCATCTTCTATGTTGGTGGGTGTTACCTCAATCAAGCAGTGGTATTCTACTTTATCCATGAGGACTTCCAGTCCAGATACTCCCTCTTCACCATATTCAGGGTATTCGGATACTTTGCCTGTGAGTTTTTTAGTCACTAACAGTTGCTTTATATCCAGTCCTTCTGGATTTATTGCTGCACCACTCCTGTCCAGAGCGGCGACCAGTTCAAGGTCCAGTCCATATTCTTTCTGTAACTCGTCCTTTTTCATTTCCATTACACGGGCAACTCCCTGTCCTACGGAACCAAATCCCACGATACATACTTTCAAAAAAATTCCTCCAGTTTAAAATTAAAACATAATAAATTAATCTGGTTATCAAACTTCGTTTATAACCAGAAACCCTTTTAAATTACCAATATCCTTTATTTTAGTCAGTACTTCCTTTTTTCTACCCTGTTCAGCTTCGATAACAATTCTGGAGGCTGATTTTTCCGGATGATCTGACATCTTAAGGTCTAAATCCGCTACCATCACGCCATCAATCTTATTTAACTGATTAACTGTGTCCTTGAGATCCTGATCAATTATGTTCCCCAGCATTATGGTGGTTATCTTCTCCTTGCGCAGGATCCCGTCCACTTCCATGATCCCGATCCCTGTTTCTTCAATCAGGTTTAAAACTTCGTTGAGCGTATCCTTATCCCCTTCTATTGTTATCTGTACGGGTATAGTGCCTCTTTCTGTTTTAACATCCCTTTGGTGGATTATTGCTACTATATTAGCACCTAATCTTCCAATGGGATTTAATGCATCCAGTAGCTGGCCCGGGACGTCTAGAAGTTCTAATACCAGTTTCAATCTCATCTTATCTGACCCATTTTCCTTTCTCTGCTATGAGATTTCCATCCTCATCAATGTTGGAATTTCTAAGTATTTTCTCAGGATCTTTCTCCTCTGCCTTATCTTCTCGGGTTAGATTTATATTGTCCACTATGTAATGGGTTTCTTCAAGTTCTGAAATGTTCTCCAGTGCCTTGGAGAATTTTTCCAAGATTATTTCTGCTTCTTTTTCAATCTTCAATTTCCAACACTCCCCTGAAATTTGGGAATTATTTATGAATGTAAACTTAATTTATTTGTAAAACTTAATCTTCTTATTATTTAATATAAAACTTAATACCTTCTTGCTTAATTACATCATCTTCCTTAAGTATTCGGCGAAGCATCTTATCTATTCCAGAACCATACTGGGTTGCCTTTTTGGGTCTTTTTACAGTCTCCTCTGGAACTCCCAGATCCCGGGCAACTTCCCTCAGGATGCACTTCCGGAGATGGTCGTCTTCACCGTTGATCTTATACTTCATAGGTATATTCATGGATATATTTATAACATCCAGATCAAGGTAGGGTACCCGTTGTTCCACTCCATTGGCCATGGTCACTGCATCATCCCTCTGCAGGTTAACCTGATACAGATTATCTATATCTTTGTTGAGGTTCTCCTGGGCATCTTCTCCCTGTTCCTGGTAGAATTTCAGGTATCGGTGGTATCCGGCGAAGAGTTCATCAGCGCCCTGGCCAGATAGCATAACCTTAATTCCATCTTCACTGGCCATCTCTGCTGCTATGTATAATGGCATTCCCACCCCTAATTTCATGAGGTTGAACTCTTCTATTGCATTTAATACAGGTGATAGGTAATTCCTGACATCGTCCATGGTTACCTTCCTTAATCGGATTGGAAGATCCATATCCCTGGCAGTTTTTTGGGCAAATTTGAAGTCCGGGGAGTTTTCATGTCCTACACAGTAAAGAGTTGTTTCAGTTCCCATTTCCCTGGAGAGGTATGCCAGTATAGTGCTGTCTATCCCTCCTGAAAACATGATCCCCACACAGGGAAGGTCTCTTAACCTTTTTTTCACTGATTCTATCAGTTTAATTTCAAGATGTTTTTTTAAATAGGTTTTAGAATCAGGTTCACCCTTTAAACCCTGGTTGAATTTAATGTTGAACTTATCTTTAATGGTTTTTAAGTTCTCATCAAGTTCCACCAGTTCCCAGTTATGGAGCATGTATCCAGGGGGTAAGGTTCGAGCATCCTGGATGCCTATCTCCCATAATGCTTTCCTTTCAGAGGCAAATGCCTGCATGCTTTGATCTGTTCCATAATAGACTGGTTTTACACCTATTGGATCTCTTATCACTGCCATATCTATCCCATCATATACGGCGAAGGCATAGTCACCATCCAGGTACTTTATGGTTTCATTTAGAGCTTCTTTAAGTGATCCAGTGTAGAATTTGCGGATTAAATCCAGTATTACTTCATTGCTTGAATCTGATGAGTCAAGATGGAATTCTTCTTTAAGTTCTCTGAAGTTGTATATTTCCCCGTTACAAACCAGGACAAATTTACCCATTCCTACGGGTTGTAACCCATCTGTACCATTCACGGATAAGAGATTATGTCCCAGTGCAAAAGTTCCATCCAGAATTTCTAGCTTATCCAGATCTCCATTTGAAATCTTACCACCGGAATAGACTCCGCTTCCATTGATTCCACGATGTTTTAACTTTTCAAGCATCCTGAGTATGTCAGTGGTTAAGTTTTCAGACTGTATTCCTGCAATAGCACTCATTGTAACCAGTTTATATCTAAAAATAGGCTTTCATTAATTATAGGATTTAATTTATGATTCCGATTATAGAATTCTAATCATAGAATTCCAATAACAGAATTCCAATTAATAGATTTAAATCTAAATAATTGATTTTTAATATATTATTTAAAAGGAGTCTTAAAATATTTGAGGTTTAAAAAAAATTGAAAAAAAATAAAAAATATGGGAATTTAACCCTTATTTTTTACTGCCATTTCAATGTCAGATGCTTTAACTGTTTTTCGTCCAGCGTGTTTTGCAAATTTAACTGCTTGCATGGAGACATCTTCTGCCCATTGTTCTAATGCTTTGTCTAATGCCTCTTCAGCATCCATACTAACTCGTTGTGCACCTGCATTTTTTATTAATCTCCCAACTGGAGCTTTTGGTAGTTCACCCATTTAATCACCTATAATAATATTATACCCTATTATATTTATATGTAATGATTTTTATTAGTCTATTTATAAAATTAACCAGTTAAAATATGTAAATCTCAGGACTAATATGAAATATATATGATAACCAGATTTACATTTAATTCCATTGTGATTTTAAACATTAGGTTCCACATCTAACTGAATAAAAAAATATTATTAAATAAATATATTTTAGATTTTAATTAAAAATTAGACCCATTACACAGTATCTGCATGTGAACCCATACACGCATGACAGTCAATTGGTATATTATCTTTTTCTTTATGTATCTGGCATACTACTTCTTCTGCCTTGATTTTTTTGCAAATTTCACACATCTTTGGTATGATATCTGTCTGACCAGCTTCTCCCTTCGCCATTTTAACAGCAAAATCTTTGATCATGGCCTGAATTTCAGATTCGAACCTGATGCCATGACCCCTCTTGTCACTTATATATTGGGAGACTGCTGGCTGGGTTATGTCCAGTATTTCTGAAATTTCCTTCTGTTTCATGCCTAAATTCAAGAGTTCTTTAGCTAGTTCTGATCTTATGCTGGGTATTACATACCAAACTACTATTTCACAAGGTGGTCGCACTTTTTATCACTTCTAATCTTTTTTTTTAATAATCTAATCCTTTATAATATCAAATCTTTTTTTTTAAATAATCTAATCCTTTATAATATCAAATCTTTTTTTTTAAATAATCTAATCCATTTAATAAAAATTCATTACCTTTGGGGCTGTATTTGATTCAACCATTTATTCTATTATTTGTTGTATTCGTGTCCTTCAGCAAATATCTCTTCATTTTGTGTTTTTTTCTCCTGGATTTTATTCATTTCAAGCATATCTGCAGATATTCCCAGTTCTCTTATTTGTTTTTCTATTTCATTCTGTCTTTCCAGTATCATTTGTATGGCTTCTGCCATGGGGTCTGGTAGTTTCCCATGTTCCAGGTCAATGGCACATTTACGTATCTCCTGTACTATTTTTCCGGGTATTCCTACCACGGTTGATCCAGGGGGGGCTGATTTTAACACTACTGAGCCTGCTCCTATCTTGGAGCAGTTACCTATGGTAATGTTACCAATTATTTTTGCTCCGGAGCCAATTACCACACCACTTCCTATGGTGGGGTGTCTTTTAATTTTCTCCAGGCTGGTACCTCCTAGAACAACACCCTGATAAATAACTACATCATCCCCTATTTCTGCAGTCTCACCTATAACCACTCCCATTCCATGGTCAATAAACATCCTTCTTCCAATAATTGCACCAGGGTGTATTTCAATTCCAGTAAGCAACCGATTTAAGGATGAAAAGAATCGTCCAGCAAACAGGTGATTATGGGTCCAAAACCAGCTGGCCAGTCTATGGAACCATATGGCATGTAATCCAGGGTAAAGAAAGAATATTTCCAGTGTGCTTTTCGCTGCTGGATCTCTGGCATGTACAGTCTGTATATCCTCTTTTACTCTTTCAAACATGTGTAAATTCTCCTGTGAATTTATTAATCCCTTATTTTTAAAATGTAATGAAATTAATTTAATATTTAATATCGTTGATTTATGAGTATTTAATTTATATCCCAGGTAGCATGTCTGAATTGGCCTTGTAAATCTCTTCAAATACCCAGTTAACACTTAAGTACCTTTCACCAGTATCAGGGAGTATTGCTACTATGAGTTTACCCTCGTTTTCAGGTCTTTTACCTAACTGAAGTGCCGCATAGGTTGCTGCTCCTGAAGATATACCTGCGAGTATTCCTTCTTCTCTGGCGAGCTTAAGTAATGTGTGGCCGGCATCTTCATCTGCCACTGGGAAGATCTCATCAATTAATTCTAGTCTGAAAATGTCGGGTACAAATCCGGCACCAATACCCTGAATTTTGTGGGGTCCTTTTTCTTTTCCAGCCAGTACTTGTGAAGCTTTAGGTTCTACAGCAACTGCTTTAAACTCGGGTTTTTTTGCTTTTATAGCTTCGGCGACACCGATGATTGTTCCACCAGTACCAACACCAGCTACGAAGATGTCAATTTCCCCATCTGTGTCTCTCCAGAGTTCTTCTGCAGTGGTTTCCCTGTGAATCTTTGGATTTGCAGGGTTCTGGAATTGTTGTGTTAATACAGCGTTTGGTGTTGATTCTACAAGCTTCTGTGCCTCTGCAATTGCACCAGGCATACCCTTTGCACTAGGTGTAAGGACTATTTCTGCTCCTAAGGTCGCCAGTAGCTTTCTTCTTTCCATGGACATGGTTTCCGGCATGGTTAATACTAACTTGTATCCTTTGATAGCGGCGACAAATGCCAAGGCAATTCCAGTGTTTCCGCTGGTTGGTTCAATTATTATGGATCCTTCATCTAATGTTCCGGATTCTTCTGCAGCTTCAATCATAGCTACTCCAACCCGGTCCTTTACACTTCCCAACGGATTGAATGATTCTAATTTTACCACGATATCTGCATTTACTCCTTCTGTTAATTGGTTAAGTCTTACAAGAGGAGTGTTTCCAATGAGTTCTGTGGAATCATTTGCAATTCCCCGTTTTAATTCTGATATTTTGACCATAGTCCTCACTTAATATTTTATTTATTAACTACTATTTATAACTATAGTTATATAAGGCAGTTATTAGTTAAATCAATTAACAAAGCTCTGTATCTCTAATGTGAACCATCTATCCAGAACATGATTTAAATCCCCGAATAAAAAAACCAAACACAAGGATTAAAGTAGGAAAAACTTTATTTCAAAAATAACTGGATGAAAATAACATATTTTTAAGAAAGCTTACCCACTATAATTCCTCAACTCATAATAACTATATGGTGCAGTTTTTAGATTTAAACCATTGTCATTGTAAAGAGTCTGATGTTGTTCTGAATTGAAAAGCTCGTAAGATGCATAAGGGCTATTGTAATAAGGGAACAGCATTCCAAAAAGTAGATAATAATAAGCAGCCAGTCTACCATGTCTTAACCAGACCATCTCAAAGAAAACTGGAATTCCATCCCCTAACATTATATTTGGATTTCCTCCCCGGGCTGTTCCATGGTATAGAACTACAATTTTACCATCCTGCCCATACTGGGCAGCAACTTGATCTAAATAGTCCAGTGCATCCTCCAGGTTATAGAAGATGTGTCCATTGGAAACATACCTGAATCTGTCATTGGGAACTCCGAACATGAACATGGTAAATGTACTATGCTTGAGCCAATCCTCTGAGTTGTTTAATTTATAGTCTGTGGCACCGTCCTGAAATCCGAGTTCCAGTACCAGAACATCACCCTCAAGGTAGTTGGGGTAACTCTGACCACTGGTGTGGCCTGCAAAATGGAGAAGTAAAACTGTATTTGAACCCCTATCCTTAGCATACTGGGCAGCGAGTTTTGAATGAGGACTTCCCTCAAATATATCTGGATTTGATATTTTAACAAACCCCAGCCTGCCTAAAAATTCATATTTATCATCAGAAGCCGCGCTACTCATGTACATATATGATGATACCATTATCGCAGCCAGGAAAACAATGATTATTGGCCATTTCCATTTCATACCCACATGACTCCTGATTTAATGTAAATATTATTGATGAATATTTGTTTTATTCTTATATTATCATATTACATTTATTTTTTTATAATACAAATTTGTTGTAATTATATACATATTTTGTTGATATTTCAACCTTCAAACATAGGATCATCTTTGAACATGGAGTGTACATTCAATGGGCTTCTTAGGATTCAAATCAAATTGTTGTACAACCAGCTTTAAATATTTGAAATGCATTAAAGGGCAAGGGAAAAGTGGCGCATTTACTGAATTTAATATTCAACCCGGGAGGTGAAGATGCATCTAAATCACCGTCTAAAGTTCTGGAAGAGCAGCAAAAAATTTAAAGCTTTAAATAAAACACTTGCACAACAGGCTAAATAATCTAATTTTAACTTTTTTATTTTTACCCTTGTATGGGAAGAAAAGTGGTACTTTACGCTTGTATGCCCTGTATTTTTTACCATACTTCTGTTCCAATTGTTTTTCCTCTAACTTGGCAACTATAAAGAATACTAATAAAAATAGTACAGTGCTTATTAATATGAAGGTGAACGCGGAAACAAGGAACAATCCCAGCATCATCAAGATTGCACCGAAGTACATGGGGTTTCTGGTATAGGCAAAAATTCCAGTGGTTACCAAAGTATCTCCCTGGTTGATTCCTGCAAATCCATGACTTAGCCTTAGAACCTTAATCCCCCTAGAAATAATCCATACACCTGTAATTATCAGAATAACTCCAGGTAAGATTCCGTAGGGGAATATAGATGATAGACTCCATGATAATTGGAATAAATAAACTATCCCTATGGGTATCACAAAAAATAGCAGTATAAAAACCGCTATTATTGGGAGTAGTAATAAAATTGACTTGCCCAATTTATCTCTACCAGATTTATCTGATTTATCTCTACCAGATTTATCTGATTTATCTCTACCAGATTTATCTGATTTATCTCTACCAGATTTATCTCTACCATTTTCCTCTTTATCACTTCTTATTACAATCATGATAAATCTTCCTCAATTAAAATCTTTTACAACCATTTAAATAAATAGTTTGTAAATTTTTAATCTCATCTTTATTTTAACTCCAGATTAGATTAATCTAGTAACTTATTAGCAAATTTAACTTAACTTAGCAATTACAGTGCATGGGGCGCTGTCAATTCCTTTAATCTGCCAGGGAACTACTATCACCCAGTCAAGTTCTTCAGTTTTTATGCTGCCCAGTTTCATATCCTCAATTAGAAGTAAGGGTTTTCCCAACTTTTCATCATCCATAAAAGCATTTAGATGCGCCTGTCTGCCGGGTTCCGGATTTTGATAACTAGACATGGATATTGTATCTATTCCCAAACAGTGTATCCCCTGGAAATTCTGTCTTATCCAGTACACGGCTTCTGGTGAAATTCCCGGGTTTTGGGTGAGATACTTCTCCGGATGTTCATCATGGTATACTTCAAACCCAGTTCGAAATAACAAACAATCCACATGATTTAAATTTATCTCATTAATATCTTGGAGTTCTATTATTTCATTTGGACCTTTCCTGACATCCAATATTAAGGGATTGCCGTATATGAGTTCATAAGGTTGGTACTCAGAGATGGTCTTACCTCCTTCTATGAAATGACCTGGAGCATCTATGTGGGTTCCAGAATGATTTTCTGCAGTTATTATAAAGCTGTTGTACCCATCTCCCTTTGTAATCTGGGAATTAGGAACTATTTTTGGTTTTCTTAGATTAAAATGAACTGGAGAATTCTCTTCAAGTTGGTGTGAAAGTGTTATGTACTGCATATTTTCACCTCCGATTTGCTTGTTAAAATTTATTCTTTCTTAGTATTCTTCCTCATGGATGCAAGTTCTTTTAATGCTTCATCAATAAAGGTAGGAGCCATGTAGGGATCAATCCCTTTTTCTATAAGTACATCTATTGCTCCTGGCCCGATCTGGCTTGCTAGAATTGCATCACAATCAGAAATCAATTTTATAGTTTGTGTCATGGCATCTTCGGTGTGTCCTTCAACACTACATGCGGGGTCATTCTTCCTTAACTCCAGGAACTTATAATCCCCCTCATCGTCAATCTCGAATATCAGAAACTGCTGTGCCCTTCCAAAATGTTGATTTATAAATTTACCATCACTACTTGTAACTGCCACCTTATAAGCCATACTATACCTCATTTTTATTATGTATAATTTTGTTTAACATATTCTCCAACACAAGTAAGCAGATTTACCATGGCTGCTTGCATCTCTAACTTTAAACGACATTCATTACCTCTTGTTTACAGCTGCTTCAATCCTTTGCAGTGCTTCCTCTAGGATTAGGCGGGGGCAGGCTATATTCATTCTCATAAAGCCATTTCCAGTTTCACCAAATATGAACCCATCCTCTAAGGCTACTTTTGCATCATCAAGCATGAATCGCCCTAATTCTGCTGGACCCATTCCTAATCCACGACAATCAAGCCAGACAAGGTAAGTACCCTGGGGCTCAATTACTTCTATCCCTGGAATATTCTCCTTAATGTATTCCATTAGTAAATCAAGGTTTCCCTGAAGGTAATCCAGAACCTGGTCAAGCCATTCATCACCATATCGATATGCCGCTTCCAAAGCAGTGTAACCAAATAAATTTGGTCCTGACACTATAACTGATCCTATTTCATTAAAACCATCCCTTAACTTTTTGTTAGGGATGATTATGGAACTGACTGCGAGTCCTGGTATATTGAAAGTCTTGGTGGGTGCCATGCAGGTTATTGAATTTTGTTCAAACTCCTCTGATATTGATGCAAACGGAACATGTTTATTACCTTTAAATAGAAGTTCACAGTGTATTTCATCGGAAATGACTGTCATATTATTATCCAGGGCTATTTCTCCAACCCGGGTTATTTCATCAACATTCCACAGACGCCCCACCGGGTTGTGGGGGTTACAAAATAAGATGGTTTTTATACGTGGAGGGCTGTGTAGTCTTGTTTGTGGAAGGAATTTCGATTCAAGATCATCATAGTCTTGATAATATCGGCCATTTAGGAGTTTCAGGTTGTTTTTAACTATTTGACAGCCACTTTCAGTGATTGCAGGGAAAAATGGGTGGTACGTTGGTTCCTGTAGTATAACTCCATCTCCCGGATGGGTTAAACTTCGGATGGCAGAATGCAGGGCAGGGACCACACCCGGGGTGAAAACTATCCAGTCTGGTTCAATCTGCCAGTTGAACTTCTTCTTCATGCGTTCCACTACAGAATCCACTACAGTGGGTCCTGGGTGTGTGTATCCATAGAAAGGATGCTCAGCACGTTGAGTTAAAGCATACACCATGGGTTGTGCTGCTGGAAAGTCCATATCAGCCACCCACATAGGGATAATATCTTCATGTCCGAATATATGTGGAGCTAAGTCCCATTTGTAGCAGTCTGTATTTTTTCTATCACAAATCTCATCAAAGTTATATTTCACGTTGCAAATCTCCTTTGAATACACTCATTATTAGGTAAAAAGAGGAATTTAGTTTGAAAGTTTATTAAATCTCTAACTTTTTCCAATCCTAGAACATTGAAATTACTGATTCATAAAGATATTACCATCAATTAATTATATTCTTGATTCCTAAAATATTTAATACAAATAATAAAAAAAAACTGGAGAATTAAAGGATGGATGAGGAGCTTAAACTTTATCGTAACTTTCTAAAGGACAGTATACGAAAAAAAATTGATTTTTCAAAGACAGATCAAAGCATGGGAGTTCCACCGCCAGCCATTGAAAAACCTTACAGTCCTGATTCGCCGCTTGTTAATCTTGTAATTGCTGATTGGAAGGAAATTTATCCAATTAAACTGGCCCAGTCCATTGAGGAAAGGGAGAGCCGAAGGAGCTATAGCAACGAACCCTTGGATCTAAATGAGCTTTCCTTCCTTTTATGGTCTGTACAGGGAGTTAGATACGTAGCCGGTGGCCATGCCTTTCGTACTGTACCATCAGCAGGTTGCAGACATGCTCTGGAAACTTATCTGGCGGTTTTCAATGTAGAGGGAGTTGAACCTGGCATGTACCGCTACCTCCCCTTGAGCCACCAGCTTGTACTGGAATTTAAACAAGAACAGATGGGAGAAAAACTGGTTAAAGCCTCATTTGGCCAGATTTTTGCTGGCCAATCTGCAGTTACCTTTATCTGGACTGCAATTCCCTACAGAATGGAATGGAGATACGGTCTGGACTCCCATAATGTAATAGCAATGGATGCTGGGCATGCTGTCCAGAACCTTTATCTGGCGTGTGAAGCAATTGGAGCAGGAACTTGTGCCATTGGAGCGTACGATCAGGAATACTATGATGAACTTCTCCGTGTAGATGGGGAGGAAGAATTCGTGATCTACTCGGCACCAGTGGGTAAGATAAATCATATATAAAAAAATTGGTGTACAAAAAAATGAGCCAAATACAAGTTGAAAGGATCAAACTGCTCAACCAGGAAAAAGAATCACAGGGAGATTATGTAGTGTATTGGATGCAGGCTTCCTGCCGCACTCATTACAACCATGCCCTGGAATATGCCATAGAAATTGCTAACAAGCAGGGCAAACCATTAATCACGTATTTCGGTTTAACAGAAAAGTATCCAGAGGCCAATCTAAGACACTACTCTTTCCTATTGGAAGGTCTCCAGGAGGTGAAAAATTCTCTTCAGGAGATGAATGTCCAACTAGTAGTTGATATATATTCTCCAGAGGAGGGCATTGTTGAAGTGGGTAGAAATGCTACAGCCGTGGTAACAGATGAGGGATACCTTGATTTTCAGAGAAAATGGAAGCAAGAAGCAGCAAATAGATTAAATTGTCCTTTCATCCAGGTGGAAACAGATGTAATAGTGCCTGTAGAGACAGCTAGTGATAAAGAGGAATATACAGCTTCCACCATACGCAGGAAAATAAATAATAACCTGGACAGATTCATGATTCCCATTAAAAGTAAAAAGCCGGATAAAAGCTCACTAGGACTTGATTTTGAAAAAGAATCACTGGATAACCTATTAAATAAATTAAAAATAGACAGAACAGTTTCTGAAGTTGAATTTTTGTATGGAGGCACATTAGAAGCCCAGAAACACCTCAAACATTTCATTAAATTTAAGCTGGAACGTTTTGCAGATCTGCGAAACGACCCAACTAAGGATTATCTTTCTAATATGAGCCCATATCTACATTTTGGTCAAATATCACCCCTCTACTTAGCCCTTTGTATATCAGGTGCTGATAGTCCTGGTGCAGATTCCTACCTGGAAGAACTGATAATCAGGAGAGAGTTATCAATGAATTTTGTATACTATAATTCTCATTATGAGACCATTGACTGTCTTCCCGAATGGGCGTTAAAAACTTTGAAACAGCATGAAAATGACCCCCGTAAATACATCTATTCCCTGGAGGAATTAGAGAATGGGAAAACTCATGATCCTTACTGGAATGCAGCGCAGAAGGAGATGGTTTACACTGGTAAAATGCACGGATACATGCGGATGTACTGGGGTAAAAAAATATTGGAATGGATGGAAAATCCGCGAGAAGCTTATCAGATAGCCCTATATCTTAATAACAAGTATGAATTGGATGGAAGAGATCCAAATGGTTATACTGGTGTGGCCTGGTGTTTCGGAAAACATGACCGGGCCTGGAAAGAGAGAGAAATATTTGGAAAAGTACGCTACATGAATGATAAAGGTCTTAAAAGAAAATTTAAGATAGACCAGTATTTGGATAGGGTAGATGGGATTATAGAACTTGTGGAGAATGGTTTTAAGTTATGAATCAAATTTTATTTTATTCTTTGTGATGTTATTTTTTTTGTTCTTTTCACTTTCCTGATTCTCCACAAAATCCCCCAAACATTAACATCCGACTACTTCAAACAACACAATCCCTAACTATAAATAGAATATTCAAAACAATACAAAGATTCAAGTATTTTTAACACTACCCCAAAAATGGAAAATCCATAAAAATAATCAAAACAAAAAATAGACAAAACTAAAAAAAAATTAGAATCAAAAAACCCTGTTTCCAGCATCAGGACCGGGTTGTACTGAATATATCTCATCTACCTTAAACAGGATAGCTGCTTTAGGAGAAAGTTTACTCATGACACTGGTCGCCCAATCAACAGCCTCATCAAATAGTTCACCAGAAGTAATAATCTCCACAGATCCTTTAAACTGATAGGGGCATTTTGAAGCATCTCTTATTACCAGTGATGCTCTGGGGTTTTTTTCCAGGTTTTCACGGGTCTTCTTCATGTAGTTATCAACCAGAAGGATTTTCTCATCATCTAAGGGTCTTGCAAATCCAATGGGGACCACATTGGGCTCGTCATTGGAACAGGTAGATAAGAACACCACATTATCCTTTTCAATTGCATCCATCATATCTTCGTTCATGATCAAAACAATCACCACATATTAATAAGAATCATTAAACTAATATATGTAGGTTGGCGACTTTATATTATTATGTTAAGTAGTTAAGAAAAATTGCTCCCTTTTAAAGAATATTAAATTTATTGAAAATGAACTGTGACCTAAGGAGATTATTTATATGGTGAATATAAAATTTCTAGCACGTTTTAAAGAAATAACAGGAGAAAAAACCCTAGAAATAGATTATACTGGAAGTTTATCAGATTTAATTGATTTATTGATAAATAAATACGGAAACAATTTTAAAGAAGCATTACTAGGAAAAAATGGGGAAATTAAAGATTATATTAAAATTTTAGTAAACGGCCAAGATGTTAATTCCCTTGAATCTAATGATATCATAGAAAATGAGGATGAAATCATGATATTCCAGGCAATTGCCGGCGGTTAATCATAATGCAATTTAATTAATTTAATTATTGGAAACATAAAATATTAAAGAAATACATTTCTTAACAAAACTAAATTTTTTTAAAATGATTTAAAATTTTTATAATTTTGAAGGGGGTTTCATTTCGATTAATTGGATAATTCTTCCAACTATTCTTAAAGACCTTTCTTTGACTCTTGAATATTGTTATATTTATTTAATAGGACATTGAATATTAAAATATTTATTTTTATAAATGGAAAGATGGATAAAATGAAGATTAAATACTTAAATATTGAAGATAGACGGTCATTAATTGCATTTATTCTATGCTTAGGCATAATTATAGGCATTCCAGTATACTGGTTTGTTTTATTGCCACAGGCATTAGAAGTACAGGAAATCCATCAAGGTCCCTTCACTGCAACTGGCTACTTTGCCCCGGGAGGGTATTTCAACGTAGAATTGAACCTGGGTAAAGACTCCATCCAGGGCCTGCATAACGGGGCTTTATTTGTAATCCCCCGTATTACCAATTCTCAAAATATATCCCTTTGGCAGCCAACAGATGAGAAGGTGGACCAATGGCCTGGTAGCAAATCAGAGATCAAGTACAGCACTAGTGATCCCATAAATAAAAGGATGATCTTAACCATTGACCAGATTAATATCTCCAACAACACTGAGCTTAAAGGTAAGTCAGTACCCATCACCATTCAGTACACTGTTAACTATCCAGTTCAAATAGGTTTAACTGAGATTTTAGGCGGAACAATAACTAATTTTGATGTTAGAACAGAGGTTATAGAGAGAAATCTAACTGTTGAGTTGAGTAACACAGTTATAACCTCCAAAGACAGGGACACAATTGTTGCCAACCAATTATGGAAAAAAATTGCCTCCCTTGTTGTATGGATCAGCACTCTCCTAATTATCCTTCTAGCATTTACAAATTTTAAATTCGTTGTAAATTTCAAAAGAAACATCCGTATATTGTTTAAGAGAATTGTCAGTATGATTAAGAAGGTAATTGAGCGTTTAAACATAGACTTTTAATTAAAAATATTATAAAAAAATCTATTTCTCAAAATAAAAAAATAATAATCTATTTCTTCCTAAATATCTTTGGAAGATGCTTTAGACAGAATAGTCTCATATTTATCCAGGGACATATCCACCTGCTTGTCGAATTCATCGAACTTGGCTGCTAATCCCCTGAAGTAAGGTGCGTAAACATTATAGTACATCAGTCTATCTGGATCTATACCGTTTTTTATTAATTCTGCTTTAAATTCACGTACTTTCTCCTTGGTTTCTGATGATACCATGTCATCAGGATATGCACCTAAAAATATTCCATCAGCACCATTTTCAAGGGCATAAAGGATGTGTTTAAACATCAAACGGTTGATGGATGTGACTCTTATAATTCGGATGGATTCTGGATAGGATATCCTGTTTATTCCAATGTTATCCGCGGCCACGTAACCAATATAATCCAAGAAGGCCAGTATCCTCTTTTCACCATCCTTTTTATCCTTCAACATACCAGAGATCATGGCAAATATCTGGCTGTCTGTCTGGCCCATGATCTCAATTGCACCCTCTGGGCAGCTGGAAACACATATTCCACATCCATTACAAGCAATGGGGTCAACAGATACACGTCCATCGTACGCATATATGGCCTTATATTTACATGCGTTTATACATTTTCCACACATATCACACTTGGAATGGTCAACTTCAGCTATTATGGGCTCTATTTCCAGTCCACCATTCATAATCTCAGATACCTTAGAAGCTGCTGCGTTTGCCTGAGAAACACTGTCAGTGATATCTTTAGGCCCCTGTGCAGTTCCACAGACATAGATACCCTCCACATCTGTATTGACTGGTTTAATCTTGGGGTGTTTTTCCTTGACAAACAAGTCCTCGTTAAGTCCCACATTCAATTTGTCAGCAACCTTCAAAGTTCCTTCTGATGGTTCCATTGCCTCAGACAACACCACCAGATCCGTTTCTATCTCTAATTGTTCACTGCGGAGTGTATCCTCTACTCTGACCACTAATTTGCCGTCTTTATCTATTACCTCTCCAGGTCTACCCCTTATAAGCTTTATTCCCTTTGATTGTCCGTATCTGAAGTAGTTTTCATACATTCCAGGGGTTCTCATGTCAGTGTAGCAGATTATTACTTCAGTATCTGGATAATATCGTTTAATGAAATTTGCGTGTTTCATTGCCACCATACAACAAACTTTAGAACAATATCTTTTGCCTTCGGGTTTTTCATCCCTGGAACCTGCACACTGAATCATCACCACTCTATCAGGAACTTTTCCAGTGGAGGGTGTAAGTAATTTACCCTTGGTAGGTCCGTTTACTCCCATTATCCTGGCAAGTTCCATCTGAGTTATAACATCTTCATACTTCTCGTGGCCATACTCTGGTCTGTGTTTAAAGTCAAAGCCTTTATGTCCCGTGGCCATGACTATGGAGCCCACAGTGAGTGGAATAATTTCCTTCTTCATATTCAAGTCAACGGCATTCATTGGACAAGTATCTGCACATTTTCCGCATTTTATACAGTTCTCCTCGTCTATGGTATAAACGTCAGGGACAGACTGGGGGAATGGTTTGTAAATAGATTTTCTATACATTAAATTTTCATTCCACTGATCTGGAACTACCACCGGGCAAACATCTGCACATTTACCACATGCTATGCATTTATCTTCCTTCACATACCTGGGTTTCTTCTCAATCAGGAGGTCGAAGTTTCCTGCCCTTCTCTCCGATGCCATGAGTTCGGCGGATGTGATGATGTCGATATTTTTATGGTCTAATGCTTCATTAATCAGGGGGTTGAAGAGACATAGGGCACATTCCTCCACCATTTTCTCTGGGGAGAAAAGTTTTCCGATTTTAATCATGTTCCCACCTACAGTGGGTTTTTCTTCGATTATATAAACTTTGATTCCCTGGTTTGCCAGGGAAAGGGCAGCAGTTATTCCAGAAATGCCCCCGCCTATTACAGCCGCGGTTTTTTTGATCTTCCTAACCACGGTTTCCAGGGGCTGGGCATATTTAACCCTTTCAACAGCGGCATTGGTGAGTGCTATGGCCTTATCTGTGGCCTTATCACCATCAGAATGCACCCAGGAACATTGTTCCCTTAAATTTGCCATCTCTAAAAGGTAGGGATTCAGGGGGGCCACTTGGTTTTGGAAGTCCTTCTTATGAGTAATGGGTGAGCAGGCTGCTATAACCACCCGGTCTAAGTTTTCTTCCAGTACTATGTCCCGGATAGTTTTATGACATTTTATAGAGCATAGATTCTCAAATTCCTTAACTACCTTAGCATCTATGCTATTTTTGAGTTTTTCAATGTCTACTGTGTCAGAGATATTACCTCCGCAGCGACATAGGAATACACCTATATCTATACTACTTTTGGGGGCGTATCTTGAGAATTGGGAACTTTTCACTGGTTATACCTCAATTTGAATTATATTACAAATGTTATATTATTACTCAATTTGAAATTATATTATAAATGTTATCTCATCCTCTTACTATACAGCAACAGGAGAAGCTTGTTTTATCTTTTCTAAAACTTTGTCTGGGGAAACTGTGTGGGTTTGGATTCCCACCACCTTGTAGGGATCTGCTCCCATGGCCAGTGCCAGGAACTGGGCTATGTTAAGGTGTGCCAGGTTAAATTTTGTGTTTAGATTCTTCTCTATAACCGGCTGGTATCTATCGAACTGCATCTGACAGTTTGGGCACATATGTAGCAGGATATCCACATCATTTTCCTTCAGGCTCATTAATTTATCTGCAGTCACTGACAGGGAGAGGTCTAAGTTAGCATAACGTTGCCTGAATCCGGCACCACAGGTGGTTTTTTTATGATCGTACCAGCCTATAGTCTCTGTTCCACATGCATTGGCCAGATCATCTAATAGCAGGGGGTTTCTCTTATTTCCTATGCTATCTTCTTTGTAATGTACCTTAAAGTAGTGGCATGCGTGGTGTGTGGCTATTTTTAATTCAGATAAGTCTATCATGGGTAAGTCCTTGATTTCTGCTTTTTTACTCCATAGTACCTCAGCAACATGGAATATATTACCCTCAGAATCCATATCACCTGGAGAATATATCAGATTATCCAGTTTAGAATCTTTAAATATCTGGTTTATCTTATTTCTTACCTTATCATTCTCGTTGAGTATGTTACAGGATTTTTTGAGTATTGCGTAGCAGGTTGAACACATGGTTGCTATATTCTTATGGCCAATTTCCCTTGCAATGGCAAAGTTTCGAGCCGCCAGAGCTGTAGTTGAGTATTGATCAAATAAATCATAATAATAGCCCAGCCCAGTACAGCATGATTGTCTGTCTTCCACTACATACTCTACACCTAGCTTATCAAATAGGTACTTGGTGGATGATTCCACTCCCGGGTATTCACCACTTATCAGGCAACTTTTAAAGATTAAAATATCTTTATCTGGTATCTTTTTCATAAATGATAATCCCCATTATTTATTGTTCACTATTAATTGATTTTTTATAGGCCCTTATTTTCTCCAGTCTATCTTTAAAGCCTGTTTTCTCCAGGATATTGCCTATGTCTTTTACATCTTCATCAGGTAAATTTAGAGACCCCAGCCCTAATTCTTCCCTGATTTCATCCAGTTTATTCTTAAATTCCGGGTAATCATTACCTATAACTTCTATCAATTCACTGTAATATTCAATTGGGATTGATCCTATCCCTAACTCTAGTAAACTCTCACCAAAAGCCAGAAATGTGACTATTTGTTCAAATTCTTCATTTATAATTGCTTTTTGTCTTAATACCTGAATTATTTCAGAAACACTGTTACCCACGGGACATACGCTGTGACAGGTGTAGCAGTAGAAGCAATTCCAAATAATATCATCATATATTAAGCTTTCATCTTCCTCAAGTACTCTTTTTGATATTTCTCGGGAATCATATTCTGAATGTCTTGACGCAGGACAAACGGACGTGCACATTCCACATTGAATGCATTTAAGGACACCAATATCTTTTGATGTCTTTAAATCTTTTATTATACTGTCTGTGAGTTTGTTGTTGTTTTTTCCTATTTTTATTGTTTTAAACTCCATGATATCCATAATCCCAAGGATTTATTTAAGTCCCTACGTACCTAGCATACAAAGATTGGGCCGCTTTTTCATTGCTGGTTCCTTTGATAATGGCCCTTCCATCTTTAAAGAGAAATATTTCCTCATTCTCTGTTTTAAATATTAATATGAATGATGTGTTTTTTACTTCACCCAGTGATTCAAGCTTATCCGCCATTTCATCTAATGAAAGTTCTTTAGGATCAGCAGGGGTTATCTGGATGGCGCTTCTTCCGCACGATGATGTGATTAGTTCCCTATCATCTGTTTCCAGGTACTCGTAGTTCTTCTCCATGCAACAGGGGCATTCCTCGTTTTTATGGACAACCACTTCGTCCAAGGAGTTGCTCCAGGCATCGTATATTCTTAAGCTGCTGTCTGTACCCTCCGGGATATTACCCAGCAATATTTTCAGGGCTTCTGTGGTTTCCATGGACCCCATGATTGTAGTTATGGTATTTAAAATTCCCAGGGTATCACAAGTAGGGGGTGATCCTGTCTTAGGGATGGTAGGATACAGGCACCTCATACATGCCTTGCCAGGTAGGATGTTCATGGTCATGCCCGATGTACCAACCGCCCCAGTGTAAATCCATGGTGTCTCCTGCTTATCGCATACATCATTTACCAGCATTCTGGTGAGGATGTTGTCAGTTCCGTCCATTACCAGATCAGCCTTTCCCAGGACGTTTTCCACGTTGGTGTGGTTTAGATCCATTACAACAGGTTCTATCTCTATATCAGAGTTTATTTTCTCCAGTTTCCCACAGGCGGCAATGGCTTTTGGTTTGTCCACATCATCTTCATCAAATAGCATCTGTCTCTGTAAATTGCTGAGTTCTACAAAGTCACGGTCAATGATTATTAGTTTACCCACACCTGCCCGGGCCAGATTGTTTGATACTGTTGATCCCAGTGCTCCGCAGCCCACAACAGCAACACTACTTTTGGTGAGTTTTTCCTGACCTTCTTCACCTATGTTCTGCAGTATGGTCTGTCGGGAATACCTGTTGTACACTTTTATTCTCCTTAATTATTTGTTTAATTCGGGGATGTTAACATATAGTTTGGATCATGAATAAGTCATGAATATAACCATGAATGTGACATAAATGATTATCGATGTACATGGTATATTATCCATGAACCTTGGTATATTATCGATGCACTCTTGGGATAATTTTAATGTACCATTGAATTTTATGAAATTTAACAGACTGATTATAAAAAAAATCTAACCTTTCATCTGCTTCACAATATTTTCTGCCGCTTTTTTAGCCAGGGAGTTTATATTTAATATAGGTGGTTTTCCTGGTGCCCGTTGAATTACACTGGCATCAGCAATGTATAAACCTTTAATCTCAGTTTCCAGTGATTTATCTACCACCCTTCCTACGGCTGCTGTACCTCCAGGATGTGCTCCTCTTATTGGAGTGCTGACTATGCTGGACTCATCAACCCCTGCCTCCAGAAGTATCTCTGCAGCTTTATCATATCCATCCATTAAATATTTTGCATCGTTGATGGTCAGTTTTTTTTCAATTGATCCATCTTCCAGGATTTTTCCATTGGATTCATCGGCAATTTTCACCATTATTCCCAAAACATCCTCATTTTTCGCAGGATATCCCTTCTCCTGTAATAACTGTACCAGTTGGGCGGAGAAGTGCGGTGATAGGAAATAATGTTCGAATTCTGATTTTATTCCCATGGGCAGTTCAGTGTTTAAGCCGGCGTTGTTCATGTATCCACCCACAGTTATAAACAGATCCACAAAGAGTCCTTCACCTACACCACTTGTTATTCCTGTATTGCGTAGTATATGCGGCGTATTAAGCGAACCGGCAGATAATACTACATTTTTAGCTTTAAATTCCTTTATCTGCCCATCTGCTGTTTTTCCTTCTACTCCTGTCACCTTACTGTTTTGATGAAGAACCTTTGTAACCTCAAAATCTTCAATTAATGTGGCCCCCTTTGTTACTGCTTCATTAATAAAATGGCTGGCTTCCCATTTAGCATCTAAAGGACAGCCGTTTATGCATAAACCGCAGTTGTTACATTTTTCGAAGTCAATAAACTTGGGCATGGCCTCAACCATGTACCCCAGTTTCTCAGCGGCTTTAGCTATCTTTATAGTAGCAGGACCGATGAATTTGCGGGGGATATAACTGACCTCTATATCGCTGTTGTTTTCCATTAGTTCTTCTAATTGGTTTAGATCACGGGGTTTTTGATAGGAAATATCAGAGTTATGATTGCTTTCTGAATCATGATTTCTAACAGAATCATGGTTGCTATCAGAATCATGGTCACATGCGCTGTAGGAATAGCATGCATTGGCCAGGGTTACAGTTGTGGTACCACCCATACCTTCCACATGCATTAATTCTGCAGGAAAATTAAAAAATTCATAATTAGCCTTAGTTTTAGGATTTTTATCCCTTGATATTTTATTAAAATCTATATTATTTGATTTTAAATCAATGCTGGTTGTTATTATATGGTTTGTTGCTGTTCCAGCCTTGTATGATGTGCCCTTTTCCAGTATAAGGACATTCAATCCTTTATTTGAAAGTTCTTTAGATACTGTAGAACCACCAGCACCAGTGCCTATAACTATTGCATCATATATCATGGGTTTTCACTTAAAGAACTGATTTTTCGCGATTTTTATGTTTTTGGCTATCAATGATTACTAATTATTCTATTTTTTAGAGTGGTTTTGTTGGTATATATATTTGTTACCCATACTTAATAAAGTAACCTATGGTTAATAAAATTGAAATTCAATTGTTTAGTTTTTTTAGTGTTATTTATCTTCTAATATAATATCTAATTCTTTTAATTTACTTCTAATTAAATCTGAGAGTTCCCAGTCTTTCTTTTCTCTGAGCTTATTTCTTACTTCCACTATAACATCAAGTAAATCTTCGCTTTTATCATCGGTGTAAACCTTCCCTGAAAAATCAACACCCAATATGGATCCTGTCTCGATTAAAAAGTTTTTAATAGTTTTTAACATAGATTTAGAGATGTTATCTATATCTAATTCTCGATTTACATCCCGTATGTAATTGAAGATTATAGATAATGCTTCCGGGGTATTGAAATCATTGTCCATTGCCTCTATAAATTGATTTTTTGTCTCAGTCAATTTATCATTTAATTCATTGTCATTGTTAATTGTTTCGGGTATATCTGATTCTATTGCATCATCAATGGTTTTTATCACTTTATATATCCTTTCTATACTGTTTTTTGCTTGTTCCAGTGTAGTTTTACTGAAATCAATTGGACTGCGGTAGTGGGTGGATAGCACGAAAAATCGGAAAGTTTCTGGATCATGATTTTTTAGCATGTCCCGAATGGTTATGAAGTTGCCCAGGGACTTGGACATCTTCTCCCCACTAACATTTAGAAATCCGGTGTGCATCCAATACCGTACCAGGGGTGATTTTCCAGATGCTGATTCCATCTGGGCAATTTCTGCCTCGTGATGAGGGAAGATCAGGTCTAACCCACCACCGTGGATATCATATTGCTGCCCTAAATATTCCTCAGTGATGGCAGTGTCTTCTATGTGCCAGCCCGGCCTACCTTTACCCCATGGAGAATCCCAGTATGGTTCTACATCCTTCTTCTTCCACAATGCAAAATCTCCTGGATTTCTTTTTTTACTGTCCGGACTCACCCGGTGTATGTTTAAATCCTCTACATTACGATGGGATAAGTTTCCAAATTCAGGAAACTTTGATTCATTGAAATAAACCCCTGTTTCTGTTTCATATGCAAATCCTTTATCCATTAAAGTTTCAATTTGAACAATTATCTCAGATATGTGCTCAGTTGCCCGAGCATATAGATTCACACGATCCACACCTAAAGCTTGCATATCTTCCAGGTATCTCCTCTCAAAATAGCGTGCTAAATCAATTGGAAAGACATCCAGTTCAGATGCCCTGTTGATGATTTTATCTTCAATGTCAGTGATGTTCTGCAGGTAGAACACAGAATATCCTTTGTATTCTAAATAGCGGGCAATTATATCGAAGGATATATAAGTCCGGGCATGGCCTATATGGGAATCATCGTAAACTGTAGGTCCGCATACAAATAATTTAATCCTGTTTCCCTGAATAGGCTGGAATTTTTCCTTTTTCCTACTCATGGTGTTATAAATTTTTAACATGTTTATCTGGTAGTGTTTAAAATGAATCAATTTTACTTACAAGGCCGAGATTGGGATTTGAACCCAAGTATCGTGGTCTGCAGCCACGCACCTAGCCACTCGGTCATCTCGGCATGAATGTATATATTAACGATTGTTATTTTATTTAACAATTGTTATATAAATATTTTACTTTAAGTAAATTCTGTTAAATATGGTTAATCTCTTAAATAATATTATGTAACTGAATTATGATGTAACTGAATTATGCATTTTATGTTTTAATAATGGAATAAAAATTTATTTAATTAACCTAATAGAATAAATTTTAAATATTAAATCATTAAAGGATTTAGAATTATAATTAAGGAATTAAAACGATTTAAAATTATAATTAATGAATCAATTAATAGTTTAGAATTTTAGATGTTGATTTATAGCATTATTAAGAATTCACGAATAAATTATATATAACTATCGTTATAATATTATAATTAAAAAAACTTTCCTACAGTTTATTATTAATATAGAAGTTTAAGAGAGAGTCTGGAAGTTTTTACGATAGGGATACATTTATAAAGTTAACTATATAACAATTGTTATATTTTTTATGTGGTTTAACTAACCCCAAAAGAAATAGAGGAGACGAAGTACCCTGCTTGCTTGAAATTATAAATGATAATCTTGTACAATTAATTTATATTATAACCTAAATTTAGGATATGGAGATATTTTTAAAAACCTTAATCTAGGGAAAACAAGATAATATATGGTTGAATTATTTTTATTAAAAAAAATAGAGGTATTAAAATGATTTACTTGGATCATTCCGCCACATCCCCAGTTGACCCGAAAGTATTTAAAGCTATGGAACCCTACTTTGTGGATTCCTTTGGAAATGCATCAACCCTGTACTCCTTAGGTAGGGAAGCCAGGAAAGTTATGGAAGAAAACAGGAAAATGGTAGCTTCTTTAATAGGGGCTAATCCCGATGAGATAATATTCACCAGCGGTGGTACAGAATCAGATAACATAGCCATTAAAGGCACAGCCTACCGTTTAAAAGATAAGGGCAACCATATAATAACCAGCAATATAGAACATCCCGCAGTTGATGAGACCTGTAAATATCTAGAGAAAAAAGGTTTTAATGTCACTTATCTGTCTGCTGGAGAAGATGGAATTGTATCTGTTTCGGACCTACAAGATGCAATCACAGATGAGACAATCCTAATTACCATAATGCATGCCAACAATGAAATTGGTACTATTCAACCAATTAATGAGATCGGAGAAATAGCACGAGAGCATAAGATAATTTTCCATACCGATGCCGTGCAGAGTGTGGGTAAAATCCCGGTAGATGTTAACCAATTGAATGTGGACATGCTATCGCTGTCAGCCCATAAACTCTACGGACCTAAAGGCATAGGTGCTCTGTACGTTAAAAGGGGCGTAAGGTTGGAACCTATACTTCACGGAGGAGGCCATGAAAAGGGAATCAGGCCGGGCACAGAAAATGTAGCCGGTATAGTGGGACTGGGTAAAGCATGCCAGATAGCAAAGGAAAACCTGGAGGAAACAGAGCAGTATGTGACCTCCATCAGGGATGAGATTATAGAAAAGGTGTTATCTGAGGTTGAACAATCCTATCTTAATGGACACTCCACAAAAAGACTGCCCAACAATATAAACTTCAGATTCAAAAGCATAGAAGGAGAATCACTTGTTTTACATTTAGATGCTAAGGGGATAGCTTCGTCCACTGGATCTGCCTGCTCATCTAAAAAGCTGGAGCCGTCGCATGTGCTATTGGCCCTGGGGCTCGAGGAAGTGGACGCCCATGGATCACTGCGTTTAACTCTGGGGAAAGAAAATAAGAAAGAAGAAATAGATTATATAGTGAAATCCATAAAAGACGCCGTTGAAACACTTAGAAAGTTATCACCATTATGGTGTCAAGTGGAGCAATAAATTTTTTAATTTTATCCGGACAGTCAGATAAAAAAAGGGTGTATGTAACATGTATAGTGAGAAAGTAATGGATCATTTTTCAAATCCTCGGAATGTAGGAGAAATCGAAGAAGCTGATGGAATAGGAACCGTTGGAAATCCAACGTGTGGAGACCTGATGACCATCTACATCAAGGTTAAAGATAACATCATTGAAGATATAAAATTTAAAACCTTTGGATGTGGTGCGGCTATTGCAACCAGCAGCATGGTAACCGAGCTGGCCATGGGTAAGACCATTGAAGAAGCCTTAGAAATTACCAGGAACGATGTGGCCAATGAACTGGAAGGCCTGCCTCCAGTTAAGATGCACTGTTCCAACCTTGCAGCAGATGCGCTGCATGCAGCTATAGATGATTATAAGAAAAAATTAGCTGAAAAATAAACTTAAATTTCTTTATTTTTAATTATTACTAACCCATATTCTTTATCTTATAATATTTTCAAATTTATTTTCTATTTAATCCCTAAATCTCTTTTTAACCCTGCTCTAATCGTCTTATAGCTTCATCAAATAAAATAATTGATTTTTCTAATATTAACATAACCGAATAATTACAGGAATGGCGTAGATTAATTATATTACGGGTCTTACCTCCAGAATCAATAAGCACTAGAGGATAGCTTCTGCAGACCTGAGGCCTGGAATCATATATTCCGCAGCGGTTGGTTTCTGGATCAATGTATTTACATGGTTTAATGTCTTTTAGCTCATAATGTCCCGGGTACTGCTTGTTAGGAATAATTCCATCTTTAAGATCTGGATTGAATGTTAGAAGTACGTTCAATTCATCTTTATGAATAAATATCGATTCCGATTCCCTGCAGCATCTGCCACAGATAGTGCACCATTCCTGATGTTCCTGTGCAATCTCATAATTTGAAGGACCATCCAGTACATCTAAGCCAAGGATGTCTGCCAGTTCAATTATTTCCTTAAGGTCGGCTTTAGTAACCCCCAACTTTTTATACTTTTTAATGGATCTCTTCTTCTTCAACCTCTTAAAAACAGCTTTTTCCAGGAGTTCAATCTCTTCAGCAGAATTTTCATCCGAATCAATGGCCTTTCTGCGTATGTCTAAAAACACGTCCCTGTCTATCAGTAAATCTCTTAACATAATCATCACGAAGTAAATATGGAATTGTAATCCTTCACTTAAACATTTTTATATTCCTTGACCCTACTAAATAACTTCAAGAATTAGGAGTTCAAATTTTGTTGTACAGAAAACTAGGAAAAACAGGTGAAAAAGTATCCATACTTGGTTTTGGATGCATGCGGCTTCCAGTAATTGATGGTAACCCTGAAAAAATAGATCCACATGCCACAGAGATGCTCCATTACGCCCTTGAGCATGGTGTTAATCTTTTTGACACCGGTTATTCGTACCACAGCTCCTCTGCATCTCAAAGTGGGCAAAGTGAAGTCTGGCTGGGGAATGCACTTAAAGATGGGTATCGGGAAGATGTGTACATATCCACCAAGTTGCCCAGCTGGCTCATCAAAAAAAGGGAAGATCTAAACTATTACTTGGATAAACAGCTTGAAAAGCTTCAAACCAAATATATTGATTTCTATCTCCTGCATGGCCTGGGGCAGAGTACGTGGTCAAACCTGGAAAGCAGGGGTGTCCTGGAGTTCCTGGACTCTGCTCTTGAAGAGGGCAAAATAAGATATGCTGGTTTCTCATTCCACGATAAAATCGGCCTTTTCAAGAAAATCGTGGACTCCTATAACTGGGACTTATCCTTGATCCAGTACAACTACATGGATCAAAACTTCCAGGCTGGGAAGGAAGGACTCCATTACCTTGCAGAGCGAAATATGGGCACCATCATCATGGAACCCCTCCGTGGGGGTTGCCTCACCAACAACATACCTCAGGATATTCAGGCCATATGGGATAAAGCAGTGCCTAAAAGAAGCCTCTCAGAATGGGCTTTGCGTTTCCTATGGGACCAAGGAGAAATAAACACCGTTTTAAGTGGTATGAGTACCATAGAGCAAATGATTGAGAATATTATGATGGCAGAAAAAGGCTATGCCAACAGCCTCACCCGTGATGAAAAAACTCTGATTGAAGAGGTTATAGATGCATATAGTGAAAGGATGCATGTTATGTGTACCAGATGTGGCTATTGCATGCCATGTCCTGCTGGTGTGGATATTCCGCTGAATTTAAGCCTCTTAAATGACTTATACGTCTACCAGAATATGGAAAAACCATTGGGAAGTTACAAATTCTTAACTGCCAAAAAAGAAAGCGCAAGTTTCTGCACCCAGTGTGGTGAATGTGAAGAGAGTTGTACACAAAAATTACCAATCAAAAAACTAATTATGGAATCATCGGATATCTTTGACGCAGAATTGAAAAAGAAAAAAAGTTAAAAAATATAATAGATTAAGAAAAAAATTTAAAAAATAATAGTTTAAGAAAAAGTTAAAAAAAAATAAGAGATAAAAAAAGTTAATAAAGATACCAGAGTTTTATTAAATTATCTGGTCTGTAGTATCTCGTTTTCAGGTATTTGGCCTATTTCCAGTCCAGGCATTGCTTTACCCAGGTCCCTGCTTACATCAGCAATGACATCAGGTTCATTGTAGTGTTGAGTTGCTTCTACAATAGCTTTTGCCACGATTTCAGGGTTTTCAGACTTGAATATTCCTGATCCCACAAAGACACCATCAGCTCCAAGCTGCATCATAAGTGCAGCATCTGCAGGTGTTGCTACTCCACCGGCAGCGAAGTTTAAAACTGGAAGTTTCTGTAATTTTGCAGTTTCTTTAACCAGTTCTAGTGGTGATTCAAGCTCCCTGGCCACTGCCCATAGCTCTTCTTCATCCTTGGTTTTGATTTCCCTTATGGTTCCCTGGATTCTCCTCATATGCCTGACAGCTTCAACTATGTTACCGGTTCCAGCTTCACCCTTGGTCCTGATCATGGCTGCACCTTCATCTATACGACGTAATGCTTCCCCTAGGTCTCTGGCCCCGCATACAAATGGTGTTGTGAAGTTTTTCTTGTCGATGTGGAATTTTTCATCGGCAGGGGTGAGTACTTCACTTTCATCGATCATATCCACTCCCAGTGTTTCTAAGACCTGTGCTTCTACAAAATGACCGATTCTTACTTTAGCCATTACTGTGATGGACACGGCGTCTATTATTTCCGTTACTTTGGAAGGATCTGCCATTCTAGCCACTCCACCAGTAGCCCTTATATCTGCAGGGACTTTTTCCAAAGCCATAACTGATACTGCTCCTGCTTCTTCAGCTATAACTGCCTGGTCAGCGTTTACTACATCCATGATCACTCCGCCATTGGTCATCTTGACGAAGTCTTTCTTTAATACTTCAGTTCCATGTAATACCATTTTTTTACTATCTCCTACAATTGTTATATCCTTCCCATGTGTATTATTTAATATCCTTCAATATGTTCATAAATGCAACTAATTTATTTACTTTTTATTTTATCTCCTGATTTTACTTCCCCGCCCTTTATGACCCGGGCAAATATGCCTTCAATGGGCATGACACACGTCCCTACTTGTCGACCTATTTCACAGGGCTCGAGACATTCTTTTCCTATCTGCGTGACCTCCAGAATAACATCATCCCCAATAAAAAGTCGGGTGCCCATCGGAAGTGAGGGGATATCTATTCCTTTAGTGGTGATATTCTCTCCAAAATCTCCGGGATTCACGTTCAGTCCTAAGTCACGCATTTTCTCTATACTTTCTATACTTAAAAGACTGATTTGACGGTGGGTGCTGCTATCAGCATGTGAGTCACCGATAATCCCGAAATTTTCCTTTAAAATTCCTTTATCTATGTTGATCTTTTTTTGGTGCTTCACTTCACTTGTGGAAACTGCTATTACTTGTACCGAAGGGGTCATAGAAATCACTATTGAAATATTTTACCCTTTAAAAATAAAAATTTTTCTCTAGATAATCCTTTAAGAAGGGAATATGATAATCCTTTATAAGGAAATTTGAAATTCATTAATAAATAAATTTGAAAATTTTTATTTAAACCTTATCAAAATGCTCATTCCTAAATAAAATTTTTTATTGAAATTAATTATTTTTTTTCAGAGTTTGGAAAATTTTTTCAAGTTCATCTTCCATGCCAATTTTCTTCTGTGTCTCCAGAACTTTCTCTAAAACTGCGTTGGTTTCTGGATGTTTAGGTGCTGCCCTGCAACCACTTTCAGGTAATATTGAAATGGCAAGTGTGCCTATTTGTTCACCTATATTCTGTATTTCCACCTTATCCAGACCAATAAGGGGACTTAATATTGGCATGTTTGTACTGTAACGGGTGGCCAGGATGTTGGGTAATGTCTGGGATGCCACCTGCCCCAGGCTGCTGCCATCGATTATGGCCATTGCACTCTCTTTTTGGGCCAGTTTTTCAGCTAACTGGTACATTCCACTTTTACACAACACACAGGTCATCCGTGGTGGGGCTTCATCCACAATTTTGTGCAGGTAATCACCATAGTTAACGGTGTAGAAGTTCACCTTAGACCCGGAAGAATATTCTTTGAGTTTTTCAACTATTTTGGTTATCTTATCCAGCGACTCTCCTGTGAAGGGGTGGTTGTTGAAGTGAAGAAGGGTAACTGAACATCCCCTCTTCATCATGAGAAAGGTGGCTACTGGTGAGTCCTGACCTCCAGATAACAGGGCTATCACTCTTCCCTGGGTTCCAATGGGCAAACCACCTAATCCCTTTTTTTTCTCGTGGAATATGTAGGTTTTATCATCTCTTACTTCTACAAATATTGTAAAATCAGGTTCTGAGAGGTTTACTGGTGAACCAGTTTCATCAACCACCACTGCACCACAGTAGGCAGCCATCTCCTGACTGGTGAACTTATGTTCACCAACTCTACGGCAACGGATGGCAAAGCTTTGTTCTCCGGAGAATATTTGGTCCTTCACTAGTTTCTTAACGTAATTCTTCAAGGTTTCTTTAATGGAGTTATAATCTGTAGTTGTCTGTACAGTGGGGCTGTATGAAACCACACCAAATATCTTTCCTAAAGATTCCAACGCTTCTGAATAGTTTTCCGGGAATAGGAATATTCTTCCCTGTTTTATCTGTATATCTCCTGGAATGATATTTTTAATATTGGAGATGAGTTTCTTTTCGAATCTGCTCCTAACTCGGGGACTTTTAACTCCTATTTCTCCATATCTTATTATGATGGGTTTTGAGGCTGTTTCAGTCATTACATGCTTCCATTAACTTAAATTAATTGTATGGTGTTTGGTACCTGAACTAGTTTTTGTATATCAAATTAAATAACCATAAAAATAGGATAATCAGGAATTAAATTCTATTTCCTGGCCCTTGCAACTTTTTTAGCAGTTACCATTTGTCCTATAGCAATGAGTCCTACAAAGAATTTTTCAAGGCCACCTGTTGCCCAGATTGCCTCTCCAAAGGTTGCATTTTTAATCCGTAATTCATATTCTTCAGCAGTAACATGTTCTCCTGTGCGTCTGGTGGTGATTATGGCAGATGCTTCCATGAGTTCATCCCAGCTTACTCCTTTAAGTTCCTTCTCAAGGGCCTTAAAGATCTTATATACTTTTATCTCATAGAGATGGGATAGGGTTTTCACTATATCAACAGAACGGACAACACCAACAAGTACTTCCTCATCATTAAGAACTGGGACGTTTACAAGTTTATTGTGGGTTATCTTCAGAACAGCCAATCTGGCAGGATCATTTTCATTGACGTGAACTACGCTGTCTGTGGAATGCATCACTTCACTTATTTTCTTTTTACCATCCCGTAACCCCTGGGTTATGTTAAATGATGTAATCCACCCTACAAGACGTATGTCTTTATCTACCACTGGTGTGGTAAATTTTTTACCTTTTTCCATGATTATTGATACTTCATCAATATTCTGATCCGGTGATACGTATATAAATTCTTCATCCATTATCTCTTTAACTTTCAATTTATATCCCCTCCAGTTTCAATGCTCCAACAGGGCATTTGGTTGAACATACGTTACATAAAATACATTTATCCTCAGATAACACTACTTCGTCGCCTTCAAGTTGGATTGCTTCCACTGGGCAGTTTTCTTCACATACCATGCATTGGACGCAGGTTTCCTGATCCACCAGGAGCTTTTTGGTTTTAATTATTGATCCTAAGTCCCGTTCTAGAACAATTGCATTTTCGGGACAGACATTAGCACATGCACCACATCCTATGCATAAACTGGTATCTACTACTGCTTTTCCTTTTTTCATGGATATGGCACTGGTTGGGCAGAATTTAACACATTCTCCTGATCCTTCACACTTCTCTTCATCTACAGTTATATTTTTGAGCTTTAATTTCCGGTGAGGTACCTTTTCCTCTTTCACGTGGAATTTAACTTCCTCATTTACATCAGATGTGGTTTCTAATATTTTAACAGCACCAATTGGACAAGTTTCTGCACATATATCGCATTTAACACACTTATCAGTTATTCTTGGCTGTTTATCTGATTTAGCCTCTGTTATTGCATCAACTGGACACTCTTCTACGCAAAGATTGCATCTTACACATTCTGGGGAGATGGTTATGAATTTCTGTTTCAAGGAACATTCTTCAATTTCAGGTTGGAAATCCTCATCTATATGCTCGATTTCCATTGATTTAATCTTAACTTCTCCCTGAAGTTCTTTTCTATCTTTTTTAAAGGTTACATCCATAATAAACCCATCTTTCATATCTGATTTTGTTAATGATCAATTAATTTTCTTTGTTTAAATTCTCTAATATACTCTTTTAATTTTGAAGCGTCTGGTAAATTCCCGGTTCCACCAAAGTATTCCACACTGCATGCAGCCACATAATTCCCAATAACACAGGAATCTTCCAAATTTTCCCCATTTAAATATCCAAATAAAAATCCAGCGTTAAAGGCATCTCCTGCTCCGGTGGTATCCTTGCATTTAGCTGGAAAAGTTTCCACAAAATAGGAGGACTCACCATCTGTAGCGTAGCACCCATCCTCTCCTAGTTTAACCACCACCATATCCATATGGAAGTCTTTCAGGGATTCTATTTCTTCTTCAATTGTTTTATATTTATTCCGGGTTAACAGTTTAAGTTCAGCACTATTTATCAGTAGTATATTTGTTTTTTTAAGGATTTTCCCAATTTTTTCAGAACCATATTCTGCGTAGATCCTTCCGGGGTCCAGGCTTACCTTTACATCAGGAGGTAGCTGGTCTAAAAGATCTTCTTGGGTATGGATGGAATCACCAACAAAGGATGTAATATGTAGAACCCTTGTATCAGATATCATATCTAGATAAACTTCCTCGGACTTTATCTCATCATTTACACCGGAATCAACGTATAATGCTCTTTCTCCCCTATCATCTACAAAGCCCATTACATTACCGCTTCTTCCGTGGGCTGATGTTATTACTCCATTGGTATTTACTCCTTCATTTTTGAGATTTTCAAGTAAAATTTCGCCTTCAGAATCCTGGGCAACTTTACCAATGAACGCCGTCCTTAAGTTAAGTTTTGATAGCCCTATGATGGTGTTGGCTGCGCTTCCACCGCATGATATGTTAAAATCCTTTATAAATGATTCATCATCCTTACCGGCTATTTTATTAACCAGATAGAGTTTATCCAGGTTCAATGCACCGAATCCCACTACATCGAAGGTCATGTAAATCTCCCTAACTAAACAATGCCCGTAAGTAAATTTTATGATCACCCAACTGGCCTTCATAGTTACCAGCTGAAACCATTAAAACATCTTCATCCTCAAGTACTGCCAGGATCCCCTCTCTCATTGCTTCTTCAAGTGCTTCAGCATTTATCCCATTTATTACAATTTCAGGTACGTAACCCACATTATCTGGAATTTTTGACTCTTCCTTCAATACTGATTTAAGGGATGGACAGTATGGATGGTTAGTTGTAGGACCTATCCATGGATAATTGGTTTCGGGCTTTGATGCTGCAGAACAGATATCAAATGGCGTTATAACTCCTTCTACTTTTTCAATGACTTTTAATGCCTTTCTACCGGCATTTAAAACTGAATCCTTAGTCCTGCACATGTACCAGAAATTAGCACCCATTATTCCTTTAGAGTAGCCTAGCTTGCGTTGGATAATGAAATCAGGTATGGCTATAGGCACCACGATCATGTCCCTGCCATATAATTTTTCCTCCCATTCAAAACCATCACCACAATGGCCTACCTGTTTCATGGTGTCTATGTATCCCTCCGGATTTATAGACGCATCAAATACCCTGGTGAATGGTTTAACCAGTACGTCCTGCCGAATGCGGTAGGATAATTCCACATCAAATTTTTCAATGTCTTCATTATCGTACCAGAACTGAACAATCACACCCATCCTACCGTCAGGAGTTTCCTTTTCATCAAGCCAGGATTCTATTCCCCCTTCTACCCTACCAATAACCGTGCCTGGTGTGGCGGTTGCATCATATGCTGCTCTTTTAAGGGTTTCCCCATCGTCTGCCGTGATAATCACCCGACAGCAGATGCCAGTGAATGCTTCAGCATAGGTGTCATCCAGCTTTGATTTTAATACTGATAATTTTTGTAGTGACATTATTATCCTAAACCCCCTATTGATTCTCCCCGCACATTCTTACGGTATTTAAGGCTTTCTTCTTTAATCTTCTCCCTGTTTTGATCATCCACAATATCTATCTGGATATTGGATAGGGAGGGATATTTAAGGGTTAACTGTGAATCCACAGGATAATCCTCTAAAGCACGTAGTGGTCCATCTTTAAATTGGTCAATAAATTCCATTATTTCTTCCCTACCTCCCTTGTTAAAGAGGTCGGCCAATATGGATATGGGAAGTGTATTATCCGCCATAATTGCTATTTCTGTCTCCTCAATTGAGTATTCATTACCATTAAATGCCACTGACAGTCCACCTTGTTCAAGTGCATATTTTAATGGCTGGACATCGGTTATACTATCCCCTACATACATCAGATCAGATCCCTTAAACTGGAATCTTTTAATGATATCCAGTACCGATTCCTTTTTACCTTCTCCTCCCACTGGGTCTACTTCTTCTATTATTTTGCCAATGTGCATTTGGGGGATTATTTCCCAGAATATTTTCTCTAGGTTTTCGAAGCTTGGATCATTTAAGACATCTTCCCGGAGTTCCATGAGCCTTGTTTTTTCTGTAGAGGTTAAAGAATATTTATCTATGTCCAATATAGTAGAATAGGTATTTTGAAATGGAAATCCAGTTATATTACACAGGGCCTGTATATACTGCTGGTAACTGGTACTTACAATAAATGAGGGCATGGTACAGTACACAAACTGGAGGGTGTCCCGTGCACCAGGGACCAGGCAAACAGTTTCCTCTGAAAACTCAGTTATATCCTTGTTGGTAGCATCATATGCCTTCAAGAAGGGAAGAATTAGCTTTAAAGTTCCCCCGGCATTATATCCTGGCCTTTTAATTTCATCCGCCAGAATATCATCGTATCTGCTGACTATCTGGAAAAATCTTTCCCCATCTTCTATGTATTTGCCTGAAAGTTCAAAAGCATTATCATTTATAGTTAGGGGACCTTCACAGTCAGAAACAAAAAATCTTCTGTTCAATTTTTGATCCTCCCATGTAGAAAATTAAATTTTTGTATAGGACCAGTTTTCTATTTTTAAGAAATACTAGTTTTCTGCCTTAAATTTGATGGCATGTAATGGACATACTCCTTCACATTCTGCACATCGAATACATCTATCTGTATCAACTGTTAATTTATCATCTTGGAAACTTAACGCATCTTCCGGACATCTATTAACACATACCTCGCACTGCTGGCAGGAATCATAATCTACTACTATTTCTCCTTTTCTAGGGCCTTTGATCTTTTCCCTGGAGAAGTATATCCTTCCATCCCTGGTTGCGAAATGTTCTTCAGTTATACTTACAGCATCAAATGGACAGGCTTCTACACAGCGTCCACAGAAAACACATCCCTCTGTTATATGAATGGGAAGTGGTGCTTGAAGCTTTATACAGTTTACTGGGCATTGGTCAACACAGACACCACAGGCTATACAGTTTTCATCAATAACTGTTTTTTCCCGTTTAGGATTGGTTTTCTCTATTATTTCACCAATATCATCTATTTCCAGTCCACCATCCACCATGCCTTTGATCTCATCTTCTAACAGTCCAGTTACATCTTCTTCAAACTCATCTTCCTCATGGCTGGCACTCACATCTCGGGATATTTTATTAAAGATGGAGTTGATTCGACTGGCATTTTTTGAGAGTTTGCTAGCGTCTTTTTCCAGGATCTCAGATAAAATTTCCATGGTTTTAATTTTATTATAATCTTTATATGCCCTTTTCCTGGAAGAATATCTAATTGCTGTACTGGGACAGACATCCATACATTCTTCGCATCTTGCACAGTACGCGGGGTTTATATAGGGTAATTTACTTACTTCGCCCACATTTATAGCTCCTCTGGACGGGCATACCCTGGTGCAGGTCATACAACCAATACATTTTTTCTGGTTTACCACTACCGCCTTACCGCCAGCCACGGATCTGGGCAGTATTTCACCATATTTTATGGCTTCTGTGGGGCATACACGAGCACAGTATCCGCACCGGACACATGTATCCTCATTTATTACACTATGTGCTTCCTCAGAACCAGTTGATTCCAGGTGAATAGATCCAGTTTTGCAGGCATGTACACATGCCCCGCATTGTCTGCAGAGTTTTTTGTTTATATTAGGTACATTTTCCCGTATGGGTTCTGCCATGGTAGTTTTCATTGTTATGGCATCGTAGGGGCAGACTTCCCTGCATAACACACATCCCACACACTTTTCGTTGATTTCGATATGGTTATCTGGCGGTACCTGGTTTATGGCATCTACTGGACATGAAAGTAAACATGGTCGTTCTTCGCACTGCTCACACTTACTTGAATCTATTTCATATTCAACATCCACTTCTCTGAGTGGTTTGTTCAGTTTTTTGGAAGTTGTGTTTTTTGAGCTTTCAGTTTCTGGAATTTTAATCTACTCCTTTACTGGGTTGGTAGTTTTGAAGGTTTTATTGTGATCTGGATCAATCCCTCATCTAGGGGGTCATCAGTTAACTGGAATCTGGCTAAATAATAGCCGGGTACATCGAATGGGCATGTCTGGTAGCATATACTACATCTTAGACATTTATCCGGATCTCTTTTAACTCCTTCTTCTTCATCATATGTTATAGCTCCGGAAGGACATTCACTGACACATAAGCGGCAGTCTGTACACTTTTCTTCATTCCAGGTTAATATTCTAAGCTTGAGGCGGTCGGTTATCTTCTCGAAAGTGTCCCTTATCAGATCTTCCTGAGGGATTATCTCCCTGGCCTTTTGAGCCAGTTCATAGGTGGGATAATCTATCTTGTATACTTCTGGTGGTTCCAGAAACATTATCTTGTCCTGGTCTTCATCTATCCGGGATTCTAGGGTATTAACCACCAGGTTGATTATAGATTTCTGCTCCTCTACATGGTCAACATATATGGCCTTTACAGCCCCTTTTACCGGGCAGTTTTTGACACAGTCCCCACAGCCTATGCATTTGGACTGATCTATAACCATTTTTTTATCCACCTCTGATATGGCACCTGCCACATTTTTACAGGTTTCTAAACACTTTTTACAGCGTATGCAGAGGTAATCATCAATTACATACAACTTCTCTTGGGGGAATATGGTGAATTTCTCCCGGATATGGTGGTTTTCGCCACAGAGTAAGGTTTTTGGTTCGGTGGGACATACTTCGGCACAGAAACCGCACCTTATACATCCTCTGTTGTTTATAATGGGATAGGTGATACCCTTTTCATGGGTGTTGTCCTTAGTTCTCACCAGTTTAATAGCCATGGGCGCAGGACAGGCAGCTGTACAGGCCCCACATGCTATACAGTACTCTTTTCTGACTTCGGGGAAGTCCCTAAATCGGGATGGGGTTTCCATAATTTCCTGGTCAGTTTTTGCATCAGCAAATTTTTCTGCCCATGATTTTCTGGCAAATTCGTATAGATACCATATTACTGAAGACATAAGACATCATTCGGGAATATTCATTTATTTTACTGTTATTTTCAATCTAATTTTCATCATTCATTGTAAGGAATATTATAATCAGGATAAACATATTCCTGGCTCTTACCAGTTTCATCCATTATCACTACCCTCTCTGTACAGGCGATGCATGGATCTACACTGGCATAAGTGGCTAGTGCATCAGGGACAGTTGCCACATCCTTCATCATGTACTTGGCACAGGCATCTATGTTCATTATACTTGGTGTTCTGATGGAGGCGTTTTTTATGAGGTTTCCGTTGGTTTCTATCATATAGGTCACCTCTCCTCTTGGTGCTTCGTTTCTCCATTCACCGTATCCTGCAGGGATAGTTATCTGTTTTCTAATCTCTCCTGGAGGTAAGTTTTCAATTGCCTGTTTTATTATTTTTATTGATTCTGTTACCTCATCGAATCTGTTCATTGTTCTGGCGTAGTTATCCTGTTCCTTTCTCCATATCACCTTGAAGTCAAAGTGATCATGGTAAGTGTGATGTTGTTCTCGCAGATCATGTTTCAGCCCAGAAGCTCTTCCTATAGGCCCAACTGCCCTTGCTTTAATGGCTTCTTCCCGGGTCATTTTTCCCACGTCATGGGATCTAATGCCTACCAATGGTCCATGATTGAACATCTCCACGTATCGGTCGTACTGATCCTCTAATTCCAGGATTATCTTCATTATACTGTCCAGGTGTGACTGATTTACATCCATCTTCACTCCACCGACTATGTTCCATCCCATGTTAACTCTGTTTCCAGTTAATAGTTCGATAGCGTCCATGATGGGTTCTCTCAGGTGTAACATGTACATAAAGAGGGTTTCATGTTCTAATGCTTTGAAATAGGTTGAATTGGCCAGTAGGTGACTCTGAATTCTATCGAGTTCATTGGTAAGCACTCTCAGGAATTGGGCACGTAGTGGTACTTGTTCTCCTGCTATACTTTCAAAGGTTTCTGCGAAGGTCTGGGTGTGGATGTATGAACAGATTCCACAGACTCTCTCTGATAAAAATATGCCTTTTTGCCATGTTTTACCCCTCATAACCCTTTCTATACCACGGTGAACATATCCATAGTCAATTTCTGCTTCTAAAACTTTCTCACCCTGGGTTTTTAGTTTTAATCGTAGAGGTTCTTTGAGAGCGGGGTGAATTGGTCCTATGGGCAATATCATACTTTTTCCCCTCCTTCTGCTTTCTCCTCTACTGTGTGCCCTCCTTTAGCTTGCCTTCCTTTAGTTGCTATTGCATCTGGTCCCACGGCTAAAATTGCTGCCAGTATTTCTGATGGCCTTGGTGGACATCCGGAGATTTCTGCATCTACCGGTATGAAATCACTGGCCGGTGCGTAAACACTGCCACCTTCCTGATTAAATACATCACCAGATAAGGGACAGTTTCCAACGGCAACTACTACTTTAGGTTCTGGGGCTTTAGCATATATTCTCTGCAATTTTTCTCTCCATTGTTCGGTTACTGCACCTGCAATAAGTATAACATCCGCTTCTCTAGGGTTGTTATGTACATAAATTCCGTACTGTTCCAGGTCGTATCTGGGGGAAAGCAGGGCCACTACTTCGATGTCACAGCCGTTACACCCTCCGGTACTTACTAAACAGACATGAATAGAACTTTTTCGTATAACGTCTTTAAGGGAATCCAACATTTCTTTTACCTTGATCTATTTTTTTCTTCTTGTACCAGATCTATATTCCAATGATTAAATGTAATTTTTTATGAGAATTTTTTTTTTGAGAATTTTAAAATTTTTATATGCAATAATTTTTTTTACATTTCGCAAATAATCCAGTTAATTTAACGTTTTAAATATTCCACTAGTTCTTTTTTACCTTCTTCCAGAAATTTTTCGTAAGATTTTTCGTCTTTTATAATTTTAATGGCTGTCCTAGTTTTGATATCCTCTGATTCTTCTTTTGTTAAAAGATTCATAACATCTGCCAGTACGCAAAGCCTTAAATCAGAATGAACTCTCTCTTTAATGCATCTTAACTTGGCTGATTCAAATCGGGGGTGTACGGCTTCTAAACTGGACATGTCCAGTCTTCTGATCATTATTTCTTCCAGTTCTTCTGTTTTAATCTTGAGCTCCTTTGAGAAGGGAATTATTATATCTTCCTGCCACCTGTAACTTGCAAGTATCCTTTTTTTCATCCTTAAGCGAAGATCTTCTTCGCTGGTTGCTGGTGCTTCTTTCTGGAATTTAATATCTTCTTCAAATTCTTCATCTATATTTGAGAGGGGAATTATATCATCTGATGAATCTATTTCTTCTTCTAGTATGTTTTCTTCCTCAGGAGTATTAGTTTCTTCTCCTGAAGTTTTTGTTTCCTCATCAGTTGTTTTTGTTTCCTCATCATTGGCATTCATAATAACACCGTCCTTAATATCCAGATAATCCCTGCCACTGCAAACCCAATTACAGTTTCATACCTTCCATAGCCGGGTCTCATCCCAAATACCATGGCAAACAGGAACACTCCCACTGTGACTGTGATGAACTCTGGAATTGCTGGTATGAGTTGTGCATTTAATGCCAGAACCCATCCAATTATTGCCATTATAAGGGCTAGAACATCTATTTTATTTATTATAAACGGTTCTGAATACTTTTTATAACTTAATAGGAGCCCTAATATGGATCCTATTACAAATGAAAGTATGTAAATTAGATATAAATGATTATCCATTGATTTTCACCTATGCTGGTCTGAAAAGATATATAAATGAAAAGATGAATGCTAAAAGAGCCACTATCATGGCCAAATTTTCAATTTTTTCAGCTAATTGTAAACCTTTCTTTTTGTTAAGTAGTACAGTGAGGATTAAGATGAAAAAAATGGATATTGTCAGTGGCAATACTACTGTCCTCTGTAAAATTACAGCTAAACTACTGGCCAGAATCGCCCCAATTACGGTTAACGCCATAAAGAACAACAAATCGTTTTCCCGTTCCATTTCCCAGTTCTCCTTGTTTATTTTTTAATATAATATCATTGAATTATTTTTTATTTGATGTAATATTTTTTTAAATTTTGATCATGTTTTAAATGTAGATCATTGCAATGGATCCCACTATACCTATGAAAGCCAGTGTGACCTCTGCCATAACAGAATGGTTTGGGTTAAGTATGGGTGTGATGGCATTTATCAGTCCAATCACAGCGGTGACAATAACCATTCCAATAAGGTAGCCAATAGGACTCAGGCCACCAATAAATACTGTTAAAAATATCCATACCAGCATGTACCAGGTTATGGATTCTGACATCATTATAAATCCACGTAAAGTACCGAAGTGCTCTGTTTCAAATCCGGATATTATATCTTTGGCCAAAGTAATGTTAAATGGGGAGAAATAATAGGATTTAGAGATAATCAGTACAATGAACATCAAGGCTGTCAGGGGTATGCTTAGTAACAGGGCTCCGTGTGCATCCTGGTAGGCAATTATACCCGCCAGGTCCATGGTTCCTGTTTTTAGGTATATGATAATTAAAACTGCAAATAGAGGCAGTTCTGCTGCTGCTGAAAATACAGCTCTTACACAGCTAAGTTTACCATAGGGCGATCCTGAACTGGATCCAGCATTATGCTCCACAATCTTGTGAATTGCAAATATGGCAAAGAGCAGTAGAAGCGGCCCATGTGTTACAGGACCTATGATTACTGCAGCAACCCATATTGCCATGAGTATTAGAGTTATAACTACGTAAAATGGCATGGCTGCCGTTTTCGGAAATACTGTTTCCTTTATGAAAAATTTAAGGGTGTGCAGTAGGTGCTGTATTATTGGTGGTCCGGGCCTCATCTGTATCCTGGCCATTACCTTTCTTTGGAGCCCGAATAGCAAGCTGCCTATAAAGAACGCAATTAAAACGTTCAACAGGATTTCTGCCATTAAATTCATTTCTTTTCACCAGTTAAATTATAATATGTCTATTTTATCTTTTTATTTGATTATAGGATGTTTAGTGTCAAATTATTGATTATAGGATGTTTAGTGTCAAATTATTTGATGTTATGATGTTAAATTAGTACCCAATAAATGGTTCCTTAGTCTTATCTTCTTCATCCTCCTTAGTACCCTGGGCCATGGAGATTAACCCCAGAGAAAGGACGGATAATGGTATAAATACCAGGGAAATTGCATAAACTATCCAGTCTGCGGGATTGAAGATCAAAGCATATATTATGGCAAATACTGAAATTATGAATATTATCCAGCTGACACCTTTTAATTTGTCCATTTATTTTCACCTGATTATATATTTCTCTTACTAGAATGGTTTGTTAATTATTAAAAGTATTTCTATAGCCCTTACAATTACCAGTAAGGAGCTTAGATGTATTATCACTAAAAATGGAGAACCTGCGGTCCTGAACATCTCCGCCTTGGTGGCGAAAAATGGAGCAACACCAGACTCGCCAGCCACACCAATGAATAATAATATTGAGCCAAAGAGCATCATGGCCGTGGTTGGTATGTTTACAATCTCAAGCATGCTGAGTGTTCCTGTTGTACCTAATATTAAGGCGGCACCTCCAAACAGGGGTAATGTGGCCAGCATAGCAATTATACCATATTGGAATGCAGAGTCTAAAACATCTACTTCTTTTACAGCTGAAACTATGCCTATGTTGACTATTCCAATCAAAGTAACGAAGAGTGTGAAATTGAAGAGATCCCCAGTTATCATGGCCCCAGCAGTAGCAATCCCGCATATTATGGATAGGAACCTGCGGATTTTAAATTCATCCTTACTAACCTTTTTTTCTCTATCATTAAGAGTTCCAAACTGGGCCTCTACCTGTTTTTCTGTTCTGCTCATGGCGATGAGGACTGTGAATACCAGTGCAGCTACGGACATGAAAAGGTTGAAAGTGGTTACGTACAAAACGATATCTCCCAGGGGGATGATACCTAGAAGCTGTCCACCTAATGTTGTTAAATCCATTTAATCTACTCCTTACCCCTTTTGAACTCTTCTCGACCTATTACACCGATTAACCCTGCTTTATACGCGACTTCTATAAACAGTCCAAATGCAGCCAGGAACAATCCCAGAAGCCAGTAGTCAGGAGCCGCGAAGAATAATAAGAATCCAATCAACCATAGACACCATACAACAACCGCTGTTGCAGATATACCTTCCCAAATATCGGAAGGAACTCCCCGATATATCTTTGAAATCAAATAAAAGAGTATACCTGCTCCTGCAACAGCTCCTCCTGTAAATCCACTGAGAAATGCGCCGTAGGCAACCAATATTACTGCAAAAAATACTGGTGCTGTTTCAAAAATTTCCATATTCAGATTTAATGGAACTGGTATGAGATCCACTTTTTTATCCATTTTTCTCATCTCCCTACTCATGAGCAACTCGGAAATTGCCAGGATTTCAGCCAGCTCAACCACCAGTCCAGGAAGTATTAACGCTTCAGCCAGATCCGTTCCAACTGCCGCCACTATGATAAGCATTCCCAGACCTACGATATCGGTAAGAATCAATACATGAATATCCCTTTTCTGAAAGGCTATACCCAAAAGCCCAATCAATCCCACGAGTAACCCAGTAAAAATAGCTGGGATGTAAAGGGATACAACAACTGGCGACACTACATCAGGAACAGGAACAACCAATTTATTCCTCCTCCTTCCTTCTCATGGTGAAGTGTAATGCCACCCAGGAGGCTATAATTGTTGCCATCAGCATAATGCTGGATTCCAGTATGGTGTCAAATCCCCTACTATAGTAAAGTATCTCATCAATCACCCCACCAGGGGAGGATAAGATTGATGTACCAAAGTACAGTGTGGTTTGACTGACACCAATGGCTATGGGAGATAAGTAGCTTGTAATGAATCCTGCTTTTTCTGCAAACTGCGGATATTGTGATATATATGTAGCAGGCTCCTCCAATACTGATCCTCCACGATTGTATGGTGCAAATGGATCTTTATCATCCACCTGTGCTTGTGGTGCTGGTTTTAGGTATAATTGATTGACATCATAGGTTAAAGGTACAACAAAACCCGCCATCAAAGCAATGGCTAGTATGACTGAAAAAACCTTGGGTATATTTTTAGGAGTAGCAAGTGAATTCCATAGACGGCCTAACCTCATACATCTGCCTCCAATTCTTCCAATCTTACTACGGCCCTAAGTAATATCATCATGATTATAAGAGATGCTGCTATATAGGTTAAAAGTGCAACTGTATGATTATAGGTCAATAAAATTAATGAAATGCCAATAGCCGGTACTTCAGTGTTGATGGTCCTTATTATGGGGTCTTTAACTCCAGGACCAATGACAGTTGCTATACTACCAACTATAAGGAGCAGTACACCAGTGTAAAAACATGCGTAAACATCAAACAATGAATCCTTCCTCCTGGGATTTTTGTTGCTGTTTTTTCTTTCTGATTTCATCAAGTTTAATTATGGCAATCAAGAGGATGATTGTGGATATTGGATCAAATATGGCGGCGGCCATGGCCACATCCAGATACTTTGCTGCTGCAATCATGCCTACAAAACCGCCCTGGAGTAATCCAAACATTATAACCTTGTCAATTGGTTTAGAAAGTACAATGATACCTATAGAGCCTATGATGATGATGGCAACTGAAACATAGGTTAAATTTATGAAATCTGTTATTAGCATTGATTTTACACCTTCATCTTATGGTTTTGTGCCTTTTCTTTTTAAAAATCAAGGGCTGTTATATCTGTTAATCTTTAGCATATTCTAGCTTATTCACTCATCTAAAATAATTTCATCCTTTACCCTACCAATGGAGTAGGCAATTGCATTGGAACTCAATGTTGACATTACAAAGTAAGTTATGGCTATAATTGCCCCAAAGGATGTTTGAATGTAAAGGGCGATGAGTGCAGACATACCAAAACCTATTACATTTAAATAAACCATCCGTTCAGTTCTGTCTTGGGCAAGAAGCATTCTTACTGCAGCAAATAATATTATTATGCCCACAATTTCCATTATCATTATATTTACCCTGGATCTTCTATCTTTAAGTTATTTTTTGAACTTTATTTGACTTTGAATAATTATCTTTTTATTTAATTTCGGTATATCTTCCCATTTTCTTGGCTATTTTACCGAGTAATTTTGATGATGAAGGATGATGTAATCCCTGGATAGTGAGTATTGCTATCATCATCCCTGCAATAAACATTTCTGGAGTTAAACCAATGTATGATGTGGCGGCAATTATGACTGTAATGGTCAATGCCCCTGTTGTACCGGCATACCCTGGATCAGCACAAATCCGGTTACCAAAGAAAACTAATATTGCTGCCACAAATCCTCCTTCAGGAATTCCAATTGCAAAACAGCCTATGGCTGCCAGCAGAGTCCCTGCTGATGCATCTGGAGAGCAGACAATGTTACCCTGGAAAAATCCGCCTGCTAAGTCTCCACCCCTTTTCTGGATTCCTCGGCCTATGACTTCGGCACCCTTTACCCCAGGGGCTTCAGGCAGTCCCATCCATGTGTCAATAAGTACGAAGTTGAGCCAGGAGATTACTGCTGCTATGATTATTCCAATTATTTCATTCATGGAGATGCCTCCTGGGATTCATCTGAGGATTCTTCTGAATTTTGTGGTGGAAGAAATCTCTCCAGCATGTATTTGGAAAAAATAGCTGTCAGCACACCTATGGCCAGTGCTATTAAATAGTCCATATTTGTGGATGTCAGGTATCCTAATTTGGAAACCATAGCAGTAAATCCCAGTGCAAGCACTGCTGTTGGAAATACAACACTAGTAGTCCAGGATTTTCTAATTGGCTGTTCAGGAAGTAAAGGAAGCTTTAAGATTAAACCCAATACCATTGCAGACACTATAGCTATGATATAAACAATATAAATCATCACATATTACACCTTTAGCATGAATAATCATGATAGATCGAACTTGATATTTAAACATTTTCCCATCAAGTTCTCAAAGTGACTTTAACTTAACAAGGATAAAATATTTATGATTATTTGTAAATGATTAACTATAAAGATATTACTATTTATTGGGTATATAAGAATAGGTAAAATAGGATAAATATCATTTTATAAGGATTATCCAAAAAAAAAGAAGGTATTTATTAAAATATAACTAAAATGATATTTTACAGAGGGTCCATGAAAAAAGTTACTCGGTGCTTGAATTGAAAATTGATAAAATTGTATCTTACCTACTACTCATTGCAGTGGTTGTTGGTGTTGCAGCCGTTGTTTATATAACCATCAACCCCTCACCAAGTGAAACCTTCACTGAATTCTACATAGTGGGGCCTGAAGGGAAAGCAGGTAATTATCCCACAAATTTAACTGTTGATGAAGAGGGAACAGTGATTATCGGCGTTGTAAACCATGAGGGCAACACTGCAAACTATGAAGTAGTTGTTCAATTAAATAACGTAACCCTCAAAAATGAAACAATTAAATTAGCAAATAAAGAAGAAAAAAGAATACCTTTTACTTTTAATCCCTATCAAAGTGGTAATGATCAAAAAATAAAATTTTTCTTGTATAAGTTACCTGATAACCAGCAGCCTTACAGATCCCTTGATTTGATGATAAATGTAAATTAACTGGCAAATTCATTTGAGTCAAATAAGGGATAATGAATAGTAAATCAATCAATTGATTTTCCAGTAATTTCAATAAATTATAATTTCTTAATGATTTCTTAGTAAACACATCGGATTAAGGTTAACACATGAGTGATGCACGTACAATAGCTAAAAATACAACAGTTCTTTACATTGCACAGATGATTACCCTAGCCTTAGGTTTTTTCATCACCATTTACACGGTCCGATATTTATCAGTAGATAGTTTTGGAATCTTATCTGCAGCATTGGCCCTAACTGGAATATATGTAGTCTTTGGAGACCTTGGGCTAAGTACTCTGACTGTCAGAGAAGTATCCAGGGATAAATCATCCACAAAGAAGTACGTGGGTAACACTACCATAATGAAATTATTTTTAAGCATATTCACATTCTTACTCACGGTTTTAACCGTTTATTTCATTGGTTATGATGATATTACTGTTACTGTAATCTTAATTTTAACTGTTGCCTTTATTTTTAACGCTTTTTCCAGCATATTCTATTCCATATTCCAAGCCTACCAGAAAATGGAGTTTCAATCGATTGCAACTATATTAAACAGTGTAGTGATGCTTATTGGAACTTTCCTTGCTATCTACCTTGGTTTAGATGTGGTTGCCTTCGCATTAGTTTACCTGGCTGCCAATGCAATTAACTTCATTTACATACTGGGTGCCTATGTATGGAAATTCTACCTACCCAACGTAGAGATGGACTTTAAGTTCTGGAAACCTACCATAAAGCAATCACTGCCCTTAGCCATCACAAGCATATTTAACGTGTTGGTATTCAGGTTAGATTCTGTTTTACTCTCAATAATGAGTGGTATGGAGGCAGTAGGATTCTACAACGCAGCATTCAGATTAATGGAGGCACTTATAGTTTTTCCAGCAGTATATACCACTGCCATATTCCCTGTTTTCTCAATTCTACATAGTTCATCCAAAAAACCATTGAAAACAGCCTATGTTAAATCCTTTAAATACCTCACCATCTTGAGCTTACCCATTGCAGTGGGAATCACCTTACTGGCCGAACCAATAATTCTACTATTATACAAGACCGCATATATGCCCTCTATATTAACATTGCAAATAGTTGTATGGGTTCTTCCCTTCATATTCATCAATTATATACAGGGTTCCTTACTTACTGCTATGAATAGACAGGTCACATTCCTTAAAATAACCGCTGTATCCTTGGTTTTAAATGTGGCAATGAACATAGTACTCATACCCATGTACAGCTTTTTAGGAGCTGCAATCGCCACTGTAATTACTGAGGCCATATCTATGACCTTATGCTTTTATGTGCTCTCTAAACTGGTTGCAAAAGTTAAAATACGCGAAATTCTATTTAAACCAGTTATTGCCTGTTTAGTGATGGCATTATTTATTTTACTGGTTGAAACAAACCTATTTGTGGTTATAGGTATTTCAATAGTCATTTACTTCGCTGTTCTAATTGCACTGAAGGGTTTTTCAGAGGATGATTACGATCTATTCCGAGAAATATTAAAAATAAAAAGAGAATAAAAAGCCGGTTATGGGAATAAAAAGACGTTATTTATCTTTATATTTTGATATGATATCTTCTGCTATTTTATCGTATTCTTCTCGGATTTTTATGGACGGATTATCTGATTTATATTCCCTCATAAGCTTTAATTTGGCATAAATAGCCAGGCGATAGACGCTCATTAAAAAACTCAGTGAAAAACCTCTGAATCCTTCCTTACGTCCCTGGAGTTTGAAGTATCTTTTTCTAAATTCACTGAAGATCTGCCACAACACAGACTTGAATTTTATATCTTCACCTGCTTGAAACAATGCCCTTGCTTCTATGGATGTGTAGCGGTTTAATTTATCCAGAAAATGCTCCACATCCAGATAGTTGAAGTGTATGAAACCCTCTTTTTCATCTATCACCTCATAGTATCGGGCGTCCTCTCTTTCGATGTAAGTTGAATGTATTTTATCAGGAATAAACAGGTATTCCTTCTTAAAGAGACGGTGATGAGTATCCTGCAGTGGTCCCCATCCGGTATATCTCATTAACTTTCCAAAGAAGTAGTTGTTGTGGGGTATGGAAATTATATCCCCCAGATCTTCAACAATTATGTTTTCTATCTTTTCCTTGAGTCTGAAGGGTACCATTTCATCAGCATCCAGGATAAGTACCCACCTATTAGACGCCTTTTCCAAGCCGAACTGTCTGGCCGGATCAGCAAAATCCATTCTTTCATGGTAAAAAATCTTATCAGTATATTCAGAGGCTATTTCAGTGGTTTTATCATCACTGTACATATCTATGATTACAATTTCACTTGCCCACTTCACTGTTTCCAGACAGTGCCTTATATTTTTCTCCTCATTGAGGGTGTGAACCAATACAGACACTGGTAATTTATCCATAAAAATCCTCCACAAAATATTTCAAATTTAATTTCATAGCCATAATTGTTTTACGTTTATTATCAATAAGTCGTTTTACTTTTAATAGTCATAATTGTTCCTATTGCTAACAAACTTGTCTTCTCTTGTTATACCCAGTTATATTTATCCTAAGGGTTTCCCTGCTTGAGAGTATAAGCTGCTGGTATCTTTTTTCATCCGCATATAATTTCCGGTGAGTTCAAAAACATGATTCCACTTTTCATTAATCCATTAATTGCACTATTTAATATATTTGATATTACTAATATTAAATTTAACAATCAAAATACTTAATTAGAGGCCAGAATGAACCCCGAAGTTTGTATCATAATTTTAAACTGGAACGGATGGAAGGACACAGTAGAATGCTTGGAATCACTTTATCAGAATAAATATGATAACTATAAAGTTATTCTTGTAGATAACGCATCAGAAGATGAGTCATTGGAAAAAATAGCTGAATACTGCCAGGGAAGAATAGAATTATCCTCAACCTGTGTTGAATATCAAAGGGATAATAAACCATTAAGTTTTATTCAGATTGATGGAGAAGAAGTGAACAGAAAATTTAACACCCTCGACTACAAGTTGTTACTGATTAAAAACAGAGAAAACCAGGGTTTTGCAATAGGTAACAACATTGGAATGAGATTTGCATTAAATAACTTCAATCCAGATTATTTTCTACTATTAAATAATGACACTGTCTTGGGCCCTGAATTTCTAATTGAACTGGTGAACACCGGAGAATCATCTAAAGAAATAGGATTTGTAGGCCCTAAAACCTACCTGTATAATGATGAAGATGTTATTCAGGCAGCGGGTGGGGGAAATATAGATTTTTCACGTGGTGAATCCCATGAGGTAGCCTTCATGAAAAAGGATACTGGAAAATTTGATAAGAATATGGAACTTGATTATGTAGGAGGATCATGCTTGCTTGTTAAAAAGGAAGTTACCGATAGAATCGGCTTCCTGGATGAGGAATTTTATATGTACTGGGAAGATGTTGACTGGTGCTTCACTGGAAGAGAAGCGGGTTACAAATCAATTTATTCCTATAAATCAAGAATATGGCATAAATATGGAACATCCAGCCAGGATCACTTTAAAACATATTACCATAACCGGAACAGGTTGTATTTCATGAAAAAACATGCCCCATCCGGATATTATCAAAAATTCATGGCCCATTATCTGCCGGAAATTTTAAGAGAAAGTGGATATCAATTACTTTATAAGAGAAACTGGAAATTATTTAAATCCCTAATAAAAGGGGCTGTTGATGGGATTAAACTAAAAAATTAAGGATATTTAAGAGCTTAAATACAGTAGGCGGCTTACTAAATGAAAATTGCAGTTTTCCATAATTTACCATCGGGCGGAGCAAAAAGAGCCTTACATAACTACGTGGACTACCTTAGTAGGCATGATCACACTGTGGATGTATTTGTACCCTCCACTGCCAATGAAGAATTCTTACCCCTTGAGGAAGTATCAAGCAGTTTAAATGTTTTTCCAGTGGGAAAAACATTAAAAGGTTCACTATATTCAACTTTCAAATATGTATCACCCCTTATTAAAACAATATCACTGCGAGATCTGGAACTAACCCAGAAAGAGATAGCTGAAACTATAAACTCAAAAAATTATGATGTGGTGTTCAGTGAACAGGACCAGTTCACCATGGCACCCTTCTTTTTAAAATATATCCATCATCCAACTGTTTACTACTGTCCACAGCCCCCACGGAACGAGGCCATATTGAAATCTTTAGAAAATAATGATGATGTAAACCCACTTAAAAGGCTGGTTTTTAATCAGGCGGATAATAAGGATTTGAAAATCGATGCTGAAAATATATCCTATGCAAAAAATATCTTAACCAACTCTTACTTCACCCGTGAATCAATATTAAGGGTTTACGGTCTTAATTCTTATGTATCTTATCTGGGCATTGATACCAGCTTGTTCCGGTACCTTGAAGTACCAGAAGAGAACTTCGTTCTATCCGTGGGGAGTTGCAGGCCATCCAAGGGGTATGAATTTATCATAAAGTCATTAGCACTGATTGAGCCCGATATACGCCCAAAGCTAGTGATAGTTTCCAACTTCTCCCTTCCAGAGTGGAGAGAATATCTGCAGAAACTCTCCATCCAGCTGGATGTTGTTCTGGAAATACTCGAATTGATAGACGATGAAAAACTGGTTCTCCTCTACAATCAGGCTAAACTAGTCGTATACGCCCCATATATGGAACCATTTGGTCTGGTACCCCTGGAGGCCATGGGGTGCGGTACTCCAGTGGTGGGGGTGAAGGAAGGAGGTATTAGGGAAACTGTAATCCACAAAAAAACAGGATTACACACTGAACGTGATGAAGTTCTCTTTGCAGAATCCATTACCCGACTCCTAACCAGTGAAATGGAAAGACATAAAATGTGTAAAAACTCCATTAACACAATTGAAGGATACTGGACCCATGATCATGCAGGGGAAAGGTTATCATGGCATCTAAATAGGGTAATCAATGCCAGTGATGGGGATTAAATTATTATTGCGGTTATCTGGTGATAAACTTGAATCCTTTAGTATCTATTATTATTCTTAACTGGAACGGCTGGCAAGACACCCTGGAATGCCTGGAATCCGTTTTCCAAATAGATTACCCTAATTACCAGGTTATTTTGGTGGACAACAACTCCCAGGACCAGTCCCTAGAGAAAATCAGGAAATACACCCAGGGAAAAATAACTGTTAAATCCCCATTCTTTATATATAACCCCAACAACAAACCGATGAAAATCACCGAACTAACCAAACAGGAAACAGAACAACCAACAGACAACATCCCCGAAGCAAATAATCATCTTGGCTCAAATGACCAATTAATACTCATAATTAACGATACAAACTACGGTTTTGCAGAGGGAAACAACATCGCCATTAAATACACCCAGCAAACTCACAACCCAGATTATATCCTACTTTTAAACAACGACACACTGGTAACACCAGAATTTTTAACTCAAATGGTCAAAGTAGCTGAAATAGATGGGAAAGTGGGTATGGTAGGATGTAAATTGTTAAATGCAGATAATCCCCGGATAATTGATTCCACAGGACATGTGATTAGTTGGGGAAGGATTGTTGACCGTGGCCATGGTGAAGTTGATAATGGACAGTATGACAATGAATTAATAGTAATGGGTGCTATGGCTGCCTGTGCACTCTATAAGAAAGAAATGCTCATGGAAGTAGGACTGCTGGACACCAGTTATGTCATACTTGGCGAAGACGCCGACTTCTCCTGGAGAGCCCATAACCATGGTTGGAATGCATTATACGCTCCAGATGCAGTTGTATACCATAAAAGAGGAAGGTCAATTACTAAAAAATCTATAATCCCAAAAATGACAGTTTTAAGTTTGAAAAATACGGTTAAATATGTTACCCGGTACGGAAATTTCTATAATAAACTCTTATTTTTATTAATAATAACCAAAGAAGGATTATTTGTATTGATAGGGAGCTTAATAAAAAGGAATGAAATAAATAAAGGTGAATACTTCCATACATTGATGGAATCATATGCCAAGATTTTTAAAAGCTTATAAATTTGATTCTTTAATATTATGATAGGAGAAAATAATGAATCCATCAGTTTCTATTATAATCCTTAACTGGAACGGCTGGCAAGACACCCTGGAATGCCTGGAATCTATTTACCAAATAGATTACCCTAATTACCAGGTTATACTGGTGGACAACAACTCCCAGGACCAGTCCCTAGAGAAAATCAGGAAATACACCCAGGGAAAAATAACTGTTAAATCCCCATTCTTCAAATATAACCCCAACAACAATCCAATAAAAATCACCGAACTAACCAAACAGGAAACAGAACAACCAACAGACAACATCAAAACAACAGATAACCTATTAACACTTATCAAAAACGATGAAAACTACGGTTTCGCAGCAGGAAATAACATCGCAATAAAATACACCCTGAAAGCGCATGATCCAGATTATATCCTGCTATTAAACAACGATACAGTTGTAAACCCTGATTTTTTAACAAAATTGATCCAAACCACTGAAAAAGACCCCTGTCTTGGTATATCCGGCCCGCTGATATACTATTATGGTGTCAATGGAGAAAGAGATGTGGTGGCCAATTTAGGTGGAAAAGTAAATCTGGGCAAATATCCGGGTTATTATGATTTATCTGAATATCATAGCCTAAATGATTATTCTGGAGAATTATTAGAGTGTGACTGGGTTTCAGGAGCAGCATTACTCTTAAAAGCTAAGGATCTTCCCATAATGTTGTTAAATGAAGATCTTTCCTTTGGATGTGAGGATATAGATCTTGCTCTTAATCTCAAAGAATACGGTTATAAATCCGCAGTGATTCTTGATTCATTTATATGGCATAAAGAAGGAGTATCCCGAAAAAAAAGAAGCCCAGAAAGGATTAACAGGGCATTACTCGAAATTAGATCCAATTTAACCTTCCTAAAAGCTCACAAGAATCATTTTTACTGGTATTTACCAGTTTATCTCTTCCAGATATTCGTGTTATACGTGAAAATAATTATTAAACGAAATTAGTTTTAATTTTTTGATTCGAACCTATTTTTTACAACCAATTTTTTTGATTCGAACCTATTTTTTACGACTGTAACCTATTATTAGATTCAAACTTTTGTAAAAATCCCCTATTATAGATTGTAACCTATTTTTTAGATTGTAATCTACTTTTTATAAGATTTATGGCCTGATTGAACCCATCAATCATATTTTCATAGGTGAATCCCTGTTCAATCACTTTTTTAGATACAATACCCATCTTTTCTTCAAGTTCAGGATCTTTTAATATCTTATATATTGCCTCGTAGAGAGCATCATAATCTTTTTCGGGTACAACAAAGCCGTTAACCCCCTCATCAATCATGAAAGTAGTACCAACAGCATCACTGGTCACCACAGGAGTTCCAAAGTACATGGCCTCATTAACTACCAGAGGACAGGCATCTGCATGGTGAGTGGTGATTGAAGGCAATACAAACACATTAGAAAGAAGATAGTAAGCTCCCAACATATCATTGGATACGTTGCCCTGAAAGTATACATGATGATTCAGATTTAAATCATGCACCATTTCCTCCAGTTTCAAACGGTACTCACCATCACCTAATATAACAAGCCTTACATCCTCCATTTTACCTAAGAGTTTCTTGAAGGCTTTAAGTAGGTACTGAACTCCCTTTAATTTAATGAGCCTCCCCACAAATAAAACAGTTTTCTTACCTTCAAGATCAAGCTTTTCAATGATTTTATCCTGATTGGTGTAATCTTCTTGTTTTAAGACTAAATTACTGACGTTAGGCATGATAAAAATTTTCTCTGGTGACACTCCTAACCCGGTAAAGAATTCCCTGTGTTTAGTTCCAGGAACTAGCACAGCATCTGCATTGCGGGAGAAGAATCCAGCTAAAAACTTGGCAAATTTTCTCTTTGTTGTTTTTACATTCCAGTCCCAGTCTTCTCTCCAGAGGATAAAGGGTTTACCCTTCAATTTTACAATTAAAAAGTATAGTAGGGTTTCAAATGCATCAGTTGGAGTATCCCAGCTACCACCAACAAATACATCATATTTGCCCATGGCCTTTCTTACAGCACCCCAAGCTACTCCCAGCTTATTAGGGATTACACAATAATCAATACCCTCCATCCCAGGAATTTCCCGGACTAAATCAGTGCCATATGTTCGGTTGTAGCCTTCTACATTGGTAAATAAAAATTCCACATCATATATCTCGCTTAATCTGCGGAAAAATGGTTTACGGTACCACATGGCAGTATGGTGTACAAATAATATCTTAATTTCCCTATTTACCTTCTGGGATGGAGAATCATTTACCGTAACTTTATCATTAGTTACCATAGTATGCGGCTTCCTCCATTATCGTAGATTCTGCTTTTTCCATCTAAAAGGAAAAGGTACGGTCCCATATCCACACGGATAAAGTCGTCCCCCATATCGATGATTTTCATGTTATGTACGTTTACATACCCCAGATAGATATAACCATCATCTATGGTTTGATTCCAGGCAAAAAATGAGCTATTAATATTTTCATTGGTAACCCAAGGACCATATGCGGTTAAGAATCTGGCAACTTCCCTTCCATCCGAATATACTGTCAGGTTGTTTATTTTGTTTTTAGAGATCCACTGGGCAGATATGATTTCACTATCATGGATGTAGTTGCCCTGTCGGACAATGCTGTTATTTTCATAGACTGCTGAATAGGGCTGGCCCAGGGCGCTGTACTGAAGATAAGTTACGCAGGAAAACAGGAATATTAGGAGGACTAACAGGATGTAAACATCCCATTTTGGCTTTTTAATAAGCCTAGCAATGTATATGCCTCCGATGATAAAGACTGGTGCTAAAAATATTAACAACTGGAAAAACAATCTGGCAACATCGTATGCAATTGAGATATAGGGCAGTACTACAAATAATACTAGTAAACCAAGGGATACAACAATACCCAGTATAAATTCTGTGGTGAATTTTTCCCGATAATACCGGAATTTCCGAATTATTGCAAATAAACCAACCAGTATGGTGGCGAATATCAAATTATGTGCAATGATACTTACCATGTTGGGAAGGGATTTAAACACCACTCCCAGGATGCCTAAAACATAAGCCCCCCTAGTTGATAATAGTGCAGAGGTTAATCCTGTGCCTGCTGTAGCTTGAATCGTTTTATCCAGGGCATTAGCCCCGCTTGCAAACTGGACTTTGGCCACAAATAAGTACCAGATGGCAATGAGTATAAGTGAGATAATTAAGACGTCGAAGTTGGTAAAATTCAGCTTCCTTTCCTTTATTAGACTCTTGAAAAATGGGTAGAGTAGTATGAGTAGTATGACCAGAAATGCCACATAAGCTGTAGCATAATGTGATATCAATACAGAGAATATGAAAAGAATTATGAGTGCCTTACGGAACCATCTGTCCATTTTAATATCAAATAAAACCATTATAGTGAGGAAAAAGAATATTATGGCTATCTCCTGTCTAACCGCTCCCAGGAGGTTTATAAAGAACAACTGGAATATAAAGAGCAAAGCAGCTAAAAAGGCATATTTAGCAGCGATATATTTTTTCGTAACTATGTAAACGATTAATGGTAATATGGAACCAATTATAGCCATGAATAATTTAAATATGTATTCACCAGCCATCCCTGATAAGACGTGGTAGATTATGGGGAGGATGGTTATACTAATACAGGCGTTGTAAGCATTGTAGTAAGTATTTATATCCCAGTGATAGCCTAATTGGGTGAGTTGGAAACTGTAATATTCCAGGTGAACATCTATTCCAAGTAGGTGGTTGGAAGTTAGTCCGTGCATCAGTAGCAGACTTAAACCAATAAGCCACAGCGCCAGGGGATAAGTAGCAGAGTGCATTCTGTTCCTTAAATAAACCACAACCACCAGATACAAGGGGATAAGAAGGAGCATGGTTAAAAGTATGATGTTATTCTGAGTGGCGTTCATCAGGTAAGTCCCTAATATCGCCAGGAGAGGGAATAATAAGGGAAATATCATAGGGGCCCTTAATTTATCCTTTAAATCAATTTTAAATCCAAAATTATCGGTTAAAACCTGTTTGTTATGCCAGTAGGCAACTGCTATTAATATAATGGTGAAGAGGTTTAAAGTTATGAAAACTGGGATAAAGGATAATGGCTGATTTAAGAATGGATATAAACTGTTTAAAGCAAGTCCAATGATCATCAAAAAGGAAATACTCATTCCAACCGATAAAACAATCTTTTTAACTGGATTCATCCCTTTAAAATTAAATATGAGAAGGACTAAAAAGCCAGGAACTATTGAAAAGAATATGAAGGATAGTGCCTCTCTAAAAAAAGGTATATTCAAAATTATAGACAGATCAGTCAATGTTAGAAAGATTATAACTGTGAATATCCAGTTTTTAATGTTAAAATCCTTCATTATGTTGTTTATCTTCAAATTCAAACCTTCTAAAACTTCTAAAACTTCATATTATTGTTTCCAAATTTTACTTAATCAGAATAAGATTAATATGAATTTAAGATTTTAAGAGTATTTCCTTATATACTTTCTCCATACTACTGGCCACCCCTTTCCAGGTGTATTTCTCTACCACTAACTTCCTTCCTCTGTGACCCATCTCCTTTTGCATTTCAGGATCACCGAGTATCTGAGTTACAGCATTGGCCAGCTTCTTGATATCCCCGGGAGGTGTTACTATTCCTGCTTCAACCTTTTTTAGATCCTGGGCCACACCCACAATATCAGTGGTTACCACTGGTGTTTCGCAGGCCAGGGACTCCAATGCCACTATCCCAAATCCTTCCTGAAGGGATGATACGGATGGTAAGACGAAAACGTTTGCCTGGTTGTAATAATCTGCTATTTCCTCATCAGGGATAAACCCAACAAACTCCACATTTTCCTTCAATCCTAGTGAAGCGGCCATATCCTGATAATAATCCAGTAAAACTCCTTTTCCTCCCACAATTAATTTAACTTCAGGTATTTTATTTTTAATTATTTTAAGGGCTTCTAATAGATAATCCAATCCTTTATACTTATGAAATTCATCCAAGACACTCAAGAAAAAAATAATATTATCATCATCGTTGTCTGAAGCTTTTTTTGGCTGAAATTTTTCCACATCCACGCCGTTGGGGATTACTTCTATTTTATCCTTGTATTTTGTTAAATAAGATGAAGATTGCAGGTAGTTAGGCTGGGTTATTATGATCCTGGCTGCATTTTTTAACACAAATTTAAGGCCAAGCAGGTTGTATACACGGGCTATTATGCTTGCAAATCCATTTCCTATTATGTCGTTGTGATATGTAACCACCAATGGGTTGTCTTTAACGCTGGAATATAAAGCACTCCAATCAGCGCTCCAAGGGGTGGGGATATGGGTGTGTATTATGTCAGAATCATCGTTAGACAGCACTCCAGGAAGTCCGGTGGTGATGTTAGTATTGGCGATTTTACTAATATAGGGCAGTCTTTCTACTTCAATGCCTTCCACTGTCATTTTACTCTCTATATCTGGTTCGTTGGCACACACCACCTTTACCTGGTTGCCTGACTTCACTAACTCCCGGGATAGATAGTAAACGTAGTTTTCCACTCCTCCAGTAAATGGGTAAAACCTCACTGGTGTCTGTAATATCTTCATGTTAATTGTCCTTTATTTAGTAAAAACTCTTATTTAAGTAAAAACTCCCAGTATGTTACTTCCAACTTGGTGATGATTTCCTTCCAGTCATAATCCTTTGCATATTCTTTAGAGCTTTTTATCAGTTTTTCCTTTGATTTTATTGCTTCAACTATCTTATTTGAAATGGAGTCACTGGATAAATCCGCTATATATCCATTTTCACCCTCTTTTACCAGGTCTTTTGCCGCGTTCATAGGATGATCCACCACCACCACAGGTACTCCACAGGCATTGGCCTCCAGGACCACCATACCAAAGCCTTCCCTTACCGATGGAAGGACCAGTACTTTAGATGATTTCATATGGGCAATTACGTCCTGGTAATCCTCCAGGAATCCAGTAAATTCAACGTTACCTTTAAGGTCCAATTCGTTGGTTAATTTTTTCAATTGAACTTTTTCCGGACCTTCGCCAATGATGGTACATTTTATATTGGGATATGTTTTTTTTACTGTAGTCAGTGATTTTATGAGGAGATCGGCCTTTTTTTCTTTAATCAGCCTTCCTACAAAGATGATATCAGACTTATTTGATGAAGTTTCTATATGGTTAATTTCCTCTATGTCAATTCCATTAGGTATGACCGCAACTTCTTGCTGTCTTTTTATGTTCCATAAATCAGATTTTGTCTTCTCAGACACGGTTATAATCTTATCTGTCAATCGAACCATTAGTTGTTCAGTCAACCTACCAAAAAAACCCGCTTTTCCCAGATATTCATACCAGTAATCATTCCATACTTCATGTAGGGTGAGTACAAATGTGGATCTTACAAAAAAAGATTTGAATTTAGCTGTAAAACTTGAAAAAAAGGGAAATCCCTGGCAGTCTATGATATCATATTTTCCAGCCCTTAATTTAAATAGTAACATCACAGCAAAGTATATAGCTTCTTTAATGGATCTTCTATTGTCATGGTAAAGTTCTACTGGTTTACATACCCCATGTAACTTTATACCATCAAGTTCCATGTCCTTTTTGCCTGATTCGGGCCACCACCATCCCACACTGTACCAGTGTACGTCATGGCCTTTATCTACTAATCCTTTGGCCAGTTGGTAAATTCGTTTTTCCGCCCCTCCCTTTATCCAAGGGTAGGCTGCATCGTAAATGAAGGCTATCTTCATCTTTTCCCCATAAAAATAAATTTAGATAGTTTATGCATAATATGTTTAATCTTCAGACTCAGGACTGCTTAAAAGCATGAGACTTATGAATATCCCTGAAAATATGGTCTGAAATCCGAGAATAAAGAATATCAGTGCCATCATTGCATTGAGGGTTTGAAACAGTCCACCGAATCCTGCAGCAGACCAGTTATAGATTACATTGATACCTATGATCAGGCCCACCAGCAGTAGAACCACGCCCAGTAAGAGCTCTCTTCCTAGGGAATGATAACTTAAATATTTATTCACTGTCCCTGAACTTTTATTAACCCCATACATCTCTCCAAAGGCACCAAATTGCATCCAAGCCAGGAGCATCTGGTATCCAATTATAACAAGGAGACTTCCCAGGATAAGGGAGTGCATTCTGGATTGTCCTAGCAGAGTAACTATTGTCACCAGGGATACTCCCAACAGTAACACAATCAAACCTGGTCCCAAGAGAAATGGTGTGGGCCGGTAGAGCATCATGAATCTCAGGTGTCTCCATCCATCAGAAAATGAACTGAGTTTAGAATCACCTATCCTTGGATAATAGGTTATGGGGATCTCTGCAATCTTCAGATTCTCTCGAGCTGCTTCTATGATCATCTCTGAAGCAAACTCCATTCCTGTGCTATGGAGATTTAATTTATCCAGGGCTTCCCTTCGGATTGCTCTCATTCCACAGTGGGCATCTGAAATTCCTGCTTTAAACAGAGCATTAAGTAACCAAGTGAGGAATGGGTTACCCACGTATCTGTGCAGGGCAGGCATGGCTCCCTTCTTTATTTCTCCCTTTAACCTGGAGCCCATAACCATATCATAGTCTCCAGTTAAAAGTGGTTGGACAAATTCATAAGTGGTGTTCAGTGGATATGTACCGTCTGCATCACCCATTACAATTATATCTCCTTTTGATTCTTTAAATCCCCTTAGGTATGCATTTCCATACCCTCTATTATCCTCACGTACCACTCTTGCCCCTGCATCAGTAGCTTCCTTGGCAGTGTTATCGGTTGATGCATTGTCAACCACCACTACCTCTACATCCATCCCTTTTTCCTTTAGTTCAGTAAGTGGTATTGATTTAACTGTTTTACCTACTATCCCTTCTTCGTTAAGTGCTGGAATAACAATTGAAATATCCATTTAATCATCACTTCTATAATTTTTAGTTTTATGACTATGTAATGTAAAAATTCAGTAAATCCATCTGGTTAAATCTTATTAAGTGCTATTATTTAATCTATTATATTTAGTTATGCCCAATTCATAAGTAAAATAAGTATTAATCAGTTAAAAATGAATTTATGTTTTGAAATCCCAATGAATTTATGTTTTGAAATCCCATTTATTAGTATTCTATCGCGTATCCGTTTATGCAAATCTTTTAATAGGTTACTTTAATAATTCCATTAAATATTGTCTTAGATCATATTTTACGTTATCATCCGTCAAAGCTATTTCAATGGAGCTTTTCAACCATTCAAATGTATTTCCAATGTCGTAGATTTTACCTTCGAATACGTATCCGTAAGATTCATCCAGTGATTTCATAGCATCGGTGAGCTGTATTTCTCCACCCACCCCGGGTTCAACTTCCTTTATGTGATCAAAAATTTCCGGAACTAATATATATCTGCCAGTTATGGCTAGATTGGATGGCGCCTGGCTAATAGACGGTTTTTCCACCATGTCCTCTATTTTATAGACAGAATCTGAAATACATGACCCTTTGATAATACCGTATCTTTCTATTTTTTCCTCAGGAACCTTTTCGACTGCTATTGTGGTAGCTTCATATTTATAGAAGATGTCCATGAGTTGTTTAGTGCAAGGTACATTGGATTGGGCTATGGTATCTCCCAGAAGAACTGCAAATGGTTCGCCGTCGATATGATTTTTGGCTGTTGAAATGGCATCTCCCAGGCCTTTTTGCTTTTTTTGCCTTACATAGTAAATATCAGCCATATCAGAGATGGCTTCTATTTCCTTCAAGGCTTCTATTTTTCCACTGTTACGCAGGGATAATTCTAGTTCAAACGACCGGTCAAAATGGTCTTCAATGGTTCTTTTGCCCTTTCCAGTTATAATCAGTATATCATCTATTCCAGAAGAAACCGCTTCTTCCACCACATACTGTATTGTTGGTTTGTTAAATACAGGGAGCATTTCCTTGGGTTGTGCCTTGGTAGCAGGTAAAAATCTGGTTCCAAGACCCGCAGCAGGTATAACAGCTTTCATTTTATTATTCATCACCTTTTAATCATTTGCACTAAATTAGTATTACAATATTAGTATTTATACTTCATTAATTAACATTTCATTAATTAAAATAAAAGTAATTTATTAAAATTATAAATACACCACTGAATTTTCCCCAACAATGAATCTGAGGCCTTTAGGTAAACTATTTTCCTTAGATTCTACACGTGAATGGTTACCAATCAGACTATCAACGATTCTCTCGTTACATTTTATGACTGCATCACCCACCACTATGGAGGATTCTATTTCTCCCCCAATTATTGTACTATTATCACCGATAGATGTATATGGGCCAATGTATGCTTCTATCACGCAGTTTTCACCAATGATTACCGGTCCTCGAATCACACTGTTCTTTTTAACAATAGTTCCTTCGCCAATATAAACTCTACCGTTGATTTTGGTGCCATCTTCAACTTCTCCATTATTCTGTGATTTCAATACATCCAGTATTAAATGGTTGGCGTCCAATACATCTTCTGGTTTACCTGTGTCTTTCCACCATCCTTTTACAATATGTGAATCCACCTTAAGGTCTTTATTTAAAAGTTCTTGAATTGCATCGGTAATCTCGAGTTCATCCCTCCAAGATGGTTTGATCTTGGAAATTGCATCAAAAATTGATGGTTTGAAGAGGTATATACCAACCAGGGCCAGGTTGCTTTTTGGATGTTCTGGTTTTTCCACCAGGTTCATAACATGTCCTTCACTGTCCAGCTCGGCTACTCCAAACTGTCGAGGATTTTCCACATACTGCAAGAGTATTCTAGCCTGGTAATCTGATTTCTCGAAACCATCTACAAATTCTTTTATACCTGATTTAAGGATGTTATCCCCAAGATACATAATGAACGGGTCTTCTCCTACAAAATCCTTGGCAACAGCAACTGCATGGGCTAAGCCCTTGGGCTCTCCCTGGTTTATATAGGTAATATTTACACCAAATTGGGAACCATCTCCTACTGCCTCTTTAACCTTTTCTGGCATGTTGGTTCCTAATATAAGTCCAATGTCTGTTACATCTGCGTTTTTTAGATCTTCGATTGCGTAGAAAAGTACTGGTTTGTTTGCTATGGGAATAAGTTGTTTTGGGCCTGTATGTGTTAAAGGCCGTAAGCGGGTGCCATGGCCTCCGGATAAAATTAATCCCTTCATTCAATCACCTTTTTCATTTCTTTTAATCCTTCTTTCGTATTCAATAATTTTATATCCAGATGATTTTGAGCTTTTTCCACTGATAATGATGAATCCATGGGTCTTGGAGCTTTTCTAATTAACTCTTCGCTTAATATTGGGTTTATCAGGGTTTCATCCAGTTCAAATACCTGAGCAATGTTCTTTGCAAAATCAAACCGGTTTATCCTCTCATCCCCTGCAATATGATATAAACCCCCTCTATCCTTAGAATAAATATTTAAAATTGCTTCTGCAGCATTATCCGCGTATGTAGGGGAATTATATTCATCAGTTACGATGTTGATCTGATTACCAGCTTTAAGTTCATTTATAACCCATGTCACGAAGTTGAAATTAGTATGCCAACCATATAATACACTCACCCGCGCAATTAAATAGTTTAAATCAGAATTTTGAATGTATTCTTCTCCTTTAAGTTTACTTTTAGCATAATAATTTAATGGATTTGTTTTTTCAACTTCTTTATACATTCCCTTTTTTCCGTCAAAAACAAAATCCGTGGAAACATAGATAAACTTTGCATCTATTTTCTGGCATGCTTTTACCAGATTTAACGTGCCCTGTGCATTTATTCTATCTGCTTCTTCATGGTGATCCTCACAGTAATCCACGTTGGTGAGAGCTGCCGAATGAATAATCAGATCAGGATTTAAAGATTCAATTATACCCAGCACATCCTTTTCATTAGTTATATCGAGCTTTACTGCATTATCTTTAGGATTTTCATTATAGGTGGTAATTATTTCATAATCATGGGTAATGGTGGGGAATTTGCTCCCTAACAGTCCGCTTCCACCGGTTATAAATATTCGTTCCATGGTAATGTTTAATTATGCATGAAATATATAAATTTTTAGAAATTAATTTTAAATTAGGTGTTTGTTATGATTGATGGTGTTAAAACGAAAAATCTCAGGGTCATTCCTGATGAAAGGGGCTGGCTCATGGAAATATTAAGAAATGATGATGATATTTATCAAGAATTTGGTCAGGTCTACATAACCACTGCTTATCCTGGAGTGACGAAAGCATGGCACATGCACAAAAAGCAAACTGATAACTTCACCTGCATCCACGGGATGATGAAAGTCGCACTCTACGATGCCCGGAAAGATTCATCTACCTATGGAGAGCTGAATGAGTTCTTTGTGGGGGGGAAAAATCCCCTACTTATAAGCGTCCCACCATTGGTTTATCATGGCTTTAAAGGTGTTGGTACTGAGATAGCTTACTTTATCAGCGTTCCAACCCTGCCATATAACTATGAAGAGCCTGATGAATTCCGGTTACCTCCGGATACTGATGAAATACCTTATGACTGGCTTTTAGAACCAGGGAAAAGCCATGGGTAAATATTTATTAATATTAATTTTGAAAATTAAAAGTGATATAAAATGAAAATGCTAATAACCGGCGGGGCAGGGTTTATTGGAACTAACTTCGTGCACTATATCCATAAAAATTACGATTATGAAATTGTGGTGCTGGATAAACTAACCTATGCTGGAAATAAAGATAATATAAGGGATATACTGGCAGATATTCAGTTTATTAAGGGGGATATTGGCTGTGAGGAAGATGTGAAAACTGCCATGTATGATTGTGATCTGGTGGTTAATTTTGCTGCTGAAACTCATGTGGATAGATCAATTACAGACCCCAGCATATTTGTTAAAACTGATGTACTTGGCACATACAATCTGTTGGAATGCGTTAGAAAGTATGATGTGGAGAAGTACCTACAGATCTCAACAGATGAGGTGTATGGTAGTATAGATAATGGTTCCTTCACAGAAGAAAGTAACCTAGATCCAAGTAGCCCTTACTCAGCCAGTAAAGCTGGGGGAGATGTACTAGTTAATTCCTATTTCAAAACATATGGCACTCCTGTTTTAATTACCAGGAGTAGTAATAACTACGGACCGTACCAGTACCCAGAAAAGTTGATACCCCTGTTTATCATGAAGGCAATGCAAGATAAACCATTACCAGTTTATGGTAAAGGAAAAAATGTAAGGGACTGGATATATGTAATGGACAACTGTAAAGGTATTGATACCGTTCTAAACAAAGGTAAATTAGGTGAAGTCTACAACATCGGTGGTGGCAATGAAAAATCCAATATCGAGATCACCCACATGATACTGGATCTTCTTGAGAAACCAGAAAGTCTGATAACCTATGTGGAAGACAGATTAGGTCACGATCTAAGATACTCACTGGACTCAACTAAAACTAAAAAACTGGGCTGGAAGCCTGAATGGGCCTTTGAAGATGGTTTAAAGGAGACTGTAGAGTGGTATAAGGAAAATAAAGATATGTATATCTAATTTTTTTCTCTTTTATTTATTCTTTAGATAATCTTTTATTATATCTTCAAATTCTTTTTTACTAATTTTATAAAACTTCAGGGTTTTATGCTTGCTTTTCTGGCCAGAGACAATCTCCACATTACAATTGGTGAGATTAGATAATTCCTTAATTAACTCCTGATTTGCCTTTCCCTTCTGTGGAACAGATTTAATATTAATTTTAATTTCGTCTCTCCACTCATTGTAACCTGAAATCGTGAAATGGGATGAATTTGGGGATACTTCAATATCAACTATTATTCCATCTAATGTATTTTTCACGGCTTCCAAATGAAATCACCTTGAATTGTTAAAATATATTAATTAATTTTCGATAATAATACAGTGGTAGATTTTGTTAAGTAGGTTTTACAATAATTAGGTGTAAGTTTTACAAAAATCAAGGTTAGTTTTTATCAAATTATGTATCATAGAAATATATTTATTTTGATGTGAACATTGCTAAAATACCTGTATAAACTTAAAACCCTTTGTCAATCAGATTTTAATTTTGGAAGATCAAGACATAAATTTGAATAAATTAGTATGCATCTTGATGAATTTTTTTAAACATATGGGGACAAGGTTTAAATATGGAGAGATAAAGAAGTCTGTATGCTCAAACCGTAATATTCAAATGCTTCGAACAACCAGCAGGGGTGGTCGAGCGGTCAAAGGCGCTAGGTTGAGGGCCTAGTGGGGTAGTCCCTTCGCGGGTTCGATTCCCGTCCCCTGCACTTAATCAGGCTATATATGTTAATTATTACTGAATTCTTCAACAATTAAACTATGATACTTACCTTCAAAACCTTACCATCCCTCAAATCTTCAATTAATTCTTTTTTCAAATCAACCGCAGCTTTATCAGCCTTTATCATCAAGGTCCGGCTACACATGTAATTACTTTTTCTGCAGACCATATCAGTAGGATGTTTTAACGTTAAATTTTCATGTCCGTAACCCTTTATGGTGTCTTCAGCGTTTTCTGTTTCGAGCTTAATTGTTATGATAGTGTTGTTGTTTCTGATGGCATCCTTCATTTCATCGGGGAGATCATCAAGTACACTTTCAGATCCTACACCAATTATACAGTCAGCAGTTTTTCCTATTTCTTTATCCCTGGTTACCTCAAAGGTGGTTTTATGAAGAGAGGTAACGTTCTTATGTCCTTTGGCATGAAAACAGTATTCCATTGTTTATTCTCCTAAAATATTTTAATAATCTAACTATAAATGATAACAATTAAATTAATTAGAACCAGTTTATAAAATTTTTAAGTAACCCATGACTAATAAAACCACCCTGAAAGGAACATATTGTATTTTAATGGATTTAATATCAAATCAGTCCATATCCATTGGTAAATTGGGAGAAATAGAATTTAAGAAAGGCTATTATGTATACGTTGGTTCTGCCCTTAACTCGCTCATGCCCCGTATTAAAAGACATCTATCACAAAATAAGAAGTTGCATTGGCATATAGACTACTTATTAAACCACAAGGATGTGGAGGTAGTGAATGTTCTATATGCTGTTGATGTTAATAGATGGGAATGCAAATTAGCCCTAGAAATAGCGGGAACCACATCAGCAATAACAGATTTTGGTTGTTCAGACTGTACTTGTAGTTCTCACTTATTTTTTTCCACATATTATGATGATTTATTATATTATTCTCTAAATGCTTTTAAAAAGTTAAAATTAAATCCAAAAAGATACATAATCCAGTAAATTAATCAATCCAGTAAATTAATCAAATAAATTCCTTAATAAATGAATCAAACTCCTCAACATCCATGGGATTTGGTGTGGTGAAGTCATTATTTTCGTATATGTTCCTGGCAAGTTCACGATACAGTTCAGCCTGTTCTGAATCCGAAAATTGCTCTATCACAGTTTTAGCATTGATTTCGCTCTGCTGCACCAGTTTACTGCGGGGTATTACTCCAATTACCTTGGTTCCAATCCTCTCTGCAAATGCATTCACAATTTCTAGTTCATTTTCTATGCCCCGACAGTTACAGATAATACCACCTAAGTTACTTTTAAGCTTCTGAATTCCTTTACATATGTTATTAGCAGCATAAAGGGACATATATTCCCCTGAGGTTACAATATAAACTTCATCTGCAAAGTCTTCCCTGAGGGGGACTGCAAATCCTCCACAGACCACATCACCCAGCACATCGTAGATTATAACATCCAGATCAGTGGAGAAGGTTTCCAATTTCTCCAGGAGGTTCATGGCCACAATGACTCCCCGACCAGCACATCCTACTCCGGGTTCAGGACCACCACTTTCAACACATTTAACCTGATTAAAACCACTATAAAGTATTTCATCAGAAGATATATCCTTTTTTTCTCGGATGACATCCAGAATAGTGGGTATTCGGTTACCAACCAGTGTACGGGTGGTGTCTGCCTTTGGGTCGCAACCTATTACTAAAACCTGGAATTCATTAGAATAAGCAGCTGCAATATTGGAAACAATGGTGGATTTCCCTATACCGCCTTTACCGTAGATGGCGATGCGCTTTGTTTTATTCATTACATTCTCACCATGGCGCTTACAAGGTCGGCCCGGGTGATTATGCCTATCAATTTACCATCATCATCAACTACAGGGAGTCTATTAACGCTGTGTGTGTCCATGAACTTTGCGGCATCAGATATATCATCATCTTCCTTAACTGTGTACACATTCTTAGTCATTATCTCTCCAATATGTAAAGATGCTGCCCGGTTCATATCCTCAGCAATCTCGTCCAGTTCATGTTTCATGCGTATTGGAAGTTCGATAACATCGAGTGGTGCTGGTAATATTAGATTCAGGCGTGGTGAGTGAACCTCGAGGAGTCTCATTATATCTCCTTCACTTACTATACCAATTACCCTTGAGTCATCGTCTACAATGGGCGCTCCGCTGATCTTGTTATCTCTTAGTTTCTGTGCTACATCGCTTATTTTATCATCTGCATGAAATTTAATAACATTTTTCTCCATTGCATCTTTGACATTTATCATTTTACCACCTGTTTGTGTGTTATCCTTACACTAGTTTGTGTTATTCTCCAATAACTGCTTGTTTCCAATTAAGGCCATTCTAACCTAATTTATATCTACTTATCTCTATGATAATTTATTTAAGAATACTGATTTAAACTTTTAAAATTTTATCCCTTTCAATTCTTTTATAAACAATATCATTATACCGGACCTTATTTTCAACTAATACTGCCACGTTTTGATCTTTACCTGCTTTATCTATATTTTTACCATGGATCTGTAAGGATTCAACCTTCTGAATTAGACTACCGGTTGTTTTGCCCTGGATTATGATTTCATCTCCAATCTTGAGGTCGTCCCAGAGTTTTATTTCTGCTGCAGAGACTTTCCCATAGTAGTTAAGTATAACTCCAATATCCTTTTTTATATAATTTGATTCATTGGATTTACTTGTTTCGTGGGGTCTCTTATAGTAGAATCCTGTGTCAAATCCCCTGTTGAACACTTTCCGCAGTTCTTCCATCCATTGCGGATTGAATTTCCATTCACCCCATCTATACAGGTTGATTGCTTCCCGGTATGTACGAGTCACCGTTGCTACATAATCAGCTGCTCTGGCCCTTCCCTCGATTTTAAATGCATCAATACCGGCATCTACTAATTCTGGTATGTGTTCAATCATGCACAGGTCCTTTGGACTTAATAGGTTGGTGCCATTGTTTTCCTGGGTGAGTATCAGTTCTTTATCAATATCATCTTGTTCTTCCCCCACTAATCTCCAGTCTTCCCGGCAGGGCTGTATGCATTCCCCGCAGTTAGCACTCTTACCGTAGAGATGGGAGCTTAAAAAGCAACGCCCGGACAGAGCCATGCACATGGCCCCATGCACGAACACTTCAATTTCCAGTGGACTATTTACCTTTATTCTTTTAATCTCATCCAGGGAAAGATCACGAGAAAGTATAACCCGGGTTACACCCAGTTCTTCCAAGAGTTTTATAGATTCTATGTTGGATATGTTTGCCTGGACACTCATATGCACCTTTAAATCATTCCCCCGGGCCATGGCAAGAACTCCCAGATCAGAAGCTATGATGGCATCTGCACCTGCGGATTTGATAGTGGGCAGTATTTTCTTCAGGGATTCCAGGTCATCATCCTTCATAATGGTATTGGTAGATACATAGAGTTTCACATTATTAGTATGACAGGTTCCTACTGCATCTTCTAAATCTTCCAGAAGAAACTGACTGGTGTGGGCCCTTAAATTGTATCCAGGAATACCAAGATAAACTGAGTCTGCACCATTGTTGATGGCGGCGTTCAGGGATGCGAAGTCCCTGGCGGGAGATAGTAATTCCACAATTTTAATCACCTTTGCCTAAAAACTAGATTCAATCAAATGATTGAATTAAAAAGAGATATTTCATTAACAGCGGCTTGATTCATATTTTTCAATATTTTTAGGTAAAGAGGTAGGATATTCACCAGTGAAGCAGCCAGTACATAACTGGTCTTTATCTATTCCTATACATTTAATCAGGGATTCTATACTCAGATATCCTAAGGAGTCTACTCCAAGTATATTTTTTATTTCTTTAACTTCCTTATCTGAGGCTATTAATTCCTTCTTAGAAGCCATTGCTATTCCATAATAACAGGGAGATATTATTGGCGGGCATCCAACCCTTAAATGTATTTCACTGGCACCAGCTTCCTTTAAAACATCCATAAGTGCTTTGGAAGTGGTCCCCCTCACTACACTGTCATCCACCATAACTATCTTTTTTCCTTCAAGTTCTGATTTAATTGGATTCATTTTAAGCCTTACAGAATTTTCCCTATCTTCCTGGGTGGGCATGATAAAGGTTCGACCGACATAACGATTTTTTATAAGTCCTTCACCATAGGGTAAGCCTGATTCCCGTGAATATCCTATCGCAGCAGTTATGGCTGAATCTGGTACAGGTATGACCATATCTGCTTCAACTGCATGTTCTTGATGTAAAGCCCTTCCAATGTTCAGTCTAACATCGTAAACATTTTTCCCATCTATTATGCTATCTGGGCGTGCAAAGTAAATATATTCAAACATACAATAGGATCTGGGAATTTTTCCCTTCCCTGGCAGGCTGAAACTTTTTAATTCATCATTTATAAGTAGTATTTCGCCAGGTTCTACATCCCGTATCTTTTCTGCTCCAATTACATCAAAAGCCACGGATTCTGATGCGACTATAATTAAATCATCTTTTTTGCCCAGCGAAAGGGGTTTTATTCCCCCGGGATCTCTTACCACAATTAAATCATTATTCATAAGTATGGCCAGAGAATATGAGCCAATAAGATCCTTAGAAACATTTTGTATGGCCTTAATTATATCCCCTGACTTATTATATTCCTTGATCAGTAGATGGCATAACACTTCAGAGTCAGTGGTTGAATAAAAAATCCGACCTTCACTTTCAAGTTCCTTTCTAATCTCCGTTGAATTTATGATATCCCCATTATGAGCTATGGCAATATAACCATCTTCATACTCACTTACAAATGGTGATGAATTTTCAATTAAAGATTTACCAGAGGTTGAATATCTTACATGGCCTATTCCTTTGTTTCCTTTAAGGGCTTCAAAATTATCTTCTTTGAAAACATCAACAACCAAGCCCATACCCTTATGGGTGAACATCATCCCACCGTCATAGGTTGAAATACCTGCTGACTCCTGTCCTCTGTGCTGCAATGCGTACAGGCTATAATATATTTTTCTTGAAACTTCTCCTGATTTGGAATAAATACCTACAATACCACATTTATCCTTCAATTACGATTCTCCTCTAAATGTATCCATAGAGTTAAAAATAGGAATTATAATACTTAATTGGAATTTTCTATGGTAAGCTTACTATCTTAGTTAATAAATTTTTTAAATTAGAAATTTATTAATCATATTAAAATTTCTTAATTATTAAAAGTTTTAATTTTAAGATTTTTCATTCAAAGTTACGATTATTTAAATTAATTATTATTTAAGCAAGATTATCCTTTAAGTAAGCTGGAACTGATCCCTTCATTATCTATTTCTTCCTTTAAAACGTCAATTTTGGAATCATAGAAAATTAGGACAGCTCTAATAATTTTTAACCAATCAACAGCATCCTTTCTGTTGGGTGCAGCAATATAACCCTGACCAGTGATGATGTTGTCTGGTTTAAATTCATTGGTTATAAAATAAACATGTTCCTCTTCAACTAAATCTTCATTAAATGTATCTTTCCATAAATCTGTAAGATGAAAAGTTTCAAACATGTTTTTGTTCTTTAAAAGTTCATATTCATTTTTGATAGCGGCGTATCTCTGTTTTATTCGTCTTATTTCATCGTTGAGTTCTGAAATTTTCTTGTTTACTGTTTCTCTTTCATCTTGAATATGCTGATTTTCTGAGACGAGTTGTTCATTTAATGCGGAATTTTTCTCAAGATCCAGTAGAAGATCTTTAATTTCCTCTTCCTGTCCTGCCAATTTCAATTCCCTTTCCCGGAATTTCTTTATATTGGCTATGGACACAAGTCCAGAACGGATTATGGCATTTTTTATTTCAGACCTAATTATCGATGGATCCAAGTATTCCACGTCATGACCAAAGGGAAGTTTCACGCGCTCGATATGACCTACTTCATCTTTTAAAATATTAGTAAACTTTTCAGCTAATTCTCGGCCAGGAGCATCCACATCTGTGGCAATTAAAATAATGTCAGCTCCCCTGGTTACTTTTTTAGCTATCTCAGTATTGGTGGTTGGTATAATGGATGATATGGTAATGTGGTATTCTGCACCCAGGGCAATATTTTGCATGGCCCTGGAGATGTTTTCCACATCAGATGCTCCTTCAACGATAATCCGTACATCGATGGGACCTTTAACCTCCATTATCAATCTCACCTATTATCTCAATCTAAAGCCGTTAATCTTTTTATTCTGCCAGTTGTAGGTTCGGATTCGTTTTGATCTTCCAAATCCACAGGCAGCACAGTATTTTTTTCTGGCATTGTAAGAATTCTTTCCACATCTTCTACATCGAATGTGGGTTTTCTTATTACGTTTACCAAATGATGGTGTACCCTTACTCATTAATATCCTCCTTATAAAATTGAATTCAATGTTATTTAATCAAAAATCTAGCCGGGAGAAATGTAAACTATATTATCTCCTCTTATAAGAACAATACCTAATCTTCGAGCGGTTTCCCCGCCTTCTAATTCTTCGGCATCGTTTAAAACTAAATTCATATGCATGTCAAAACTTTTCAGGCTTCCTCTAAATTCTCTTCCACCTTTGAGTTTTATCAGTACTTGGGAATCCAATGCTTTACCTAATACATCCAATGGTCGTGATGTATTCACATTCTTCTGTGTATTCAAATTATCACCTTTCCTATAACTTTTTTGTTGGTGTGATTTATATTTAAATGTATGGTTATATCCTAACTCCTCTAAGCTTACCAGAAAGTTTAATTGGCCAATGGAATATATTTAATGGACCAATGGAATTTATGAAGAAAAGAGTTATGGATGTTTATGGATGGAATAAGATATAACAATATTGATTTTAATCGAAGATTCATGTATTGAATTTCTTGCTTGAATTTCTATTGAAAATATTACTTTTATTCCCTTTTTATTTATACATTGATTGTGATATATAATGTTATTTATCAATTGGTTTTTTAGCATTATTTTAAAATTAATGTTTCACATGAAATTCCAAAAAAAACTAAGGTGATTTTTATTAAAGTCAAGAAAAGGTACCATCTAAAAAAGAAGAATATCCGAAAAGTTCAGGAAGAACTGGGTGATTTTTCCCATTTAATACCGCCAGGTTCATCTGTAGAAATAATTAAAAGTGATCTCCCTGATATGATACTGGTGGATAACGAGCCACTCTTGATGTTCGTGGATGAAACCCCCTTCCCTACTCTTAATGGGGCTTTGAAGGCAAATATTAAATCAAAGTATGTGGTGGTGGATATGGGTGCCGTTAAGTTCATGGCCAAGGGAGCAGATGCCATGTCTCCTGGAATAACTGAAGCAGATCCCAATATCAAGGAGGGAGATCTGGTTGTTATTCTGGATGAAAACCACCATAAACCACTGGCCGTAGGGAGAAGTTTAATTTCGGGTCCTGAAATGGTTGAAAACAACCAGGGAAAAGCAGTTAAAACTATACACTTCATTGGCGATGAGATATGGAATTTTGAGATTTAGTTAAATCATGTAATATACTGTTAATTGTAAGGCGTGACCATGATACAGCTGAGATATTCTTCTGGTAAAATAATAACCGAAAATGTGCATAAAGTGGGGTTGCTTGCCCTGGGATCTCACCTGGAAAATCACGGAGCTGCCCTACCTATAGACACTGACTCGAAAATAGCAGCCCACCTGGCCTTACAGGCATCTTTAAGAACCGGTGCTAAATTTTTAGGGATACTGTATGCAGCTGCAGAATACAGCTATGTGAAACATGGGAAGCATGTTGCAGCTCCTATTCTAGTGGAGAAGAGACTTAAACCCACACTAGAGGCCGCTAAAAAATGCTTGGATTTGAAAACAATCGTGCTGGTAAACGGCCATGGAGGTAACGTACCTATAAAAGAGTATCTTCCTGCCCTTGAAGAAGAACTAAGCCTTAAAATATTATTCAACAATAAAATCGTAGAGATAGAAGGACCCCATGCCGGTACTGGGGAGCTATCCATAGGGGCTGTTCTGGGCATATTAGATGATACGAAGCTGGAAGAACACTGCAAATTCAAGGAATATCCTGAAGTAGGTATGGTTGGTCTTGATGAAGCCCGGGAGAAATCTGAGGGAATAGACGCCGGAGCCCGTGAAATCTTAAAAAATGGTGTGTGTGTCGATGAAGAATTAGGATCATATCTGCTGGAAGAAGCAATTGAAGACGTTGTTGGTAATGTTATTAAAATTTTAGATGAAGATTATAAAGGTAAATCAAATTGATGTTGTAGGAAGTAATTTATCTACTGTTTTTTGGAAAAGATTTATTAAATCAGTAATTTAAGGCATAATTTGTAATTAATCACAGGTGTTCTGGTTATGTGGAAATTTATATGGTTCATACTGGTTGTCATCTCCATCGTCATTCTAGGGGCCATGGTGTTTGGAATTTATTATAATCTGGCCAGGCTCAGGAAGAAAGTAGAAGATTCCTGGTCACATATAGAAGATGAACTCCAAGTGAGAATCATACTGGCTGATAAACTGATTGACGCAACTAAAAGAGATGTTGGACAGGAAAACTCCATCTTACAGAATGTGGTTGAAGCTCAATCCTGGTTAGAATATTCAGAAACAGTGCATGAAACTGTGCAAGCTAATAATATGTTGATTGTAGCGCTTGAAGAGCTTTTTATTTTATTAGAGGATCCAGATATTGCCATCAGCAAAAGACTTAAAAAATTATCTGAAGAATTGGAAGAAAATGAATATCTACTTTCCCAATACTGTTCCATCTACAATGAAGCGGCATACATGTACAACAGCAAACTCCAAATATTTCCCAACAACATGGTGGCAAACTACTTTGGTTTGAAAGATGCTGAATACTTTGAACCAGAATTCAATGATGATAAGAATTTAGATTTTGATCCAGCCAGGCGTGAAGAATAGGTTACAATTTTTTTACTCTAATTTTTAATTCTCTAATTTTCAATTTCTTTAATTAATTGTTTAAACTCTACTGCGAGTTTTTTCTTATTAAATGCAAAGGCTATCCTCCTCATGGCCTCCAGCATCCTTATCACTGAATCCAACCAGGTGAATATATCCCCCGGGTAAATGTGAATATCATAATCCCTGAGGAGTCTTCTGCTTATCTCCACAGGATCCTTCTTCTGCAATCGATATTTTAAAATCTTACGAGATAAGCCCGCCTGAAAACATGTACAGAATGGTTTTTCCTTACATTTACAGGTGAAAAATTCCATCTGAATATTTACGATCTTTTCCTGGAAGGCTGGGTCAAACTTCACCAGATTATCTGAACTGGATAGAATGTCCAGGGTTGAATCTGCAAATAAACGGGGTGAAATATTAATTTTAAGGACCTTACTCATATGGGCACTTAACCTCGCAGATAAATAGGCATTTTCCAGGGGTTGTAGGTTAAGTACTAGTTCCAATGGATTCCTTCGAGATATGTTCTTACGGATGTAATCAGCATCCTCGTGGTGTAGGAAAGATACAGAAACTGCCCTTCCATAGGGAGTGGCTTTAATGTTTTCTCCCTGTGTTTCGTTAAGGTTTTCTTCTACATCCTCTACCAATTTATAATCAGTTATTATATTCAGGGCCGTATCAATTTCCATTGGCAGATCCTGATTTTTATATGCATCTTTAAGTTGGTTAACCCTTCTAATCCCGCCAGAACATACATCGGCCAGGAACTGTTCAACCAGTTCATCTCCCCTGTAATTCACATTTATTGTTTCCACGTCACTTTCCAGTAGATCTAGGGCTACGGTTTCCTCAGTTTCATCTTCAAATTGGCGCCCCACTTCAGGTAGAAGGTAAACTTTGCCAATATCATGATATGAAGGTCGGCCTGCTCTTCCAAGCATTTGGTGGAATTCATTGGAAGTTAACCATTTATTTCCCATGGTAAGGCTTTCAAAAATAACCTGTGATGCTGGGAAATCAACTCCAGCTGCTAATGCTGCGGTGGTTACCACAGTTGATATTTCCTGGTTTAAAAATTTATTCTCTATTTGTAACTTCCTGGAATAGGAGAGCCCTGCATGATAGGCAGATGCTTTAACCTTTTTTTGGTTCAAATAGGAGGCTATTTCATGGGTTTTTCTCCTGGAGTTTGTGAATATTATAGTGGAGCCATGGAATCCCTTCTGGGAGATGTTCCGATGTTCATTTCTGCATATTTTAGCCATTAAATCATTTTTATCATACTCAGATCTGACGAAGACCAGATGACGATCCAAAGGCACTGGTCGCTGGTTGTACTCCACCAGTTTCATCTGGAATTCCTCTGCAATTTCCCGGGGATTTTTAACAGTGGCAGATAATCCAATCATTTGTACATCCGGAAATAACATTTCTAATCTTTTAATCAGACCATTTAATCGGGACCCACGTTCAGGGTTGTCCAGAGTGTGTATTTCATCTATCACTACCGTACCTATTTCACCTAGTTCTGCTGACCTGCCAGAGCGCAGGATAAAATCCAATCCCTCATAGGTACCTACTATGATATCTGCATCCTGAAAAGATTCATCTTTTATTATTAACTCCTCTTTTGCCTTAATTCTACTCATACCCACCCTTATGGATACTTTAAGTCCTAACTGTTCATATCGCTTTTTGAAGTCACGATACTTCTGGTTAGCCAAAGCCACCAGGGGTGTTAAGTAAATAAATTTACGGCCATTTAATGCCCTTGGAATTCCAGCCAGCTCCCCAATAAGGGTCTTACCACTGGCAGTGGCTGCCACAACTAACTGGCTTTCTCCCTTTAAAATCCCGGCTTTTATAGATAAAATCTGAACTGGTAGCAGTTTTTCAGCTTGTTTATTTAGTATTTCTCTAAATCCAGGATGGATTTTAAGATTTCTAACTTTAACTTCAGGCAGGTTGAATTTATCTCTGGTGGTTATCCTATCAAAAAGAGTTAATTCTGGATTACTGACTGGGTTGAATCGAGGATTGAATATCTTCAATACCTCTTCCAGGTTACCTGTTCTTTCTAAGAGTTTTTTAAAGTTTTTAAAGCTGTTTGAATCAAATCCTCTACTTTTAAGCTCTCTTTTAATTTCTTCTTCAGCGCAGAGGCGACAGATATACTCTTTGTGGAGTAGATAGGATTTGTCCCTTTTAATTAATGTAATGTAACCTTCAAAGGTGCAGTGCCTGCAGATCCTGGTTTTACGGTATTTGATATTAAGAGAATCAAGCATTTCCTCTGTTTCCGGGTCATCACCCACCAGAAACACCTGCTGCTTCCTTAAAATCTTGATTGCTTCACCGGGCGGTAGGAGGCTTTCCTTATCATCCTGTTTTACTATGAATTTATACGGTCTGATCTGGTCTTCTGTGGCTTTAATTTTGAGGTAACCATAAAAAATAGGTTTTCTACGCTGATTTACCGCGTTTTTAGAACTGCCTATGGGATATAGTTCCAGGATCTTTTTATTTTTTCTTAAAATTATCATTTCTTAATTTATATTTGATTTTTAGATGTAAAAAAAATTTGTTATAAAAAAAGATTAAATGTTTTCGTCGGCATCTTTTTCTGCTTCCAAAAGTTTTACCGCATGATCTCTCAGTTTAAATTTCTGGATCTTACCACTGGCAGTTAAGGGGAATTCATCTATAAAGAAAACCTTTTTTGGAACTTTATATCGGGCTATCTTAGTTGATGAGTAGTCCCGGACATCTTCTTCACATATATCTACGCCTTCTTCTAGGATAATGAATGCACCCACGATTTCCCCATACTTATCATCGGGTATACCTATTACCTGCACATCCCGGATTCCAGGCATGGTGTAAAGAAATTCTTCAATTTCACGGGGGTATATATTTTCCCCCCCTCTAATTATCATATCCTTTATCCGGCCCACGATGGAGTAGTATCCTTCCTCATCTAAGGTGGCCAGATCACCGCTGTGTAGCCAGCCATCTTTATCTATAACTTCCTGTGTTTTTTCAGGCATTTTATAGTAGCCCTTCATTACATTGTACCCTTTACAGCATATTTCTCCAGTTTCGTTGGGCCCCAGGGTTTCTCCTGTCTCCGGGTCAACGATTTTAACTTCACACTCGGGTAATGGTTTGCCCACAGTTTCCACCCTTTTTATCAGTGGGTCATCAACCCCGGTCTGGGTGAATCCTGGTGAACCTTCTGTTAAGCCGTATACACTGGTTATTTCCGTCATGTGCATGTCTTTAACTACTCTTTTCATAGCCTCGATGGGAGGGGTAGAACCAGCCATGATCCCAGTGCGTAAGGTTGTAAGATCGAACATTTCAAACATGGGATGGCTGTATTCAGCAATGAACATGGTGGGCACTCCGTGGAGTGCTGTGCAGCGTTCCTTTTGTACTGCAGCAAGGACCATAAGTGGGTCAAATACTTCAACCATAACCATAGTAGCACCATGGCTGTAAGTGGCCATCACTGCGAGTACAATACCAAAACAGTGGAAAAGTGGTACTGTAATACATAACCTGTCATTTTCTGTGAATTTTTGCCGTTCTCCTATGTAGTATCCGTTGTTCAGGATGTTTATATGGGTTAACATTACACCTTTGGGAAATCCTGTAGTTCCTGATGTGTACTGCATGTTAACCACATCATCGCTTTTAACCGACGCTTTAATCTCCTGGAATTTTTCTTCATTTCCATGTTTTCCTAAGAGAATGATTTCGTTGGTGTTGTACATACCCCGATGTTTTTCCTGACCCAGATAGATGATGCTTTCTAAAAAGGGGAACTTGTCACTCTTTAATTTACTTCTTTCATGGGTTTTTAATTCAGGAATGAGTTCATAAACAGTTTGAATATAATCAACATCTTGGAATCCATCAATTATTGCCAGTGCCTTCATATCTGACTGTTCCAATACATATGCAAGTTCATGACTTTTATAGGCTGTATTAACAGTGACCAGCACCACCCCTATTTTGGCAGTGGCAAACATGTAGGTAAGCCAATCAGGTACATTTTTTGCCCATATACCTACATGATCTCCCTTCTTTATCCCAATCTCCAGAAGACCCTTGGCCATTTGGTTCACCCTATTATCAAACTCCTCATAGGTGAAACGGAGATCCCGATCGGGGTATACCATGAATTCCTGGTTGGGATCCTTTTTCACCATCTTTTCCAGGAAATTTCCCAGAGTTTCCTTAGTAAAAACCATGTTAAAACCTCTATATTCATTTAATAGTTACAATTAATTCTTTTTTTAAAAAAAGTCTTGTCTTCCAATTTAAGTCACTTGCATACTTTATCTTTAGGCGTTTCTCCTGTAAATTCATCCACTTTAATCAGGTGTTTTTCCAAGGATTTTCGGATGGAATCTGAAATGGGTTTAGATTTCCCCTCTATAAAGTCGTAGTGGACAATTACTGCCTTTCCACGTGCCTTTAATTCCCCGTGTTGCCAGGCTTCATGTCCAATGGTGAAGGAAGTGTTACCTATTCTGGTTATGTAACTTCTGATCTCCACATCTTCACCATAGTACATCTGGCCGATGTAATCAAATTCTGTCCTAACCAGTATCAACTTCCATTTTTCATAGCTTAAATCAAGATCTGGAGTAAATAGACGGAATATTGGATTTCTACCTACTTCAAACCATTCTACCAGTGCTATGTTATTGATGTGGCGTAGACCGTCTGCATCTCCAAATCTCGGTGTGACTTTTATAGTGAACATTTTATTCCTCATTAATTATGCTTTATTTCCTAATTTTATTATATGGAATTCACTTTAGCTATTATAAAGGCGCGTAAACAACTGCTAGTATCCTGGCTTCATCTTGATGGGCATGTAGATCGTGAGGTATAACTGAATCGTAGTATATACTATCACCAGCACTTAAAACATATTTTTCCTGGCCGTAACAAAGTTCTACATCTCCATCCATGACGTATATAAATTCTTCACCTTCATGTGATGTTAGCTCGCAATTATTGACTTTTTTTGGATGTAAATCCACTATGAATGGTTCCATGTGCCGGTCACTTTTTCCATAGGCCAGTGAATAAAGTTCAAGTGAGCTTTCTTCCAGATTACTTATACTCCCTGTGAAATGGATTACTTCCTGAAATTGTCCTGATTTCGATACAAAAGGCCCTGTTTGTGACACGTCATCCAGTAATGTTCCTAAACGTACCCCTAATGCCCTTGCTATTTTAAAAAGCGGGGCCATTGAAGGAATGTATGCTCCTTCTTCCAGGCTTTCTATTAGTTCTGCACTGTTTCCACTGTCCTTTGCCAGATCTTCTACTGACATTTCCTTATTTTCTCTTAATTGGCGAATTTTCTCACCAATTTTATTATCCTCTGCCATAAAATCACTATTTAATTTTTTTTAATTATTTTTTTAATATTTATTAAAAATAATAACTGATAATCCCATTTAACTATTAACTGATAATCCAAATGACTGATAATCCCATTAACACTATAAATCGGCCTAGATCTAATAAAACCTATACTTCTAATAAAATATATTAAAAAAATATTTGATTGGTATTATTAGTGGAGTTATTACCATTGTCCGTTTGATTGGTCTGGTTTTCTACAACGTGAGTGATTAAATGCACTGGTTTAAAAGAGGCATCGTCAATCTGAATTATCTGCTGCTGGCTCATTGAGGTAAAATTTGTTGGGATTAAATTCACTATGGCATCACCACCTAAATTAAGGGCGTCAGCAATGGACCCTGACCCGAATGCAACCAGAGAGATCATGAGCACGATGAAAATTGTTCCTCTTTTTTCAGGATTCAAACAAATCACCACATCAATTAATTGTATTATGTATAATTGATATTTGTAAATTTTTGATATTATGTAAATTTTAATTAGATTATTTGTCTAATTAATTAAATTATATGCCTAATATACTTTTTTGTATTGTAATTTCCATTAAAAATTGTAACACTTTGATATAATAGCCAATTATTCCACAGTGACACATTTTGCCAGGTTTTTAGGTTTATCTGGGTCGAGGCCCCTTTCAACACTGATATAATAAGATAAAAGTTGCATAGGAATCACGTATGGTAGGGGTGAGAACATCTCATTGATTTCATTGGGTAAACCAATAAATTCGTCTGACTCGGACTTCAATGTTTCATCAGCACTGGAACCCAGGGCGATTACATGCGCATTCCTGGCTTTAACTTCTTCCATGTTGCTTAGTGTTTTATCACGGCTGATACCCGGTGGAATAACTGCCACAACCGGCACATCATCATCAATCAAGGCCAAGGGCCCATGTTTTAGTTCTCCTGCTGCGTAGCCCTCAGCGTGAATGTAAGTTATTTCCTTTAGTTTAAGAGCCCCTTCGATTGCTGTAGGATATGAGTAACCTCTGCCAATGAAGAAGAAATCAGTTTTTTTACTATATTTTCCAGCGATTTCCTTTATTTGATCCTCAGTCTTGAGAGCTTCCTCCATGTAGTCTGGCATATTTTCAAGTGTTTTCAGGAGATCATCATTACCACCCATTAGTATCGCCATGAGATAAATCACAGTTAACTGACTTACATAGGTTTTTGTAGCTGCCACACCAATTTCAGGGCCTGCTCTTGTGATAATTACATCATCTGCTTCTCGGGTAGCGGTGCTTCCCACTACATTTACTATGACCAGGGTATGTGATTTTTTATTAGCAATTCTAAGGGCTTTGAGGGTGTCAGCAGTTTCACCTGATTGAGAGATGAGTATTACCAACGTATTCTCATTTAACGTACTTGCTGAATATTCAAACTCCGATGCAAGTATCACATCGGTGGGTACGCCGGTTAGTGTTTCAAAGAGATATTTACCAACCAGTGAAGCATGATAGGATGTTCCACAAGCAACAAAGCTTATCTTATTGAATTTAGGGAACTTCTTAATGATGTTATTGATTTCATCTGCTTCCATGAGAGTCTGTTTCACAGCATTCGGTTGTTCATGTATCTCTTTAAGCATGAAATGATCAAATCCCTGTTTTTCAGCCATCTCTGCCGACCATTCAATGGTGTGTATCTCTTTAGTGATGCTATCTCCATCTAAATTTTTAATGGTAACACCATTACCGTCCAGAATTGCCATTTCCATATTATCTAAGTAAATTACTTGATCAGTATGGCTTAAAATTGCAGAAACATCAGATGTTAAGAAATTTTCACCATTTCCTTTTCCCACAATTAGCGGACTTTCTTTCCTAATACCTATTATCTTATTTGGTTCATCTACGAACATGATTGCCAGAGCATAAGCCCCTTTTAATTTCTGGGTGGTAGAATAAATTGCTTCCTCTAAATTCTGCCCCTCATCTAAATATTTCTCTATCAAATGAGGTATAACCTCTGTATCAGTATTAGAAGTAAATGTATGGCCGGAATTTTGGAGTTCCACCCTTAATTCCTTGAAGTTTTCAATGATCCCATTATGTACCACAGCTATTCTGTTATTACAGTCTGTATGAGGGTGTGCGTTTTCCTTAATGGGTGTGCCATGGGTAGCCCACCTGACATGGGCAATACCAGATTTTCCAGATAGTTCATTTAAATCGGGGTTTTTTGCAAATTGATGAATTTTACTTTGATCCTTTATAACTTTAATTCCGTTGGCTGAAATGGCTATACCCACCGAATCATAGCCTCTATATTCCAATTTTCCTAAACATTCTAAAAGTACTGGTACAGCTTCATCATCCTTAAGTACACATCCTATGATACCACACATATTTCTCACCTCGCCAAATGATACAACATAAATTTAAACAAATAAAATAATATTCATATTTTCAATCTAATAAGTCAATTAAGTAATTTAAATTAAAAGTATATAAATATTTGATAATGAGTAAATTAATATGGAGTAAATTGGATTATTGTAATTTAAAGTTCGTGATTATTTAGTGGCTAATAGATTAGTCTCAAATAAAAATTCTTACCGCGAATAATTGGAGTATCCATCAAAATGAACACCAAAAATCATGCATTATTGTACCATGGAAAAGCAAAAAGTGTGTATAAAACAGACGACCCAGAAATTGTTATTGTTAAATTCAGAGATGATATAACAGCTGGAGATGGTGAAAAAAAGGATACCCTGTCGGCTAAAGGTCATCTCAATTCCATAATTTCTGCTAAGTTCTTCGAAATCCTGGAAGCTGCAGATATAAAAACCCAGTACATTAAACTATTAGAACCAGGGGTTATGCTCTCGCACCGCCTGGATATGATTCCGCTCGAAGTTATAACCAGGAACATCGCGGCTGGAAGCCTATTGAGAAAGTTCCCCTTTAAGGATAAGCAGGAATTCGATCCACCCATTATACAGATGGATTATAAAAGTGATGAATTCCACGATCCCATGATAAACGACGACATAGCTGTAGCCTTGGGCTTTGTAACCAGAGAAGAACTGAACGAAATCCGGAGGATAACCTTGAAGATTAACCAGGTGCTTAAAATCTTCTTACTGGAAAAGGGAATCATCTTCCCTGACTTTAAAATCGAGTTCGGCAAGAATCACAAGGGTGAAATAATCCTTGGTGATGAGATCAGTCCTGATTCCTGCAGATTCTGGGACAGTAAAACCTGTGAAGTACTGGATAAGGACTTATTTAGAAAGGGAGAAACAGGTGTGATGGACGCCTACCTGGAAGTAGCATCTCGAATACTGGATGATAATGAAAAGGAAAAATGGGATATAAAATTGGTTTAAATTAATTAATTAAAGATTAGATGATTATCTGTCAATAATAACAGGTGAAAAAATGAGATACGATGCAGAGGTCAAAATAAGTTTAAAAAAAGGCATGTTGAACCCGGAAGCAACCACGATAGAAAAGGCCCTGGCACTCCTTAAGTACCAGGTTGAAAACACAAAAACTCTCCAGATAATTAAATTCTCCATAGAGGGAGAGAGTGAAGATATAGTCCGCCAGGAAGTGGATGAAATGTGTCAAAGACTACTCTGCAACCCGGTGATCCAAAACTATGAGATAGGAATTACCCCGGAGGAATAAAATGAAAGTTGCGATAATAAGGTTTCCAGGTTCAAACTGTGACCGGGACGTATATCACACCTTTAAACTCGCAGGTGGCGAAGCTGATTATGTCTGGTGGAGCAAAAGGGACCTTTCATCATTTGATGGTATAATAATCCCTGGAGGATTCTCATACGGTGATTATTTAAGGGCAGGAGCTATTGCAGCCATTACCCCAGTTATTGAAGGCATTAAAGACGCTGTCAAAGACGAGAAACCTGTCCTGGGAATATGTAACGGAGCCCAGATTCTAGCTGAGATAGGCCTGGTCCCGGGAGTGTTCACCAACAACATCAACGCGAAATTCATGTGCAAATGGACAGAATTGAAGGTTAAAACAACCAGAACACCCTTCACTAACATGTACAGTGCGGGTGATATCATAAAAATGCCCATAGCCCATGGTGAAGGACGATACTATAACGACGAAATAGAAAAACTTAAGGACCAGGATCAGATAGTACTGTCCTACGAAGGAGAAAACCCCAGTGGCTCCATGGAAGCAATAGCAGGAGTTTGTGATGAAAATGGTTTGGTATGTGCAGTAATGCCACATCCAGAGAGATCATCTGAATCTATTCTTGGCTCAGATGATGGTTTGAAGTTCTTCAAGGGAATGGTTAATTATTAAACCAGCCTCTTTTTTTTATTAAGTTAAACAGGAGAAAAAATGACAGTATATCTCGTAGGTGCCGGACCTGGTGATCCAGATCTCCTCACCTTAAAAGCAGTAGAAATCCTCAAAAAGGCTGATGTAGTTTTATACGACTACCTATCCAATGAAAAAATTCTCAAACATGCCCCTGATGCGGAATTAATCTACGTTGGTAAAAAGGCAGGTCAACACTACAAAAAACAGGATGAAATAAACCAGATTCTGATTGATAAAGCTAAAAACAACGACCTTGTGGTAAGGCTTAAAGGAGGAGACCCCTTTGTATTTGGAAGAGGTGGAGAGGAGATGCTAGCACTTCTGGAAGAAGGCATCTCTTTCGAAATAATCCCTGGTGTAACCGCAGCAATAGGTGTCCCCACAACCATAGGACTACCCGTAACCCATAGGGGAGTTGCCACATCACTGACCATAGTAACTGGACATGAAGACCCGACAAAAAATGAACAACAGGTCAAATGGGATTTCAAGGCAGACACCATTGTGATCTTGATGGGTGTGGGGAAACTGGAGGATAATACCAGGGAATTAATGAAACATAAAGACCCCAATACTCCGGTGTGCGTGATAGAAAGTGGAACTCTACCAGAACAGAGAATCATAACTGGAACCTTGGAAAATATACATAAAAAAGTAATCAAACCACCCGCCCTGATTGTGATAGGGCATGTGGTGGATATATACAAGAAGGCACATTCATGAATGATTTTAGAGGGAAAAAAATTGCAATTACCAGGCCAATTGAGAGGAGCCCCGAGGCAATTAAGATAATTGAAGACAACGGGGGAACAGTCCTGGTAGCACCAACACTGGAACTGGTGATCATCAACACCAAACCACTGAAGGACTTATGCCGAAGGGCAGATGAACTGGACTGGCTGATCTTCACATCGCCCACGGCAATTTTATCTCTGTTTAAACACTGCAGTGATCTTAAAGACCGTTTAAATCCCAGTTGTAGGATCGCAGTTATCGGACCCCGTACCGGGAAATACTTAAGTGAACATGGCTTGGAAGCTGATATTATCCCTGAGGACTATACTGCAGAGGGTCTTCTTGAAATATTTGAAGATATTGATGTTGAAAATCAGAATATAGGACTACCACGAACTTTAGCAGCTCGTGACATGTTACCCGAAGGTTTAAAAAATAAGGGAGCTAATGTTTTCCTGGTGGAAGCCTATAAATCAGACCTCCCCCAGGACCGGAGTAAGGTTAATGAAATGGTTCAGGCCATCATAAACAGAGAAGTGGATGCAGTCACCTTCACCAGTACTCTCACTGCCAGCAACCTCTTTGAAATGGCTGATGGGAAAGATAAGGAGAGATTATTGGAGCCACTCTTGAGTGGTGAGGTTCTGGTGGCCGCGATAGGCCCTGTAACTGCAAGAGCCCTGGAAAAATATGGTATAACCACCATAACCCCCGATGAGTACACTGTTAAAGCTATGTTAGATAAGTTGATGGAAAAAATGGATTGATGATTGAAGAAGGGATTGAAAAATTAAAGATGGATTTAAAATTAAAATATCACTGATAAATACCATGATAAACGTTCTCTGGTGAAATTATGAAAGTTACTATCTGGCCGGCCAATATCGACTCTACCAAGACAGTAAAAGAAGGTAGAAAAATTCCCAAAAACAATGCAGTAAACATTCCTAAACTCAGGGAAATTTCCCGGGCAGCTACTAAACTGGGCCTCAACCCTGAAGTGGAAAAGGATAAGTCCTATCCTAAATCCTGGTGGGAAAGTTCAGGAAGGGTGATGGTTGATAAAAAACAGCCCAAAAGGGAAATTCTTATTAAAATAAGCAACACCATTAAGGGATTTCGTAAATAATCCTTATTAACTGATAAGTTTGTTGATTTTCCCATATGTTTTATCCCATTGTTATTACATTTTAGAGCTAATTAACCCTCTTCAGAAAGTTATTTAAGATAATAAAAAGAATATAAACTTAAATTAATCCTTAAAAGATTTATTTTATGGTAAGATCTTTATTATACTAGGAGCTTGTTAATGGTAAAAAATCCAAAATCCACGATGATGCAAGGATTCCAAAAAGCGCATGATATGGTTAAAACCGCAGAAGACGTAAAGATATATAGTCACATTGATTGTGACGGTTTATCAGCTGGGGCAATTCTATCATCAACACTTGATGAGCTTGAAATCGACCATGAAGTTGAGTTTATAAGTTTAGACCGGATTGAGGAGTTACGTCCGGAAAACGAGCTTACCATCTTTTCTGATCTGGCATCAGGACAGGATTTGGATAAATTTGTGACATCCAACTCTAAAGTTCTGATTTTAGACCACCACCCTCCCGTTAGGAGCCATAACCAGTATAATGGAGGTTTCCTGGAACTTAACCCCCATCATTATGGTATCGATGGATCTTACCAGATATCCGGGGGTGGAATGTCCTATCTACTTGCTAAAACCTTTGGACTCCTCAGATTAAGCTGGATGGGTGTTTTAAGTGCTGTGGGTGATATGCAGGACAGTCACAACGGCAAATTACAGGGTTTAAATCAGGAAATACTTCAAGATGCAATAACCAGTGATCTGGTGAATTCCTGCTACGATCTTTCCATCTATGGAAGGCAGACCAGGCCCCTATTCATTGCCCTTTCCTATTTTGGAGATGTTAATCTCCCCATAACCAACAACCGTAATGAGTGTATATTACTTTTAAATAAGCTGGAAATCCCAACTAAAAATGGTAGCGGTAAACAACGAACTCTCTATGACTTAAGCATTGAAGAAAAGCAGAGGATATTCTCTGAACTAGTCAGGATGCTGAGCAAAGAGGTCCCCCAGAGGTATGTCAAACACATACCCAAACTTGTCTCTGGAGATACCTATGAATTCTTAAACGAAGAGATGTATACTCCATTAAGGGATGCCAGTGAATTTTCCACTGCTGTAAACGCTTGCAGCAGGAACAAACAACACGAAATCGCCCTCAAAGTATTAAAAGGTGATAGAGATGGTGCCCTAAAGAATATGCAAAAACTGACCAGGAAGCATCGAAGATACCTCGCCCAGAATATGGAAATATTGAGGGAAGAAGGGATGATTAACAAACTGGACAACCTGCAGTACTTTGAAGGTAATGGAATAAAAAGTGAGGTAATTGGAACCATAACCGGGATGCTTTTAAGTCACGCTGACTGGAAAAAGCCCATAATAGGTTTTACTGATGTAAGCAACCAGAAAAATGGAATAAAGGTGTCACTTCGTTGTTCGAGACTCTTAACCTATGACGGCATTCATTTCGGAAATTTGATCAAGAAAGTGGCTGAAAAAGTAGGAGGTAGTGGCGGTGGGCATTCAGTAGCCTGCGGAGCTTATATCCCAGAATCAAAAATGGATGATTTCCTGAAAAAATTTGATAACTCCCTGGAGGGTGTGGTTTAATTTCAAGCTCCAATTTTTTTATAAGACTTTAATTTTAATAGAAAAACAGTTTAATTGAGCCTACATCAATAGAACTTGAGCCTACATCAATAGAACTCTACTTTATTGTAAACCCAAATGTGTACAATATTTAAATTAAAAAATTAAAATTATTATTAACTGGTTTTGAGATTAGTTGGTTACCATGAAGGTCTTTAAAAAGAAAGGTGAACTTACCCGTTTCCAAATACTGGCAGAAATAGCCAAGCAGGAACCTCATCTGCGTCAGAAGGACATTGCAGGGAAACTTGGAATAACAGTCCAGGCAGTCTCAGAAAATATCAAAAGTTTAACTGATGATGGCTTGGTTGAAACTGGTAAAGGACACGTCCACTACAAGATCACCAAAAGAGGTATTGAAAGGGTTAAACGTGAAGCAATGAACCTTAGAAAATTTTCTGACCAGGTCCTGGACACCATGAATGCATATAAATCTGTATGGCCCGCCATAGCTCGTGAAGAGTATAAGTCTGGTGATAAGGTTTGGCTTGAGATGGAAGAGGGTATATTATACGCCACCACAAAAAAAACATCTGCACATGCAGAAGTGCTCACCGACTCTGAAAAAGATGGAGATGTGGCATTAATCAAATTAAATGGACTTATAGAACTTGAACCCGGATACATAATTATAATCAAGCTTCCAACCATCAATCAGGGCGGTTCAAGAGCCACCGACCTTGAAAAAATTCAGGGCATCTTAAAGGATAGAACCTATGATATTGACAGAATAGGAATCATGGGAACCGTATCTCGGGTGGTTGCAGGAAAATTAAATATACAACCTGATTTTGAATTTGCAACCCCAGAGGCAGCCATGGCCGCTGCAAAAAGGGGCCTCAACGTACTGGTCTTTGCCGTAGGGAAGATGACCAACATCATCACCAGTAAACTGGACAATGAGGATATTAAATACATTGTTGAGGATGTTAGGTAGTAAACATCTTTTTAGATGTTTAAAATAAGATTAGAGGAATCTACAACCAAAATCATCTATTCTTGAAACTATAACATTATCTAAACTCGTATCGCATGTTTCTGAAAGTGCAAATGCCGTGTTTCCCAGCATGGCCATACTAGCCCCCAATGTCTCATCTTCCAGTATATCAACTATTTCCTTCAACTCGGGACCCATGAGTGAGGTTTCTTCTGCAAATCTTCGGGATAATTTAAAAAAGTTCTGGATATCTGGTTTATCTAGAAGTTCACTCAATAGAGATTTCCCTGTCTGGTTAATTTTCTTCTGCCAGAATGGGTCTTCAATGATAGATGATGTTTCTATCTCTCCCAGGGTCTTGCTGATGATGTAATAATCATCTTTCCCTGTGGTCAGACCAGGGACGATCCTATCTACTCTACCATATCCTGGAGCGCCTTCTTTAAGCCTCAACACCAGGCCTCCAGTGAACTCAGCTATGACATCGCCTAACCCACTTTTCATCTCAATTTCAGCCAGGTGCGCTATAGATGCTGCCCGATTATAGGTTAGATGAAGTTTAAGGGCTTTGGCAATTGCAAGGGATGTTCCCAGGGCACAGGCAGCCGAAACCCCGAATCCACTGCCAATGGGTATTTCGAATTCATGATTTATGGTAATTTTTTTACCATCTACTTGGAACCGCTCATTAATTAAATCAATAGTTTTAAAGGTTATAGAAGAAAGTTTTGAATCATTTTGACCATTTATTATAACATCAACACCCTCACCATCCTCAATGAGTACGTCAGTTATAACTCCTTTGTCCAGTACTATTCCCGCCCCCCTTGAACCCTTTCTCAGTGGATCTAAATCAGGGATAATCTGGAAAAACCCGGTTATATGGCAGGGAACAAATATGGAACTGTTAATTAGAATCACCATTATTATTTATGCCAAGAATACCATATAACCATAAGCATAATTATTGTATATTAGTTGAAAATAAATAGAATTAATGAATTTTAAGGGTTGATTTCTTTGGAAAAAAGGATAGATCTACATACTCACAGTATATTCAGTGACGGTGAATTATTACCATCAGAAATAGCTAGACGAGCTCATGTTCTGGACCATGAAGCCGTGGCCATAACAGACCACGTGGATGCATCCAACATCGAGAGTGTGGGAAAAATAATAAACACGGTTAACGATCTCCGGGATAACTGGGATATCTCAATTATTCCTGGTGCGGAAATAACCCATGCCCCGGTGGAAGTAATACATAAACTAGCAGTTAAGGCCAGGAAATTAGGTGCAGAGATCATAGTGGTCCACGGGGAGACCATTGTTGAACCGGTTATTGAAGGTACTAATTTCACTGCAGTTAACAGTTCTGAAGTTGATATACTGGCACACCCGGGACTTATAACAGTTGAAGAGGTTGAAATTGCCAAGGACAATGATATTGCATTGGAGATAACCTCCAGGAGGGGTCACTCCCTTACAAACGGACATGTGGCGAAGCTGGCCCTGGAAGTTGGGACTAACCTGGTTATGGACACTGATACACACTCACCCCAGGATCTGATTTCTTACGAAACTGCCTGTAGAATTCTAAGTGGTGCCGGAATACCCGATGATGAGTTTAATAAAATTTTAAGGACCAACCCCAGTAGAATCTTGGCCAAGCATGGACTATTGAATTAAATACAATACAGATAGATTAATTAATTAAATTTCACATAAATTAATAATTAAGGTGTTAAAAATGAACGACAAGTTAACTGGTATAATATATTTGATTATTGGAATATTGATATTGGTAGTGTGGTTTGTTGCCCGTGAGATCTACGTCTATTTGGTATGGATAATAGCCATCGGATTGATAATAGCTGGAATTTATTTTCTGTTCTTTAAAAAAGGATATTAAACCAGCTAAATCAGGAATTATTATTATTTGAGGACTTCATATTCCAGTATGAAATCTTTCCCCAATTTATAACTTTTTTTAAGCTCCAATTTAAATGCATCCTTCATATAATCTACACCCTCACCATCAGCCAGGGTTTTTGCCTTCACGCCTCCAGCTATCATGGGGGCTATGCAGACTCGTATTTCATCAACCAGACCATCCTTGAGCATGGAATAATTCAGTGTAGAACCACCCTCCAGTAATATTGACCTTATTCCCCTCTGGGCCAGTTCATCCATCAAGATAGTTAAATCCACACGTGTTTCACCAGCCAGTATCACATCTACATTATCACCTTTATCCATCAATAATTTAACTCTTTCTCGGGGTGCATCTTGGGAGACAGCTATTAATGTCTCTGCTTCCTCATTCAGCACGCGGGAATTTATAGGAGTTATGGCTTTACTATCAGTTACAACTCTTAATGGATTATCTGACTCCTCAGATGAGAATTTATGAACAGTTAATCTGGGATCATCTTCTAAGACTGTGTTAATCCCCACCATTATGGCATCTAGTTCTTTTCTAATCTGATGTACCCTTTGAAGATCTTCCGGGCCGGAAATTTCTGAACTACCTGTCCTGGTGGCTATTTTACCGTCGAGTGTCATGGCAGAATTTAAAATTATGTAGGGTTTCATTTTTCTAACCTTAAATTATAGGGTGCTGATTTTAATGGTGTTTTATTTTTAATGGCCATCTTTTATTAAAAATATTTATTAGCATAATTCCTATTATAATTAGTTAAACTTAAGTTTTTATTGTTTTAAGTAGTATCAATTAAGGAGAACATATAAATGGATAATGAACGTTACCAGAAGGGTTTAAAACATTTAGAAGAATATAACAGCGGAAATTATGGAAAATTAAAGGAAAAATTAGCGGATATTGCACCAGATTTAGCGCGTTTTGTGGCTGAATTTGCATACGGGGATGTCTACAGCAGGCCTGGTCTCGATGTTAAGTCCCGGGAGATAGCCACAGTAGCTGCACTTACTGCACTGGGTTACGCACCCCTAGAACTCAAGAGTCATATAGAAGGTGCTTTAAACAGTGGATGTAGCCGCGAAGAGATTGTTGAAGTAATAATACAGATGGCTGTTTATGCTGGTTTCCCTGCAGCGATAAATGGTATAGCCTGTGCCAAAGAAGTTTTCAACAGGATGGATGAGAAATAAAGATGTTTTTTTTAAATTTTAAACTTGTTTCTTAAATTAAAAACTTTTTCTGCATTATTTTGAGTTACCCTATCAACTTCATCCATGGGAATGTCCTTTACATGGGCTACAGTCTTTAACACTTCTTCCACATATGCTGGTTCATTCCTACCTTTAAATGGGGACAGATATGGGCTGTCAGTTTCTGTGAGTATGTTGGTGAGTGGTAGTTCCCTTGCTAGATCCTGATGATGTTCTGAAAAGCTAATGATGGTTGATAGAGATATATAGTAACCTTCATCTACTATTGCACTTGCTGTCTGGATGTCACCACCGTAACAATGGAATATTACACCAGGGATATCATGTTTCTTCACCATCTCCAGCGCCTCTTGCTCTGCAGCCCGGGCATGAATAACTAAAGGTTTTTCATAATCCACAGCCAGATCAATAAATCGGTTAAATAGATTTATCTGTCTTTTTTTATGCCCATCACTTTTTATTTCATGATAATCAAGGCCTGTCTCACCTAAAGCTACCGATTTATCAATATTGGTAATGATCTCAGTTAATGCCTTTTCTATAATGTTTGAATCTGCTTTAGCAGCGTTGTGTGGATGAAATCCGAGTGTAGGATATATAAATTCAGGGTATTCTTCATTTAATTTTAATGTTCGCCGGTTACCACCTAAACTTGCACCGGAGTTGATGATTGCACATAATTTTTCCTGGGCTCTTTCTAGAACTTCTTCTCTGTTTTTGTTATACTCTTTGAAATCAACATGACAGTGAGCATCGATCATTTTGTTCTCCTTAAAATAAAAATAATCCTATAAAATACTTCTATTAAAAAAAACTAGTTATATTCAAATTATTAAACCCCAAATCTCCTTTCCCTATTTTGATAGTCTCTAACTGCCCTTAAGAAATCGACTTTCCGGAGTTGAGGCCATAAACTATCGCAGAAGTAAAGTTCAGAATATGATGATTGCCATAATAGAAATCCGCTCAGTCTTTCTTCACCACTGGTTCTTATGATCAGGTTAGGATCAACCAGTCCAGCAGTGTACAGATTTTCATTCACTATATTTTCATCTATTTCATCAGGGTCAAGTTTTCCATCTTTAACCTGGTTTGCAATTTTTTTTATTGCATCAACTATTTCTAAACGCCCATCATACCCTATTGCAATGTTTACCTGTCTTTTATTGTATTTACTGGTGGATTCTTCGGCTTTCCTTATAGCTTCCCTGACATCATCAGGTAATAGTTCTAACTTTCCAACTGCCCTTAATTTAACATTATTTTGATGTATTCTTTTATTCTGGCCTATTGTTTCGAAATTATGCTTGAATAGTTCCATCAATCCTTTTACTTCCTCCGGTGACCTTTTGAAGTTTTCTATGGAAAATGCATAGACTGTAACTATCTCAATCCCTAAATCAATACACCAGTCCAACACCTTTTCCAGGGTGCTTACTCCCCTTTTATGTCCTTCAATTGAATTCATGTCCCCTTGTATTTTGGAGTATCTTCTGTTACCATCCATTATTAGGGCTACATGTCTGGGCATGTTTTCTTGACGGAGATTTCTAGAGAGATACCATTCATATACTGTATATAGTGGTGTTAAAAGTGACATTGTTACTCCAGCATCTTTAATAGGTTTATTATTGGTCCTATAAAACATAACCATCACTATCAGATATAAAAAAGATGCTTAATTACTTATCATTTATCTAAATCAATCTTTATTTATCTTTAAATCGTTTTTTTATTTTTAGAATTCTATAAATTTTATTTATAAATAATTATTTATAGATTTTTATAACCAAATTTCCCTTATATCCTCTAGATCTCTCTACCCCATGTCTTTCAGGTATTTGGCGAATTTCAACGCGCGGGTATAACCTTCAACTGTGAGGGATCGTGAGGTATCTATGAATGTAACATCCATTCCCAGGGTTACGGCACCGTGGCTCTTCCCACAGCCTGATAAAACAAGAGACCTGAATATTAAATTCCCAGTTACACCATCAGGCGCCAGTATAAAATTTGAGTTATCTTGAATTGCTTCTTCGATCAATATATAATGATGTTTAACTGGATATTTATCACTTGTGATCTCAACTAACAGTTCACCCTCCGCTATGGATTTATCGATCTTCTGGCTTCTCCCAACATCCTGGGCCCTGCCACTGGAGAGTACAGCTATTTTAGGTTTAATATTAATTTTTTTCAGGAATTGTGCACCTAACTCTATTATCCGTAGTTTCTGTTCCAGGTTATCCCCTTCATCTATACCCACCGGCGCCAAGAAAAATTTATGACCATTAATTTCTATAAATGAAGCACGATAGAATTCCCCATATCTACTTCTAAGTCCAGCTAAAATCTGGGAAGCACCAATGGATCCTCTTACGTAGGCATGGGCTCTGTTTTCAGTTATGGACTCTATAAATTCTTCTGGAGAATCTATCAGTTGCACAGTGAAATCTACCCTCTGGGAGGCTTTTATAATGTTTTTATTATCTCCTACACCAGCAATTATCGTCATCTAATTCCTTTTAATAATTTTTTCATCCCAACTTGTTCTATCTATATTAATATATGATTTTATCCTAATAAAAAGGGTAATATATATAGGCTAGAAGTTACTAATCATTAACAATAAGTTATCAGGTTTTAAAATGACCACTCCTTCCCACATAACTAAACAACAATCCCCATCTGGATTTAATGGGTATTTGTATTGTAAAAAATGTCAGGGTTACTACCAACTTCAGGATGGTGAGAGTAAGGATGATTTTGTATCCTGTGAATGTGGATGGGAGTTAGAATTCTACGAAAGTTTGCCCTCCAAATTCTCAGATGACTCTGATGTTGATGAAATAGATGACACTGAAGAAATAGAGCAGTTAATGACCTTGCTCAAGAGTAAATCAGCCAAAAGAAAGGCTATAATTAAAAATCTCTCAAAAAATATACATATTCAGGAAGAGATGCTCAACAAGATAAAAGATGAAAGATGGACTCTGTGGGATATTTTAGAAGAAAAAAATATACAGGATGATATTAAAAATCAAAAAGTACTTTTGGATGAAATTTCAGAAAATGAGGATAGGTTGCTAAACATCGTAAGAGAAAAAAGAAGTAATGTAAAAAGTAATCAGGGATCATTTACAGAAATTTTTCGCGATGTTGGAACCAGTGACATTATCATCATATCAGCCATCATAATAATATTAGTGCTATTAATTCTGTTAATAATTTAAAATTTAAAAAAAGTAAGATAATTTTTTTTCAGAAAATTATCCTTCTTTTAATGTTTATTTCTTTAATGCCTCTTCAATAGCATTTAATGTGCTATCTAAGTCATATGTAGAATGTTTTAATGATATGAAACAGCATTCAAACTGGGATGGCGGGATAAATACACCATTATCCAGTAGTTCATGGAAGTATGCGTCGAAATTACCAGTGTTGGCTGTTTTTGCATCCTGGTAATCATACACATCCCTATCAGTAAAGTATATCTGGAACATGGAGGCTAATCCCACGACCTTATAATTTAAATCCTGTTCTTCTAAAATATCTCCAATAGCCCTACGCAGATACTCTCCCTTCTTCTCTAATTCAGTGTAGAATTTTTTATCAAGCTGTTCTAACGCTTCGATACCTGCAGTTACAGATATGGGATTTCCATTAAAGGTTCCTGCCTGGTAAACATCTCCTGATGGAGCAATTCTCTCCATATATTCTTTTTTCCCGGATAATGCACCAATTGGGAATCCACCGCCTAATATTTTACCAAATGTCACCAGATCAGGAGTTACGCCATAATACTCCTGAGCCCCACCTTCCGCCAGTCTAAAACCAGTGATAACCTCGTCAAAGATGAGTATTATACCGTTATCACTGGTGATCCTGCGTAAAAATTCAAGGTACCCCTCTTTTGGAGGTATACATCCAACGTTACCCATCACTGGTTCAACTATTATGGTGGCTATATCTTCCCCCTGATTAACAATTAAATCTTCAACTGCTTCAACATCATTAAAGGGGATTAATATGGTATTTTTAGTGGTTTCCTCAGGTACACCTGGCGAATCTGGCAGCCCCATGGCACCTGATCCAGACTTTACCAGTACATAATCATGTGCACCATGATAGGATCCTTCAAATTTAACAATCTTTTTTCGACCAGTAACGGCTCTGGCTAGCCTTATGGCACTCATAGTGGCCTCTGTACCCGAATTTACAAACCTCACCATATCAGCACAGGGTACCCTACTAGTAACTAGCTTGGCTAGCTGGATCTCCTTTTGTGTAGGTACGCCATAGGTTGAACCCAATTCCAGCTGCTTTTTAACTGCATCCACTATCCCTGGGTTGGAATGTCCCAATATTAAGGGGCCGTAGGCCAGACAATAATCTATATATTCTTTACCATCCATATCTTGGATATGTGAACCTAACGCTTTTTTTGCAAAGAACGGATAGGGTTTGAAGGCCCTTACCGGTGAATCAACACCTCCAGAAAGGTATTTTTTGGCTTCATTAAATAATTCTTTAGATTTCATAATTGAATTCTCCTTAATTTTTCGAATTTCCTTTAAATTCATAGACTTCAAAAAACAAGTTCAAATCAATCTTTTAAGATTAATCAGAGAATTTACAGCTGCAACTGCCACTGGAGTTCCACCTTTAGGTCCGTTGGTTATTAAATGAGGTATATCAGTTTCATTCAGTGCTTTTTTTGACTCATCCGCTCCAACAAATCCCACAGGGACGCCAATTACAGATCTTACATTCAACATGCCCTTACCGGTTAACTTTAAAACTTCTAATAGGGCGGTTGGTGAATTTCCTATGGCCACAATACCATCAAATCCCTCTGCTGCCGCAACCTGCATGGCGGCTCCTGCCCTAGTGATTTCTTCCTTTTTAGCAATTTCCAGGGTTTTTTCATGGTTAATGTAACATTGGACCTTACCAGGGTATTTATTTATACCCACTTTCACCATGTTTATGTCCGTCAATATGTCTTTACCGGATTTTATGGATTTTAAACTTTCATCTACAAAATCAGAGCTCATGTAGGTGATATCTGCGTATTCAGGGTCAGCTGTGGAGTGCACTATCCGCTCAACTATGGATCTCTCTTCGGGTTTTAGATGCTTGGTTTTCTCATCTATCAGGGATTTCACTATTTCCCTGCTTTTGGTGGCGATTTTATGACCTTGTTTGGTTGAAGCACCCATGAACATGTTTGTTGAAATAAAATTTTTTATATTCCTCATGGTATCTTTATTGGAGTTTAATTTTTATAAATAATACATCAATTCATGTTTTTTAATTAACTATTATTTTAAACTTTTTAAAAACAAATCAATGGAATTTTTAACCATTGGATGTTAAAAATTAGGGCAAAATATTTTAATACGTTTAACAGAATTTGTAAATATAATTTAAATGGAGGCAAACCAATGAAAGATGTAAAAGATGTAAAGGGTCAGGTATCTGAAACCATCGCTACTTTGATGACAACTGCATTTGGATTAATAGCGGCACTCGCCTGGAACGAAGCTATTAAGGCAATAATAGATTTATATTTGCCATCAGGAGAGGGAATTACAGGATTACTGGTATATGCCATTTTAATAACCATAATAGCAGTGGTAGCAACCTTAATAATTGCCAAAGTTATAGCGAAACCAGCAGTGCAGGCAGTCAGAATAGTAGAATAAAAAAACTATAATTTCTTAAAAAATGAATTAAGGGGTGGATTGTTTCAACTTTGTCTTTGAACCTTCCACTTCCTCTGTTTTAACCACATCTGTTTTTGCCAGGCGATCTAAGTATCTTTCCCTGGGTTTTTTCATTGCAAAACCAACGATAACATCCACCACTAGTGGTAACCATAGAAACTTGGATAAATTCCGTATCAATGATTTCCTATAATCCATTTCACCTTCGGTGGATATTACTTTTAATTTCATAAGATTCTTTCCGGGTGTGGTCCTGTATTTACCTTCAAAGTAAGTGAAGTAGGCTACAATCGCTATGGCAGCAATTGGAATCCATATACTGAATAATATAAGTAGGTTAAGTACAGCGAGAACTGGGGTGATAACAGCCGCTATAACCCATAATAATAACGTGATTATTAAAAAATCAACTATTAAAGCCATAAATCGCTTACTCCATAAACCGGGCATGATATATTCCTCTTTTATAATTACTAAACTATTTATGTATAAACAAGTTAATAAATGTATTCAATGAAGCAAACTAAATCATTTAACAGACCCGTGGCACTGGATCAGCTATGGGCTCTTCCAGAATTCTTTTACCTCCCAGAGTGGTTATCATAATCACATGTTCATCCTCGGTGACTTCACCAATTATCTGGGCCTCTTTCCCATATTTAGTCTTTTGAATGGCTTCTAATATCTCTTGAGCTTTATCTTCTTTCACACCCAATATGACCTTGCCCTCATTTGCAACCTCGTAAGGATCAATTCCCAACATTTCAGATGCAGCATTGACTTCCTTTTTAAAGGGTATCTTCTCCTCCTCAATGAGCATTCCCACACCTGACTTGGAGGCCAATTCATTCAGAGCATTGGCAATGCCTCCCCGGGTAGGGTCTTTCATGGCAGTTACTCCACCAATATTAAGGGCAGCTTTTACCATTCCCCATACAGGAGCAACATCTGATTTGAGGTCTGTATCAAATCCAAATCCTTCCCGGAAAGACATGATGGATATACCATGGTCACCCACACTTCCAGTGAGGATTATTTTATCCCCGACATTTAAGCCAGAATCCTGTTTAATCTCCCCTTTTCGGGCTATTCCTATGCCTGTGGTGGTTATTATTATTTTATCCAGCTTATCTTTCTCCATGACCTTGGTATCACCAGTTATTATGGCAACTCCTGCTTCTGTAGCCACTGCATCCATGGATTTCACTATTTTCTCCAGATCTTCACTGGGGAATCCTTCACTTATAACCATTGCATTGGCTATGGCCAATGGTTTAGCACCCATTACTGATACGTCGTTTACAGTCCCTGCAATTGATATTTTTCCAATATCCCCACCAGGGAAAAAAATTGGATTTACAGTATGGCTGTCTGTGCTTATTACAATTTCATATTCATCCAGGGGGATGGTTGCACCGTCGTCCAGTTCATCTAATCCAATTCCCCCATTTACGTTTTTATTTTTGATATTTTCACGTATAATTCCGGATATAAGGCCTTGCATTATTTCTCCGCCAGCCCCATGTGACATTCCGATTTTCATTTTTAGTTCACCTTCAGGTAAAATTTAGATAACATATCTACAAATTAGATTAACAAATCTATAATTTCCAAACTCACCATTAATTTAAAGAATTTAATAGATATTTGAAAAGTTAATTATCACTTTGATTTCAATCTACACATATTTAAGTATAGTTGTATATATTCAGTGAACATCACCAAAGTTTATCCATTAAAAGTTAAATAATTTATAGTAGCTATGTTTAATTTATGAAAGTATAAATATAGTGAAATTAATTAAAATACAAAGAGATTGAATGCTTTCATTTTTACATATATATCAATATTTGAGGTGAAATAATGGCTATCTGGCAAGGAAAATCATTAAGAAAACACACCGGCGGACGGAGTAAATCTAATCGTAACAAAAGAAAAATAGAATTCGGAAGGGATCCAGCAGAAACCAAGATTGGTGAAAGAAAGACCAAGAAGATCCGTGCAAAAGGAGGAAATGAAAAGATCCGCCTTACCAATGCAAATAAGATAAACGTGGTTGACCCTAATAACAACAAAGTCCAGTCAGCTGAGATTCAAAACGTCATTGAAAACCCGGCTAACATCCAATTTGTAAGAAGGAACATTATAAACAAAGGTGCCGTGGTAGAGACTAATCTGGGTAAAGTAAGAGTAACCTCCAGACCTGGTCAGCATGGCATTATAAATGGTGTACTGGTTGAATGATAACACTCGTTTTTTAGAGATTAAAGATAAAGCTTTAAATTTCACAACCAGGGTTAATCAGGACCTTCCAAAAGGTATGGAACTTGAGTTTGAGGGTTTTTTCCAGAGGGGCTTCTTTGTAACCAAAAAACGTTACGCCTTGATACAGGATGGCAACATCGTGGTAAAAGGCCTGGAACTTGTCAGGCGAGACTGGGCCCCTATAGCTAAAAAGACACAGGAAAAAATATTAAGAGCTTTATTGGAGGAAGGATCACCCCAGAAGGCTGTTAAAATCGCACGGGACACGATACAAGAAATTAAAGAAGGGAAAATCTCCCTGGAAGACCTGGTGATCCATACCCAACTAACAAAGAATCCAGATGAATACGTTCAAAGGGCGCCTCATGTGATGGCTGCAAAAAAGGCTATCCAGAAGGGTAGGAAGGTAGGTCCCGGCACCATCATCCGATACGTTGTTGTAAAGGGTAGGGAAGCCATCAGTCAAAGGGCGGTTCCCCTGGAAGATGCTGATGTCTCCCAATATGATCCATCATACTACATTGATAATCAGGTTTTACCGGCTGTTACCAGAATTATAGAAGCAGTAGGCTATCCTATAGAAGATATACTTCATAAAGAAAAACAGAGTAGTCTGGATGCATTTTTCGGTTAAACACTTCTTAGAAAGGTGAATTCTTCCTTAGAAATTTTTTATTTATTTTAAATTACGATTCCCTTTATGATTTTTAAATTACTGAATTTTTTAAATTACCTATTCTTTTTGAATGTTCTTCAAATTACAATTATATAATTATTTTTCAATAAGTCTATGATGTTCGATAAGTTCTATGATGTTTAATTTTTTTATAAAAGTTTAATAGTATTCCCGTTAAAGAGTGTATTATGTGCAAAGCGGTCTTCTTCGATATTGATGATACATTATATGATACCTCTGGTTTTGCCAAGTTGGCTAGAAAGGCTGCTATTAATGTGATGATAGATGCAGGACTACCCTTGTCTTCAGATGATGCTTATAAATTACTCCGGGAGATAATTAAGGAGAAAGGATCCAACTATAATAAGCATTTTAACCTCTTAACCAAAAGGGTGTTTGGTGAGGAAAAGCCTTTGTTAATTGCCCTGGGAATGATAACCTATCATAATGTTAAATTTGCTCTTTTAAGAGTGTTTCCAGAAACCATACCTACTTTGATCTACCTGAAAAGTAAGGGTTATCAATTAGGAGTTATATCCAATGGAATCACCATTAAACAATGGGAAAAGCTTATAAGACTTGGACTGCACCATTTTTTTGATGAAGTAATTACTTCTGAGGAAGTAGGCGTTGCAAAACCAGATATGAAAATATTCCAGCAAGCCATGAATCGGATGGGATGTAACTCAAACAATTCCATCATGATTGGTAATAAATTTAGCGAAGATATACTGGGAGCTATAAATATTGGAATGGATGCTATCCTGGTTAATTCGGAGTTAACACCTGAAGAAAAGCTGTTACTGGAAGAAAGGGATATTGAACTGGAAGTTTTGCCTAACCTGAAAGGTATAAATAAGATACTTTAATCCAGACATGAATTATACGATAATCTTCAGCTTTAACCAGTTTTTTGGCCATTGAAATGATTTAGTTTTATATAAGAAAAATAATATAATACAACAGATTCAATTTATAACTAATTATAACGATAGTAGAGGGATGTATATGGATTATTATCATGGTCATAAGATGGAAAAATTATTCAAAAGACTTGAACAGCCCAAAACCCTTGAGGAACTTAAATTATCTGAAAGCTTTATAAAAGATCTGATTTTAAAAATTATCTCGAGTTTTGGTACCATTAAAACCAGTGCAATCAATGATATTACCGGGATACATTGGGACATATTGGAAAAATTGTTAAATGACTTGGAAAAAGGTGGCCTTTGTGCTGCTACCGGTGGAGGATTTTTATTTTCCAGTATACAATTTACCATAACCCAGAAAGGCCGTGAAAAAGCCCGCAGTATCACAGAAGACAATCCTTACATTGGAATTGCCCCGGTGGCCTATGAAGATTACTATAAAGTAATGGAATTACAGATGAAAGACCGTTACCCTATAAAAATCCCCAGTGAAGTGAAGGAATATGCATTTAAAGATATAGTAGGGGTTAATTATGCTAAAGAATGCATGATGGAATCCTGTACCATTGGTAAGGGTATATTTGTCTATGGCTCTCCAGGAACTGGTAAAACGTTCATTGTAAGTAAAATGCCTGAGCTGTTACCACCACTGGTAATTCCTAAATTCATAGAATTCAGCGGAAGGGTGATACAGCTTTATGATCAGGATTTTCATAAAAAATGTGAAGAACAACCCCAAGATCCCCGTTGGGTGAAAATATTCGCTCCATTTGTTATAACCGGTGCCGAATTAAGTTTGAATAAGTTAGAAACAAATTACAACATGAATAAAGGTGTATATGAAACCTCTCCCATTATCAAAGCTAACGGAGGAATCCTGCTTATAGACGATTTAGGAAGGCAGAGGGATGACCATGAGATGATATTGAACCGTCTTATCGTTCCCATGGAAAATAAAATGGACAACATTTATGTCAGAGGTATACCGGTTATTGTACATAGTCATTTCATTCCAGCATTTTCCACCAACTTAGACATTAGTATCATGGACGAAGCTCACCTTAGAAGAGCACCTTTACATATTTTTCTAATGAATCCCAACTTAGACGATGTTGTAGAGGTTTTCAGAAGAAACATGGAAATTCTTGGTGAAGATTATGATGAAGGAGTACTGGAACGGTTCAGGATGGTTTATGAATCTAAAAAAAGTGGAGGGGAAGGATTAAACCCCAGTTTTGCCCATGCAAGGGATGTGGCTCAAATAGCCCAATCAGTCCGTATTATTAGGGACGAAAATTCAGTAAACATTCCCATCCTTGAAGAAGCTTTAAATAAACACGTCTTAGTTGTTCTACAGCGGCTTAATATAGACATAGCCCAAATTGCCAGTAAAATCCGTACTTTCCGGGTGAAAACCGTCGCAGTTGACCAGGCTTATCAGGTTCTGAAAGATTATTCACCGATAAAAATATCTACTGAATCAAATGCAGTGATTATAGATTTAGATGAGAGCAAAACTCCTGCTGAAATTGCTGGCTACCTTGAAAAAAACGGGATTAAGGTAGATAACATAGAAGTGATAGCTGAATCAGAAAAAGAATTACGTAGAACCCTACTGGAACACTATGAATAAACTTTATATAAAATAAATTTTAATCTACTTTTTAATAAAAGAGATTTTTTAATGAGATTTTTTTTAATGAAGAATTTAATTCACATTAATTAGCTCATTATTTAAAGTCTAAAAATTTATTAAAATTATTAAGAGATGATGATTAATTGAAGAAGTACCTACCTCTAATTATATTAAATTTAATATTCGTTTCTACAATAATGTACCTTAGCATTAGCTTTGGATCTACCAGCCATTATGATAACGGGGAAATTTCCTTTGATTACCCAGATAATTGGAATATTAAAACAGGCTCAAATCCATCCCAAATGGTATTATTCCAGCCATCAGCTAATTCAAATATAACTATAAACAAGCAGGTCATTCCATCTGGATATAAATCACCAGAAAATTATGTTTCAAACTCTACCACGGCACGTAATTCCGGGTTTAAGCTGATATCCAACAACAAGAAAAAACTTAACCATGAAGACGCCTACGAAAATACATATAGCATAAATTCAGATGAAGGTACCTACCTTCGAAAGGAAGTATGGATAACCAAAAATGGTAATCTATACAGCATCATTTACAACCGACAGGTGAGTTCCAATATCTTTGATAAACTAGATTTTGAACCAATCTTAACAACTGACCCTGGCTTTGATACTGTTGTTAAAAACTTTAATGTTAAATCAACCAAAATACCTGCAAAAACTCCATTTTGGGGCAGTATATCAATCCCTTCCTTGGATGTAAACTGGGGAATTCGTTCAGATACTGTAAATAGATATAATTCAGTTTACTATTATAATGAAAGTTCCTACCCAGATCAAAATAGTACCATGGGATTATTAGGTCACCGTACCAGTTATTCAGCCCCATTTAGAAATATCGGCAATCTTAAGCCAGGAGATGAAGTGGTGATAAATGACTATCTAACCCAGAGGAAATATATTTATCATGTGGTGTCTAATGGAGATATTAAATGGGACTATAAAACCAATCCCATAAAATTCCTCCCCGGAGATAATAACCTTACTCTGGTAACTTGTTATCCCCCAGGCACAATACAGGCTGCATGGATGGTTCATTGTAAATTAATTTCCATAGAGCCGTTAAATTAATGCATTATCATAGAACAATCATATTAATGAATCTTAGACCATTACAATATCCATTAAAAATAGTAACTTAAAATTCAGGTGATGAAAATAGCGTACAGTCCACTAGTTATAAGTTCATTATTATTCTCCCACATAATCCCTCCAATATTAGCATTTATAGCTATGATACTAATAATTACGGGAATAATGGACTCAAATAATCGTCGAACCTTAGCAGGTGTTTTAGTATTCTTAATTGCAGGATTATCTCCCTTCGTTATTTTACCATTGTTTCTGGGATAAAAGAGGTTTTTTAGAAAACCCAATGTTTAATAAAATTATCTCTTATTTATTTTAAACAAAGCTCCCTTCTGCCCAATCTTAAGGGTGGCTACGTAAGAGGCGAACCTACCGCATTTTTCTGGATCATCAGTTTCCTGTTTTTTAACTGCATAAGCAGCCATGAAAGTATCACCCAGTCCTGTGGGGTCAACTATCTTCTCTGGTTTAAAGGCAGATATATCATAGATGCCCTTTCCCACTGTTTTTTTAGAATATATGATAACTCCTCGGTCGCCTCTGGTTATGACCACCTCCTCAGGACCAAAGTTAGATAATATTTTGGCAATTTCAACAAAATCATCATGAGAATTTCCCAGTATCACCCGGGCTTCCATTTCATCTAAAAATAGGTAATTAACCAGTTTAAGGAAGTTCTTGTAATCTTTCCATGGTTTTAAAACCACATTATCATTTTTAATATGCCTTAAATATCCCTGTGCACCCAGGTAGATGGGTATGTTTTGTTTATGGAGATATTTTACAGTTTCCAAGGGTATATCATAGGGAGATAGTGGAGATAAAAGTATCGCATCGTATTCTTTAATGTTCATATCACTAAAGATTGGGGGATTGATGGGGTTTACCGGGATCTGTGATTTCTGAATTCGGTGATTGGGATTATCATTAGGGTAGATGTTTTCAAATTTCATGGTCTTTTCAGTGTAGACTGGTATGATCTGCACATCTTCTCTAAAGTTTTGCAGTAAATTCTTATCTATTTTTGATAGGGTGGTGACTACTGTGTTTTGAATTTCAAAACCAGAAATAACAGCTGATTGATAGTATACGCCCCCTCCAACAGTGTTAAAGATTTTATCCTTCTTTATGATTTTATCTTTTGTTACGGGGCCCATGATCATGAATTTCGGCATGTTTAAATCTATAAGCAAGATGTTAGATAAGTTTAAGGATTATTGAATTTTTCCTGAATGGAGTGCAGTGCCAATTAAGTATCTCTTAAACCCTAATTTATTTAGATTTTGTATATCATCTGGAGTGATTCCACCGCCAAGTATCAATGAATCTTCCATCCCCCTGAAATTATTTAAGAGGTCCAACTTAAATCCACTTAAAGTTCCCACACCAGAGATATCTAATAAAATAATTTCTTCTGGTTTAAATTCTTCAAGTTTAGATTTAATTTCAGTGAATGATATGGGTAAATCTCTGCTTAATATCTGTCCATCTTTTACATCTATACTTATGACTATTCTCTGCTTGGGAAATTGGGTACATATTTCTTCTAGATCATCCCAACTGGAAAGAGTTTCCGTGGCAATTATGATTTTATCAGCAAAATCAAGGACAAATGAGAAACTCTTAATATCTTTAACACCCCAATCTAAAGTAACGGGTAACACATGGTTTATTTTTTGAACTATCTCTAAATTAGAACCTCTGCCCTCTATTGCATCCAGATCAGCCACATAGATACGTTTAAATCCCCTTCTTTTAAGGGATATTGCAATATCAACTGGATCTGGTGTTTTAGAATAAACAGTTTTTAGTGGTTGGTAAGTGTCTCTTTTGCCGGATTTACCTGATACAGCAATTCCAGACATTAAATCCATAACAGGTATTAAATCCATTAGAACATCACCATCTAAATCACAGCTTAAATTAAAAAAAATAATTGATTAAAAAGAATAATAATAATATTTATCTGAAATTTTCATCAATAAAAACATCTAACTCATTTAAAGCTGCTTCAACTGCATTTTCTGCCAGTTCGTTTTCATCAACAGTAGATAATTCGTCTAAATTAATATCTATAGTTATAGCCACATTCAATGCATCCTGATAGGTTATATCTGCATTGATATCCAGGTCCAGGATTTCTTTTTTGGAAACCCTGGAAAATATGTACGTTTCTGCAGCTTCCACAGCTACATCAGAGACTTTATCCAGCTCCTGGTCATTCAACTTTTTCAAGTACCTAACCCCGGCTGTCCTGGCCCCTGCATGGCATCCTGTATGGAGGTCTGCATTTCCTGCAGTTTTTTCATTATCCTTTCTTCCTGGCGGCCAACAGTTTTCTCTCGTAACTTCAATGTTTCCAGTTTATCTTCGAGTTCAGTGACCATTCCATCCTTTTTAACCTTTATAAGTAGATTGCCTGCTGTTTTATAGACGTCTGAATCCTCTTCAACTTTTTTCAGCTCTTCTAAAGCGTTCTCTGTTTCTCTGATCTGTATATCTACATTCTGTTTCTGCATGGTTATGGCCTGAGCCTGCTGCTGCATCTGCTGGAATTGAGCTATCTGATGCTGTACATTTTTAGGTACTTCCATTTTATTCACCTCTAAATTAAGATTTAACACGTTTTAATTAAAGTTTTAAAATTTTATTGTAATTAATTAACATTCAATACATCTAGGGAAAGCATTATCCATCTTATGTATGAATTAACTGACGCCCGCAAAGAAGTAGAATCTGAAGCCTGAATGTTTACATCCAGTACTTTACCAGTTAAGTTCAGTTCCACAGTGGCCCTTTCAGAAGGGGATGAATTTAACTCAGGCTCAAGTGCCTTCATTACAATTTCTGCCTGTCTTAAATCCTCGAATTCAATCTGAAATTCCATATCCACCCTTTGAAGTGTCAATTTAATCGCCAGTTCTACATCTATGTATGTAAATTCGGGGACCAGTTATCTGTCCTTTCTGGTCATGGAATTCCGCAACTGCTTTATTATCTTCACGCTTAACCAGTATCAAATTAGAATTTGAATAATGTCTTAATTTATCCTTAAGGGAATCAGTCTTTATTAAGACGAGTGGATCTTCTGGAACTCCCAATACTGAGATGATCTTGTCCTTGAGATCCTTCTTCTTGAACTTTGACTCGTCAAAATCCCATCTGAGCTTTAATTCATTTCTTTGTATTCTGCCCTTTGCCAGAGAATTAGAGACAGTTATATCCATACTCAAGATTAGATCCCCTTCTTGATTGAAAAATTCTATCCTGCTAGGATTTCCCTTCATCTCATATATAACCGCTACGTTCAGATAGTTCGATGCCTTTAATTTAAGAATCACATCCCGCATACTCATCTTACCCCGGTTAACGTATTTAGAGTTAAAAACTCTTTCCATGCTTCCGGCAAAGGAACGAGTTCGGGGGGATGGTTTTCTGGATGTTGTTATTAACATTGGGTTTTTATCTGAATTTACGGGTTAATCTCTGCTTGCTCCGGGTTATCTGGATTTTAAGGTCCTTCTTACAGGAGGCACTTCCTTAAAGAGGATCCTATACCTGCAGCTTGGACATTTTGATTCAGTGTATCCCTTGATATCTACCAGAACACCACATTTAGCACATTTATACAATTATGTTCCTCCTACAATCCTCTTAATGTTCCTGGTTGCAGTTTTGCCCATTGGTGTGGACGGAAGGTAAGCTCCACCGGTGAATACTGTGTTACATTTACGGCATTTCCATATGCCTGTGGAAACTCTTTTCACTCCAGGTCTGTCACATTGAGGGCAGGTATGGTATTTTTTCATGTTTTCTTCAATCTTTTTTACGGTTCTCTTTGCTTTCCTACCGTATCGGGCGCCGAATCTTCCGGTTACCCCTACTTTTTTTGTTCTTGCCATCTTATCACCTTGAATTAAATTTTATAAATTAGTTATTTTAAGTTCATTGCTTGTTCTGGGGCAGATGTTCCATGAGTTTTTTGGTTAACACTTTGCTCCTTGCAACGGCTTTTATGATTTCGTCCTTGGTTAAGGGTTGCATACCACCTTTCTGCATGGAACATATGCTACCATCTGTTCTCATTCCTATGGAGATGCGTGAACTCATTACCTGTTCTTCCTCCAGAGAAGGGTCCACAATTAATTCGCCTCCTATTTTAGCAAAGGTGCACATCAGCGCCTTTTCTTTTATAGGGAGAGGTATCTTTTTTTCCTCATCTATGACAACTTCATCATCTACCACTTTTGCCTCTGGGATCTTGGTGTTCATGAGGGCGGCCATACTTCCCAGTACTGCTGCGTCCATGAGGTTTCCATCGTAATCTATAATGTGGAGGTCCACGAAGATCATCCACACTTTCTTTCCCTCTATGATGCAAAGTTTTTCCAGGTCAATTACTTTTGCTTCCCTCATGCAGCGGTCAGTTACCCTTGAAAGTTCAACAGAACGTTCATCTGGAGGTCCTGGCTCGAAATCTGGAGCTGCCATGGGTATTAATTCAGAATTTGTCATTAAAACACCCACGTTAGGTGTGTCTGAGAATGGTTCACCTAGCTGGGATTTTGTACCCACCATTATCTGGGTTTTACCTATCTTTACCCTGGCGGATCCTTCAGCCTTATCAATCACCCCAGTTTCCAGAACGATATCTCTGTACTGGTCAAATGAACGGTCATCAGCTCTGTCTCCATTTTTTACCAGGTTGTTCAAGCTTTCTTTTATTATTTCGGGGATAATTATAACCATTTTAATCACCGTACCTCTTAATTATAGCTTCTTTTTGTGCTTTAGATAATTTCATGCACCCATCTATGGCCATGTTCAAAGCTTTTTCGAATTCTTCAGATGTTAGATGTCCATCACTCTGTAACAGGGTTATTTCACCTGTACGAGGCATTATAGCCACTGGTACATCTGCTTCACCATCTTTATCTTCAGCTTCTGATAGGTCTAGTACAACTTCTCCATCGGATTTTCCAGCTGCACAGGCCACTACCAGGTCACGCATGGGCACTCCAGCATCTGCTAGAGCCACGGATGCTGCGGTTATACCAGCACACCTGGTTCCTCCTTCAGCTTCTAATACTTCTATGAATACGTCGATAGTTGATCTAGGGAATCTTTCCAGGAATACTGCAGGCATGATTGCTTCTGAAGTTATCTTGGATATCTCTATGGATCTGCGGTCTGGTCCTGGTCTTTTCCTATCATCAACAGAAAATGGTGCCATGTTGTATCTACATCTAAGCACTGCTCTATCCGGTTGCATCAATCTTCTTATGTGCAGCTCCCGGGGGCCGTACACAGCTACCATAACCTTATTTCCTCCAAGTTCAAGATATGCTGATCCATCAGCCCTTTCTAAAACTCCTGCCTCAATTTTAAATGGTCTTAAATCATCAGAAGCCCGTCCATCAGCTCTTTTACTGGGCGTAGAACTTTTATTTAAAATTTTATTAGTTAAAATTGTAATCACCTAACTTTAATTGTTTAATTCCTAATTCTTATTGAATTAAATCTTCTCCGTTTTCTTCCTCATCTTCTTCATCAAATGGTTCTTTTTCTTTTTCTGGGTTTTCTGGTTCTAAAGCTTTTTCTGGCTTTTCAGATTCTAAAGCTTCTTCGGGGTTTTCTTTACCCAGAAGCTTGTATAGCATATTCCTTACCCTATCAGTTAATCCTGAGGTATGAGCCTGTTCTTCAATCATGTTTATGACTTTTTCAGCCACCCTTTCCATTGAGGGATCACCTTTTACCCATACCACTCCGTTCTGTCCTACTACAACTTCACATTTGGTTTCATCCTTGATCATGTTAATCATGGACCCTTTTTTACCAATGAGTCGGGGTACTTTGGTGGGTGTTATGTAGATGAGTATTCCGTCTCTGAACTTCCCGAGGCCTCTTCCTTTAAGGCCTAATTTAACCTTTTTTACTTCGTCAACATCAACTACTCGTAAAAATAAAACATCCCCTACTACGAATGCCTTGCTTAAGTCCCTCTTTTCCTTTCCAAAAACATCTGATGCGGGTAAAATTCCAGAATAAGGTGAATTTATATTCAGATTCCACATGGAAAATCTGATGTCTGTGATTTCCCCAATTACCACGTCTCCTCTTTTTGGAATGTATTTACTTTGTATAGGGATGACGCTGATTTTTTTATCTCTAACAGCTACCAGACCCACCAGTGAAGAACATATCTTATCATCCTCCTTGAAAGTTCCTCTTCCTGACTGGTACTCCTTGTCTGCCAGCACATCTCCTGGTATTACCATTTGTTTATCTTCTATAAATATCACTGAAATACCTCCTATTTTAAGAAAAATAAGAATAAATCTTGTTTAGTACCTTGTTTTTTTAATAATAAATGGGCAAATACAATTTACATTGGTTATGGGTATTTTTTATAATAATTTGGTTTCAACCTGTCCATGGGTAAGCTCATTTAACTTTTCATAGAAGTTATCCTGCATACCTCCGGGTATTTCCACCACAGCTATCCATGAACCATCCCTTTGCCATTCTTCTTTTTGAGTTGTCCCATATTCCGGAATGATATTGTATACTTTTCCCTGGACATCTCCGGGTATCTTTATGGCTACTTTGACTTTCTCAAATCTAATTGGGATTTTTGTACGGATAGCTTTTAAGGTTTCTGTCACCTGCTCATCAACACTTTTAAATGGGTCAATGTGTATCTTGGCTTCTTCCATGGCTATTTCTATTCTTCTTGCAGGGTGGGGAAGTTTTGTTTGAGGATTTATTGCTTCTCGGGTTATGGTTGCCACGATGTTTTTCCTCTTTTCTTCCTGCATCTCTTTACGTTGTTGGGCAGTTAACTGAACCTGTCCTTTCTTTATTATAAGGGCTGCTGCCTCTGTCGGGTCAGTTGTGTTGAAGGCCTTCAACATGGCCTCTTCAGATGCTTTATCTCCCTTTTTAGCATCCTTAAATATCTCTTCCACAGCCAGTATGTCTTCCAGTTCTATTTCTTTACCCCTCTTAAAATCAGCAGCTAAGTCTGGATCTACCAGAATTTCAAAATGTTCGCCGTAATATTCAAGGCGCGCTATTACTGCTTCTTCAAGAGTTACCATTTCCTTTATTCCTCTTCTTCTTCCTCATCTGTTTCTTTGGGTTTTCTCAATAAAAGTTCTTCAACGTGTTCAATTATCTCGTCGTCGGTTAACTTTTTGAATTTCTTGGTCTTGCTTCCCACAATCGCTATTTCCACGCTTTCTATTGTGGTTTTTCCATCGGTTGCTTCGTATACTGCGTCCAAGGCCAGTTCCATGGCTTCTTCCAAAGTCATATCTTCCCGATATTTCTTTTCAAATTCTTCCATGGCCATTGCCCTTCCAGAACCTATAGCTGTAGCCTTGTATTCTATGAGCGCCCCACTAGGGTCGGTTTCAAATAACCGACAGCCAGTTTCGTTTACTCCTCCTATTATCAGGGCTGAGCCAAAAGGCCTTACTCCACCGTGTTGGGTGTACATCTGTTTCATGTCACATATCTTCTTGGCCAGTGCCTCTACACGTATGGGTTCATTATAGGTTATTCTGTTAACTTGGGATTCCATTCTGGCCTTTTCAATAAGATTTCTGGCATCTGCCACCAGACCTGATGTCGCTGCACCTATATGCTCGTCAATCTTGAATATCTTTTCAATTGATTTGGGCTCTACCAATTTGCTGGTTGGTCTTTTATCTACCACCAGTACTATACCTTCCTTTGATTTAACACCCAATGAAGTTGTACCTCTCTTTACGGCTTCTCGTGCATATTCCACCTGAAAAAGCCTTCCATCGGGGCTAAATATGGATATACCCTTATCATATCCTGCTGCTGGAAACGGTTGCATATAATATACCTCTCATTTTTTTTTAATTAGTAAATGAACATGCTTTTTTTAGGGATCTGACCTGATATTATATAGGGAGCTACTCTGTAATCCCTGGTTTTATTGAATTTATAAAATAACACTATAATTGTATAATAATATTAGTATAAAAAAGATTCGAATTATAAATTAATTGTTTAATAAAATAATCTTTATTAACTTTCTTTGATAAATTTACGCCTAGCTGATTTAATTGTCCCAGAAACACCTAATGTATGGAATACTACTTTTTTACCTTTAAAACGATTTATTAAAGGAAAAATTGATCTTACCCTACCGACTTCCTCCCTCCTACAACGCAGGATGCCTTTAATTATATTCTGTCCTGATGTATTACATTTCCAGATTTTAACCACCCAGAGATCAAATCGGCTGACGCCACAGGACCCATATAAACTCCATGCAGACTCCCATATTAGTGATATTACCTCATCACGGTTAAGGGGTTTTTCAGATAAGGTTTCAAATGCCAGGTACCTTTTCTTGTTTCGCAGGTGAGAGGGTAATATCTTAAGTTTCATTAAATCACTGCCATGAGTTCATTTTATAATTCAAACTGTTTTAACACTGAATTGTATAAAATTTACAAATTATATTTTTAAAAAATTTCTACTCCAGAGTGTAAATCTAATCAATAAGTTTCACTCCCTCGACAACAACTTTGTTTCTAATATTACTTCTTTCGATAATTTTCAAGGGGGTTTCAGATAATGCATTTTCTGCTTCTCCTCGTTCCATTCCAAAACATCTGGATAGAGCCATGAGATCTTGAGGAGTATGTAGGTCGTAGATGGACTTCGCATCACTGGTAATTATCAGGGGGAAGTTGTATTTCCTTTTAAGTTTAAGTATCTCTCTAAAATGGGATAATACCTTATAATGCCGGTAATATTTAGTTTTTGTCAGATATCCAATGTTTAATTCAATTGCTACTTCGTTATGTGCGGCTTTTTTGGCCATTACATGGTTTATACCACAGTCTCTCCTTTTCATGTAGGGTACAGACAATATATCAACCTGAGGGTCCTCACATGCAGCCCTATTTATCTTCTGATCGCCACCATGCACCATAATAACATGGGCTTTTTTTCTGGACTTTTTAACCTTCTGCCTCATGATCTCCGGGTTTTTCGCATGAATAAGGGTTCCCTTATAAATTTTGATGGAATTCACCCGGCTTGAAGTTCCACTGCCACTTGCATTTTCATGTTTATTCTCTTTGCTATTTGAAAACAGCGCTAAACCACCATATCCCAGTCTCTCTACTTCATCAACTAGTTTGAGGTCGTCATTAACGTGAAAATCAAAAAATAAAATTATTTCACCCCCATAATTTCCTGGCGAGTTTAAGTGCAACATCCTTCCGGGCGGGATAGGCTGCTATTTTTATTTTAACATGAATAGAGTCACCATGTTCCACTATTTCTAGTTCATCAAGATATGCCTTTTGTTTATCGAAACGGAGGAACAAATTGCCTTTATCATCCATCTTCCTATGGAGATTGTTCAGGATTTTATCAGTGCTGGATGATGATTGGTTGAGAGTCAGGATAAAATCATGGATCTCTCTTTTTTTAACGATTTTATCTTGTAAAATAAGTACAGGATTTTTATAGTAGCCTTCTGTCTCTTCCCTTTGTGGAGAGGAATTGGGAAAAAGAGTTTTAACTGCCTCTTTCACTTTATCCTCGTTTTCTGTTCCATAAACAAATGTTCGATAAGAAATGTTATGGATCATTATTTATCGGACCTTTTCAGCTCCCATACCTTTATTTCGAAGGCCTCTGGTCTTTTTACCTTCACTGGTAAGGCCTCGGAAAACCCGGCTGGTGTGCTGTTTTTCCCCTATCCATTTAATGTTAGGGTCATTTTTAATGGATGGGTGATGAGGGTCTACCAGTATAACTTCATAAAATTTGAATTTTCCATCTTCCCATACCCAGTAGGAATTTAAAACCTCTAAGTTGGGGTATTTCCGAGCCACCCTTTCTTCAGCGATCCTTTTTATGGATTTTTGAGGGGTTATCTTGGTTACGCCCATTCTTTTTGGCCTTCTACCAGCTTTAAATCGGGATTTTCTGCTTCCCCCTCTACGGACACGGGTCCTTACTAGTACATATCCTTTTTTAGCTTTGTATCCTAAGGATCGGGCTCTGTCGAGTCTGGTTGGCCGTTCAATTCTGGTAATTACGTTTTCTTTTCTCCACTCAGGAGCTCTCTTCTGCATTAACTCCTTTACATAGGAGTTGTCAGTATTTTTCCATGATTCTCGAATATACTTATACATTAAAAATACACCTCTTTTGTTCAGCTTTCGCCACATCCATGGGAACGGGTCCCAAAAAAGTAGGTTAACTTATCATAAACAGTAACCAAATGTTTGTTATCTCACTTTAAAAAGGTTTGCCTTATTTATTTAAAAATTATTTATTATTATAAATTTATTTTAGTTTAAAAAAATTTAGAACATATTTAGCCCAGAAATTTAAATGCCAGATATAATTCAGCGTAAGCTTCAATTAACTGTTTTTCAGCATGTTTAAAATTTATAAAACTATCTGAATTTAATAGGTTTTTTAATAGGTTATTTGCCATGTTAAGATGCAAATGGGCTTCCTTCATAATTTTTACATTTTCATTATCCATTTTTTCTAACCTTGCCTCAATCAATATACTTGATGCATAACCCTCTGCTGATTGAGGTATCAATTTAACTGCGTGCCATTCTTTATAGGATACTGATTTCTGAAATTCCAAGCTATCTTTTGCATTTTCTATGCTAATTTTCAAGGTATCTAGCCATTTAATTCCATTAGAAATTTTCTGATTAAGAAAAAGTGCTTCATTTTCCTTTAATTTAACATTATCAATCCTGGTTTTTGCTAAAATTAGTCGGGCCATGATTTTTTTGATACTGGCAAAATAGTATTCCTTATTCTTTTGGAATATTTCTGATGAGTTATCAGAGTTCAGGATATACTCAATAATATTATAATCAATGCCCCCCAATGTCTGATAGGACATTCCACCAGCTATTTTTTCTCCGGACATATTAAAAACCATGTTGGTGGTTTTTAGAAAAAAATTAATAAAAAAATAAATGAGAATTTTATTCTTCAATACTGTACAATATGTTAACACCTTTCATAAATGCAGGTTTTCCTGCAATAAGCATTACAACTCTTAATACATCCATTATTTCATCCTTTGTAACTCCGAATTCCTGCATATTACTTAGGATCTGTTTTTCTACTGCCCTATCATCGGACATGGCTGCTGTAATTCCTAAAGCTATTAATTTCTGTGTTTTATAGTCTAGAGCTTTCCCTGTGTAGGCCACTTCATTTATGTCCACACTTAATTTATAAAGATCAGGGTAGTCTTCTTTAATATACTTCATTCCTTTGCTGTAGAATACTTCTTCTTTCATGATATCATCCCATCCCATTAATTAATCATCAGTCTATTATTTGTAAATAGTTGATAATTAAATTATCTAAAATAAATGAAAATTAATCAACCGGACCTGCATCGGGTCTTCCTTCCCTCATACCTTTACCCGCTTCTTTTCTCAGTTTATCATGTCCTGAAAGCATTTTAACAAGATTTTGGGCGTGTTCAGTTACTCTGTTTATTGCAAGGGTTTTCAGGTCTTTATGGCCAAGTCCCTCGTCTTCATGAACGAACACTTCTAATATGTGGGTGTTGGTCATTAGCTGTGCAGTGATAAGACCGGTAGATGCTTCATGGGCACACTGTTTATCAATCGCCTCTGGTCCAGGCATCCCCAATGCCATGACCATTTCACAACCTTCTTCCTCTATCAACTTTTTACATGCCACAGGCAGATCTTTAACACCAGGCACAGTTCTCCGTACAAACTCAACATTGGCCAAATGTTGCTTAATTTCTTTTATTGCATAATCCGCCATGTCTACCCTGGAAAATGTCGTGTCACAAATACCTATTTTCATGTTTTTTTACCCTCTATTGGAAATCAATGAAAAAAATCAAAAATTTGAAATAAATAAAATATTTAATGGGTTTTATAACCCAAATGACTTCTGGAGGATTTCACTGTTTACGTATCCTGTTTTGAAGATTTCACCGGTTCGTAAGTCATTTATCACCACTTCAGCAGGTGCGAACATTTCTTTATCTATCTTGTAGAAGTCAAATTCTGCTTCCTTGAACACCTCAAAGAATGGTTTGCCGTATCCATCAGATGCCGATGATGGTAACTTATCAGCAATTGATTTTATATCATCACCCTTCTGAGATTCTACATAGTAGTAAGTTCTTCCACCAAATAATACTGCGTCGTTGGTTTTTCCCATAGCCTTAAGTCCATCAGGATCTACCGGTGCAATAGGAGCTATACCAGCTGCATGTTTAAGTTTATTAACATCGAATTTTAAAAATTCCAGCATTTTGTAGGTTCCATTTTCCACTACTCTTCCAGAAATCTGAATTGAACCAACCAGGGATGATGTTGGCGCTACCAATAAGTAAACATTTTCTGGTGAAACTCCGCTGTCTTTAGCTATGGATTCTGTAACATCAGCTCCCGGTAACTGATCTGCTTCCAGAGTCAATATAGCTATATCTGCATCATCCTTGTATCCTATCTCTTCATAGGTTTCTGCAGGTTTAAGTGCCAGGGCTCGGGCAGGACCAGATCCTAATGCAAAGAAGTCACCCACACTTACTGACCAGCCGGCTTTCTGGGAACCTAAGGTTGATATGGCCGGGAAATCGGTTTTTATTTTAACAGAAGGTAGAGCGAATTTTTCAGACAGATCTCCGGGTATAGAAATGCCAACATCTGCCATTCCACCCAAACATACTTTAGTATAAAGTTCACCTGCTTTAAAGCTCCCAGATACATTTACACCCGCATCTATAACAGTAGATCCGTTACTTAGAACATCCACGGCTATATTAAGTTCATCTGCATTTTTAATCATTAAATCAACGGTTTTTTTCGCTTCAATATTGACACTTACCATTATTCACACCTCATAAATTGAAATCATATCTACTGTATGAATTATAAAAATTCATTATCCAATAGTCTTTTAAATCTCCACTTACTTTAAGTTTTATTATTAAACTTTATAAAAAAATAAACACCCATTTTACCCTGAAACTGACAGTAAACAAAAATTAAACTTTACATGCCTCATCAAAGTTCACTTCATAGATATGGGCACTGATAGAATGTATAGTGAGGGTTCCTACCTTCACATCCAATTCACCTGCAGCGTACTGGGCTAAATTAGCAAGGCCCACAGCATTGGGGAACCATGCTCCATAGATATCATGGGAACGCCATAAGCCAGTGATATTGAGTTTTCCATCCCTGATCTTCAGGTCCACCAGCATCATACAGGGAACTTCATCATTTTCTGTATCCATCACCGGGTCCCAGGTAACTGAAATCGCCCTTCTGGATTCTGAACAATTTTTAAGCCGTTCTATAGCTTCATTTATCTGGTCGATACCCTGAAAATGTTCACGGAGCCTGTTTCCATAGGTGTAAACAAATCCCTGCCTGTCTTTACTTATAAATTGTTCTGAATAGATATCGAGTTTTTCCCCACTCCAGAAATATCCTTCAGGTATCCTGATATTCTTCAAATTCTTTACCATGTTACCCAAGTAGTAGTCAGATAAATTCCCCAGGGGCCTTTTAATGCTTACCATGATATTCAAGAGTTCCTTAGTTAGAGAGCCCCTTTCATCCTTTATTTCTTGACCTTCCTTCATTATCTTTCTAACCAGGGTTTCCCATCCATCTGCTATTTCATCCTTTTCTATTAAAAAAGCCATTTTACCGTTTCCACCATAACTTTTAGTTTCGAATAGGCTGCCTTCCGTGTACGTAGGCGCATTCCACAGTCAGGGTCAGCTATTATATTTTCTTTTCCAAGGTTGTCTATACCTTTCTTTATTATTGTTGCTACCTGTTCCTTACTTTCGATCACATCGGTTTTGTTATTAACGCAGCCAAGTCCCAATTTTTTACCCTTTAGACTGGTATCATCTAGTATCTGTATGTTTTTTGGCTGATCAGCAAATTCACCATCTATAATATCGACTTTAAACCTTAAGATTTCGTCCCAAATATCAACCAGCTCCCCACAAACATGCATTGTTACTGGAACAGATAGGTCCTTGGTTATTATATCTAATGCCTTTTTTGCCGTTTTTAAATCTGCAATTCCTGTGGATAGAAAAGGTTCGTCTATCTGGATAGTAGCTGCCCCATTATCCTGGAGATAATGTACTTCTTTTTTAAGGGCCCATGCAATATCAACGATTATCTGTTCTTTTTTATCTTCGCTGTAAAACCCTTCAATAAGACTGGATAATGCTAAGGTGGTGGGTCCAGTTATAATTCCTTTAATCCCTTTGAAGTTCTTGTTAAAATTTTGGCCATCAAACAGATCCATATTCTTCCCATATTCCGGGTTGATCTTCTTTGCAGTGTTCAGAGCTGCTTTAAGATCCGAAGCCCCAATAGAATATGGAACAGGGTTTATTTTCCCATTAATAACCGGTTTATTACCATCTACAGACATTCCCGGAATTTGGCTGGCAAACATCTGCAGCATGCTTCCCCTTACCTGTCCATCGGATATTAGGTCTATTCCTGCATTTACCTGATCCATAACTGCTTGTTCCAGTGCATACTCGTAAGGATCGTAGCTTCCTAAATTGGCCATTAATTTCTCGATAAATGAGTTTGGTTCCCCTAATACTACAGGATAACTCCCAACTACAGTAGTTAACATATTATTTCCCGATTTAAATCATTTGCTCTTAAATATAGAATTGTCTAACTTTCACATTAATGTAAAGTTAGGAGTTTTGAATAAATAATTTTTATGATTTAAAAATGGTTTAATTATTACAAATATGATGGTTTTTTAATTAAAATAGTAATTAAAAATTAAATCAGTTGAATTCTCAATTTATGAGTATTACTTTTGATATCTTAAAGCTTTTATTTTATCAATTTCTTCTTTATCCACCGGTAATTCAACTACTGAAGTACCATAACACGGTTTAGTGTATGGCAGAGTTACCGTACCCCTTTTATCATCTATTCCTATGGGAATGGGTGGAATTCCTATTACCCTCACACCCAGTATTTTTTCTCCAGCATTAATATGGATAATTTCCTGAGCATGGTCTTCAATAACTTTTTTACAGTCTTTAAATCCCGCCCTAGTTATGAGTATATCATAATTTTCAGATTCCTGCAGATAGGTATCCAAGCAAAATGTCACTCTTTACATCTCCAATTTTTTTATTACCCGGTCAAATTTAACCTTAAGTGGTGTAGGATTGTGGTACGCTCTGGCAGATACTAATGTAGCATCTGTACTTTCTTTCAATGATTCTACGTAGCTTTCCAGTAACTCAGAATCTTTTTCAAATACAAGTGCAATGGATTTGGTATTTAAAATGTGGTAGAATGTTACAAAATAGGAGACTGCAGCATCTTTATGTACGAATCCCACAAATAAATCAAAGGACTTCTCCTCTAAATTTTCCAGGCATGATTCTATGTCAATTTTATTTTTAACATAAAAATTCTCGGGATCTGAAACCTCTAGGAGTTTCAAAGCAGAGGGAGTGCTGGCTACAGTAACATCGTAACCTAAACTTGTAAGTTTATACACAGAATACACTGCCATGGGGGTTTGAGATGGAGCTTCAGGACATCCCAATAGAATTAAAGCCTTTTTCATTTATTCTCTCCTCCTTGAGCTGTCAATTTTTTTTTACTATCAATACATGTCCCAGTATCATAGCACCTAAGAATAAAAAGGTCACCAGGGCCGATCCATTTATATCACGGTTGATTATGAAAAATCCTATCCATGCCTGGGCCATAAAGGCAACTAGCGCACCAATCAATAGGGCTTCTCTACCCAATAAAGTTTTATTCCCCCTTTCCCTTTTTTCCTTGTAGGTTTTCATAATTTTCAGACCTACAATCATCACACCCAGGACTGCTAATAGAACTAGGAAGAGGATCAGGTAACCAAATTCATATCCCCATGCAAATATTCCCGGGGCAAAATAATCTATCACATCTTTCTGGTTGGTCAGAACACCATAAAATATGGGTAATGCTAACCCAAAGGAAGTTATTAAACTTATGGGGAGGCTAATGTATCCGTCTGAGAATCCTGATGATTCCGCCCCCCAAAATGAGGTGGCAGGATTGTGCCCAATCATATAGGTGTTTTGAATTACCATCTTTATACTGGGCAGAGAATTGTCCAGAATTCTTTCAATTCTGGAGAGTGGACTTATAATGGGCATACCCAGTAACCTGGATATAACTTCCATGAACCCAAAGGCAACCAAAAGAACAATCACCACTGTAAATGCCCTTCTGAGGGTTAATACTGATTTACGTCGGAAATTTTTTGAGAGGATAAAGAACGCAATGAAAAGTCCAAAAATCCACATCAAAAGGAAATCCCTATGCATCATCCCCCCGAATAATGCAATGGCCACTATTATAAATATTAAGAATGTTTTAAGACTCCTGGTATTTATGCCCACGTCGTCCATTATATAAACTGCAGCCATGGAAGTCACAACTGAGAATATGGCAATTGCCCCATATGGGTGGGTAAACTCGTGGATGCCGATGCCAGGTAATAAAAGTGAAAGTGCATCGAATCCAAATAAAACAACCATACCTACACTTATCAGCAGCCCACCCAACATGACTGCGCTTAATGATAAGGGTACTATGTTGATTAGGAAACTAACTCCCAGTAGTAGCATTAATCCAAATTCTATTATGAGTTGTAAATGATTTTGAGCAATTAAAGGCAATTGAATTCTCCTATTTGTGAGTTTAAGAATTAAATCTTATAATTTTATTTCAATTTTCTAAAGTTTTATTATTATAAATAATCGTGACTTCATTTAATTAGATTTTGTTAATTTAAAACTTTTTTCTCTTTATAATATTTTACTATAGACTCGGTTGATTTACTATAGACTCGGTTGATTTAATATAGACTCGGTTGATTTACTATAGACTCGGTTGATTTACTATAGACTCGGTTGATCTAGTGTTATTTTACTATGATCAGTTAATCTAATATTTTAGTATATATCAATTTATGTTCCCCGGGACCATCATAATTCTTGCTGGTTTTAAAACCGTTTACAATTATCTCTTTGCCTTTATTATTAATTTGAAATTCTAATTTTTTATAAAAATTCAGTGCCTTCTTATTTCCAGGATTGATTATGAGATGAACCTTTTTACATCCATTTTTCCTTAGAATATTAAGGAATTCTTCTACTAAGTTTTGTGCCAAACCTTTTTTTCTCCAGGGAGACACTATACATAATTGGTGTAGGTATCCTTCCTGAGGATTGTCCGGGGATATGAATCCTACTAGAAAGCCTATGATCTTTTTATCTTTATTTTCAATAACTAAGGATGTTGATTTAAAAAATTTTGTGAAAATATGGTAGATAGAATTTCTTTCATTGATCATTGGTGGGCAAAATGAAGATATTTCTGCTATGTCGAGGAAATCTTCTTCTACAGTATTTCTGATATTGTACTTACTCATTTAGCTTCGCTCTCATTAAATATTAAAAATGTATCTAAATAATTGAAAAATGTTTGTGTTGAAATTATACATTTGAACATTACATTTAAATATAATTGCATATAATCTTGTATAAGGGCTGGTAGCTCAGGTTGGTAGAGCGTCGCCTTGGCATGGCGGAGGCCCCGGGTTCAAATCCCGGCCAGTCCATCCTTATTTTTTCTGATTAAATTAATAACAACCAGAATTATTTCTAAAAAATAATTAATTTAACTTTCCAGTACTCCGTAGATGTTATCTATCATGATCTGGAATAAATTATCAGTTTTAATCTGCTTTTGACTTATTCCACCCATCATGAGTTCCAGTGACAGGTCAACAACTTCATTTATATCCTGGGACCTCTTCATCAGGCCTTTTTCAATATAGAATCCATCCACTGCCAGTAATTTCCCAGGGTAACATGATATAACCGGGGTTCCCAGAAGGGCTGCCTCCCTGTTCATGGTACCTCCCGCTCCAATCACCAGGTCACACTTCTTCATCAGGCTGAACGTATCCACCGGGGGTTTGATTATGGTAACATTCTCATAATCCCTGAATATCTCCTGCTGTTCCTTGAATCGGGGGATGATGAGTATATTTGCATAATCTTCAAGCTGTTCAACTATGGGTGATAAAACTGATTCATGACAGTCCGCATCAAGGTAGGATGCAAGGGCGGGTTCCGGCCTCATTAATATGGTTTTATCATGTTCTAAATTCAAACCAAGGTCGCGGAAGATGGCAGGATTATACTGGAAATCCTCGAAATGTATAACTTCAGATGTTCCATTGTAGCGAACCAGTGAGTTAGGATCTGCGCCAATCTTGAGTACATCCCATACACTCATGGCCCTCGGCACTACAATCTTATTACAGAGGGGTAACGTTAGTCTATTTGCTGCAATGGCATGTTCATTATCCAGTACGAAAACACTGGGAATTTTAAGCCCAAATGATACCCGGGGAAGTTCAATTGAATGTTTTGACACTGCAACGTCTGGTTTTTCCTGTTCAATAATCTTCGAAAGGTTGTAAACCCTTTCTGTGCTTCTCAGAAGTTTTTGTTCCAGTGTTGCACCGTGACTGCCCACTGATGTATAGGGGATTTCAAATAAATCCAGGAGCTGGTGGACATCTCCAAATTTACGGGCGGTGATAAATACCTGTTCACCCTGATCTTCCAGATATTTAATTATATTTTTAAAAAACCAGACATGTGGTGCGTTTACAATGTCTATCCATACCTTCAATAAATCACCATCAGCAATATATTAATTAGATATTAGGTTGGAACTTAACTGATGCTATCCCGGAAACCTTTGATAGCGTTAATGATTTCATTTAATCCATCCCCTATTTTAAGACTACTTTTTATTACCTTAACATCAGGGTTGAGACATTTAACGTCATTTACCATCTTTTCGGCATCTACATCCACTGCATCTGCGATATCTATCTTGTTTATTACCACCAGGTCGGCATCTTTAAAGATAAGGGGATGTTTTTCCACTGTATCATCTCCCTCACTGACACTGATGACCACCATGCGCATATGGCTTCCTAGATCGAAATCAACAGGACAGATGAGGTTTCCCACATTTTCAATGAAGAGGAGGTCTATATCCTCCAGGGGCATGTCTTCCATAGCATGCTCCACCAGATGGGCGTCCAGGTGACATTCTTTACCTGTGTTCAATCCTACCACTGGGATGTTGTATTGCTGGAATCTGCCGGCATCGAACTTGCTTATGACATCACCGGCTATGACACCCACTTTTTCATCAAATTTTTTGATTAAAAATTCGATGAGTGATGTTTTACCCGAACCTATAGCTCCTAAAACATCCACTGAAAATACATTGGCTTTATCTAAGATTCTCTGATTTCTCTGGGCGAGCTTTTTATTAGCCACCATTATATCGTGCTGTATCTCTACATCTGCGATTTTATGCATATCTATTCACTTCCATGTTAAGTATTACCTAATTTAAGTTAACATAAATCATTTTTTTAATCGGGCTTTTCAACGCGTATGTTTTTTACATTGCATTCCTGCCCACTTAATATCTCCAAGTTTCGTTCATCACAATCAGGGCATTTAACTATCATCAAATAATGGTCAGAATCATCAAGAGTGGTTGACCCTGTGTAGCCGCATGCCCGGCATTTAATTTCAACGGGTATCTCTTCAATAATTATTTCCGCTCCTTCAAGAAGAGTATCTTCTTTCAACACATCTAAAAGGAATCGTAATTGCTCAGGGTTGAGCATGGTGAGTTTGCCTATTTCAATGGTTACATCCAGTATTTCTTCTGCTTGATTTTTCTCTGCAACATCTAATACGGTTTTCACTATGGCATTTGCCATGGATAATTCATGCATCAGGCCACCTTCTTATAAAGTGATGTATTACAATAATGATTAGCTTAAATATAAAACTATTATTTATCAGGAAAATAACTTTAGGAAAATTTAAGAAAAATTCAATATATTAATATTTATAAAAAAAGAAAGAAAAAAAATGTTTTCTTAGTCTTTCTGGAGTACGGTAATTATTCCCACAATCAGCAACCATAGACCTATTAAAATTCCAAGATAGAAGGGATTTGATACGAAATATCCTAATATTAAGTATATCAAACCAATTATCAGGGATATTACTCCATTCCATCTAGCACTTTTTGAAGTGAATATGGCAATTAGGCTCGCTATTATCAGGAAAATACCAGCGAGATAGATCAAGAATCCAGCCACAAATGCAAATAAGTCAGGAGAGAATATAAATCCAAAACCAAATATAATGGCTATTATTCCCAGAACAATATCTATTACGCCCAAGGCAGTGCTTTCTTTTATATCATTGTATCCAAAAATCAAAAGTCCAATTCCCAGAAGTGCAAGGGCAAACCCTGTGAGCAAACTCACGGTTATTAGTCCTGCAAGTGGGAGGGCTAAAACTATCAACCCCAAAATTATTAACAATATACCAGTTGCATTTCTTCCCAATTTTATACCTCCAAAATATTAGTTATTTAGTTTTATTGTGTAAATAGTTAAAATACTTTACTATTTCATCAAGAAATAAAATCGGTGCCCCTAAAATTATTTTTTAAATTGATTGATCAAAAAATTAAAAGAAGATAGTTTTTAATAGATGTATAAGTAGATTTTAATTAAGATTTTATTGAAAGTATCTAGAAAACTCTAGAACATTCAGAGTTAAAAAACATTTTCTCGGGGATCTAATATGTCCGTAAACATTAAAGAAGCAAATTTAGAAGCAATAACTCATAGTATAGCATTCATGGAAAAAGACGAAAATTGCGATAAGGAACTTCTAAAGAAACTAAAAGAAGAAAGAGATAAACTCTTAAAAGAATTGAATGTAACCATATAACAAATATGCCAAATATTTTGTTGATATTTATAATAAGCGAATGCAAAAATTAGCACATTACATTGATAAATCAATTAACAGAAATTTATATTAATTACAATATTTTGGGTGAAAATTTTGATAATAGGAGGATCTGCTTCTCAGAAACTGGCTGCATTAGTAGCAAAAGAGCACAACGAAATATTATGCCCATTAGAGACCAGAAAATTTCCTGATGGGGAAAGATATATCAGAATTGGCGGCGAAATAGATTCAAAAGCTTTAGTTATACAGTCAACAGGTTACCCTCAGGACCAGAATTTATTGGAACTTTTTTTAATCCTTAAAACCCTTAAAAGCTTAGAAGTAGAAGATATTAAGGTATGTATCCCATACTTTGGTTATGGCCGACAGGAAAAACGTTTCAAAAGCGGTGAGGCCATATCAGCCAAAGTGATAGCAGAGCTCCTGGAATCATCTGGAACTTCTGAAATATTCTCCATAAACCTCCATGAAGAGGGAATATGCGATTTATTTGATATCCCAGCACATAACTTAAGTGCCATGCCCTTAATCGCCAAATATATTGGGGAAAACTTCAATAACCCCATAATTGTTGCACCTGATAAAGGGGCTCTAGGATTTGCCAGGGAAATAGCCGAAATATTAGATTGTGACTGTGACCATCTGGAAAAAACCAGAATATCACCTGAAAGAGTGGAAACTAAACCAAAAAATATGGACATTAAAGGTAGGGAAGCAGTGATTATTGATGACATAATAAGCACTGGCGGGACCATTGTAAACGCATCCAATATTTTACGCCTACACGGCGCAAGTAAAGTAGTTGTTTCATGTGTCCATCCTGTTCTAGTGGAAGATGCGCTGCTAAAAATATTTGCATCCGGTGTTGATGATGTAATCGCTACAGACACACTGCAATCGGATGTAAGCACTATTTCTGTTGCCCCTCTAATTGCTGATTTTATAAATAAATAATTAAACTCTTTTTTTTAATATCCTATATTGACTTATTAGGATATTCGCATAATTTCATCTTAATTTTACAAAAATAATAAGTGTATAAAACAACATATTAATGATCAGGAATAAGAACCGTTAGGTTTTTATCTGTATAATTTAAAGGGGGTGAAACTATGGTCAATTGGCAATGGGCTGGTATTGGTGCAGTATTAGTGATAATTTTAGGTCTGCTCTTTTCTCTCATCGGCGGCTGGGGAAGTACCATTGGTATATTAATAGCAACTATTATCGTTGGTTATATGGTCGGCGGTACAATGAATGGATTAATACACGGGGCCTTAGCAGGAGTTATCGGCGGAATTATCATAGCAATTCTAGTAACTTTAGGGATCACAGCGATTGCAGGTGCTGGTTTCGGCATAGGTACAGGAATAATAGTTGCTATCGTAGCCATTATTATATATGCAATAATTGGAGCTGTCGGAGGATTTATAGGCGGAGTATTAAATCGAACGCCTGCATAAAAGAAAACTTTTAATTTTTTTATTTTTTTAGTTAATAAATCAAACAACTTTATTATTATTGACAAAAAATAATGAATAGGAATTTAAAGGGTTTAAAGAATATTTTTTCGTAAGAATATTAAATATCCAGAGGAATTAGCTATGGCAGAAGAAGTAAATATTCCATATAAAAAAGAAAACATCATTAAATGTTTATGCCCAACCTGTCCTGTGCAGGAACACAGCACATGCGCAAAGGAAAAGATGATGAACTACCAGGATCTTTTACAAAGTGAAGATGACCCTAAACCAGAAGAATATCCTGGAATGTACTGTACCAATGGAAAAGCAGTGTGCAAAGATTTAGATACGGAAAAAAACTGTATATGTAATGAATGTATGGTTTATAAGGAATTTGAACTGGAGAATGCCCAGCCTAACTTTCTTTTCTGTGGTAATGGGAAAGCTAAAAAATAGAATATTTTCCTTTTTAATTTCATGTTTTTTATATTTCTAACTCTTTTTCAGCTAAATCCATTTTCTACAAACACGATTTTTTATTTTAATCGGACAATATTATGTTAAAGTAGATTTATGAAGTAATAGAGCCGTTATTTTCGGTTATAACTTTTTATATTATTTCCTGTAATTGTTTACGGCTAGTTTGTTACTTTGATATTTCATCTCCCCCTATTTTTTCCGTAAATCTGATTTTATTCTAATCAACACTTGGAATACCATATTTAAAATCTCTATAATGATTTTATCTCTGCCATATTTATTAAATTAGGACAAGATGCGTTAACTTTATTTTAATGACCATAGATGGCATATGCTAAAAAAAGTTGTAAAATAAATGACTATAAAACATATTAAATAGAATATATTAACAATTGTTTAATATTTAGTAACAAAATAAGAAAAGGAGGTGAAAATAATGGCAAATGCAATATTAGCCGCGATATTATCCTTCATAATTCCCGGTTTAGGACAGTTTTATGCTGGTTCCTTGATGAAAGGTATAATATTTTTCATTATAGCCCTAATATTAGGAGCATTAACTGCAACGGTATTCCTTTATACCGGAATAATAAGTTTTATATTCGCTTTATATGCGGCATATGACGCCTATAAAATGGCAAGTGCAACCTGATACTATTTTAACATCTAAGAAGAATAATAAACCATACAATTCATCATTAAAAATATGATGAATAAAATAAAAAAAATTATTCTTCCTACATTTTTTTTATAATTATTAACATCAATTTTTATTCTTGTCTTCTGTACAGGAACACAGCACGTGTGTAATGATTTAGATACGGAAAAAAACTGTATATGTAATGAATGTATGTGTTTATAAGGAATTTGAACTGGAGAATGCCCAGCCTAACTTTCTTTTCTGCTTTAATGGGAAAGCAATGAAATAGTTAAAAAGAATTATTTCTTATTTCATCCTCTTATTAGCTGGTTCTATGTTAATTGTCCTTCCCTTAATCTTTACACCCTTCATCATGGAATATACATCTTTAGCACTGTTATTAGGTATTTCCATAAAGGAAAATTTATCATAGACATCAACTTTACCTATTATACTGCTAGAAAGACCAGTTTTATCCCCTACAGCCCTTACTATATCTTTTGCCTTGATTCGGTCCTTGCGTCCAATATTCAGGAAGAAGCGGACCATACCCGGACTAGCACCAGTATTCCCAAATCCGTTATCAGATTCATCATCTGTATTTTCCTCAGTCATGGCCATCTTCATGAGGGCCGCAGCTGTTTCCAAGGAAGTGTAATCTTCCTGTATCAACCGTTCAACTATGAGTATCTGTTTTTCCAAATCCTCGGTGTTTATGACATTTTTAAGCTTCTTGATGAATTGATCGGTCTTCATCTCCTGGACGTGGTGTAACGTGGGTATCTCCTGCTGTTCTATACTGGTTTTTGTATACCTTTGTATATCCCTCAGCCTGTAGATTTCCTTACCAGATACGAATGTAAATGCTTTACCATTTTTACCAGCCCTACCCGTCCGGCCGATACGATGAACATAGTATTCATCATCGTTTGGTACATCGTAGTTAAAGACTATTTCTATATCATCAACATCGATTCCCCTGGCAGCAACATCTGTAGCAACCAGCACATCGATTGTTCCCTTACGGAACTTGTTCATCACCCGGTCCCTCTGTTTCTGGGTCAGGTCACCATGCAGACCATCGGCCAAATATCCCCTTACCTGCAAGTGGCTTACCAAACGATCGACTCGTCTTTTGGTGTTACAGAACACCAGGGATAAGTTTGGGTTATGTATGTCCAGTAACCGAGATAGTAATTCCAGTTTCATCTTCTCCGTAACTTCGAAGTATATCTGCTGGGTTTCGGGAACTGTGAGTTCCTTTGGAACAATCTTTAAAAATTCAGGATTCACCTGGTATTTCTTTGTTAATCTAAGTATTTCTCTGGACATTGTAGCTGAAAATAGTAACATCTGCCTTTCATCAGGCATATCTCTTAAAACGAATTCAATATCATCTCTAAAACCCATGTCTAACATTTCATCGGCTTCATCCAGTACAATAATTCTGACAGTGCTCATATCCAGGGTACCTCTACCCATATGATCCATAACCCGGCCAGGTGTGCCTATCACTATCTGCACGCCTTTATCCAGTGCTTTAATCTGTCTTTCTATAGGCTGGCCACCGTATATTGGTAATACACGTATGTTTTTCAGGTATTTAGAGAGTTTTTTCAGTTCCTCTGCCACCTGAATGGCTAATTCCCTGGTAGGGCATAGTATTATAGCTTGTAGTTCCTTAAACTTGGGATCGATCTTCTCCAATATAGGAATTCCAAATGCTGCTGTTTTACCTGTTCCAGTCTGTGCCTGGCCTATCACATCTCTGCCTTCCATGATGTACGGTATTGCCAGGGATTGAATGGGTGTTGCTTCTTCAAAACCCATATCTAATACAGCCTTCACCATTGGCTTAGATATTATATCCTTAAAATTTAGTTTTTCCATGTTATTTTCTTCCTTTAACTAAAATAAATAGTTCAAAATTAGTTTTTATAAAAATTTTAATGGAGAAATAAATAAGTTTCTCCTTAATTTGTGGTTGGGTTCTGTAGTATACCTGTGGGTACAATATCCGTGATTTTACGCATCTTCTGGAGCAGGCCTTTTTTACCTTTACCTATCAGTGCATGTTCCAGCACATCGCTTAGATTATCCACGGGTATGATCTCTATTTTCTTACGGTATCTGTCCTCTATGAAAACGTCTTCTAGGTTGGATCTTGGAATCAGTACCTTGGTGATACCCGATTCTGCAGCTGCTTCAATTTTACCAGTAACTCCCCCTACTGGGAGAACATCTCCCCTTACACTTAGAGAACCAGTTAGAGCGACTGACTGATCTACAGGGATGTTTTCCAGGGCAGATACTACCGCAGTTGCAACTGAGACACTGGCACTATCACCTTCCACTCCTTCGTAGGCTTGCAGGAACTGAATGTGTATGTCGTGGTTTGATATGTTGGTACCGGTGTTTTTCTTAATAAGAGCACTGACGTTAGTCACTGCCTCCTTGGCTATATCACCTAGTTTACCTGTGGCTATGATTTTACCTTCCATGCTACTCTGAGCAGGGGCTGCTTCGGCAGCTATGGGTAAGATTATTCCACTACGGTCACCGACTATAGCCAGACCATTCACACGGCCAACCTCGGTACCTTCAGATTTAAATACACGGTATTTCTTACGTTGAACAATGTATCGGTCTGCTATCTGTTGTTCCAGTGTCCTGGCGAGCTTTTTGGCACTTATAACATGTTCTAATGTTACTACTTCTGCCTTTTCACCCTTGGCTATATCCCCAGCAGCTCTTACTAGACCGCCCAGGTCCCTTAATCGTAGTGTTAATGAATCCTTTTTACCAGCTCTCCTCTGGGCTTCCCTGATAATCTCTGAAATAGCTTCTCGGTTGAAGTGAGGGATCCTTCCATCCATTTTAACTTCTTGAGCTACGAATTGTACCAGCTTATCCCTGTTTTCAGGTGTGTCAGGCATGGTATCTTTCATAAATACTTCATAACCGTAACCTCTTATCCTGGATCGCAGTGCTATGTGCATTCCTTCCAGGACCTGCATGTTTCCAGAAGCTACCAGTACAAAATCACATGGTACTTCCTGGGTTCTTACCATAGCTCCACTGCTGGTCTCACTTTGACCGGTGATAGAATATTTTTTCTCCTGCATAGCAGTTAAAAGTTCCTGCTGGGATTTCATCTTCAAGGTACCTATTTCATCTATATAAAGCACTCCTTTATTGGCTTTGTGTATCATACCAGATTCCACTCTTTCATGGGCAGGTGTTCCCAGTCCTCCGGACTGATAGGGGTCGTGCCTTACATCGCCCAAGAGGGCACCGGCATGTGCACCGGTGGCATCTATAAATGGTGCTGTTTTGTGATTGTCATTGTTAATTAATAACTTGGGCACCATAACCGCGGATTTTGGTTTCATCTGCATTATAACTAATAAGACAATTCCTGCGGCGATTATTGCTGCTAAATATTGTTTCAGATAGAATCCTACAATTAAGATAAGTGCGATGATGACCATCATCATCATATTTTTTCTTTCTTCTGATGCTTTGGCTTTAACCTTATAGTTGGTTACTACTTTTTTAGCTTCACCAGCAGGCATGGCTCCTATTAAAGGATTGTGATTATCTTCAATATTGGGATAAACCAGAATATCCTGAAGCTCTTCAGGGGGTAAAAGTTCTGCCATCCCCTTAGCTAACATTGACTTACCTATTCCAGGTTCACCAATCAAAAGAACGTTTCTTCTCTGCTTAGCTGCTTTCTTAATGGTTTCTACAGCTTCTTCCTGACCAATGATCTGATCTATTATTTTATCTGGGACATCGATTTCCCCTGAATCTTTATAAGATCGTGCATTAAAAGTTTCTTTTAATGATTTAGTTGAATTTGAATTTAAATTTGCCATTTACTATGACAACCTCCTTTATTTTACACCAAAAATAAAAAATCAATGTGTTAATTTATTTAAACTATTTATTAGTGATATCAATATATGAATATTTGATTTTAGTTAATTTTTGTAATATTAAGATAGGGAATTGCTATATATAATGTTTTCTTTTAGTAAGTTTTTGTAATATTAAGATGGGTTATTATAAATATCTTCTTTTAGTAAATTTTTATTAAAGCAACATCCTTTATTTATATATTATTATTTAATTAAATTATATTCTCCTTCTTAGTATATATTATTATTATGAAAAAAAATTTTTTCAAAAAACTGAGTTAATATTAAAAGTGTAAAAGATCAATATCTCTTCTATAAAAATTATTTTAGAACAATTGGAGTGGACTGTTTGCCGTCTAATAAAAAAAAATGTATCATGGTTCAGGGAACCTCATCAAACGCAGGAAAGAGCGTAGTTGTAGCTGCATTATGCAGGATATTTTCTAAGAAAGGCTATCAGGTTGTTCCTTTTAAATCACAGAATATGTCCCTCAACTCATTCATAACCTATGAAAATAGAGAAATATCCATTGCTCAGGTTCTTCAGGCTGAAGCAGCCGGTCTGGAACCATCTTATCATATGAACCCCATTCTTCTAAAACCCAAGGAAGATTTCATCTCCCAGGTAATAGTTCATGGTAAACCCGCTGGGGATATGAATTTTTATCACTACCAGAACAATTTCCGCAATGAAGCCCTTAAGGCCATTCAATCTTCCCTTGATTATCTGAAGGATAAATATGAAGTAATTATAATTGAAGGGGCGGGTTCTCCGGCTGAGATTAATATGCTGGATGTGGATATGGCCAACATGAAGATAGCGCAGATGGCGGATGCGAATGTGTTATTAGTTGCAGATATTGATCGGGGCGGTGTCTTCGCCTCAATCGCCGGTACTTTCGCTCTGCTACCGGAAGAAGACCGAAAAAGGATAAAAGGAATAATAATAAATAAATTCCGTGGTAACCTGAACATACTGATGCCGGGTATAGAGCAGATTGAAGAGATTGTTGGAGTACCTGTTCTTGGTGTAATTCCCTATGATGAAAGTCTTAAACTCCCAGAGGAAGACTCTGCCTCTCTATCAGAGCATAAATTTAACAAGAATGAGAAGATCAAAGTGGGGTTAATGCGCTTCCCACGTATAGCAAACTTCACCGATATAGATCCGTTGGAATATGAACCTGATATTGGGATTGAACTCATTGAACTGGGGAATGATATAGGGAAGGTTGATGCCATTATACTCCCCGGAACCAGAAATACCATCAGCGACATGGTAGCCATGAAGGAAGCTGGTTTCATGGATGATATCCGTAATATCTCAAAGGAGATTCCTGTCTTTGGTCTTTGCGGCGGTTACCAGATGATGGGAACTAAAATTTCAGATGAATCCCTCAAAGAATCCAAATATGGCTCCGTAGACGGGATTGGACTTCTGGATATGAAAACTAGCTTTGGTAAAATAGATAAAATAATAACAAATAGTCAGGGCCAACTGCTGGGTTATGGAATGTTCAAAAATTTAAAAGGAAACCTGGTGGATGGCTACGAATTGCATGAAGGTACCACCATCTTAAATGATGTTAAACCTCTGTTTAAAATTATAAAAGGCTGTGGCAATTATCCAGGTTCAGGATATGACGGTGCAATAGATGGCCAGGTTGCAGGCACCTACTTCCATGGTGTTTTCCATAACTTCGATTTCAGGAGATTTTTCACCGACTATCTCAGGAAGGAGAAGGGCCTTGATGAACTGGGATACTCTAATGACGACTTTGAAGATATAAAAAAGTTCTCCATCAATCGATTGGCAGATATATTTGAAGAAAACGTTAAAATGAGTTTTATTGAAGATTTAATAGAAAAATAGTTTTAATAGAAAAATAGTTACTTTTTAACCATCTGAATTAATTATTCTGGAAATCATTCTAGTTGAATATAATATTTAAATTACTGTAAAATAATTCTTTTAGGAATTTAATGAACAAAAGATTTAAATGAACAAAATCAACTCTTGGTGAATCGTTTCAAAAGAGTCCGGGCATATTTGGATTTAACCAGGACAGAAACCTTCATCCCCTGTTTAAGAATTAAATCAGTACTGGGAATAGTAATCTTACCATTTTCGTATATAGCCACAATTATGAAGTTTTCAGTAGGACTTATATCCCCCACCCTTTTACCTATAACTTCCTTATTTTCCAGTGTCATGTCCAGTAATTCTGCATCTCCCCTACCTAAAATAACTAAATCAGCAATTTTTGGCCTTATAATAAGTTTTTCCAGGTAACTGGCAGCGGTAAGTTCCGGACTTATAACGTGCTCTACACCGATTTTTTTAAATGCGTGGGAATGACTGGGGTCACTTACCCGGGATATAATTTTATCGATGTTATAATCCCTTACCAATACGCATGCAAGTAGATTGGTTTCATCATGACCAGTGGCCGCTACAAAAACATCTGCATCATTAATATTTGCTTCTTCAAGTATTTTTGTGTCGGTACCGTTACCACAAATTACAAGGGCATCCAATTCAGCAGCCGCATTGTTGCATAGCTCATTGTCACTTTCAATCAGTGTAACATCATGCCCATCAGAAATTAGGAAGTTCGATAAATTTAGACCGACTCTTCCCCCACCCATTATTACAATGTACATAGAAAGACACCTAACATTCCATTTATCTTATAAAATCATCTATTTCTCTTATAGAACCATTTCTCTTTAAGAATATCGTCTATTTTAAAGAATTTAACTTAACTTCAGTAACTTAACTTCAGTGAAATTTTTCTTTTATAAAATTGAGTATAAGGGTACATAAGTCTTTCGACTAAATTAATAGATTTAAAAAAAATAATATGAAATTTAGGCCACCACATGAACCGGTACTTTAGCGCCCCTTACCACTCGTTCTGTGGTATTTCCCAGTATTAATTTTTCTAATCCATTCTTTCCTGATTTCCCCATGATAATTAAATCCACATCTTCTTCATCAGCTGTTTTAAGAATAACATCTGCGGGTTTACCTTCTTTTATCAGTGTTATAAGGTTAATATTCTTACAGTACCCCTGACATTGGCTTTCTTCCAGTTTAATTTTAAACTTTTCAACAGCATCATTCCCTTCCTTTCTAAGTTCTTCCTTTAGATGATCCCTGAGATCCTTCTGGGGTAGGGAATTTAAGTAGGATGTATCAATTACATATAAAACTATTATATCATGACCATTAACATCTGCCATTGATATCGCATCTTCTCCAGCTCTTTCAGCCACATCAGAACCGTCTGTTGGAAGTAGTATTCTTTTAACCATTAATAATCCTCCTTGGTTAATTCCAGTTTGTATAATATAATTTTATCATGTAAGAACGAATGGAATTGCAATGGTCAGTATTACAAATAATGTAGCTATAATACCTATAATAACCATGGGTATTCCTGCTTTCATTATCTCTTTAATGTTGATATATTTTGTTCCATAAGCCATGGCAACAGTAGGATCTGCCATTGGGAACATGAACGATAATGAACAGGCAATTGCTATCGGCACAGCATATATTCCAATGGGTTGACCCTGGGCTATTGCCAGGGTTACTGATAATGGTACAAGTATAGCTGATAAAGCAATATTTGACATTACCTGGGTTATTATAACTGCAATAATCATCAACACCACCATGATAAGCAAGGTGGATGGCTCGCTTCCGAAAATACTTATGATATCTTTTATCAGCCATTCTGCCGCACCAGTGTTTAGAAGCGCGGCTCCTAATGATAATGCACCTCCAAAGAATACTATAAGACCCCAATCAACGTTACTTTGGGCATCTTTCCAGTCTATGATTTTAAATGCAAGCATCAACACCGCACCTATAAGTGCTATGGAGTAGCTGTCCAGGCCTGTTAAACCGGTGGTTATCCATAAACCTATGGTGATAATAAGGATAGACAGGGCGATTTTTTCTTTTCTAGCCATAACTCCTAATTCTTCGATTTTAGCTGTTATGATGCCTTCCCCACCAACAATTCCCTTAACCTCCGGAGGGAATATTCGTCCAATACCCTTCCAGATAACCAACATCATGATAAAGGCCAATGGTATACCAAATAGCATCCAATCGACGAATGGAATGTGGGTGTACGCTGCAGCCATGAGGTTGGGGGCTGTACCTATTTCTGTTCCAAATCCACCTGCCAAAGAACCGTAAGACGCACCTAAAACCATTGCTTTTGCAAAGTTACTCTTTCCATTTTCAGGATTGTTTACTCCCATCATGGGTATGATCTGTTTGATGATGGGGAGTAGCATGGCAAATGCAACCACGTTTTCAATGAAAGCAGAGAGAAGTCCTGTGGAGAATACTGTTACAAAAAGGCTTCTATTGGGAGTGGTACCAAACTTGTTAAGCATAACATAAGTAAAACGCTGGGCAAGGCCGCTTTTTCTAATGGCCTCTGCAATTATGAAACCACCAATCATAAGGAAGATAATTGGATTGGCAAATCCAATAACCGCATCAGCAAAACTAGCTACTTGAATTATGGGTTGTATAAAAAGAATAATTAATGAAGTTACTGCTAAGTGTAAAGCTTCTGTAGCCCACATTATAACTGCAAATACCAAGAGTGCAATAGCTGCATGGCCAGCAAGGTCTAATCCTGGGGTAGGTATCAGCATGACTATTATGAATGCAATTATAGCTAGGGGGATGCCTGATTTCTGTAAGTTAATGTGCATTGGAGCTCCTTTTTAATTAATATTATGGAATATTATGAAATACAACTTGAATTTATCATAATTACTATTCTCATATAATACAGATTCTCAGTAATAAAAATGATTTACAAAAATTGTAACCATCGATATTATTCTTTTACCGTTCTGATAAGTAGGATGGTACATGGTGAAGAATGCACAACTTTCTCTGAAACACTTCCCAGGAGATGTTTATCCACTATACTTTTCCCGGTTCCCATCACCAGAAGATCTACTCCCTCTTCTTCTGCTATATTAACTATTTCATCTGCAGGATCCCCTTCCTTTAGGATTTTGGTAAAGTGGATGTTTGGAGCCTGGAATTTTTTTTCCATTTCATCTAGAACCTGTTTTCCTCTGGATGTAAGCTCAGTTATCATCATTTCTTCTACTTTCTTAGGAGTCAGAAAAGGAGTGGATGTTTCAACAACATATACACCCAGTACATCTGTTTCCCAGTCAGCTATAAGCTCCATAGTTTCATCTGTGATTTGATCCAAAAATTCGCCCATGCTAGTGACTAATATCTTCTTATACACCATAATATCACTTTTTAATACACTATATTATCACTTCTATACATTATAATATATTTCTAATAATCAAAATTATACTAATACAGGTATTATATCACGGAATATATTTGTTATCTTCGTACAATATTAATTATCCTAATATAGCTATTCTTATCACAGAATATGTAATATATGTTATTAATAATATTAGTCCATCTATTCTGGTAAGTTTCATACCCCTTTTTATTAGCAGCAACAACAGGATGATTACAAATATCATCACAGGGGCATCGAATATTAATGAGATTTGTTCTGTTGGTATTTCCATAATAAGGGCTGGAATACCCAATCCAATCATTATATTAAATGTGTTACTCCCTAAAACTGTACCGATGGACAGGTCGTGCAATCCTTTCCGTGCCGAGTTAAAGGTAACCACCAATTCAGGTATACTGGTCCCAATAGCCAGTGTAAAAAGTCCCATTATCATAAGAGGGATGCCTGCTATGGTTGCCAGCTCCTCTCCACTGTAAATCAGTAAACGGCAGCCAATAATTAAACCTGCAAGGCCCACAAGACACCATGCTACTATACTCGGAGTAATTTTCTTCTTTTCCTTTGGACGATAGGAAATTTCCGTTGTACCCCTTGATGGTGTTTCATCTGTTTTTTTATCATTGGCTTCTTTTTTCTGATCTCTAATCAAAATCCATAGATATATACCGTACATAACAATAAAAACCAGTGATGACCATGCATTCACTCCGCCTGTGAAATACATGAATCCCATAAGAATAAGAGCAGTTAAAAGTGTGAAAGTTCCATCTCTGGTAAGTCCTTTTAAACTTGATCGGATGGTACCAGCAAATACAGCAGATATACCTAAGATACCAGCGATGTTCCAGATGTTCGATCCAATTACAACCCCCACACCCAGATCAGGACTATTGAATATGGCAGCCATCATGGCTGAGCCAAATTCCGGGAGAGATGTACCAATGGCCGAAGCAGTAACCCCTAGAATAATCTCGGATATTCCCAATGCCCCACCAACTTCAACAATTCTGTCAACAAAAATATCTGCGGATTTAATAACTATTATAAGAGAAATAATGAGAATTACTATGAGAGTGAGGATCCATAACATAATATTCAACCAAAGAAATCTTCATTTTATCATTTATAAATGTTTTTAAAACAAAATTGTCTGGTGATTTACCTAAAAATTTATATAAGAAAACCTAATAATCTTGTTATGCGGTTAATATTACTGCATGCGGCGTTAGTCCAGTTTGGTTAAGACACTGGCCTGCCACGCCAGCGACCCGGGTTCAAATCCCGGACGCCGCATCGCGGCTGTAGTCTAGTCTGGTTAGGACTTGGGCCTTCCAAGCCTACGACCCGGGTTCAAATCCCGGCAGCCGCATTACTCATCATGGTAATTTATTCTTCAGATAAATTGAAATCACTTATTATTACTGATTTTAAAAAAGATGATTATTTCTTACTTAATAATATTTAGAGTTTTATTAAAATGAAAAATTAGATTATAAAAATTAAATCTGTTTTTTATATATTAATCATAGTTAAAGGTTTCAAGCAGGTACTAATAATTCTGCGGCAACCATTCGACATATATCCGTCTTTGTGATTACCCCAACAGGTTTACCATCTGATAATACTAATAAACCCGAAATATCAGCCCTTAACATGAGATTAGCCGCATCTTCGATTCCTTCATCAGCAGAGATGGTGATAACTTCTTTGGACATTATATCTGTAATTTGCAGGGAAACTGCATCTTTAGCAGAAGGTTTAATGGTTCCAAGGACTCCTATCAGATCCGAATAGGAAACAACACCTAAAGGTTCTCCTCCTTCATCCATAACAAAAAGTCTTCTGACCCCTTCTTTGTACATTTTTTGAAAAGCTTCTGCTGGACGAGTATTTGGAGTAATGGTTATAACACCCTGGTTCATAGCATCTTTAACTATCATTTTTTCACCCATATATGATCATCATTGAACAATTACATTGTTAATTATGCCATCACATCACTAGTATAATTTTAGTTTAAATGAATTGATTTTTTCGGAGGAATCAATTATCATTTTTTGTCCAAAAATTTTTTAATAAAATTTATCTAATAGAAAATGAATTAAAAACTTCTAAAAATGTTTTAATACTGCTAAAAACATCATATTGAGCCCTTAAGAAGTGATAATGCCAAGGTTTATATATTAAGATTTTTATACTAGATCAAAAATTGTTCATATTCTATGTCCAAAAATTGTTGCCCATAGGCAATATTCGATTTTTTCTGCAACATTTAAATACTATAAAACAGTAATATAATATTAAAAATATATGGAGGGAACAACTTGATGAGAATAAGCATGTCGCTACCAAAAAAGTTGTTAAATGAGTTCGACGAAGTATTAAAAGACAGAGGATATCAATCAAGATCTAAAGGTATCAGAGATGCACTTAAAGATTACATTGTCCGCTATCAGTGGATGAAAGAAATGGAAGGTGACCGAATAGGTATCATTGCCGTTATATACGACCACCACTACACCGGAGTTATGGAAGACCTTACGGACATCCAGCACGACTTCCGAGAATACATTAACGCAGTTATGCACGTCCACATGACAGAAAAATACTGTCTAGAAGTAATAGTAGTTAAAGGAGACGTTAAATACATCCGAGGCCTAACAGAAAAGATAATGAGGCTTAAAGGCGTTGAACACGTTAAATTAACCAGTACTGCCAGCGGACAAAAGTGATAAGAATAATTTATTTAAATTTATGAAAACAGGATGAAAATCCCATCCTATCAACAAAACTTGCTATCAGATACCCAACGACTGACAGCGTTTTATGAAGCCATAAACGAAAAATCAAGAGGTATCGTCTACGATTTAGGGACTGGTTCCGGAGTATTTAGCTCATGGGCCTCCCCTTTAGCTAGTTTTGTGTATGCAGTAGAAAAGGATCACCCTACAGCTAAATTTGCCCAAAAAAATCTTAAATCGTTTAAAAACATTACCATAAAAATAAACGATGCAAGAAATATTACTTTTAATGAGAAAGCAGACTTGATAATCTGTGAAATGATGGACACTGCTCTTATTGATGAAGAACAGGTCCCAGTCCTTAATTCTGTCCGAAAATACCTTAAAAAAAATGGGGATATTATTCCTTGTGCTGTTTTTAATGGATTAGAAGCAATTTATCTCAAAAATAACCACCCCATTTATCAAGAGGACGAATTTGCACAGTATGAATTGAGAAGTAAGCTTCTCATCTATGATACAATTGATTTTAAGAAACACATTAAAGAGAATGTTAAATACCAGATCACTATTCCCATTAACACTGCGGGCACAGTTTCAGGGATAAAGATCACCACTTTCACGCTTTTAACACCCCAACTCATCTGTGGCCCAACACCAATGCTAAACCCACCTCTTCTAATTCCAACCAACCAATTAAATATGAAAAAGGGAGAGAATATTATAGTAAACCTAGAATATACAATGGGAGGTGGATTAGATACCCTTAGAGCATCAATTAAAAGATTTCCTTAAAGACCATCATAAAGTAGTAATACTGGGTATTGGGAATGATATGAGAGGGGATGATGGAGTAGGATCTGTTCTGGCCCAGGAACTATCAAAAAGGTTCATTGAAACAGCTAATATTACAGTTTTTGATGGAAAAACCGTGCCGGAAAATTTCACTGGCGCCATAAGAGAAGAACATCCCAGCCATATAATTCTGCTGGATGCCGTTGAAATGAACAAAAAACCAGGACACATTAAAGTAATTGCCAAAGAACAAATCGCAAACTACAACATATCCACACATGCCATGCCCTTATCTTTCTTAATTAAATATCTGGAATCAACATGCCCGGCAGAACTGATTATTCTGGGAATACAACCCAAAAATATGAACTTAGTTAATGAATTATCAGTTGAAGTTCAAAAAAGCATGAATCTAATCCTAAAATTGTTTAAACTTCTTTTAAAATAATATCTTTGAATATAATTATTATTTGTTGATCATTTTATAAAAAGGACCTGTTGAAATTAAGTTAGTGTTGTAATTTTTTGTTCTGTGTAGTATAAATTTTAGATTAACAACTGAGTTTAAAAAATAATAAATTAGATAACTCAAAAGGGAACATCAAAAATATAAACATACTTCTAAAACCTTAAACTAAAAGATTTACTAATAAATTTTCAAGAAAAAGATAGTGATAATAATAACATTTCATAGGCTATTCTCTTAAAAAATTATTATTAAACAATTAATCAGGATTTACCATGAAATTACTGTTCATAGGGGCACGTCTATTTGATGATGTTGCCATTTACACTAAAGAAAAAGGCATAACCTCTGTTCTAACAGAATCAAATCCCAAGGCACAGAATTTAGATCTGGCTGATTCGTATCACATTGTACCCAGAGGAATGGAACATCCCAAAGAGATTGCTATTAAAGAAGATGTTGATGGAGTAGTGCCTCTTATCGGGATTGATGGACCTTTGAAAGAAGTGGCTCTTCTGAAGGAAGAATTAGAAAGCGATTATGGTTTGCCGGTGGTTGCTTCACCCCTAGAAGCAGTTTCAATCGCAGAGGACAAAGTTAAAACCAAAGAATTCCTCCTAAAAAATGATATCAAAACCCCTGAATATGATCTAATCAGTTCTGGCCAAAAGATACCCAAAAAATATCCATTGGTTCTTAAACAAGCCCTTGGACAGGGTGGAAAAGATATAAAAATCGCATTATCACAAGAAGATGTTCAGGGTTACTTGGAAAAATTCGACACTGCCCTTGCTGAACGTTTTATAGAGGGAATTGAAATATCAGTAGAAATATTGAGATGGAAAAATCATTCTGTGCCCCTGATTCCTGTCTCTAAAGGAAAAACAACTCTTGACGGTATCCATCCCCTGGAAAAGTTGAAAAAAGCCCCACTTCACATAAATGATGCCACTTTAGATGCAAAAACCAACAATTACAACCAGGCCATTAGGAATATCGCATCATATATTGCAGATCTCTTGAATATTGAGGGAACTGCAGATTTGGACTTGATATTTAATAGATCTAATAAAAATACTTATGTTCTAGAGATAAACACAAGACCTAGTGGTACCCGCTACTTGACAGCTGCATCTTCTGACATAAATCCATTACATGAAATTGTGGATATGGCCACCGGATCATGGAAGAATAAAAAAGTTTCTAAACGAATGAAAGAGTATTATGCGCTGGAAATACCAGTGGGCGATTATTTCAGTGACAAAAATAATTATCATTTTCGAGAATTCCACGGAGAAAACAGCTGGATTATCCACGGACCTTCTAATCACCAGAGGATAACCATTCGAGGGAACGATGAAAAAAATGCTCTTAAAACAGCTGCCCGGCTCAATTTGAATCTGGATACTATCAGAAATTAAAGTTATATAAGATTATTAAAATAACTTGATGAGATAAAAAAATCATCGGAAAAAAATAGGATGGTTCATCATTTTAAGTTAAAGAGCAAATTAGAAGTTCAGAATAATAAAAAAAGACAAATAATACTTATAGATAATAGATAATTATAATTTAGAGTAAGTAAAAGGTCATTTAAAAATATAAACTAAACAGTTCCCAGAATTAATCATTAAAATTTATCCAACAGTTTAATTCCACTATTTGGGTAACAAAAAGTTTATTATCAGGTGGTAAATTGAGCAATACAGAGAATCTGATTTTAGGATTCATTATAACTTTTTTAGCAACAGTTCTATTCACATACTTCGTTCGCAAAATATTATTAGATGCGGATATAACTGACAGCCCCATTGTAACCGAACACAAACACAAAACAGGCACACCCACTATGGGTGGTCTGGCCATTCTCCTAGGAGCAGCACTGGCTGCATCCCTATATTGCAACCAGAAAAACCTTTTGCTCACTGTCCTGATTATGTTAAGTTCAGGTGTTGTTGGTTTACTGGATGATTTATTAGGATTAAAGATCAAAGAAGTGCAAAAAGTAGCATGTAACATAAGCTCAGAACCAATATTCATTGGACGTTTAACTCTTAAACCCGGAGAAGAAGCACGAGTAGCCACTGAAAAGGCAAAAAAAGATCTACCTAACTTATTAGAACACGGAAAAGTTGAAATAACTGGTGAAACTCCGATAAAAAGTGAAGTGAAAGAAAGAGATAAGATAATTGCCCAAATTGTACTTGGAATTTTCCTCGTAGCCACAGCAGGAGTTAGTACAAGTGTTTTGGGATTTGAAGCCGGGATTCTTATTATTCCTATAATAATATTCGGAGTGATAGGTTCTATTAATTCAGTGAATCTTATTGATGGGATGGATGGACTAGCAGCTGGCATATTAACCATCGCATCAGCTTCATGTGCTATTTTTTCCGTCATTAATGGAAACTTTAATGCAGCACTACCATTTGCAATATTAACAGCAGTTTCACTTGGTTTTTTAGTATTCAACCGTTATCCTGCCAGTATAATCATGGGTGACACTGGGGCTTTTGCTCTGGGTGCGGGTTATATTACTGCAGGTTTTTTGGGAGATTTAATTTACTTTGCAGTTATTGCTCTGGCCATACCTATTATTTCAGTAGTAATTAGTCTTATGCACCGTGCTCATATCATTAAATTACCAGTTGAACCATTACACCATACTTTGCATTACAAGGGACTCTCTGAGAAAAAAATAGTTGCCCTTTACTGGTCTATTACTCTAATAATTTGTTTGTTAGCCATCTTAATTTACCAATTCATGTTCTAATAATTTGAGGATAATTACTATAATGAAGCAACTCAACACCGCCTATCTAGCCCAAAAATCTGAAGGAAAATTGATTGGTGATGATGTAATCATAACTGGAATATTTAATATTCTAAAGGATGCTGGGAAAGGTGATGTTGTAGTAAGACACTGGATTGATGAAACTGGCGTGCAAATGGCCGCGGATAAATGTGCATCATGTGTCGTTACCCAGGATGCCCGTGGAGATTCCATTGAACTTGCCAGGAAAGTCTGTTTACCTCTAATTTTAGTTGAAAAAATTGAGTTGGTAAATGCTTTTGCTATTACCTGGGCCATTGAAACATTTGCTCCCAACACATTGAGAATTGTGGTAACCGGCACTAATGGGAAATCAACTACTACTCATATGATATATAGAATCCTCCAGGAAGCAGGATTCACAGCCCACACAAATACTGATTCTGAATCAGAGTTTAACACACTTATTGATCCAATGGTAGCCAAGCAAATAGCCGAATTTCAGAAAGATATGGATGCCCTGGTTTTGGAAGTTTCTGAGGTTCAAGGATGGGAGGATCGGAATATGACTGACCATGCCCTCCTTATGACAAATGCCATTAAACCGGATGTGGTTGTGCTTACTAATGTGGCACTGGATCATATCGGATTGGTTAACACGATTGAAGAGGCCTCCGAGGAGATTTCAGGTTCATTAAGGGGATTTAGTGGAGGGCAAGTTATCTTGAATCATGATGACCCTTTAATACGCAAAATGGAAAATCTTGTTCCGGATGCTGAGGTAACATTCTATGGCTCAGGAACAAATGTTGAATTTAAAAAAGAAGGAATATTCTATAAAGACAAATTAGTCATCCCCCTAAAAGACCTTCCATTCAAAAGCTCTCATTTCATCCAAAACACTCTCGCAGCAGTTAGTACTGGGATTGCATTAAAAATCGACTTAAATATTATCACCAAAGCTGTTGAATCTTATCAAGCTTTGAAACGTAGGTTCACGATACTTAAAAATGACCCTCTTATTATTGATGATTTTGCACATAATCCAGACGGTATTAAGGCCACTATAAAAAGTGCAGCAGAGTTAGTTTCAGGTAATTTTCACCTTGTTTGCGCCATTAGAGGCTCTAGAGGAAACACACTCAATAAGTTAAATGCCCAAGCTGTTGCTGATTCAGTCAAAAATATTGATTGTAACTTAATATTAACCAGTAGTGAAGATGTGGTAGATAATGCCAACTGGGTGAAGCCACTGGAGAAAAAGATTTTTATAGAGGTTCTTCAAAAGGAAGGGATCAATTACACCCATTATAACACACTAACCCATGCATTGCAAAATACTTTGAAGACCGCCAAAAAGAACGATACCATACTTCTCATAGGTGCACAGGGAATGGACCCTGCATACGGTGTTTTAAAACATATGAAATGCATATAAATAATTCGATTAATAAAAAAAAATATTGATTGATTTCATATCTAAAGTAAAAATTAGTATTTATAATAAAATGGAATTTTAAATATCTTTTTTACACCAATAGTAACTTTTGCACAATATAGTGATGCATAATACTGTTCATACTACTTACCATCATGAAATAAAATTTGTGACATTCACTGAAAATTTATAAATGACTTTATAAATGTAGAATTACTAAAATAACCTTGGATAAAAACCATAAAACTAAAAAGAAAATATTCTTATCAAAATAATCCTAAACAAACGTTTGAATAATACTATTGGATTTCTATAATAGTCATTATAATGCCTAAAAAGGGGATAATCAGATAGAAAAAAATAAAATTCGTTTTATACCCCATATCATTACTCAAAATAATAAATTCAAAAAAAGACGGTGACAAATAAAATGAGTGCCCATATGGACAAAGATGAATCAAAAATGGAAAAAATTCATGAAAAAACCCCTGAAACCTATGGCGTCATCGGTATTTGTGGAGTGGTGGGAAACCTGGCCGCCAGGGTTCTCATGGACCACAAATACAATGTAATATGCACCGATCTCCAAGATTCAGATAATTGTCCATTTCTATACACACTCGCCGAATATAAAACTCCAATATATCTATCAAAACACCCTAATTCGTTTTTTGATTTATCAAATTACATAATTCCACCTCCAAGTTTGTCAAAAAATTCTGATCTGTTTCAGAAAATAATTGACAGTGACGCCCAGCTAATGGAAGTGGATGATCTTCTTGACAAAATCAAGCCAGAAAAACCAGTAATCTGCATTAGCGGTACCAATGGAAAAACCACGACCACCACTCTTCTTAAACACTTTTGTTACATGGATGGTTTGAAACCCACCGAACATGGATTCACCACACTACAGGGAAACGTCGACTACATTCCCCCATTACAGTGCAGACTCAACGGAGACATTGCAGTGCTGGAAACAGGGACTGAAGGAAAAAGAGGTGACCTGAAATTCACACTCCAAAGATGCCATCCTTCTTGTGGAGTTATAACCAACATAAACCCTGATCACTTGATGGATGAGCATGATTTCCTGCACTATGCCTGTATAAAAGGTGAACTCTTGGAAGAACTCCAAGGAAAAATGTTAGTGATCAATAGTGATGATCCCACACTATGGGGGCTCATTTCAGAATTAAACTATAATGGTAAGGTTATAACCTTTGGAGTAGACCATAACTCCCAAGGAAAAAGCAAAAAACTATGTTGGTGCAAAAAGGAAATAAAAATAGATGAAACACTCTCCGGAGTAGGTTACTATGAATGTCAGTGTGGTTTGAAACGACCCATTCCTGATTACTTGGCCAAGAACATTAATGGAAGTACTTTCTTACTTCAAACCCCTGATGAAGTGATAGAAATGGAAATGGATATAGAAGGACTTCATAATGTTTACAATGCACTGGGAGCAATCGCCACGGCACATGAACTATTAAAAATACCGTTAAAAGACATTAAAAGATATCTTAAAACATTTAAAGGCGTTCCAGGACGTCTGGAATACATTTATCGTAGCAAAAAGTTAGATTTGATTGTAGATTATGCGCACAACCCCTCTGGTGTTGAAACTGTACTCAGGGAGCTTAGTAAGACCTATGAAAAATTAGCAGTAGTCATTACCATCTCTTCAGAATCAGGGGAGACTGGAGACCTGGATATTATGGAAAAAGCAGTGAGTAATGCTGATTTTATAATACCTGCCTCCTATTACTCTCGACAAGCTGCAGGAAAATATATTTCATCAGGAAAGATCAAACTAACTCATAAAGCACCGGATAAGTTCCGCAACGGAACATTAGGTGCCACCGAAGAACAAGTGATAGAAGGACTTAAAAAGGGATTGGAATGCAATTCAGATGCAGTGGTATGTATTGGTGAAGCTGCAGTTAAATTTAAAGATAACATTAAATTCTTAGAATATGTTAAAAGGTGAAAGAAATGTTCATAAAGGTAAGGAGAGACACGCTGATTATTCTAATGCTGGCCTTTATTCTTATAACATCAGGAAGACTGATGTCTTACATGTCTTATGCTTCGTCTACTGAAACAGAACAGGGAATTCCAATAGCTGGCGTTATAATTAAAGGAAACGATGTAGTACCCACTGACTCCATAAGAGTCAACATTAACAATGTCGGTTTCCGAACAGGTAGTTACATTCAGGGAGACACCCTCATTACCACCAAAAGAAAAGTTCCAATGAATGAGGCCCTCAATAATGCACGTGAGGCTGCTATGCTTTCAACCATTCCAGGAACAGGGGTAATGCCTATAAAGGCTGTTGATGTTAAACTAAATAAAGAAACAGGTATATTAACTGTTAATGTAATAGAAGACTTTTCTACAGTTGAAGTGAAACCAAATCAATAAACATAATTGGTGATGCAAATGATTAAAAAACGATTACCGCAAGTTGCGTTGCTCCTATTAATACTGGTACTGCTGGTTAACACCGCAGCAGCCACTTGCAACATAATTATTATAACCGATCCTACCGGGAAAGATCCCAATGGAGCAGCTGCAGGCAGCCTTTCATTTGCAGAAAACATGTTTCAGTCCACATTCATCATGTCCAAAGAAAAACACTTCAGTGTTCTTTCTGGTGGTGAAGGTAACCAAACCCCCCGACTGGGAGCCATTGTAGAAACAATCAAACGACTGGAAAATGACGAAACCGCAGCAAATGCCGCCAGTGCAGCCAGTAACTTCCCCGGAATCAGGATTATGTGTGGAGGCCCCACCATAGGTGCAGCAGTGGGAGGATCTTTTGATGTATATGTGGTCACAGTTGATGATGATGGTACCATAACTGCCACACCAGCATCAGGAGGATTAGCCACACTACCTCCAGGCCAAAAAGGAGCAATCATACACCTGCGTAACACCCATGGAAACCCCTTATATGGATCAGCCACAACAGTGCGAAGGGAAACTGCTATAATGATTGGTAAAATGATTCGTGATGGATACCCTGCCACAGAGATTTTAGGTGCATCCTTTGAAAAAGTTTCAAAAAATGCCGGGGAAAAATATGGGGGAGGAGGGAATAACCTCGTATCCTCATTAACTACTGGTGATATGTTTACACCATCTAAATTAAACACAACTGGTTACCCCATGGATGAAGCATATTCCAAAACATGCCCTGAATGCGGGTGGAGCGTTTCATTTCCTGCAGGAGAAAACTATCAGACCTGTCCTTACGATGGAACCTCATTAAAAACTATTTACGCCTATGAACTTATGGCAAATAGTATCACTGTCACCAAAAACAATACCAATGTTTACGTATACGGAACAGACAATGCAGGTATCAGTGGAACTACTAAAGAGATTGTTCAGTACTCAGTTAGGCAAAACGGCTACAACGCTGCCACAATAGCAAGTGAAATAAACAAAGCCATAGACAACAGTTACCTACTTGGAGTTAATTACATTGAACCTAAAGATATAAACATAGTAGAAAGCACTCGTTCAGTTGGAGTTTATTATAATCCACTCCCCAACCATAGATCATCTCCAGCATGGAACTTACCTATTAGTTCATCAATACTGGACATTGTTGGAAGTATTCAGACCGCTATTGGACTGATACTTATAGTTCTGGTTTTATTCCGCAGCACACTATTCAGTTCTTTCACTAAAAACAGGCGATAATTCATGACCCTTATACTAATCCGAGCTGAAAATCAACCTAAAATTCTTAACAGCCTGGCGGATATTGAAAGGCACGCAGAACTTAAGATAACTGGGAAACCAAGAATTATTGATCGTAAAATGGCCGATGAATTTGCAAAAAAAATAATGAACGATAAATTAAGATCTAAATCAAAAATTGCCGTTCTTGCGTCAGTTCAAGAGGATGCAACCCGTAGCATTCTCCAGATAAGGAAAATACATCCCCCAGCCCATGTAATAGTAATTAGTGAAGAATATCCTCAGTGTGAAGATTTAAAAAAGATTTACAGCACCCTACCAACACTTAAAGGATACTACTCTGCTAAAAAAAAATAAAAAAAACTAAAAAAAAATAAAAAAAATCTAAATTGTTCAATTTTCCCATTTCCAAAAAAAGAATATTATTTTAAGGAATAATATCTATTTAACCTTTTTTATCTTGACTATGTCACCAATTGTGGCCTTTCTCCTGTTTAAAGAATTTAATTCATCTATTTGTGCTTCTTCAGTTTTTTCCAGTAAAGTGACCTTCAAAGTTTTTTCCAGTTTCCTTGCCAGTTTCAGATCAGGCACCATTTTTCCTGATTCAAGACGGCTTATGACCGAAACCTTCTCGTAAATCTTTTCACCCAGATCTTCCCTGGACCAACCCTTTTTTTCCCTGGCCTCCCTGATGACATTCTGATAATCTTCAATAACTTCATGCGTTGGTTCCTGAGATCTGAAGGATCGTCTTCGTCCTGCAGAAGTACTGCTAGTTCGACCACCTTTGGGTCTTGGAGGTTCTCTTTGTATTTTACCGAATTTAGAACATTCATTACATGTTAACATAATAGAATTTTCGATTTTCGTTCTCACTGGTTTTCCAACAACCTTTTTTCCGCATATCTCGCATCTCATGCTGATCCCTTTAGTTTTAGTTGGTATATAATTAGTCACCTCAATACTTAAATATTATTAAGGACAATAAATGCAACAAATAATATCAAAATAAGCCGATATTATTTTTCTCCACAAATCTATGAGGAGTGTACTTGTAAGATGGAAAAAACATCCCAAAATATCTTGAAAAAAATAGAAGATCTTAAAAAGGAGATAAAAATCCTTAAAGAGGATAATGCAAAAACTAAAAGGAATTTGATGTGGAAAGTCAGGAAACTGGAAAAAGACAAACTTCTCATTGAAAATGAGAAGATGAGACTGGATCGTGAAGTTAAATCCCTGAGAGGAGAAATTGAAAGGTTCAGATCACCGCCACTGGTAATTGCCACTGTAACTGAAGTTTTAGATGAAGGTAAAGTAGTGGTTAAAAGTAGTACCGGACCCCACTTTGTAATTGGTTATTCCCGGTTTTTAGACGAAAATTCACTGGAACCCGGGGCCAGAGTGGCTCTAAACCAGCAGACATTCAGCATCGTCAGTGTTTTGCCATCAGAAAAGGACCCACTCGTAACTGGTATGGAAGTTGAGGAGAAACCAGATGTGAGTTACACGCAGATAGGCGGACTTGAAGAACAGATAGTGGAGATTAAAGAGACCGTCGAGCTCCCACTTAAAAAGCCAGAATTGTTCATAGAGATAGGAATTGAACCGCCAAAAGGAGTTCTCCTTTACGGACCTCCTGGAACTGGTAAAACATTACTGGCCAAGGCAGTGGCTCACGAAACCAATGCAACATTTATCAAGATTGTGGCCTCTGAATTCGTTAAAAAATATATTGGGGAAGGTGCCAGACTTGTGCGAGGTGTTTTTGAACTGGCCAAAGAAAAAGCCCCAAGTATTATCTTCATTGACGAGATCGATGCAATTGCTGCCAAAAGACTGAAAAGTTCTACCAGTGGTGACCGTGAAGTTCAAAGAACCCTTATGCAATTATTAGCAGAAATGGATGGATTTGAAGGAAGAGGAGATGTAGGAATAGTGGCCGCCACCAACCGGCCAGACATCCTTGATCCAGCATTGCTGAGACCCGGGAGATTTGACCGATTTATTGAAGTACCAATACCCAATGAAGATGGTAGGAAAGAGATTCTCAAGATCCACACCAAAAACATGAACCTGGATGAAGATGTGGACATAGAACTGGTTTCCACACTCAGTGAGGGTGCTTCCGGAGCAGATCTTAAAGCCATCTGTACTGAAGCGGGTATGTTCGCCATAAGGGAAGAAAAAGCCATAGTAGGCATGAATGACTTCTTGGATGCCGTTGATAAAATAATAGGCATGGAACGCGACGAAGAAATACGAAAAGAAGCTGGAGTCATGTACGGATAAAATTCAGCTTATTTGGAGGATCATAGCCTCCTATTTCTCTTTTTAAACAGGTAAAGATGTTTATTTAGATAATTGAATTTTATTTATTCTTTTTAACAGTGATTAAAACGTTAGTTCTACTTTTAAAAGGATTCCATCAAATCTAAACTTTCTTTAGAAAATAATTCATTCATTTAAAATACACTAGTATGTTAGTTTCATATTTTGATAGAAATATAAATTTTGCACACTAATTTCATATATTTCCTTATTTAAAGACTAATTACTTAGTTTTATTCTTTCTAAATTAATTAAACTCCCCCAATAATCTTTGATGACTCATTACATTAATCAATATATTTATATATTTGAATATATGAAATTAAATATGTGAATGAAAACTTTCAAAAAAAACCAACAATTGAAAAATAAAACTTTTACGCTAGGATGTTTATGAAAACAAATAAAATTAAAAATTACTGTGACGTTGATTTAGATGAACTAAAACGCCTGAAAAATCAATTCTCCAATTTACACCATGAAGAAGAATTGAATCAAAAAACAGAGATTTTTAAAGCCCTTTCTGATCCTACAAGACTTCAAATATTATATTTACTCTATTTTAGGGACCTGTACGTTTGCGAACTGGCGGAATTATTAGAAAAACCACAATCCACCACTTCACACCATCTCAGTATTTTAAAACATGTCGGTTTAATCAAATCAACAAAAGAAGGTATCTGGATACTTTATAAGTTGAAAACCCCTGATATCATAACTTTCGCGGATAACTTGTGCGAAACAGTTCAAAGATAGGAGAATTAAATTATGAATAAAGATTTTGACGTTGAAGAAGTTAAAAAAATGGGAAAATTGATGATTTCCATTCTTGGCCTTAAAGGATCTCCTGTAGGAATAAATTTCCTTTTAAAGGATGAAGATTTCCCTACAGATGCGGAAGTCCTAAAAAAGCATCGCTACTGTCAGGCATTGATGAAAGCCAATAAAGGATCCAGTGTGGTACTGACAGGTGAGGAAATATCCTGCCCAGCTGCAGCATCAGCCTTTGGATTCAGACCATTACCCCAAAGTTTAAAATCAGGTAAGGGTTTAGTGGGATTTGGAATTGTATCAGACCCTGAAGTTGGGAAAAAAATGTTTGAAGGCATGTTAAGATTGGATGAAAACAAAATTAAGGGTATTCACCTTTATCCTCTTGAAAAGGCTTCTGAAATCCCTGATATTATTATTGTTGAAGATGATCCGGAGAAACTGATGTGGATTGCCCTGGCTTACCTACACGCCACTGGTGGCGAGAGGATAGAAAGCACCACAGCCATATTACAGGCAACATGCGTCGATTCTACCATCATTCCATTCCTCAAAAATCGCATGAACCTGACTTATGGTTGCTATGGATGCCGAGACGCCACAGACCTGTCAGAAAAGGAAGCCATTATAGGCTCCCCCGGATCATACCTAACCCCAATCATGGAACATTTAAACTACCTTAAAGAAAAGGCAATACCCCGTTCACGTGATAAGGGAGCATTATCAGTTTTAAAAGGAAAATCAAATGTAAAAACTTGTGAGAATGGAGGAGATTAATATGGCATGGTTTGCTGGAATTCCAAGAGAAAAAATTCAATGGTACCCTACAATCGATCCTGCAAAATGTGTTGAATGTGGAATATGCATGAACTGCGGAGCAAAAGTCTACAAATGGACTGAAGATGGTCCGGTAGTGGATAAACCTTACAAATGTACTGTCGGCTGCACGACTTGTGCAACACTCTGCCAGGGAAATGCAATTTCCTTCCCAGACAAAAAAGATCTTCGCGAACTTTACCAAAAAGAGAGAATTTGGACAAAAGTCAAAAAAGAACTCGAAGAAGACGGTCGTCTGAAAGTGGAAGATGTTTTAGGTGCTAATAACACCGGATCTGATATTGGATCATCAAACAAAGACTTAGAAATTTTCGAAAATGAAGGTTGTGGTTGTGGTTCGGAAAAAACTTCAGAATATGTTGATGAACCACCTAAAGATGAACCAAAGGAAGATGTTGGATGTTGTGGTGGAACTGTTGATGAACAAAATGAAGAGAATTTAGACGAAAATGATGAATGTGGATGTGGATGTGGAGGAGAACACCCTGATGAGTCCCAAGTGGAAAATCCAGATAAACCTGAATTTATGGCGGACGATGAATTCATGAAAAAATTTGAAAAATACGCCCATTCATTAGGTATTAAAGCAATTGGATATACTCAGCTCACTCCCGAGTTATTGATTCAAAATAAATTTGTGCAGTACCCTAATGCCATTGTTTTAACCATGGAAATGAGTGATGAACTCATCAAAACAGCTCCTGGAAACAAAACGCAGGAAATAAATGATGCGCATTATGCAAAGTTAGGGACCTTATCCTACAAACTTTCTGATTATCTTCGGGAGAATGGTTATGCAACCGAAGTAGCCCATCCTTATGGGGGTCTTGTGAATTTCTGTAAAATTGCTCAAAAAGCAGGTATGGGCTTTATAGGCAAAAGTGGCCTTTTGATAACTCCAGAATCTGGCCCAAGACAAAAAATTTCAGCAATATTTGTTAGCATAGCCAACCTGCCTGTGAAAGAGGATAATGAACATGCTTGGATACCAGAGTACTGTGAAAGATGTGCCAAATGTATCAAAGCCTGCCCAGAAAAAGCACTGATAGAAACAGAAACATGCTGCGGTGGGAAAGAAGTAGAATTTGATCAAAAACTTTGTATAGGTTGCAGTCAAGGCTGTACATACTGTATAGAAGACTGTCCATTCTATGAAAAAGGATACGAGCATGTTAAAAATAAATTTGACAAATTGAATGCCAAATTAAAGGAAAAACAAAATAAAAAATTCAACCCTGAATTATGGGATAATTGGACTAAACAAAACTCTTCTCTATTCGCAGGATTAACTAATGGGGCTACCATCGCAGTATCCATGACTCAAAATAATGAAAAAATAGTCCTTTTAGAAAAAGAAGGTAATGATGTAAAGGTTAGTGTAAAACATCTACAAGAAGAATTAGAAAGTCCTCTAATGGATTTAATGTTTGATATTGATGAAAAAGACATGGGAAAACTACTGGAGGATGCCACTTCAATAAAATTCATAGATTTACTTTCCTCTGGAAAAATAGGAGTTTATGCATTTAGAACCCAGACACAACTTATAGACAAAGGATACATGGGATTTTTAAACAGATTAGGCCTTAGCATAGGTGGAGGGGGCTGTTGCGGTTAATTCATACCGCATAGAATATTGCTTATTAACCCAAATGAACACGTGGATATTAATCTGAGGTGATTTGGATGAAAATAGAAGTATACGGTACCGGATGTGCAAACTGCAAAGCATTGGAAAATAATGCTAGAAAAGCTGCTGAAGAGTCAGGTGTTCAAGCCGAGATTGTTAAAATCCAGGAAATGGACCAGATATTTGAAGCAGGAATAACCGGCACACCAGGATTAGGGATTGATGGAGAAATTAAATCTATGGGACGCATTCCATCTGTGGATGAAATAAAAAAATGGATAGAATCAAAAAAATGAAGAAATCCTGAAATTAATTTTTGATGGGTGTGCTGCAATGAAAAGTATAGGCTTCATTGGTGGAGGAAGAGTCACCAAAATACTACTAAATGGTTTTAAAAAGGCAGGAATACTATTGGATAATGTAGTAGTGTATGATATAAGTACAGATACTCTTAAAGAACTTAAAAAAGACTTTCCCGAAATAAAAACAGTCTCAGATGATAACATGCTTGCTGCTTCACAGGATATGGTTTTTTTAGCTGTTCATCCGCCTGCAATGGCCAGCGTGTTAGAAGAAATCAAATCCTATTTGAATCCAGATTCAGTTGTCATTTCCCTGGCACCGAAACCTAAAATCGAAGAAATTTCCAGTTTATTGGGTGGTTTTACCCGTATCGTGCGCATGATACCCAACGCACCATCTATAATCAATGAGGGTTACAATCCCATCACCTTCGCTCCAGAGATAAATGTTTCTCTGAAAAAGGAGATTCTAGATTTATTCAATGTTTTAGGTGTTACTCCTGAGGTGGATGAAAATAAACTGGAAGCTTATGCAGTTTTAACAGCCATGGGGCCAACCTATTTCTGGTTCCAATTCAATGAATTACTCCATTTAGGACGTTCCTTTGGACTAGAAGATACGGAGATAAAGGACAGTTTATGGAACATGATCTCTGGTGCAGCACTGGCATTCTTCCAATCTGAGTTAAACCCAGAGGAAGTCATTGATCTTGTACCTGTCAAACCAATGGCAGATGAAGAGGAAAATATTAAAACTGCTTACCATGCCCGGCTGGGGGCAATGTTCCAGCAGTTGAAGGAGTGAAATATTTTCTTTGGAATATAATTTTTTTCCATGGGGAGATCTGAATGGAGTATGTTGTAGAAGTTCAGAACCTAAACAAGGGCTATAAGGAAATTAAAGCCGTTGATGGTGTGGATTTTAAGGTTAAAAAAGGAGAAATATTCGGCTTTCTAGGGCCTAATGGGGCTGGGAAGACCACCACAGTCAGAATGTTAACTGGCATAATCAAACCCGACAGTGGAAAAGCTTACATCCTCGGATATGACATTCAGAAAGAGCCTTTAAAGGCCAAGGAACATCTGGGGGTGGTTCCTGAAACTTCCAACGCCTACGTAGACCTATCTGCATGGCAGAATCTGATCTTAACATCTGATCTATACGGGGTGCCTAAAAAAGATGCTGTAAAAAGAGCAAATGACCTTCTAAAGGAATTCGACCTTTATGGGAGAAAAGATGATAAAGTTAAAGGTTTTTCCAAAGGTATGAAGCAACGTTTGATCCTGGCCATGGCTCTAATTAACGATCCACAACTTTTATTTTTAGATGAACCTACCAGTGGTTTGGATGTTCAAAGCAGCATTTTAATCAGACAGATGCTGATAAAGCTTCATGAGAAAGGTAAAACCATCTTACTCACCACACACAACCTGGAAGAAGCCAATAAACTATGCGAAAGGATAGCAATTATCAACAAAGGTAAAATTGCCGCCATAGACACTCCTGAGAACCTTAAAAAAATGATAAAAAAGTTGAACACCATAGAGGTGACTTTTGACGGCCCAGTAAACATCCAGGAATTGTCACAACTCCCTGAAATTCAAGATATAAGTAAAAAAGGGGATAAATATTCTTTAAACACAGAGAATATTAATAATTTGATTTTAACGTTAACAGAATATTCTAAATCTAAAAATATAAAGATAAACTCTTTGAACACTTTGGATCCGTCCCTGGAAGAGGTTTTCATAGAACTGATTGAGAGGGGTTAATAAATGGCAAATATTTATTTCGGGCAGTTAAAACGTTCTCTGGCCATTATGAGAAAGGACATTCTGATCTACTACCTTAAAGGACCAGTAATCATATTTGGGATATTGATACCTTTATTCCTGTTTCTGGCTTTTTTAACTGGTAGTAAAAATTTATCCACAGATTTTCTCATATCTGGACTCATTGCGATGACCATGCTCTTCACTGCCACCTCTGTATCTCCGGTTATAACACCCTGGGAATCTCAGATGAACACGCTGGAAAGGCTGATGACATACCCCATATCCATTTACACACTCATACTCGGTGATATCATGGCATCAGTCCTCTTCGGAGCATTAATAACATTGGTACCAGTGATCATAGGATTAATCATCGGAGTAAATATAATACATCCTATTATCCTCATTATAGGAATTATCCTTGCTTCCCTTTGTTTCTCCGCCCTCGGGCTCTTAATGGCCACTCCGCCTACTAATGCTCCATCCAATGTCATGATGATCTCTTCCTTGATTAAATTTCCACTGGTATTCATTAGCGGAATTTTCATTCCTCTAGAAAGCATGCCATTCTGGGGCAAAGCCATTGCATCTTTTTCACCTCTCACCTATTTCACGGATTTAACCCGTTATTCTCTAGGAAATGGCAGTTATTATCCCATACTGCTTGATTTCGCGGTTATCATCCTGTTCACAGTTATATTTTTTGCACTGGCTGTCAAAATTCATAAAAAAACATTACCCATGAGAATTTAACTAGTTTAAAACCGAAAAAGTGGTTAAAAATATGAATAAAGATGATAAAGGATTTGAAGCAAAAATCAGAGGAATGTACGGTTGAGGCGGATGTGCCTGCCAAACAGGGCTGTTAGAAAAGAAAAAAACATCCCTTAAAGAAGTGGTATGCAAAAACTGCGGCAGAATATTCAAAACTGATAAAAAAACAGATTACTGTTTTAAATGCAGGAAACAGATGAAGGAGGATTAAATAATGAGAAAAATGATGGAAAAAATGCAAAACATGTGCAAAAATATGGATAAAGGGGATTTTACTTCTTTTATGAAGGATATGGTGGTTGATGATGAGATGATGGGGGAAATGCGTGATATGTGCAAAAATATGGATAAAAAGCATTTTAGACCCTATGAATCCTATCAAGAATTTATGGATAAATTCATGAAAAAGTAGACATTATAGTTCGGCATGACCCTCAACGGTTGAGGAACAGGAATAGTATGATAAAAATCGATGAAAACTTGTGTAAAGGCTGCAATATTTGTATTGAATTCTGTCCGGTTGGTGTTTATGAACAATCTGGAAATGTCAATAAAAAAGGAATTCATGTTCCAATTCCAATAAATAGGGATAAATGTACAAAATGTGGCCTATGTGTCCTGTTGTGCCCGGATCAAGCCATAACTGTAGAGTAAGATAAATAAATGTTAAAATGGGTGATATAATGTATGGAAAAATATTATTGCCTACCGATGGTTCAGAGTGTGCGGAAAAGGCAGCTCGACATGCAATTATAATTGCTGGTCAGAATAATGCCGAACTTATTGTTTTAAATGTTCTGGAAACTCATTCTCTTGCAGGGCTGCCAGTAGAGGACTTTACGAGTAAGGTGAATGAAGTATTCAGACGAGAGGGGATCGATGCATTGGAAAGAATCTCCCAAATATTTAAAGATATGTCAAGGGAAAAAGGCTTTGTTAGAGGCATTAAATTAACTTTGAAGACAGAAGAAGGCCATCCTGCCGACATGATTCTTAAAATTGTGGACGATGAAAACATAGATCTGGTGGTTATGGGAGCCTCTGGAAAACATGCTATGGAACGCTTTTTAGTGGGTAGTGTGACTGAAAAAGTGTTTAGACACGCTAAATGCCCTGTTTTAACAGTACATTAAAAAAATTACAATAAAAATCAAATCGAAAATTTAAAAAAAAGTTAGAGGTAAAATATGGTCCCGGATATTCTACAGGAAGGTGTCAATTATCTTACTTACGTCCTGATGGGTTTAGACCCTTCATCAGCGTTAGGAAGTGCAGTTAATTTTTTCATATATGACACTATCAAAATTTTAATCTTATTAACTGTGATAATATTTGCCATCGCTTTCTTCAGAAGCTATATATCACCAATTAAAGTTAGAAAAGCTTTAGCTAAGAGAAATGAATATATTGGAAATGTTGCAGCTGCCTTAGTAGGTATCATCACTCCGTTCTGTTCTTGCTCTGCAGTACCACTCTTCATAGGGTTCGTTGAATCAGGAGTTCCATTAGGTGTAACGTTCTCTTTCCTAATAGCATCACCAATGGTTAATGAAATAGCCATAATTTTACTATGGGGCATGTTAGGATGGCAGATAACAGCTTTATATATCATATCTGGACTTATCATTGCTATTATTGCAGGAATAATAATTGGAAAGCTTAAATTGGAAGGGGAAGTGGAAAGTTATGTTTATGAAATGATAGATAAAATAAAAGCAGCTGAGAAAGCCGGTGTTACTTTAGAAGAGGAAAAGCAGACACCTAAAGAGCGTTTTTTGTCTTCAAGAGATTACACATTTGATTTATTGAAAAAAATTAGCCCATATGTTGTAATAGCCATAGGAATTGGTGCAATTATCCACGGTTATGCTCCTGCAGATTTCCTCATAACATACGCAGGTCCAGGTAATCCTTTAGCAGTGCCCATAGCAGTATTAATCGGTGTACCTTTATATTCAAATGCTGCGGGAATTATTCCTTTAGTTGCGGTCTTTATAGAAAAAGGCATTCCCATTGGGACCGCTTTAGCCTTTATGATGGCAGTAACTGCACTATCATTACCAGAAATGATTATACTTAAAAAAGTGTTGAAACCTAAACTCCTGGCTATCTTCATAGGCATATTGGCTGTGTCCATAACAGCAATAGGCTACCTTTTCAACGCTGTAATTTACCTGTAATACTACATAAAAACGTTTTTAACTTTGTTAAATAGATTAAAGGATAAATGGGAGATAAAAAATGAAAGTTCAGGTTTACGGAACTGGTTGTGGCAACTGCAAGGCACTGGAAAAGACAGCAAAGAAAGCAATTGATGATTTAGGAGTGGATGTGGAAGTTGAGAAAATAGAGGATATGGAAAAAATATTAGAAGCAGGCTTACTTTCAGTTCCTGGATTTGCAGTGGAAGGTGAAATGAAATCTATGGGACGTGTTCCCTCTGTTGAAGAAATTAAAAAATGGATTAAAGCCAGAATGTAAACCATTTAAATTGTAGACTATTTATTTCATATTTTCAAGTCACGATTTTCCAAACGCCTATTAGCAAATGCAATTGCCTCTTCAAAAGCGTCTCTGTGAAGTCCAGATGCCATCTCTTTTTTACATTCTTCATCACTAAAAAGTCGCATTTTAGCTGCTCGGCATGGATAATGCTGTAATTTAAGTCCAGCTTCTGTTGGGAGATTTTCAGGGTCTAATTTTTTACCCAGATAATTCTCTTTTATAAAATCAGATACAAAAGAGGTTGATCCGCAGGGAGATGATCTTAATACCACTATGTCATTTAGTTTATTTCCATCTAATTTCAGAACTACTTTAGGCTTCCCTATGTCTGATACGAACTTATCGAAGATAGCGTTACCATTTTCTTCAAGTTCACACATTATATAGGGGCAGACGACATTATCATGTGATTCTAACTGGTTTTTAAACCCATCACCCCTCCATGCAGCTACTATTATCCAATCAACTTTATCTGCAAATCTTTCTACCAGTTCTAAGGTGAGATCTGGATGTGTAGTGTAGGTTATGAGTATATTCGCACCTTCAATCTGTTTGACATTTTCTTCAGGTATTTCAATGTCATCCATAAACATTGAAGTAGGTTGTTCAAGCTCTATGAAGGCTGTATCAAATTCTTTTTTTATGGTATCGTACGCTCGGTCGCCGTATGGTCCGTCAGTGGCTATTGCAACTTTAATCATTCATCTCACCTCTATAAAATGTTACTTTGATCCATTCTTTAATTTCATCTCTAATTTTTCGGAAAGCATCAGTTTTCTCCTGATCAGTCCCATATACTGCTGCAGGATCTTCAAATGATTCATGGAGATAAGTTTTTCCCCCATGGAAAAAGGGACATGCCTCACCTTCTCCACCACATACAGTCACCACGTAATCAAATGCAATACCATCAAATTCTTTGAGACTTTTCGAACGATTATGTGATATATCAATACCCACTTCTTCTAAAACTTTCACAGCATATAGATTTACAGAACCGGGATTACTCCCTGCACTGTAAACATCAAAATTTTCCCCATATAATGATTTTAGAATTCCTTCGGCCATTTGGGAACGGGCAGAGTTGTTTTTGCAGATGAATAAAACTCTTTCTTTTGTTTTTTGATTTTTCATTTTAACCTTATCAATTAACATAAACATCCGTATATTTAAATATATCATAGTTATATAGCAAATGCCATGAAAACATGTAACGTTAGTGGGGACGGAAAGCCGGGTCAAGACCAGATTAAAAGATTAAAAAAAATAATCTCCGAAATTCCCGATGATGACGTATTATATGAAAAGGCAGAGGTAATAAAGGCCCTTGGAGATCCAACACGACTAAAAATAATCTATATATTAACCTACGGCGAATTGTGTGTTTGTGAAATCTTAACTGCTATGGAAAAACCACAACCAACAGTATCACACCATTTGAATATATTAAAAAAGGCTGGTTTTTTGAAATGGCGTAAAGAAGGAGTTTGGGTACATTACAGCCTGTCTAATCCAAAAATTACAGATATTTTAGATGAAATGCTTGAAAATCGATAATTTTAATGGAGACAGGCTATGAAAGATGATATTACTGGTCAAATCACCGATCAAATTTGTGATACTCCAAAGCTGGGATTTTTGGATAGATATTTAACTCTTTGGATTTTTCTTGCAATGGTCCTTGGAATTTCTCTGGGTGTCTTTTTACCTGCTTTTAAGGGAATAGTGAACCAATTTCAGGTGGGAACCACCAGCATACCCATCGCCATCGGCCTCATACTCATGATGTACCCTCCACTGGCCCGCGTTCGCTACGAAGAGTCACCCAATGTATTCAGGGATTGGAAAGTTTTAGGCTTAGCTATGTTCCAGAACTGGATAATAGCCCCGTTATTGATGTTTGCACTAGCTGTAATATTTTTATCTGCCTATCCCGAGTACATGGTGGGATTAATTCTAATTGGAATAGCCCCATGCATAGCCATGGTACTAGTCTGGAACCAGTTGGCTCAGGGGAACAATGAATATGCTGCTAGTTTAGTGGCTTTAAACAGCATATTTCAAGTCCTTTTTTACAGTGTATATGCATGGTTTTTCATCACTATAGTGCCACCGTTATTAGGAATTCAGGGAACTGCAGTTGATGTGAGTATCCTGCAGATAGCCCAAAGTGTATTCATTTACTTGGGGATACCATTCATTGCCGGATTTTTCACCAGGTTCTTCCTAGTTAGGATTAAAGGAAAAGAGTGGTACCATGAAAAATTCATACCAAAAATAAGCCCCATAACTCTGATAGCTCTTTTATTCACCATTTTGGTAATGTTCAGCTTAAAAGGAGATTATATTGTTCAGATACCTTTAGATGTGGTTCTCATAGCTATACCTCTATTGGTTTATTTTGTGGTGATGTTCTTAATCACCTTCTTCCTGGGATACAAATTAGGCGCTGACTACACCAGAACTACAGCCATATCATTCACAGCAGCAAGTAACAATTTTGAACTGGCTATCGCAGTGGCCATAGCAGTTTTTGGAATTGGATCAGGAGTTGCATTCGCCACAGTAATAGGTCCCCTAATAGAAGTTCCAGTACTTATAAGTCTGGTTAACGTCGCTTTATACTTCCAAAAACGTTATTTTAAGGGATCATAGTCAAAAAATCTTGATAATTGATAAATTTATCCCCTCAAAACTATCTGCATTATAAATAACAATAATTAATCTTATTCATGGCGATCAAAATGCATATTGGATTTATATTAACGAAAAGCCCGTCAGAACAGGGATTTAGAACATTTATTGATTTTTCAAAATTATATATCAATAATGATCGAATCTCAATTTATCTTGTTGGGAATGGAGTTTATTGTGCCCGAAAAAGTTATTCTGATCCTGATTTAGAAACGCTTTTTAAAAGTTCAAATGTTCATGTGTCTGGCAGTGATCTTAAGGCAAGGGGAATTGAAGAGGAAATGATTAAAGAGGAAATGATTGTGTTTTCTGAGTATGATGATATGATAATCAATGTTATGGAAAATTTTAACCAAGTAGTAAGCTTTTAAAGAGTTTAGGGACCATATAATGAGAATCAAAGACACCAACAATAGGAAATCATCACAAGGAAAAGTGATGGTAATTGTGTTATCAGACGGCCCTTATATTTCACAATATGCAGATATTGGATATAACATGGCACAAAAGGCCCTAGACTTAGGTTATGGTGTGAAAATATTCTTATACATGGATGGTGTGCACATACCCCAAAAGGATCAAAATCCCCGTACTTTGCCTAATATTTCCCAGAGTTTTGAAGAATTAATAGAAAAGGGTTGTGAAATTAAAGCATGTATAAGATGCGCAGCTGCAAGAGGATACTTGGACGAATCACAATTTTTAGAAGGGGTTGAAATTACCAGTGTCTATGATCTTGCCGAATGGATGGATGAAAATAGTAAAGTTGTAATGTTGGGCAGTTAACATGTCGTCATCATTAGTTATTATAGATAAAGCTCCTTATGGGCATGAGAATGCTTTAAGTGGAATTTATATCGCAATAGCAAGTTTAGATCGGGGAATGGATTCTGATGTTCTTTTGATGGGCGATGGTGTTTATGCCGCCCAAAAAAACCAATTGGCAGATGAAACACTTGTATATCCTTCCGTAAGTGAATTAATCTATCCCATATTTCCCCACGGGACTTTATTTGTACATTTAGATTCTCTAACTCAAAGAGGAATGAAATATGAGGATCTGGTAGAAATAGCAGAACTCATTGATGGTAAAACTCTTTACGAGCTTTCAAAATCAAAAAAGCATATAATAAAAATTTAGAGGCAATGAAAATGGAAATGAAAGAACTAAAATTTGATATTTTTGAAGATGGTCCACTTGTAAAAAGTGTTTCCATAACTAAGATAATGCCATGTATGGCAGAAGAAGGTAGGGTTAAACTGGCAATGCAACTTGATTCAACATTAGATCAGGTAATGCCTATATTTGCAGGTAAATTCCCACCAGGAAAAGTAAATTATATCCCTCACAAAAAAATCTTAACATTAAATACACACGAAAGGGTGATATCATTTTTCCCCTCTGGGAAAATCATAATGATGAACACCAGAGACCCTGAAGAAGGAATTAAAATAATTACTGAGTTCATGGAGAAAATCAACCAATGTTACCTAGAAGGTGAGAGTGGAGATGCTGGTGAGGATCTATCTGAAAAATTGTCAAAGATAGGACCATTAAACATTTATAACTGCTTGCCTCAAACCAACTGCGAAGAATGTGGAACAGCCACATGCATGGCATTTTCAATGAAACTACTCTCAGGCGACAGTACATTAGATCAGTGCAAGCCGCTCCTAAAGGCCGAGAACCAGGGTAAAGTGAATTCATTGAAGGAACTTCTGGGAGATCAACTAATGAAAAATCTGGGATGGGTGGGAAATTAATTAAGGGTTAAATTACCCTTTTTTTGAATAACTCGAATTATCTAAGGATAATTTTAACGAGAGGGTTATGGTTTGTTAAGCAAATTGAAAAGTTTGAGCCTTCAAGGTCAGACCACCAAAAACGAGCTTTTACACGTACTTAGGGAAGACGCCAGGAAATTCAATCTTCAAGATATTGTAAGTTGCAGTCTTCAAATTCAACAGGAAGCAGAGTGTATACATACTAGTTACAAGATTGAGTATATAAAAGCCGAAATCGGATTTCTAATCCGTATCCGAGAGGTTAAAGATGATGAACTTAATTACACTGGCCAAGTTGATGTGGAGGAACTGAATACGGCCATTGGCATTCTTGAAGAACAGGAAAAAATGGCAGAAAACATGGAAGAGATAGACCCAGTCATCCTCAAAATATATTCAGTCATATCATTATACACGACATTTATCAAGGATGAACCCGTCCATCAAGTGGGAACACTATTCCCTGGCGGTTTCAGTGTTAAAAAAGAGGGGGATAAGTACACTTGCCCTGTAAAAGATAACAATGATGACAATCCGCTTGCATTATGCCCCTTTTGTATTGCAGAACAGGATGAAGAAGTCTAATAATAGTTATTTACTTTAACCCCCTATTCTCTACAAGAAAACCCAAATCCCCTCAAAGATTTATATTTGATAAATGATAGAATTATACAAAGATAAGTACCTAAAAAAATCAAAAAAGAGGATAACTAACGCAAAGGATCGGTTATGTACGGATAAGCACCGTAACTCCAATTATTTAATTTTTTTTTAATGATTGAATCCTTATTTTATAACTTGTATCAAGCCAATGATGAACCCTATGAGCTCTGAATCCGTGATGACTGATGGGCGAGCTGAGGCTTATCCAAATCAAATTAAAATTTTTTTTATGATTTTTCAATTGATAAATTTGATAAAACATCCTCACATAATGCTTTAACATCACTAAATACTCTTCTCCCATTAAGTTCCTCAATTTGAGGACGCATAACAATAACAACTGGTATTTCTAGATCAAGCGCAGCATCTATCTTTAACATAAAACCCCCGCGGTCTCCACTTTCCTTGGTCAAAACAAGATCAATCTGGTATTCTTTCATGAGGATCTTATTAAATTCCTTGGAGAATACACCTTCCATGGCTACGATGTTGCCATGAGGGATCCCCATTTTGAGACATTTTTCAAGAGAATAAACTGAAGGAAGGACACGTGCCACAATCTGATGGGGAGAAATCATTTCGGTTAGATAATGCAATGTATTCACACCTGCCAGATGTAAAATTTTCCCCTGAAATTGGTTTCCCAATGAACCCTCCTTAGTTCCTTTTTTAATGTCCATTATTTTATGGGTGGCTTCTTCGAAAGAAGAACACTTATAAAGTAGTTGACTATCCGGAATTTTACTTGGAGGTCTTTCAAAACGTATATAGTCTACTTCACTGTTTTCAGATGCATCTATAGCATGTTTAGTGGCAAGAGATGCGAAAGGATGAGTAGCATCGATTAAATATTGGACATTATTTTCCTTCATTATCCTAACCAATTGGCCAGAATCAAAACGTCCTCCCAGAATCTTATCCGCCCCTGAATTGAGGGCAAGGTCAGTTCCGTGGCGGGTGGTGGCAGTGGCCAGAACCCAGACACCTGCTCTGGATAAACATTTAATAATCTCTCTAGCATCACTGGTTCCAGCCATTACTAATACTTTCATTTTATACTCCTGGCTAATTTTTCATCACCCGGTTATAAATGATTTTTATATGAATCTCTCTGCCAGCCAGTCACTTACCAGGATGGTGCTTGCAATCAAAAGAATTAAAACCCAATCAAAGGCACCTAGAGCTGTAGTTCTGAAGATTCCCTGAAGGAATGGTAGATATATAACTCCCAATTGCAGAAGAACAGACGCTCCAACTGCCAATAAGAGGAATTTATTGGAAAATCCACTTTCAGAACGGCAGTTGAATACATTAAATATTTGATACATGACAAAAACGGTGAAAGCCATGGTCATGGCCTTTACATTTTCGTGGGCCGGAGACGGATCAGCAGATAAAATATAGGAATAAAGAGCCAAAGTTCCGACAGTCATAACCACTCCTGCGATAACGATTTTTAAGAGATTTTTACGGGGGATGATCTCTTCTTTAAGTGGGGGACGATTCATAACATTTTTTTCTGGTGGTTCAACACCTAAGGACTGGGCTGGAGGCCCATCCATAATTATGTTAATCCATAAAACCTGTATGGGGTTGAAAGGAACTGGCAAGCTAAATAGTGATGCTGAGGTTATGGTTAGTATGGCTCCTATGTTGGTGGAAAGCTGAAACCGGACAAACCGCCTAATGTTATCAAAAATAGTACGCCCTTCGCGCACTGCTTTGACGATTGTTGCGAAGTTATCATCCTGAAGTAGCATGTCCGCGGACTCCTTGGCCACATCCGTACCACTTCCCATTGCCACGCCAATAGCTGCTTTTTTAAGTGCGGGAGCATCATTTACACCATCACCAGTCATTGAAGCAACGTTATCCATCTTTTTAAGGGTTTCAACTATGCGAACTTTCTGTTCAGGAAATACTCTGGCATATACACTGACGTCATTTACCATATTTTCAAATTCTTGATCACTTAGATTATCCAGATCAGATCCGGTAAGTGCAACAATATCCTTACCATCTACTAGGCTGATTTCTCGAGCTATAGCCACCGCTGTGTCTTTGTGATCTCCTGTGATCATAACAACTTTTATACCTGCCTTTTTTGCTATTGCAATGGCTTCTTTAGCTTCTTCACGTGGTGGATCCATCATACCCACCAGCCCAGCAAAGATAAGATCCTTTTCCAGTGCTTCTTTATCATTTAAGTCTTCATCAGGACTTAACTTACGATAAGCGAAACCAAGAACCCGAAGTGCATTACCAGTCATTTCATTTAGTTCTTTCATTACATTATCAGTATCATCAGGTTTTATGGGGCGAATACCAGTTTCCCCTTCAATTTCAGTGCATCTGTGCAGGAGGACCTCTGGAGCCCCCTTTATCAGTAAGTATCGTTCACCTTCAATCTGGTTTACAGTGGTCATCCTCTTTCTGGTACTGTCCAATGGAATCTCCAGCAGGCGGAGATATTTTTCTTCCATCTCCTTGCGGTTGTAACCATTTTCATCAGCGTATATTAGTATTGCAGCATCTGTGGGATCTCCCAATAATTTTCCATCAGATTTTGTGGCATTATTACAGAGGGCAGAAATTGTGTATACCATTTCTGGATCATTGGCCCGGGCATCACGAACAGTCATCTGGTTGAGGGTTAGTGTTCCGGTTTTATCTGTGCATATCACGTTACAGGATCCTAGAGTTTCTACTGCCAATAATTTTCGGACAATGGCATTACTTCGTGCCATTCGCTGCATTCCCAGAGCCAGTGTTAAGGTTAAAATGGCTGGGAGACCTTCAGGAACTGCAGCCACTGCCAGTGAAACAGCGGTCATAAAAGTTTCCACCAGAGGTATTCCCTGCAGATATTCAAGCACAAACACTATTGAACATACTAAAACAGCCAGCAACCCCAGAGTCTTACCTAAACCTGCAATTTTTTGTTGTAGGGGTGTTTGTTCTTCTTCTTCCTGGATCATCTCCGCGATTTTACCAATCTCGGTGTTCATACCTATTTTTACTACTACTCCCTTTCCACGGCCTGATGAGACATCAGTTTCCATAAATGCCATGTTTGCAGTGCCATGATCATCAGAGTATATGGTTTCGGGATGTTTTTCCGCAGGTAAAGATTCCCCAGTCATGGCAGATTCATCTATCAATAGGTCGTAGCTTTCAATTATACGAAGATCAGCTGGGACGTTATCTCCTTCCTCTAAAAGAACTATATCTCCTATGGTGAGTTCTCCAGCTGGTACTTTCTGTTCCTGACCGTCCCTGATAACCACTGCTTCACTGGATATCAGACCTTTAAGCTTTTCCATAGCTTTTTCAGCACGGTATTCCTGGATGAAACCAACAACAGCATTAATAAGGACTACAATTAGTATGACAATGGCATCCAAAGTATCCCCAACATAGTAAGCGGCAATGGCTGCTATGATCAGGATGAGGATGAGGATGTCCATAAACTGGCCCAGAAATATCTTTACGGGTCCTGCCTTTTTTTCTTCCACCAGTTCATTTTTACCGTGTTCTAAGAGGCGTTTTTGAGCTTCAGAATCACTTAATCCTTTTATACTAGAATTCAGAGTTTTTAAGGTTTCATCTGCACTTAAATTCTTCCATTTCATGATTAATGCACACCTGAAAATCTTGACATATATCAAAATTATGATCTTTTTTATATTTAATATGATTTTTTTATGATGTCTTCATATGGACAAAGTTATTATTTGAAACTGCGTTTATAAAAAACTGCTTTTTTATAGTTAATCAAATCCATCTTCTTTTGAGTGTTGATAAAATCAGTTGAAAGTGGTTTTATTATTAGATCAGCCCCTGTAATGTTAGAAAGATTCTCCAGATAAGGGTGTAATTCTTCCGGGGGCCTTATGGAGTAGATAAGTCCTGCATCCTTATATATTTTTAAGTCAGGTTGTCTAATATCATCTAAGATGATCTGGTCGTGGTAAGGTTTAATATCCGTCATGATGATATTGACCTTAGGATGTTGCTTCAAGTCAAAGGCAACCTTTAGAAAGGTTCCCACTCCAATTTCCACAATCAATGGACTAATAGAGTAATGTTTAATAATATATTCAGTAAAATCATTCCACATGCAATCACGTCAATTAACTGGAGATATTCATGATAATAAGAGAATTCAAACGTCCGGACATAAAAAGAGTCCTGGAAATTGAATTAACATCATTTAATGACCCCTATCCTGCCAATGTTCTGGTGGATATTTACAACTTGGGAGCCGGATTTTTAGTGGCCCAGCAAGATAATATGGTAGTAGGATATATTATATTTTGGATCAGATTTGAAAATGATGGTCACATTATCTCTATTGCAGTGGATAAAAAATATCAGAGAAAAAAAATTGGAACCCAATTGGTTGAAACTGCCCAAGAGATCTTTAAAAAGTATAATGTGAAAAATATACGTCTCGAGGTTAGAAAAGGTAATCATGCCGCCCGTAAATTCTATAGAAATATGGGTTTTGTCGAGAGAACACCAGTAATTAATTACTATGAAGACGGTGAAGACGCCGTGATTATGGACAAATTTCTGGAATTTGAAGAAGGCGAAGTGCAGAATAAATCCGAAAAGACCTGAAAATCAGTTTTATAAACATAATTAAAAAAAATTAACAAATACACCTAAAATCAGCACATAATAATTATACATGGTGATTGAATGAGAAAAGTGGCTAAATTAGCTTTAGAGGATGGTACTGTACTTAAAGGCGAGGGATTTGGTTATTCTACTATAAAAACTGGAGAAGTTGTATTTGCAACTGGAATGACTGGATACGTTGAATCCCTTACTGATCCCTCCTATAAAGGCAATATTTTAATGTCAACCTATCCTCTGCAGGGTAATTATGGAATCTCAAAGGATTGGTTCCAGTCTGGCGAAATAAAAGTAGAAGGATTCATAGTAAGAGAAGAAACCAGGTATCCATCTCACAGACTTAGTGAACAGAACATATCCGATTTTTTAAATGAAAACAAAATTCCTGGAATAAGCGGAATCGACACCCGTGCCCTAACTCTAAAAATCCGCAGGCATGGAACCATAAAGGGGGCTCTGGCTACAGAAGAAGTAGAAAATGAAGAACTCCTTGCTATGGCCAGGGCACAGCCCAGAATTGAGGATATTGACCTGGTGGATAAAGTATCAGTAACTAAACCCCATATTTTAGGGGAAGAATACAAAAATAGAGCAGTCATAATGGACTATGGGGTAAAAAATAACAGTATAAATGAACTTTTGAAAAGAGAAATTGGTGTAGTTTTATTACCCTACAATACACCAGCAAAAGAAGTATTAGATTATGAGCCTGGAGGTCTTTTAGTCTCAAGCGGTCCAGGAGATCCTAGCAGAGTAAAAGAAGGCATAGAAATCGTTAAAAAACTTTCTGAAAAACTCCCGATTTTTGGCATTTGTTTAGGGCAGCAGATAATTTCACTAGCCTTTGGGGCAAAGATTTACAAAATGAAATTCGGCCATAGGGGAGCAAATCAACCTGTCAAAGACCTTAAATCTGGTAAAATATCTATTACATCACAGAATCATGGCTTTGCTATTGATGGAAATTCATGTGAAGACTTGCCAATAGAAATAACCCAAATAAATCTAAACGATAATACAGTTGAGGGCATAGAACACCAGGAACTTCCAATAATCGGCGTTCAGTACCATCCTGAAGCTGGACCAGGCCCTAATGATACTGATTATCACTTCGACCACTTTCTAGAAGATATTAAAAAGTATTGAAGAGCATGTTTTTAATGATTATAATTTATGAAACAAAAATAGCCATTAATTGAATAAAAGAGGATTAGAAATGCCACGGGATAAAGACATTAATAAAGTACTCATTATTGGCTCAGGACCTATACAAATAGGTCAGGCTGCTGAATTCGATTATTCAGGTTCGCAAGCCTGCAAATCCCTTCAAGAAGAGGGTATTAAAACTGTGCTGGTTAACAGCAACCCCGCCACCATCCAAACAGATGTAGACATGGCAGATGAGGTTTATGTGGAACCATTAACCCCTGAGATTGTGGCTCAGATCATAAAAAAGGAAAAACCTGACGCTATCTTACCTACCATGGGAGGTCAAACTGGGCTGAATGTATCTACGGGTCTAGATAAAATAGGTGCATTGGAAGGGGTGAAGGTAATAGGATCATCAATCCAGACCATTAAGAACGTGGAAGACCGTGACCTTTTTGACAGCTTCATGAAAAAGCTTAATGAACCTGTTCCTAAGGCTAAAGCTGTTGAATCATTGGATGAAGCCTTTAAAGCAGTTGAAGATATAGGTTATCCTGTTATTGTCAGACCAGCATTTACTCTGGGTGGAACTGGGGGTGGAGTTGCCCACAATGACCAGGAATTAGAAGAAATTGCCACCAGAGGATTAGAAATGAGTTATATTAACCAAGTGCTCATTGATCAGTCAGTACTGGGCTGGCAGGAATTTGAATACGAAGTTATGCGTGATAAAAACGATACTTGCATCATTGTGTGTAACATGGAGAACATTGACCCCATGGGTATTCACACTGGAGAAAGTATAGTGGTGGCCCCAGCTCAAACCCTGTCTGATGAGGATAATCAACAACTCAGAAATGCTTCCATCAAGATTATACGTGCCCTGGGAATCAGGGGAGGCTGTAATATACAGTTTGCTGTTCACCCGCTTACAGGCGAGTATAAAGTTATTGAAGTAAATCCTAGGGTGAGCCGTAGCAGTGCATTGGCTTCTAAGGCTACCGGATATCCCATAGCTAAAATATCAGCAAAAATTGCAGTTGGCATGACCTTAGATGAGATCAAGAACGATATTACCAAGGAAACACCCGCCTCATTCGAACCCAGCATAGATTACATTGTAAGTAAGGTGCCACGCTGGCCTTTTGACAAATTTAAAGGCATCAGCAGAGAAATTGGGGTTCAGATGAAGTCTACTGGAGAAGTAATGGCCATTGGAAGAACTCTAGAAGAATCTCTCCACAAAGCTATCCGTAGCCTGGATGTGGGCAGTTACGGATTTGATGATGTTGAATTTGATGATGAAAAACTCAAGAATGCAACTGATGATCGGTTTTTCCAGATTTACAGTGCCCTTAAGTCCGGGATGAAAATTGACGAGATCCATTCAATTACCAATATTGATCCTTTTTTCCTTCATAAAATACTCAATATCGTAGATTGGGAGAAAAAAATTAATAAAGAAAACATTTTGGATCCTCAGATATTGCTTAAAACTAAAAAAATGGGCTTTTCAGACCGTAAACTTGCAGATATAACCAGCCTGAAAGAAGAAGAAATAAGGAAAACTAGGGAAAAAGAAGGAATTATTCCCACATATAAAATGGTAGACACTTGTGCAGCAGAGTTTGAAGCCCAAACCCCCTACTATTATAGTTGCTATGAAGAAGAAGATGAAGTAATAGTTTCTGATAAGAAAAAGGTTATTATTATAGGTGCTGGACCTATTCGTATTGGTCAGGGAATAGAATTTGATTACTGCTGTGTTCACGCAGCGATGGCTCTGAAAGAAGATGGTGTTGAGACCATTATTATAAACAACAATCCTGAGACAGTGAGTACTGATTACGACATATCCAGTAAACTATACTTCGAACCCATCACCTTAGAAGATGTTATGAGTATTATAAACAAGGAAAAACCCTATGGAGTGGTGGTTCAGTTCGGAGGGCAAACTTCAATAAATCTTGCGGTTCCTCTGGCACATGAAGGAGTACGTATACTCGGAACACCTCACGAGAGTATAGATCGAGTTGAAGATAGGGAAAGATTTACTAAAGTTCTTAATAAATTGGAAATACCACAAGCTGATTATGGAATTGCTTTTTCATTTGAAGAAGCGCGATTAGCAGCTGATGAAATTGGATTTCCGGTCCTGGTGCGGCCATCTTACGTTTTAGGGGGTCGAGCCATGGAGATCGTCTACGATGATAATGAACTCAAAGAGTATATGAAAGAAGCTGTTCGAATATCTCCCGAACATCCCATCTTGGTGGATAAGTTTCTGGAAGATGCCATCGAGATAGATGTTGACGCTCTGTCTGATGGAGAAGAAGTCTTCATTGGGGGGATTATGGAACATATCGAAGAGGCCGGAGTGCACTCAGGAGATTCTGCCTGCGTTATACCCCCACAAAGCATTCCTGAAGATGTTTTAAAGACCATTAAAGAACATACCATTAAGTTAGCCCTCGAACTTGAGGTTGTCGGACTTATGAACATTCAGTATGCAGTTAAAATGGATGAGGAGGACAAACCAAAAGTTTACATACTGGAAGCAAACCCAAGGGCAAGTAGAACTGTCCCTATCGTTAGTAAAGCGGTTGGTGTTCCACTAGCCAAGATAGCTGCTGAATTAATGATGGGAAAGAAACTAAAAGACTTTGGACTGAAAGATGAAGTAAAAATAGATCATGTTGCTGTAAAAGAATCCATATTCCCCTTCATTAAACTTCCGGAAGCCGATTCTATCCTGGGACCTGAAATGAAATCAACTGGGGAAAGCATGGGTATAGATTCAAACTTTGGAATATCATACTATAAAGCACAACTTTCGGCAGGCATGGATCTCCCACAAAAAGGTACCATCTTCATCAGTGTTAGGGATCAGGACAAGTCCAAAATTCTGGACATTGTGAAAAAGGCAAAAAAACTTGGTTTTGAATTAATAGCCACCCGTGGGACTGCGAAAGCAGTAAAGGATCAAATAGAAATCAATATCATACGTAAGGTTAGCCAGGAATCACCTAATATTCGTGACGCTGTTCTCAATGGCGAAGTGGACATGATAATTAACACTCCTTCTGGCAAACAATCAGCAGATGACGGGTATTACATCCGGAGAATGGCTGTTGAGCTTGGCATACCCTATGTAACCACACTTGCCGGAGCAAGAGCAGCTTTAAACGCCATTGAAAATGTGGAAAAAGGAAAAATTGGTGTTAAATCCCTAAAAGAATACCATAAATATGTTTAATTTTTTTTTAATTGTTCTTTTTATTCTTTTATTAATTTTTTTAAATCCACATTTACACATTAATTTTTTACTCAATCAATTATACCATACACATCATTTTTAAGTTAATGATAAATATCCCTAAAACATATTTTTCTGTGTATGCTTAACATCAAAAACGGCCTGGTGCTATATGGTCCAGAAATGGAGCCAAAAAAAGCTAACATTCTCATTAAAGATAATCTTATTGTGGAAGTCTCAGCCCACGCTTCTGGTGGGCGAGAAATAGATGCTGAAGGATGCATAGTATCCCCCTCATTGATCAACAGCCACGTACACTTAGGGGACTCTATAGCTAAAGATATTGGTGATGGAGTATCCATTGAAAATATTGTGAAACCTCCAAATGGACTGAAACACCAATTACTTACTAAAACAGACCCCCATAATATTATTCGTTCCATGAGGAGTTCCTTAAAGGAAATGCTTGAAACAGGAACAACCACCCTGGTTGATTTTAGAGAAGGAGGAGTTAAAGGCATTGAACAGATTGAAAAAGCAAGCAAAGACATTCCGATCCGAAAAATTATTCTGGGACGCCATGATTCTTTTATCAAACACCCGTCTTTCAAAACGGGGTCTGAAGATCTCAATGCTGATTTTGCAACAGGAATAAGAAAAAATTCCCTTGAACTCCTTAAATACGCTGATGGTGTTGGTTTAAGTGGTTTCGGGGAACTTGATGATAGGGTAGTGGAAATAATAACTGAAACATGCGCCAGGGCAGGTAAAATCTCTGCAATTCATGCTGCTGAATATGAGCAAGTACAGAGAAATTCTCTTAAAAACACTGGGAAAACAGAAGTGGAAAGAGCTCTTGATGGTGGATTTAACATTCTGATCCATCTAACAGCACCACTGAATAGTGATTTAGATCTTTTGATGGAGGGAGAAAAATCAGTGGTTTGTTGCCCCCGTTCAAATGGTGCTCTTTCTGTTGGGATACCACCCATTAAAGAGATGTGGAATAGGGGAATTAATCTACTTTTGGGAACAGATAATTTGATGTTCAATTCTCCAAACATGTTTAGAGAGATGGAATACACCCTAAAATTGACTAGAGGTTTTTATAAAGAATATTTTCCTCCAGTAGAAATATTGAAAATGGCAACAGTTAACGCTGGCCAGGCCCTGAACCTTGATATTGGATGTATTCAAGAGGGTATGTTGGCAGATATTATGATTGTGGAACAGTTGTCAGACAACCCTGTACTGTCTCTGATAAACCGCACTGAATCGAAAAACATAATAGGTCTCGTGACAGATGGTAAATTAATATACATAAGGTGAAACAAATGTACCAGAAAATTTTATTGCCAACAGATGGCTCAAAATTTGCCGAAAAAGCGGCTGAACATGCTATCTGGATAGCCAGTAGAAGCGGCGCTGAAATCATAGTTTTAAATGTTATTGAAACATCTTCATTAGTGGGGCTCCCAGCAGAAGACCTCATAGTAAAAATTAAAGAAATGTTAAAGGAAGAAGGTAGGAGATCCCTTGAAAGAATATCAGAAATGATATCAAAAAGTGAAGAAGAATCAAAAACTGAAGATGTTAAAATAACTCTAAAAACTGAAGAAGGCTCACCCGCAGATTCCATTCTCAAGACCATTGAAAATGAAAACATCGATCTGGTGGTTATGGGAACTTCTGGAAAACATGGTTTAGACCGATTTTTACTGGGCAGTGTTACAGAAAAAGTGGTTAGATCATCGGAATGCCCAGTTTTAGCAGTTCACTGAACAAAAAATCTTTTTAATATTCTTTTTAGTTGCAGCTTATGGCTGGTGAAACAATGCAGATAAAGGACATAATGTCAGAAGAAATACACTTCATCCAAGTACCTGGAAATCGTGGCAACGCACTGGAACTAATGCGAAAACACAACGTATCCGGATTACCCGTAGTAAAAAAAGGCACCAAGAAACTGGCAGGCATACTAACCAGAACCGATTTAGTAGAAAACCCTGATGAAGAACAAATTGCTCTTATAATGACCAGGAAAATGATAACTGTAGGTCCTGAAGATGATATAGAGGATGCTGCCCGGAAAATGGCAAAAAATCATATCCGAAGAGTGCCCGTTGTTGATAAAGAAGAGTTGGTGGGGTTAGTTACCGCATCAGACCTTATTAACAAAGCCCTGTGGAAAATGGATATTGATGATCCTGCAGAAAAATACATGCTCCGCAGTGTTCCAACCACCTGGGAGAGAACTCCCCTTAAAGTCGCCTTTGAGATTATGCGTTATTTTAATTTAAAGGTCCTTTTAGCCCTTAGTAATGAAGGGAAACCATCAGGCATACTAACTGAAACTGATTTTTTAGATGAAAGTGAAGTAGTATCCGAACAGACTGTGCATAACACCTCAGTTGGGACAGAAGGAGATAAATGGTCATGGGATAGTAAAAACGTTCTTTATGTCATTAAAAATCATCTTCAATTCTCTGATAAAGAGGTGAAAGATGTTGCAACAAGTGATCTGGCCATAGTCACCACCAAAACTGCTGTGAAAGATTGTGCCAACAAAATGCGTCAAAGGAATATTGAACAAATGCCGGTCATTGACGTAGAAGGAGAACTGGTTGGATTGGTAAGGGCAAGCGACCTCATTAAATCCATTATTAAGTAGAATTAATGATTAAAATGTCTGAAACAACATCAATTCCCCAACCAATCATTAAAATAATTTCCGATCCTGAGATTATTCGTATCGTGGGCAAAAAAGGACCAGATGTGTCTATAAAGGATATAAACCTCCAATTTATCATGGCCACATTGTGGTGGGAGGGAAGTCCACAACTGGAAACATTCTTCAATATAATGGAACTGAACATTAAAAGAGCCCTGCAAGAAGTTCATCCCCATGATAAACTTGTTTTAGATTACACATACACTGCCAATGATACCCTGGAAGATGCGTCGGAGATTACAGTAGAAATTGAAAATATTGAAGCTGATGGTGAAGTTTTAGAAGTGAAAGGAGATGTTATTATCCTATCCGGAAACGACGATCGTGGATTCTTCAAGAAACTCACATCATTCAGACGCAAAGTCCAAAAGAACGTACACCAGGAACTATGAAATAAGAGAAATTACGATCCAATTAATTTTTTTAAATCTAATTTATTTCTGCCTACGTATACATGGTAATACCCTTATTAACAAATTCTGAGCATCCTCCCTGTCTTCCATCATTCTAGCAACTATTTTACCATTCTCGGAGAGTGTTATGGTTCTACCATCGAACTCTAGAATAGCTATGCCCATATTGGGAGAACATTTCACTTCACCTAAAGTTTCAAGTTCATGGCAAGTTTCAGGGATGTTTAACCTGTATGGAAGTTGGGCTTCCAACATCATCCCATTCTTTTCATTTTTACATGGCTTGCAAACAAAAATTTCCTTTTCGGAATTCTTATGACTGGCAATGTTCATGGTTACCTTTTCAAACCCGGCTGCCTTCAATTTAGAATCTAAATGATTTAATATCGTCTTATCAATGAGTTTATCTATATCTTCCACTTCAATTAGTGCTATTTTTTCATTATATCTCACCCGAACTACATCTAGACCAGTTAAATTGCTTACTAAATCCTCAGCATAGTTAATGCAGTTAATAATTTCGGGAGTGATCATTACTCCTGTGGGGATTCTGGTGGCTAAACAGGTGGTTGATGGATTATATTCAACATTCATGTTATTCAAAATTGTTCTTACTTCCTGAGAGGTGAATCCATATTGAACCAGAGGTGTTCTAATGTTTTTTTCTATGTTTACCATTAGCCCTGGGCGGTCTTCAAAAAGATCAGTTATATTGGTTCCATCAGTTACAAAGTCATATTGATAATCTGATGCCATTTCCTCCAGTTGCTGGTATATTTTATTCTTACATATGTAGCAGCGATTTGGAGAATTTATTTCAAAATCAGAGTCTTTTAAAAAGTTATTGGCGATTATATGATGTTTGATCCCAATTTTTTTAGCAATTTGTTCTGCTTTCGGTATACATTCGGGAGGCATGACACCATTATCCACAGTCACAGCCAGAGCATCTTTTGCTTCATCTCGAGCTACTAATGCCAATAGTGTGCTGTCTGCACCTCCGGAAAATGCAACAATAACCTTTTTATCGTGAAAAAAAGACTTTAGACCATCGAGTTTTTTTTGGATTTCCATGGGTTATCACTGAAGTAAATCTTTAATATATTTTAAAGCTTTCTTTGCATCTTTTGCCTTTATATCAATTCCTTCATGGTCCAGGAAAGTTTCAAGTTGTTTGATCTTATTCTTTTCCAGGTCAGATGCACTTAAGACTCGTAAATAATTTCTTTGAGGATAATATATATTTTTAGCAGTTTCATATAGCTTTTTAAAATCATTATGTGTTATAATACCTTTTTTTTCAGCCATTTGGAAGTTGTAACTCATACTAACCAGAGCCTCTGATAAGAGTTCATGGGTTACTGGATCAAAAACTATGGCCACATCATCATCGGATTCTATTTTTCCATCCCTGTATTTTTGGTATACTGTTCCAATTCCGATCATGCCTGCATAATCAAGTTCTGCAGCTCTGAGCGCCCCCATGCTTGATCCTCCTATAACTGTAACTCCTGCTTTAAGGGCCTGGAGTATCTCCCTGTGAGATACTGCGGGTTTCTGGTGAAAAACCCCATCAATTATACCAATAATGTCAGGCGGATCGTTTAATAATGCTGAAATATCATCTCTAGCTACTGGAGGGTGATAATCCGCGTCTAAGATCTTACGAGCATCATTTAAATTGAGAGAAGGTCCTATGAACACCACAATTCTTTTTTGATCCATATAAACACCATATCAATTACATAATATTTATTTAGATCAGTATTTTTATGCTGTTATGCATGAGAAAAACAGTAATAAAAGTTAATTGTATGAAAAGAATTTAAAAACGGGATATATCCTTCCCATGGCTTTTTAAGGATAAAAAGATTATTATAACAAGAATAAATTCCCATTAATTCTCTTTAATTGTTTTTAGACACATCATTGGAATTGATATGAATAACTTTACTTTGGTGTATGATTATCTTAAATGTCCTGTTAATTCCTTATGCATTTTTATAATTCGTTGAATTGAAGGATGTTTCCGGCCCAGTTTCTTCTGCCATTTTTCAATTACAAAATCAAGATCAACCTCACAAGTTCCGTGGATGAGGTTATCAGCATGGGCCACCAATTTTTCCTCAAGAGTAATAGGTAAATAATCCATTGCAGGCAATCCGATCAGTTCAGCTTCTTCTCGGGTTATGCCGGCACCTATATGTCTTTCAACAATTTTCACGATTTCAGGTTGAACACCATTTTCTCTAAGGATATTAGCCCCAATTATAGCATGGTTTATCCCGTTAGTCCTGGAGCGACCTACATCATGAAGCATGGCCCCTGCTCTGACCAAATCCAGGTCCACATCTGGTTCAAATCTCGATGCTAAATGGGTTGCTTTTAACATTACTGCTTCTGAGTGTTCTATAACATAAGGATGGCAGTTATATTCCTTTAAAACAGAAGAAGAATGATATTGACTATATTGCCTCAGAAAGATCCAACCTCGGTTTATGTTGATGAAAAAACTATTTTTAATCGGTATTTTAGATGCATGAAATATATCAATTGGATAAATAACTTAAAAAAAGTTGATATTAAAAAAATTCAAAAAAAGGAATATTATGCAAAGAATTTTAGCTCATTTGTTCCTTTAATTGCTTTAATTCAGTTATTATTGATGAATTATCCTGAAACTCCATACGTGTGTTGCAGTCTGGACATATAAAATTTCTTTCAGATGCTTCTTCAAAATTATAGCGACATCCATTGGGACATACAAAGAACATGTTTTCTTCTTCGTATTCCAGAGATTGATGTATTTCTTCAGAAAACTTTTCGAATTTCTCGGAAATAATCTCGGCAATTTTTTCTTCTTCAAATCTCCAGCTGTAAGTATACCATTGAGTTTCTGGATCCTTACTTCTTTTATAACTGGCAACTCCAGCATCATATAATTTGTATAGAATTCTTCTAACAATATTTAATCTGATTTCAGTTTCTTCTGCTATCTCTTCGTCAGTGTTTTTGCCATTTAGTAAACATTGGATAATGGGGATGCTGTTCTCATGGTCTTTTGTAACATCAATGAGAATCTCCTGCACATTAGGATCCTTAAGCATCTCAGTTCCTCCTTCATGTCTTGACATTTTTAGCAACTCTTGAATTTCAGGATCATTAAGTTTAAGCATTCTAGACCTCCGATACGGAGAGAAAGTAATCATCCATAAAATTGATAGGTCAAATCAAGCAATACTAATTATTATTTCTCACCCGCTTCGGCGTAAATTAGCTGCCTATAATTTTTAAATCTAAAATGTCTCTCTCCGCCCCTAATAAGACCCCTGCATGTAGATAAATAAAATCTACGGTTAAGCTAGTGTTCATTGAGGTAAAGCTATATCAATAGGTGTCAAAAATATCTTGGGTTAACTAACTATATGGGCCCAGATAGTATTTATATTTTTTTAATCAATCTTCATTGGATAAAATTCAAAGTCAAAAATTTATTTAATCGGATTTAATGGATTTTCGAACTATGACTGCCGGCATGTGAGTTATGGAACCAAGTATTTCCACAGTTATGTTATTAAAATCTCCTTCAGATAATTTTTGCATATCATAAACTGTTTCCATACTATTTTCATGATTTTTCTGACACTCTTCTGCAGCAAGAGCTATCCCAATAACATTATCTATATTATGAGATTTAGAAATACCCAATGGAGTGGGTCCAATTATTTTACCCAATCGACCCAACAGATAAGCAAAAATCCCCATATCATGTTTTATCTCCGGGATAGAAATAGGTAAAGATGTGAACATTGTTTCTCTAATTCTGTAGGTGGCATCAGTGTCAATGATCATCACAGTGACCCTTTTACCCGATCTATCAAAAATTTTCCTTTCCATTTCCTCAGAAACAACTTGAGGATCATGAGGCAGTAAAGAAACAAAAGTTCCTGGTGCATTGCTCAGATCAACGCCAGCTTCAGAAGCAGGTTTAAGGGCATGTTTCCATCCATAATAATTCAATATTACCTCTTTGTGAGAACGAGCCTCTGGGGGAAGCTTTCTAAGGTTTTTTATTGTCCTTTTTTTTATCCGAAATAGAGGACCAAAAATGTAGCCCCACAAATACTTAGACCACACCTCTGCCAGGAAATATGCGCTTATGGATGGTATAAATTCTGACTCATCAACAAGTCTGCCTTGAGCTATTGCTAAAGGTGTTTCCGAGACCACTAAAAAGTCATCATCTTTTAAAAACTTCACCGCAGTTTCAATGATAATATCATAAGATTCTCTGGGCTTTATATAATCTGTCTTTATTGGTATGGTAATTAAACTACTTTTTACTTCAGAATATTCAACATTTTCTGACTGATGATAATTATGCTGTTTCTGATTCATTTTATCATGAAAAAATAAGATGAAAATCACAAATTAAATATAGAAAAATAATTCTTTATTATGATTTATGCCAATAATAATGCCGAATTACCTTCTAATCCTCACTCATTTCCTTTAACTGGAGGTGCCCATACTTTTAGATCGATACCTTCAATGATTGCCTGTCTTCCTTCCAGTTGAACAACCACGCCCGAGTGCACTTTTTGCATCATACAGTGGTAGGGCAAAAAGCGGACTGTTTCTCCCACTCGAGGTAGCTCTCCTTCGATAGTTCCCTGAAATCCTCCCACCATACAAACTCCTACATCTTTATATTCAAATTCTGATTCTGAATCAAGGCGATGACAGGGGCCCACGAGATGAACTGTGATTAATCCATGGTTTTCTTCTAAGACTTTGGCAAAATGAATAATAGGACAGCCTAAAGGACGGTATCTTATTATTTCGCCTGCATTAATGTCTTCCCTAGTAAATGGATATAAAGTTTCTCTACATGATTCTTCTCCAGGGAGAGGTTTTAAGATAATATCAGCCTCATAGCCATCCATAACTCCTACAATCTTCTTTTCATCAGGAATTACTTTGGTTTCCTTTAGGATTTCCTGGAGTTTAGCCAGATCTTCTTGAAATATTTCTTGATAAAGAAACCTGCACTTTTCAAGTTGTGTTCTACCTTTGAGGAGTGCTCCTGCAAATTCATCACAACGTGCGTAGCCACAGATACCACAGTTGTAACCTGGAAGCAACATTAAAACTTTATTTTTCTCTGAAATATCAACGGGACCTTCACGCATTGAAACACCTTATGATCTGTTTATTCTCCCTCATAGCTCTGAAAACCATCAATACGGCGCAGTATCCCCCGGTGATGTTTCTTGTTAACTCTGGTTTCTCCGACACATAAAGTACAAACAGCCAGTGGAGCAGAATGTCTGAGTTTCTCCTGATCAAGAGATACTTCCTGGGATTTCATAAATTCATCAGCCAATTCAGCACATCCCTGTCCACTCAAACCATTAGCCTCTATTATTTTACATTCTGGATTTACCTCCAGAATCCTTTCCCGGAAGATCTCTCGCTCTGCCTGGGATATCATGTCTCCCTTAGTTATTACTGCAATATCTGCAGTGCTTAAAAATGGACCCACTTTCAAAGGCGTGTTAGGACCGCTGGTGGCATCTATAACACAGACCCCTAAAGAATTAACAGTGAATGGTGCACAACGGTGGCATAATCCTGCCGTTTCAACTACCAATAGTTCTGCCTGGTTTTCACCAGCCCAATCAATCATTTCTTCCAGGTTGTAAATAGCGTAATGATCTGGGCACATGTCCATGGAGAGCCCCACCTTAGTGGGTACACCTATTTTGGCAAATTTACGATCATCATCTGTATAAAGGCAATCGATTTTTACTACTGCTGATTTCAATCCCATTTCATTTATGCTTTGCAGTGCATGTATTAAAACCGCAGTTTTCCCGGAACCAGGCGTTCCAGCCACAATAACCATTCTCATTGAAAATCACCCTTTTAAATAATTAAATTAATTATTTTTTGTCAGATATTTTTAGTTATATAATTAAATTTGTTTATTAGATTTTATGGAATTTATTGATAAAAACATGAAAATTAGTTTATTGACTTGAAAATTATTATTTGATTCCATTTTAGTTTTATTATTTCATGTTGATGAGTTTTAGGATTTTATATTGGTCTAGATCTTTACATCAACATTATCAATCACTTCACCGTTACGTACTTTATCACGTAAACTCAACATTAATCCATCAATTTTATTTAATTTTTTGGATAAATCCTTTTCTTTGTCATTAGTTCCCACAATTGCCTGCATTCCGCCATTTTTCATCACAATTCTTTTATCAGTCATAAGGGCAAGTACAGGATCATGAGTTACTACCATGACAATTTTTCCATGACCAGCCAGTGCTTTAAGGGCGTCGTGTTTTCGTATTCCTGCATTTTCAAGTTCATCGATTAGTACAATTGGTGAATTGCTGATTATGGCAACATCTGCCACCATTAACGCTCTTGATTGTCCTCCACTCAAAATTGTGAGGTCGTGTTCCTTCTTTATTGGCTCTCCAGTTAAAGTATTTGCTAATTCTATCACCGCATTTACACATTTACTGTGAGCACCACGACATTTAGCATGCAAACTTAAAAAATCACCAACTGTCATATCCGCAAGGAAATTCATATTCTGAGATAATTGAGCCACCATCTTCTTTCTGGGGTTGGTTCGATCCTCGTAGCTGGGTTCTTCACCATTTACCAGAATCTTCCTCTTAGAAAAGGTATCTTCCTGGGAAAGCTGTTCAATATCACCGATTAGGGAGCTTTTTCCACTTCCAGTTGGCCCCACTACTCCAAATATCTCACCCTTTTTTATTATGACCTTTTTCACTGGCTCGGGATTTTCTTGCTTATCAAAACCCCCTATGATAGTTATTTCTTCGATCATCCTAGATTCACCTTTCCCAAAGTGTCTCCCCTTAGTCCTAACCTCATGGTTTCCAGAGCTGTGATTTCATCAGGAGGAATATTACCTAAATTAACGTTTGCACCAAATTTAAGAATAAAATATTTTTGTTGATTCTTCAGTGGTGCCTCCCAGATTATCTTCTCAACTTGAGTGCCTTTAATTATTACTTCTAATTCGTCTTCCTTAACGTCACCCTGTTCATCGAATAGGCCGATTCCTTTTCCACCTTCTCGGGCCTCCATGAGTACCAGGTCAGCACCCCAATTTATATCCTGATTGACCATCTCCATCCTGTCGTTGATGGTTAATAAACTATCTTTATCAGGATCTTTTTTGCCAACCTCTGTTATCACCACGTATCCGTTGTCCTTCACCAATGAAACTACCTTTTCCCTTTCTTCTTTTGAGATTTCTATAGTCCCATCTGATATTTCTATGGCACCAAATCCCAGTTTATCGGCCTCGTTAAGATAATCTTCCAGTTTATTCTGGGAATAAGCAACCTCAAAGAGAGTTCCACCAGGATAAGGAATGACATCATAGGAATGATAGATTTCCACCTTTTCCTGTATCATCTTGCGATTGTGGATGGCAGAAGTTCCCCATCCAAATTTAGCCAGATCTACATATTCTCCAGATATCTCAAGGAGATCTATTGCAGTAACCGGGCCCATGCCTTTATCTAACATCATGGTGATTCCGGTGCCTGTTTTAGGGTTGCGTTGAGGAGTGAGAAAATTAAAGGCATTCATTATTATCACTTTTTAAAAAGATTTTGTGGATATTTTAATTGGATTTACTCATTATTATATTAATATATTAAAATATCTTGTCCTATACTAGATACATCTTAATTAGATAGTCTAAATTATATATTTAAATTAGTTGTTTATCTATTAAATCTTTTTAAGCCACACATTATAGGGCAATAGAGAATATGATTTTAACTTAAACCATCTAACATAATTTACTAATGGCAATACTCTAATTTAAAGTGACAGATAATAAAAAGAATAAAAAAATAAAAAGAAATATCATTTATTAACATCATGATCATTTATAAACTCTTAAATGGAGGGGTGAGATATGGAGAAAAAAATATATTATTTTGAAAAACCTGGAACTGAAAACACAGAAAAACTAATAGAATTAGTTAAGGAAAGAAGAGAAGAACTGGGAATTGATAACATTGTTGTGGCCTCAGTATCTGGTAAAAGCAGCCTGAAAGTTTCCGAAAGTATGCCTGATGCCAAAATAGTAAGTATCACCCACCATGCCGGATTTAAAGGCGGGGATGAATTAGAACTTGAACCAGAATACGTTGATAAATTGGAACGCAAAGGAATACAAATGTATGTTGGTTCACACTCTCTCAGTGGGGTTGGTAGAGGTATTAGTAATAAATTTGGTGGTATCACCCCTGTTGAAATTATTGCCGGTACTTTAAGACTATTCTCCCAGGGAATTAAGGTCTGTGTTGAAATTAGTATCATGGCTGCAGATGCAGGCCTAATACCTACCGATAAAGAAGTTATAGCTCTGGGTGGAACTGCTAAAGGTGTTGACACTGCCATGGTTTTGAAGCCAGCACACATGGGTAACTTCTTTGACCTACGGATAAATGAAATCATTGCTATGCCCAGACCTTAGAGTCTAATGATTCCAACTGTTGATGTTACCCCCCAATGGTTCGGTTGTCACAGTTGTGAAATCTGTGTGTTCACAATCACTCCATGGTAAGATGTTGTAGATGATCTTTGGATATTAGTCAAAAATTCTTTGCTTGGTCGTGAATTATTGGTTAAAAAACCGTTGCTTTTAAATATAAGTTAGTACAATAACACATTTAAGATAAGTAACATTTGCTGTGGGGGTAGAGATTGAAATCTATTATTGACAATACCATAAAGGAATCCGAAAAAAGAAGGGATAGAAAGACAACCGAAAAGCATCATGGATATGATAGTAGCATCGACCATGAATTAGAGGACATCATTCATCGAAGTCGTGCTAAGATCTGTGTAATTGGAACTGGAGGCGGGGGAAACAATACCGTTTCTCGATTAATGGAGATCGGTATTGAAGGAGCCGAAACCATTTCCATGAATACCGATGCTCAAGATCTATACTACTCAGTCTCCGATAAAAAGATTTTAATAGGTAGAAATACCTGCGGAGGACTGGGTGCCGGTGGCATACCCGAAGTCGGAGAAGAATGCGCAGAAGAAAGTGATGAAGAAATAAAGGAAAAACTGGATGGAGCAGACATGGTCTTCGTGACCTGTGGTATGGGTGGTGGAACCGGAACTGGTTCGGCACCAATTATAGCCAAAATGGCCAAAAAGATCGGTGCACTAACCATTGCTGTGGCAACCATGCCCTTCAGTGCAGAAGGACTGCGCCGCAGAGAAAACGCAGAAAAAGGACTGGAAAAACTCCAAAGCGCTGCGGATACGGTTATCGTCATACCCAACGACAAACTCCTGGAAGTAGCTCCAAACCTGCCTATTAATAAGGCATTTATGGTGGCTGACGAACTTCTGGGAAGAGCGGTCAAGGGAATAACCGAGCTCATCACCAAACCAGGGTTGGTAAGTCTGGACTTTGCAGATATCCGCAGTATTATGAAAGGATCAGGCATGGCCATGATTGGAATGGGCGAATCAGACTCTGGAGACCGAGCCATAGAATCAGTTCACGAAGCCCTGAATAGTCCACTATTAGACCTGGACATTTCCAATGCCAAAGGAGCTCTGATAAACATCTCTGGAAGTTCTGACCTCACTTTAAACGAAGCTGAGAAAGTGGTACAGATTGTTGCCGACGAACTAGACCCTGATGCTAATATCATCTGGGGTACTCAGATCCAGGAAGAACTGCAGAACACCATCCGCACAACCATTGTTGTGGCTGGAGTTAAATCACCATACATATTTGGCATACACAGCGGCGAACCAGAATATATTGAAGAACGTCATAAAGAAAAAGTGCCAGAATCATCGTTAGAAGAATTCATCGATGGTGTTTTTTAAATAAATCCTTTCTTGAAGGGGAAAGAATTGATTAGGGATTATACTCGTTCTCTAACCCCCTTACTTTAACCCTAGTCTGTTCTGTCTTCCCCATGCAAAGGTTTATATGCCCTCAAGGCATAACCTATTTTTATAATATCTAAATTTTTACTTTCTCCTTCTATTGATAACTATGTGAAGTGGGATTTTTATGAATCTAAACAAAGAGTCAATGGCAAATTTTATCAAACAGTGCCAAAGAGTGTTAAAAGTCTCTAGGAAGCCAGATAGAGAAGAATATATCAATGTGGCCAAGGTAACCGGTATTGGAATAATCCTTATTGGAGTCATCGGTTTTATAATTATAATAATCAGCCAACTAATTCAAGGTACTGGATAATTATTATTTCAGGTTAGTGATAATTTGATTTATGCAATAAGAACCCTGGTAGGTCAGGAAAAAAACGTGGCCCGCATAATTGCCAGGAATGTTAAAGATAGTGGGATTGGAGTAAGCGCAGTTCTTGTTCCAGAAAGTTTAAGGGGATACATATTAGTTGAATCTTCTACAAAACTTGATTTACAGAACCCTGCATTTAAAGTGCCCCACATGAAAGGAGCCATCGATGGAGAGATCCCATACGAAGAGATAAAAAGCTTTTTAAAGCCGGAACCAATAATAGCTTCCATACAGAAGGGAAGTATTGTAGAACTCATTTCCGGACCTTTTAAAGGAGAAAAAGCTAAAGTGGTTAGGATTGATGAATCCAGGGAAGATGTAGTTCTGGAACTTATCGAAGCAGCAGTTCCCATCCCGGTTACAGTTAAAGGTGATCAAATTAGATTAATACAGAAGGAGGCAGACTAATGGCAACAGAAACCATTGAAATCCTTATAGATGGCGGTAAAGCCACTCCCGGCCCACCTCTAGGTCCTGCAATCGGACCCCTGGGCATCAACATGATGCAAGTGGTGGAGCAGATTAACCAGAAAACAGTAGACTTCGAAGGCATGAAAGTACCGGTGAAAATCATAGTGGACACCTCCACCAAAGATTTTGAAGTTACAGTGGGAACACCACCCACTACCGCACTGATCATGGACGAACTGAAGATAGAAAAAGGCTCCCAAGATCCTGGAATGGACAAAGTAGCTGATCTTAAAATAGAACAGGCTCTGAAGGTCGCCAGGATGAAATTCGATGCCTTACTATCAGCAGACTACAAAAATGCCACCAAAGAAGTCGTGGGTACCTGTGTAAGTATGGGTATCACTGTGGAAGGTAAAGATCCACGTGAAGTGCAAAAAGAAATCAGTCAGGGCGTCTACGACGACAGATTAGTGGAAAAATCCTGATTTGAATGCATCTATAAAATTAATTCTTGTGACAAATTATATCACAAAATTATATCTTAAATA